>Ga0105055_10010859_pt1 | contig 11319 bp, 6 predicted proteins | sample BON03_FD_78090 | JGI IMG/M metagenome (GOLD analysis project Ga0105055, IMG submission 78090) | Freshwater microbial communities from Lake Bonney liftoff mats and glacier meltwater in Antarctica - BON-03 | ecosystem: Environmental > Aquatic > Freshwater > Ice > Glacier meltwater | place: Lake... | reverse complement strand
TGTATGTATATATGTATTTACATATGTATACATATATATTCATGTACAAATACACATTTACATATGTAAGAATGTACACACATGTATATGTGTACATATATATATATGTGACATGCACATATACATATATACACGGAAATGTACATACCAGTATTTATGTATGTATACATATTCATTTACATCGACACAGAAAAACAAAATATCAATGCAAGCATGTGTGCAAGCATGTATGCATGCATGCATGCATATAACACACTTATATGTATGGTCCAATACGTGTCTGCGCTCAAGTATGCATGAATTTATGTGTTATACATACATATTATATCACCTTGTCTGTTTTGCAGATACAGCCACCCGCGACTTTGAGATCAAGCAGGCATTTTTCTTCGTTAAAGGCATCCGCAGCGCCACCGCATGCCTTCAAGCAGTCGTCTCTTGACGTTTTGGCCTAAGTTGTGTAGGACGTAAATACGTGATCTTTGGAGACAGACATGCTGTGTGTCGACACGCATGATTGCCGTGCAGCACAGCATGGAGGAACGAATTTCATGATCATAATTAATTAATGGATACACAGTACACAAACCGTTATTGGTACAAACCATGTCACTTATTAAACGTTTGCAGTTGGTATAAATAATTGGGTATGCCCGCACCTCATCACTGGCCTGTTCGGCAGCGTTCCGCTCTTTAAACTTGCTATCACACAAATCTTCACAGGGGCCTCCTACGCATCCAGCAACATCTTGCATTGCAGCGCAGGTGGACACGAAAGCTTTGTCAATGAGTGTCGTTGCACTCATCGCTGCGACCGCGCAGGCGACGCCGCAAATGATCAACACAGCTGCGCTCACCACCAGACAAATCCTGCCGCACTTTCCCGAAGGGGGTCTTGAAGGTGGTCCAGAAGGGGGGGGGGCGAAGGCCGGCATCGTACGTTGTTTGCCGTTGGCAGGCGTTCTTTTTCAAACGGTTTTGAGCCGTTTTCCCTGATGTCAGTGATGAAATTCCCGGCAGAAATTGTGGTAATGAGGAGTTTCGAGGAGCGAGAAAGCCTTATTAGGAGGAGTCGACGAAGTCGACGTCGCGCAAGCTAGGTGTTGCATTGCACTGCTATGTATGGCATCGCTTTCTGTGTTTTGCAGGACACAGATCTCTTCATGTTCCTTTTTCCTCAGGCTCCGCTCAAAGTAAATTCGGGACCCCTCTGCAACGAGTGTGCGTTGGCTAACATTGAAGATTGCAACACTGAGGCATGAGTGGCATTTTGGCTTAGTGTCTCAGTGATGATCTTTATCCTGGTGTAAAACATCGCTGTTGCAATGTGTTCACATAGAATTGACGGCGCTGTGTATTTACATGCACGCAGAATTGACGGAGCTCCGAGGCTCAAGCTGCGGCAGAACCGAGGAAATCTGAAGCAATCTGGCATACGCACGTCATGCAGGTATGTTACGTTGGGTAGAACTGATCAGATCAGGACATGATTGTAGGCATATCTATCTGCCACGATTCCGATTTCATCCATTCACATACACAGATGCTTGAGTTTGTGTGTTTGCGTGTTTGCGCGCCTGCCCCTGTGTGGCGCGCGTTGGAGGAAAATAAGGACCAATTTACATGTACGTACAAAATATATGTACAATATATATGTAATACAATGCATAGGTCCACGACCAGGAACCCCCCCCCCCACACACACACACACACCACACGCATGTACACATATACACACACGCAAACACGTATCTGTCCTCCCCCATCCCCATGCTCCGTTCCTCCCTCTCTCCCTTGGTCTCTCATGCTCTGCCTCTTATTGTGTCCGTCTCTCTCTACAGGACTCGGAAGAGGAGGATATTGGTACTACTGCAGAAACTGCACACAAAGCTGGAAAAAAGAGCGGGGGAGAGATCAGGAGCAAGAAGACAGCGCACGCAGCAGCAGCACGTGGCGACAATAATTACAACCCAGGGGCTGCTGGTTTGCCCCCCTTCCCATTCCTCTCTCCCTCCCGCCCCACCCCCCCTCTCATGGAAGGACACACATAGGTCTCTTGTCAACTTTTCCAGTCACCCTCGCTCTCTTTTGAGTGTGCATGGCGTGCCTGCCACTCCCCCTGATAGTTTGTATTACCATATAGGCCGGAAGCGATCGCAGCTGCAACGCGAATCTGGCAGTAGGGGTGGAGGAAGTGCTGCGCCTGAAGGTGACAGGGGGAAAGACACAGCTGCCGCGGATCACCCTGAAGTGATGTACCTTCTCGTGCGCGCGCACTTCCTTTTTCTTGCATACACACATATACACACCTACTGACTCCTCCTTCTTGATCCCGCCACAAGTTGTTCTCAAGTTGTGTGTTGCAGACTGGTGCTGTGTGCACGTGCTACACACCATCACTGACTGGGACCACACTCGGCACCATTCATGGCGCAGATCGTACCATAAGCCCTGACAAGGAAAAGTGCTGGATAGTACTGGTCCGTCAAGTCTCATTTTTTTGTATCGGAGCAGGCGTCGGCGGCATCACAGAAACGTCGCAAAGGACAAGGCAATGGAAACAATGATAAGGCATCTTGTGCCTCTTTTCGCCACAGCGGAAGGGGGGCACACGTACACACACACACGCACACACACACACACACACACACACACACGCACACACTTGCACACACACGTGCGCGCGCGCACAGACACACACGCACACTCACACGCACACCACACACACGCACGCACGCGCGCACGAGGCTCGCTTATGTGTGATACGGCGCGTTGATATTTGTGACTTTTTAATACGGGTGACATGAAACGCCTTGATATGACACGGGTCGTGTCAACTGAGGGCAAGGCTCAATATCGTGTGATGTGACTCGTTTACATGGGTGATATGACGTCCTCATCTGACTCGACGACCTCATGTGACATACATACATACATACACACACACACACACTCACACACACACGCGCACGCTACGTCCCACAAGCAAAAACTCTTCGCGTCTTGGTCTCGATAGGTACCAGTTTCTAGGTCCTCTCACGTTGCAGGCGCACACACCTTCTCTTTCTTTCTCTCTCTCTCTGTAGGGCTTCCTTGACCCACAAGAGGAGGGTGGCAAGCGGGTGCGCGGGAGCGGACATAAGTGCGAGCACGCAACAGCAGCGCCTTGCGATGATGATGCTGACAAGCCCGCGGCTGCAGGTGACTCTCTCCGTCCCATTCCTCTCTCTCCCCCCCCACGTGACCCCTCCTCTCCACTCTGGACGGGAATAGAAACTCCTAACAAAGAACATCCTTGGGAGCGCTTTAGGGGCAGCACGGAGCAATCCCTACGCAGCCGCCCGCGCACCGTCCGGTCTGATCTCTCGGTTATGGATACGCGATGCCATTAGTGAGGTGCTACAGACACGACCGTACACGTGTTCTTGCCGGGTCGCTCTTAGTTTCTATAGAGCGACCCTCTACAGGATTTTCTCTCTCTTTTGGCCTCCTGGTACGGGTGGTGCATCAGTGGTGTATGAAAACCCCGAGCCTTGTTTAGTATAGGACAAGTTCTCTTTGTACCAAGCATAACTGGTAGTGTTTTTTAGGTGTTTCTACTTGTGTTAGCAGTGCTCTCTGTCATTCAAAGGTGTGTTTTACATATAAGGCAGGCTCGAAGCGATCGCGGCTGAAACGCGCATCTGACAGTGGGGTTGGAGGAGGGGCTGCGCCAGAAGGAGGCGGCGGGCATGAAACAGCTGTCGCGAATGATGATGAGGTATCATACCTTTTGTCTGTTGTATTTACCAACAGATACACACCCAAAAAATGTCATGCGCACACACACTTTCACACAAGAACTCATGCACACACACACAAACACGCAAACACACACACGTGCACATACACACATACACGCATACACGCACTCGCACGCACTCACGCACACACAAACATACGCACGCACACTCGCAAATGTGCGCGCGCACACATATACCCCCACACGTACTTTCTCTCACACACACAAACGCGCACGTGTTCTCTCTCTCTCTCTGTTTTCTTCATGAATCTTTTGTTTCTAAGACTATCATGTTCCCCAAAGGATGGCAGAAAAGGACAGCAGAAAAAGCAAAAGGTCCCAAAATACCCAAAAAGCACAAGAAACGAGAAAGTTTAAAAGCCTGAAATTGAATGACGTGCGCTTGAAAGCTAAATATATAATGACCATTACAAATGTGTTTTGATATTAATATGCGCTCCCTCTCTCTTCTTCCCTCTCTTCCTCCTTCTCTCCCTTCCTCCTCTCCCTGCCTCCCTTCCCTCTCTCTGCTTTAATGTACACACAGTTGCACGCACACACACACAAACAAGCATAAAAACACACACACACACACACGCACACACACATGCACACACACTCGCACACCGCTGCACCCGCCGCGGGCGCAGGGCGGAGGAGAGAAACAGATGATGGGCGAGTATGAGTCGCCTGTGGAGTCTGCTGACTGCGAGGTAGAAGTGGAGCTGCGCCTGCAGGTCCAAAGGGCATGGAATTCTGATATCGAGGAGGTTGTCATGCGGGTGCGGCCCAACAAGGTGGACCTCACGGCGCACCCATACCTGCGGAGGTTGCCGGAAGCGCTGCGGGATTGTGCGGCACGTGTGCGCGAGCTGAGGGTGGCGAGCGTGATGCTATTGTCGCTGCCGGATTGGATAGGCGAGCTCGTGAACCTCGAGGTATTGTGCGTGGGGGGAATGGTTGGCAAGTGGGGACGCCTCAATGGATACCACCTCCATTGTTTACCGGTGAGACTCGGGAGCCTGACAGCGCTGCGTACGCTTGAGTTGCGAGACTGCTGCGATCTGAAGGAGTTGCCTCGAGAGCTCAGATTCCTGACGGCGCTTGAGGACCTGGATCTGATGGGGTGCATTAAACTCAAGGATGTGTCTGCGTGGGTCAAGGGCTTGCCAAACCTGCGGGTGCCGTTTGAAGAGTGGCACCCTGGCCTGCCTGTGCGGCCCGACAGGGTGGATCTCACAGCGTACAAGCACCTGCGGGAGCTGCCGGCGGCGCTGCAGAGGTGCGCAGCCCGCGTGTTGGAGCTGAGGGTAGAGAGTGGGTATTTCTCGACCCTGCCATCATGGCTGGGCGAGCTCACAAGCCTCGAGTCGCTGAATCTGTCAAGGTGCAGACGGCTGACGGCGCTGCCAGCGGCGCTCAGGGCGCTCACAGCGCTGCAGGCCCTGCATCTGTCAGGGTGCGTAGGGCTGGCGGCGCTGCCGGCTGAGCTTGGGGCGCTCACGGCGCTGACGACATTGAATCTGGCACGGTGTGAAGGGCTGACGGCGCTGCCGGCGGCGCTTGGGGCGCTTACAGCGCTGCAGATTCTAGATCTGCAACGGTGCACAGGACTGATGGCACTACCTGCAGAGCTTGGGGCACTCAAGGCGCTGAAGATACTGGATCTGTCAGGGTGTGAAGGGCTGGTTACGCTGCCGGCCGAGCTTGGGGCGCTCATGGCATTGGAAAGGCTGAATCTGTTATATTGCGGAAAGCTGATGGTGCTGCCAGCAGAGCTGGGGGCGCTCACGGCGCTGAAGACGCTAGATATCAGCAAGTGCAACGGGCTGACAGCGCTGCCGGGAGAGCTTGGGGCGCTGACAAGGCTGGAGACGCTGGATCTGAATAAGTGCGAGGCGCTCACGGCGCTACCAGCGTCGCTCGGGCTGCTGACTGGGCTCAAGAAACTGCATCTGTTTGAATGTAAAGCACTCGTAGCTCTGCCAGAGTCGCTCGGAACGCTCACGGCGCTGGAAAAGCTGGACTTGTCAAGGTGCTCAGAGCTAAGGGCGCTGCCGGCAAAGCTTGGGGCGCTCACGGCACTCAAGGCGCTCAATCTGTCAAATTGCTCAGGGGTGACGGCGCTGCCGGTGGAGCTCGGGGCGCTCACAGCGCTACAGTCCTTGGACTTGTCAATGTGCTCTCACCTGACGTCGCTACCAGCAGAGCTTGGGGCGATCGCGGCGCTGAAGGAGATGAATCTGCAAGGGTGCTCCGCGCTGCACACGCCGCCACCGGCTGTGGTGCGCGCTGGGACTGCGGCAGTGCTGCGGTACTTACACGACCTGGCCAAGGGGTCTGCGCCGTGCCACCTCGCCAAAGTGGTGCTGCTCGGTGGTGAGTGCGCGGGCAAGAGCAGCCTCGCAGACTCTCTTGTGCTGGGCTGCCCCACCACGCGCGCTGCCGACGACCGCACTGTTGGCATCGACGTTCGCCGCTGGTGGCTCGGCGGCAGCAAAGGGTTCTTTAAAGACAAGGAGCTGGTGGTGAACATCTACGACAATGCAGGTCAGCGCGTTTATCGCGCCTCGCACCCGCTCTTCATGACGGACGACGCGCTCTTCCTCCACGTGGTCAAGAGCGATGCGTCCGAGGACGAGGCAGTCATGGCAGTGCTCGAATGGGTGGAGGCGGTGCAGCAGGCAGCGCCCGGCGCCGTCATGGGTATCGTGTGGACGCGCTCGGACCTAGTGTGTGGTTTGCAGTGGGAGGAGATTGGTTCATCCCTACCAACGACGAGCACTGAAATCACGAATGTGACGCTGGCTGCTGCCTTGCAAACAAAAGTGGAATTTTCCAAAGCAGAATATGACACCTTCGGCATTTCCAATCTGTCAAAGAGCAGCTGTATCAAGGCAGGAGCCAGCTATTTTCAACCAGTGGATGGAGGTGCCGCTGCCAGATGCCAAGTGCGTCAAGCAGTGCTCTTACGGGTCACGAGGGAACTTGAGCGACATGTGCGGGCTGTGGATAAGGCCATGCAGGAGGCCGAGAATGTGTTCGAAGTTAATGCAGAGTGGTGTGAAAAGAAGCAACTGCGTGACTCTGCGCTGGAGTTGCTAGACCTGAATTCAATTGTGAAGTATTGTGTTGTCCTGGACCGTGAAAGACACATGACGACGATCATTGAGGGTGGAAAGGAGGACAGAGGGCAGAGATTGCGTGTAGATCACCAAGGCATTCAAGGCATGACATGCGCCCGCGAACGACTCGAAAGCTTGCACCATGAGATGCAGGAGCTGGAAGAGCGCACAATTGAGTGCAGCGCCGAGCGTCCTTCATATGATGACCTCAGAGCCAAACTGCAGCGCTTAAGACTGCAGCGCGTGCGGCGTGTGCGCATTCTCTTTAGCTATGCTGTGAGCAGCCACACGGGGCACGGTCTCGAAGTGTTGAGGGAAGCCCTGGCAAGCGTGCTGAAAGACAAGCGTCTGTTTCCGCACGTCGGGGGGATGGTACCGCTCAACTATGCCATGCTCGAGAAGCTGGCCCATGAGGGCCGTACGCCGGGCAGGCAACACTTTGAGAATGGTGGTGAAGACGCTGCACGTGGTGTTGAAGACGCTGCGAGTGTTAGTCAAGACGATGCGAGCAGTGATGGAGCGGCACCAACACATGCTGCTTGGGAAGGTGCCGTCGCCAAGCACCTAAACGCAACAGCAAGTGAGGGGCTGCGCATGCTGTGCAGCCAGCCCTTTGTTAAGGCTAAGGACCTCGAAAAGGAGGCAGCCCTGATTGGCATGGACAAGGAGGAGCTGCACAGTGCCCTCAGGTTCCTGCATTCCATCGGGTCGGTGCTGCATTACGGTTAGGGCACCCAAGATCTCAGCCAGAAGGTGCAGGAGACTGTCTTTTGGCAGCCACAAATTATCATCGACGCCATCAAGTATGTGATTCGGGAGGCCAAGGCCGAGAATGTCAATGACGAGCTGCGAGCCCTCGACACGCAGATTCGCAACAAGAGGGATCTCAAGCTTTTCCTTGAATCAGGAGAATTGACGCGAAGCCTGCTTACAGAAATGTGGGACCTGGCCAAGGGACTGGATAACAAACCCAAGTTCAAGGGACAGGACTACACACTGATGCTGGAGCTGCTCAAGGGTTTCAAGCTGCTGCGCGTCCTGGGCGCACCGTGCGATGCAAAGCTCGAACGATATGTGGTGCCGGCCATGTTGCCCAATCAGGCATTGCCCCCCGAGTACATCACCCCAAAATGGTGGTGCCCCGAGGAAGCCATGAATGCTGCAGATATGCAGAATGACTCAGAGCCACCAGAGACTGCGATGGCAGCGATGCGGGTGGTGTATGAGGTGCTGGGGGGAAGGCTACCCTTTTCGTTTATGTGCGAGCTACAGGTGTCGCTGGCGCTAGAAAACTCAAGGGCTCGAAAACAAGCTTCAGTCCTTGATTCTGTGGTTGACCGGGTGGCGGGATCGGTACTGCAACTAACATACAAGTGTGGCGGCGGAACTGTGACAGAATGGGTAGTGGTGTCGCAACGCGCTAGGTCTTGTAGCGTGAGCACAGCGGAGGAGGACGTGCTGCAGAATTCGGCGTCTCCCGATGCGATCCGTGTCATGGCTTGGGTCGAGCTTAAGAAGACCTCGCAGCTTGGAGCAACGGATTGGCGTCTGCTCAAACGGGTCATGATCGAAATCGAATGCGCAGAAGATGGGGTGCCGGGGCTGAGCTTGCGACGACTAGTCAAGTATGTGAATGCGCAGGATAAGTGTTCAAGACTAGAGGAGATCAGGGGCAAAGTGATGGATGACACTTTTGTCACGTTTGGGTTTGAAGATGGCTCGGAGGAGGATGTTGAGCAAACCATGGTGCTACCCCAAGAAGAGGGTGACACTTTATTAGTACAGCGTCAAAGGGTTCGCGCCTGGGCCCAATCAGCCGCACAAGAAGGTGTGGGCAGTGCGGATGTGGGCTTGGCGCAGGCCACAGTGACAAATGCATCTGCAACACACAAAGAGAAGCCTTGCATAGAGGGCTTCTTCTGCAAAAAGAACTGTGACAAAAAGAAGATTCTTCGACAGATAGCCAATGCCACTGAGAATGTGGAGAAGTTGCAGCAACTGGAATCGCTTGTTGCAGACTCTGTTGAGTCTATTGACGTGCACAAGGAGGCGCAGAAGCTCTGCGAGTTGTTTACAGATGTGCGTTCTTCCTTTCGATTCCATCACAACCCTCAACCGACATTCGAGCACTTTTCAGATTGCATGATGAATGCGCAGCAACGCAATGTTCGCATCTTGCATCTTGCCGGACACGGCCAGTCACAATGCGGCTTCTTTTGGCTCAAAAATGCAGTTACTGCAACTGAATATGAAGCTATTCCAATCGACCAGTTTGCCAGGCTCATCAAGACAGAGGTAGCTGGGCCCAATGGGGGCACTATCGAGTGTGTCGTGATAAATGCATGCGAGACAGAGAAAATGGGCAAAGCACTCAGAACAGCCGGAGTATGGCATGTGGTGTGCTGGCGATCAGAAGTTGAGGATAGTACAGCCATCCAATTTGCTCGAAATTTCTACAAGTCGTTGGACCAGAACAAAAGCTACAAGCGTGCCTTTGACCACGCTGTTGCGCGCATGCGCTCTGGCCAAGACGACATGCGAAAACCTCAGAAGCACCTCGGAACAGGTGCAGTAGATTATGTGTGCTTGCTCAGTTGTGATGGCGATGTGTTTCCAAACACGGGCCGCATCCGGGATTTGAATGAGGGCGACGACAACGACTTTCGCACCTTTCGCCCATCCAAGGGCAAGGACGATTGGGCTGCGCTGGCTGGGCAGCAAGAACTTTTGCTGCTCACAGCGCTTGGCTTCAACACCACCCTCGTAGACAATGGGCAAGGCTTGGATGGTTATGGTTTGGCCAAGTGCGACATGATGCAAAAATACTGGGGTGTTGAGGGGTATCCTCAGCTGTGGGGCAGCGATGGCAAATCTGTGCAAAGGGCGAGATCAGCGCTGGCTGCAAGATGCACGCACGCCATACAATGTCTGACAAAGGCCCTCAAGTTTCGGAAGGAGGATATGAAGAAGCACACCCGGGATCTCAAGAGTTGCAAAGGACCCCCAGATTGTGCAATCCAGAAGTGCAAGGATTGCAAAAGTCGGTGTAACTATGCCTTCATGTTTCGTTTGCTGGATGAGAGCCGAACCGCCATGAGCGTGTTGCCGTCTTGAAATTGCTCTTATTCTTCGTGGGTGCAGCACGTGAGTGCAGCAAGTGGGTGCAGCATGCAACATTAGCGCATTGACGTGTATGCAGAGGGCCAGCAGATGACAGGCACTAAACTTTTATTTGTACATTCGTGCGGTTGGGAGTGTATGCCGCTCCTACAGCTGACAATTCAGGATTTGTGTGACAGCCTTGAGTCGACCACGCAGCGCAACATCAATGTCCTCCATCTAGCTGGCCACAGTAGGTGAGACTGCGGCTTCGTCTGGATTGCCAATGATGATGCTACTGCCACCCAAATAGCAAGAGAATTACACTCCTGCGGGCATTATCAGCAAGGTGTCAGAACAGAATGGATTCATCGAATGCGTCGTGCTTACGTCTGCTGCACGATAGATTTGGGGACGCGCCTGAAAGAGACATGTCGCATATTGTCTCCTGGAAACTGCCTGTGCACGATGAGCGGCAGCACGTACGCTCTCCAATACTCACTTTCACGATGCCCGTTTTTTTACTGCCGCATCCATCCTGATGCAGCATTCAAAGCACAGACTTGCATCACTATCAGAAGTCATTCAGAAGTATCGATGTGCCTTTGATGCTGCTGTAGACAGGATGCTTGTGCATTCCTAAAGCAACAGTAAAGCTTGTCTGCCCCAAGACAACGCTGAGACTATATATACACAAACTTCAGACTTGTACGCACGCACTCAAAAAACTATAAACACACTATAGACACACGCAAAGACCATGTCGAGACTGAATACACACACATTTGATTTGAGAATATACGCATCCACACCCCAACAGAACACGACTAACACATTCGTTTCAACCAACGTGTATTGCGATTTCCCTACATCCGTATTCATATGACAATCCCAACTGTCCTCCGCTCCCACAATACCACCCACCACCTCCTTTGAAATACCACCCACCACCTCCGTCTCCTTCCCCCCTTCCATGTGCGCTTTTGGAAGAGGGACATGGTTCCCGACATGCATCCGTCCTATCGTGTGTATATCATATTTGGAATGTATGTTTGTGTGTGTGCGTGTGTGTGTGCGTGTGCATGTGCGTGTGTATGCAGACGTATATGTATATGTGTAGATTTGCGTATATACATATACATATATATACATGTATACATATGTATGTACATATATATTTGTATATGTATATACATATATGTGTATACATATGTACATGTATACATATATATATATATATATATGTATATGTATATGTACATACATACATATATATATATATATATATATATATACATATATATATATATATAT
>Ga0105055_10010858_pt1 | contig 11319 bp, 12 predicted proteins | sample BON03_FD_78090 | JGI IMG/M metagenome (GOLD analysis project Ga0105055, IMG submission 78090) | Freshwater microbial communities from Lake Bonney liftoff mats and glacier meltwater in Antarctica - BON-03 | ecosystem: Environmental > Aquatic > Freshwater > Ice > Glacier meltwater | place: Lake... | reverse complement strand
TGTCGATCCCGGACGGGCCGCCGTTCTGGCAGGCGTTGGGTGATCTTATCCGGCTGGTCGGTCGCTCAAACGCGCCCCAGCTGCGTCTGCGCCTGATCGCGGCCATCGGTATGACCCTTCTCGGCAAGGGGCTCGGCGTGATGGGGCCGCTGGTCCTCGGCGCAGCGGTCAATCATCTGGCGGCAGGGCAGGGGGCAGCGGTCGCCGTCGGCCTGGGGTTCGCTGGTTTCGCCGTCGGCTGGGCCTTCGTCCGGTTGTTGTCGGCCATAGCGCCCAATGCCTCGGACGTGGTCTTCGCCCCGGTTCGTTCGGCCGCCCAGCGGCGGGCCGCGACCGAGACCTTTGCCCATGCGCTCAGCCTGTCACTGGACTTCCACCAGACCAAACGGTCAGGATCGCTGTCGCGGACCATGGACCGGGGTTCGCGGGCGGTAGATTTCCTGCTGCGTATCCTCGCCTTCAACCTGATCCCGACTGGCGTCGAACTGGTGCTGGCCGCCGGCGTCCTGGCCGGACGCTATGACTGGCGGTTCGGGGCCGTGGCGGTGGCGGTGGTCGTTATCTACGCCGCCTCGACCTTCGCCCTGGCCAATTGGCGGCTGGAGCATCGGCGCGAGATGAATGCCGCCGACACCGAGGCCGCGGGCGTCTCGGTCGACGCCCTGCTGAACTATGAGACGGTCAAGTCGTTCGGGGCCGAGGCGCGCGCCGCCGGGGCCTATGACCGGGCGCTGGGCGACTACACCCGTGCCGCCCTGAAGGCCAACAGCTCGCTGGCCCTGCTGAACATCATGCAGGCCGTGATCATGAATATCGGCCTGGCGGTCATGGCGGTCATGGCGGGATTCGAGGCAGCGGCGGGCCGGATGGGGCCGGGCGACGTCATGGCGGCGGTGTTGATCATGATCTCGCTGTATGCGCCTTTGAACATCCTCGGCTTTGCCTATCGTGAGATCCGGCAGTCCTTCATCGACATGGAGGAGATGCTGAAGGTGACGCGCCAGTCGCCGCAGGTCGCAGACGTGACTGACGCCGTCCCGCTACCGCGCCCGGCGGATGCCCGGGGCGCGGCCCTGGCCTTTGAACACGTCGGCTTCCGCCACGATTCCCGCGCCAACGGGCTGGAGGGCGTCAGTTTCGTCGCCCCGCCCGGCACAACCACGGCCCTTGTCGGAGCCTCCGGGGCTGGCAAGTCGACCATCGTCAAACTGGCCCTCAGACTGCTTGACCCGCAGGAGGGTCGGGTGCTGATCGACGGGCTTGATGCGCGACACGTCACCCAGGCTTCGCTCCGCGCTGCGGTTGCTCTGGTGCCGCAGGACGTGGCCCTGTTCAATGACAGCATCCGGGCCAATATCGGCTTCGCCCGGCCCGACGCTGACGAGCCGGCGATCTGGGCGGCGGCCGAGGCGGCCGAACTGGCCGCCTTCATCCGGGAACTGCCCGAAGGGATGGAGACCCGGGTCGGCGAGCGTGGGCTGAAACTGTCGGGCGGTGAGCGCCAGCGTGTCGGGATCGCCCGTGCCCTGCTGGCCGACCCCTACATCCTGATCCTTGACGAGGCGACCAGCGCGCTCGACAGCCGCACCGAAGCGGCCATCCAGAAGACGCTGCGCAAGGCCAGGGCCGGTCGCACCACCCTGGTCGTGGCCCATCGGCTTTCGACTATCGCCGACGCGGACCAGATACTGGTGCTGAAAGCGGGGCGCATCGTCGAGCGCGGAGCCCATCACGAGCTGGTCGCCCATCTGGGCGGCGAATACGCCGCGTTGTGGCGCAAACAGACCCGCGGCGCCCGGGCGGAACGTCAATCGGTCTGAGCCAGCTTTCGCTCTATGACCTCGCGCAGACTTTGCAGGATGCGGGCGCGTTCCTCAGCGGCTTCCACTGGCAGGGTCTGCAAAAGACGCAGCGACCGGGCGTGAACCGTCACGATGCGCCAGTCGAAGGCTTCTTCGGGATTGATCGCGCCGATCAGATCACACAGGCCGGCAGCCGCACGGCACAGGTCAAACAGCTCAAATGGTCCGGCAGCATCGATCAGCTCGGTGGCGGCGAGATAGGTCTGGTCGAGACGCGAGGACGTGGACAGAAGGCTGGTGGGCGCGGGTACGGCTTCAAGTGCGCTGATCTGGGCCTCCACCACCGCCATGGCCTGACCGCGCATCGCCTCGATATTGGTCCGCGCCTTGGCCAGCGCTACGCCGATACTGACGCCGCCGGCTGAGTCGATCATCTTCGCCAGGTTCGTCTGGCGGCGGGGATGGGTAATGACCGTCAAACGACCTCTCCCTCTTCCGCTGCCGAGACTTTCCCGGCCTCGTATTCCGACTTGCGGATCAGGTCCGCACGACGTTCCGGCCCCGGGGGCGGGGCTTTGCGAAAGCGACGATCGGGTCCGAAATAGTCGCCGATCTCCAGGAAGGGGCGACCGTCGCGCGCCACCCAGACGATACGCTCCAGCAGGGTCGTGGCGCTAAACGGCTTGGTTATGAGAAAATTGGCACCGCAGTCGCGCGCCTCGGCCACCCGCGTCCGACGGATATGGGCCGCAGTCATGATCACCGGCACAAAGGCATTTGGCTCCAGTCCGGATCGGCGCAGCCAACGGACCAGCTCAAAGCCATTGATCCCCGGCATCTCGCAGTCGACTACCAGCAGGTCGATATTCTGCTCCTGCAGGATTTCCATGGCTTCTGCCGCGCCCCGGCACGCATGGCGCGTGCGGATGCCGAAGCCCACCAAGGCTTGGCTCGTCAGTTCCAGAGCGAAGGCCGAATCGTCGATGACCATGGTCACGGCACCGCTCAGATTGACCACAGCACTGTCGCGGAGCGCCTCGCCGAGACTGCTCATGGCCGGAAGAGTCGCCGGGTAAGTAATCGAGAGCCATACATGGCTGTGACTTTCGCAGCGCCCGGTAGCTGAGTGATTAACGGCGGGATGCGCTGATCGCCGTGCAGATCAGCCGGCTCGTCCGATGGCGTAAAAGCGATCGGCGCGGGCTTTGAGCAACTGGTCCGGCGTCAGTCCCGAAAGGGCTGCCAGTTCTTCCGCCAGAACGTCGCCGACGGCGGTGATCGCGGCCTCGCGGTCAGCGTGCGCGCCGCCCAAGGGTTCGGGAATGATCCGATCAACGATTTTCAGCTCGAGCAGGTCGGGGGCGGTTATCTTCATGGCCATGGCCGCGTCGCGGGCACGCGCTCCGTCGCGCCACAGGATACCGGCGGCCCCTTCGGGTGAAATAACCGAATAGATCGAATGCTCCAGCATCAGCACCCGGCCGGCGGCCGCGATGGCGATGGCCCCGCCCGAGCCGCCCTCGCCGGTGATGGTGGCGATCGAGGGCACGCCCAGGGTCAAACAGCGTTCCGTCGAACGGGCAATGGCCTCGGCCTGACCGCGTTCCTCGGCGCCGAGGCCCGGATAGGCCCCCGCCGTATCGACGAAGGTCAGAACCGGCAGGCCGTAGCGTTCCGCCAGGTCCATCAGACGCACAGCCTTGCGGTAGCCTTCTGGGCGGGCCATGCCGAAATTGTGGACCACACGGGTCTGGGTGTCGTGGCCTTTCTCATGACCCATCAACACCACGGGCGCGCCACGGAACCGCGCCAGTCCGCCCAGAATGGCCTGATCGTCGCCGAACTGGCGGTCGCCCTTCAGCTCGACGAAGTCGGTGAACAGTCCCTCTACGTAGTCGATGAAATGCGGCCGCTGCGGGTGGCGCGCGACCTGGGTCTTCATCCATGGATCAAGGCTGCCATAGAGTTTCCGTCGTAGCTGTTCGGCCTTCTTGCGCAGGCCGTCGACCTCCGTGTCGAACGAGCCGGAGGTCGCGGAGAGCAGGTTCAGCTCCTCGATCTTCGCCTCCAGATCGGCGATTGGCTTTTCAAACTCGAGGTAGTGTACGGCCATCAGGCGTCCGGAACAGGCGCGCCGTGTGGCGCATCGGAAGGCGGCGGAACCTAGTCAGGTCAACGCCGGTGAGCAAGCGGCGGTTCAGAAGGCCTTGGGCAGGCCAGCTTTTTTGAGAATTCCATCGGCCAAATGGCGGAGCGGTTTCGCTGGTACGGTGACCGTCTTCCTCCCTCGGCAATGCCACTTTTCATGACTGCCCTTGCCACCGGTAACGCGAGTGTATCCAGAGTCTCTCAATGGGCTGGTGAGTTGCCGATAGTGGTCGGAGACCATGTCAGGCGGCTTTTTTGAGTTGCCGGACAGCCTAAAAACGGATCGGCTTAGGCTCGTGAATGTCCAGGTTCTCGGCCAGCAGGTCTGGACCAAAATGGCGGATCAAATCCAGGAACTCCTCAAGCGTATCAGCCTGAAGGACCAACCCTGGAATGTTGGATTCACTGCACCGAACGCTTGATTCAGCGTCCCAGAAAGCCTTGACGTGGAAGGACTGGCTCATCCGACGAATATGCGCGCTCAGTCACCCTTCGCCAAGGGGTGTTTGTCCCGCACCACCTGAGCCAATCGATCCGTTGCGACGTGGGTGTAGATCTGGGTCGTTGCGATGTCGGCGTGCCCCAGCAGGGTCTGGACCACCCGCAGATCGGCCCCGCCTTCCAGCAGATGGGTGGCGAAGGCGTGGCGCAGGACGTGGGGGCTGACCCGGGCCGGGTCGATCCCGGCATCGACGGCGGCCTGATCCAGCAGCTGGGCGAAACGGCGTGGGGTCAGATGCCCTTTCGCAGAGGCCGAGGGGAACAGCCAGGGGCTGTCCGGGGTCTTTGCCGGTCGGACAGCATCGCGGGCGACCAGCCAGATTTTCACCGCCTCGCGCGCCGGGATGTTCAACGGAGCCAGCCGTTCCTTGCCACCCTTGCCGCGCACGATCAGGAAGGCCGGATCGCGCCGTACCGCCTCAACGCGGAGGCCCAGCAGCTCTGAAACCCGCAGGCCGGAGGCGTAGGCCAGCTCCACCAAGGCGACCAGTCGCAGCCCTGCGGCCCCGTCCCGCACCGCAGCCGCCGTCAGCAGACGCTGGACCTCATCGCCACTAAGGATACGGGGCAGGCTGCGGCATTGTTTCGGTGCATCCAGGCGTCGCGAAGGATCATCCGCCCGCCAGCCTTCGCCCAGGGCAAATCGATAGAACTGCCTCACGGAGGAACGGCGGCGCGCCTGGGTCGCCGGCGACAGGCCGCGCCGCCCGAGGTCGGCGTACCAGTCCTCCACGCCGGCCTCGTTCCCGCGCATCAGGCCGCCCGGTATCCCCGCCTCGGCATCCGCCAGATCGCGGCCATAGGCGGACAATGTATGGGGCGAGGCGTCGCGTTCGACGGCCATCATTTCCAGAAAGGCCTCGAACTGAGGCGTCGTCATGCGCGTCGACGCTTTGCGACGCCGCCGCTTGGTGTAGAGGGTGGTTGGGTCATGCCGTGCCTGCCGAAGTCCTTTCCGTCGCTGTCCAGCCGCCGCCTTAGAGGGCGGCCGTGAGTCCTGACGAAACGATTCCCGTTCATCAGCGCACCATAGCCCTGGTCGGGCTGATGGGGGTGGGCAAATCGACGGTCGGTCGTCGCCTGTCCAGGCGGCTGGGTCTTCCCTTCGCCGACGGTGACATCGAGATCGAGGCGGCGGCTGCCATGACCGTCACGGACATCTTCGCCCGGCTCGGTGAGGCCGAGTTCCGTGCCGGTGAGGCACGGGTGCTGAAACGCCTGCTGCACGCGCCGCGCATGGTGCTGGCCACCGGAGGCGGTGCCGTGCTGAATCCCGAGACCCGAGCCGCGCTCAAGGCACGGGCCGTCACCGTATGGATGCGCGCTGATCTGGAGACCGTCGCGGCCCGGGTTCAGCGGCGCGATACACGGCCCTTGCTGCGCGGTCGCGACCCTCTGGAGGCTCTGACGGCTATGGCTGAGGTCCGCAACCCCTTCTACGCCACCGCCGATGTGACCGTCGATGTCGCCTCCGGGGCCCATGGCGAGGCCGTCGAGGGCATCGTCCGCGCGCTGGAAACCTATTGGGCCGGAGCCGAGGCATGAATACCGTCATCGGCGTCTCGGGCGACGGCTTTCGGGCCTATGATGTGGTCATCGGCCGCGGCCTGATGCCTGAGCTGGGCGCGCGGCTCGCGGCCCTGGTGCAGGGGCGAACCGTGATCGTCACCGACGAGACTGTCGCGGCCCTTCACGGCCCGGCGGTACTGGCGGCGCTTGAGGCCGCCGGGATCAGCGCCCGGCTGCTGACCGTGCCGCCCGGCGAGACGTCAAAATCCTTTGCCGAGCTGGAGCGGGTGATCGACCGGCTACTGGCGTTCGACCTCGACCGCCGCGACCTGATCGTGGCCCTCGGTGGTGGTGTGGTCGGCGACCTCGCAGGGTTGGCGGCGGCCCTCTACATGCGAGGCATCGACTTCGTGCAGGTGCCGACCACCTTGCTGGCCCAGGTCGATTCCTCGGTCGGGGGCAAGACGGCGATCGACACGGCGCGCGGCAAGAATCTGGTCGGGGCCTTCCACCAGCCGCGACTGGTGGTGGCCGATATCGACCTGCTGGCCACCCTGCCGCTGCGCCAGCTTCGGTCAGGTTGGGCCGAGGTGCTGAAGCACGGCCTGATCGGTGACGCGCCTTTCTTTGACTGGCTGGCGGGCGATGGAGCCGGGGGCGCGACCGGAAACCCCGCCGCCCTGAGCAGAGCCGTGGTCCGCTCTGTCGAGATCAAGAGCGCGATCGTCAGCGAGGATGAGCGAGAGGCCGGACGGCGTGCCCTGCTGAACCTCGGCCATACCTTCGGCCATGCCATCGAGGCCGAACTGGGCTTCGATGAGGAACGGATCACCCATGGAGAGGCCGTGGCCCTGGGCTGCGCCCTGGCCTTCCGGTTTTCTGCTTTCATGGGCTTCTGCGACCCTGCCGACGCGGAGCGGGTGAGAGTGGTCATCGATGCAGCGGGCCTGCCGTCCCGACTGGGCGCTGTTGGGCACCTGTCCGTCGAAGGCCTGCTCGGGCGGATGGCGGGGGACAAGAAGGCTGAGGGTGGCCGGCTGACCCTGATTCTCGCGCGCGCCATCGGCGACGCCTTTGTCGACAAGGCCGTGGACCGAGCCGAATTGGCGGCCTTTCTGAAAGGCGAGGGCGCATCGTGAGCCACTGGCCGATGCAACTGGCCGCCGTTCTACTGGAAAACAGGTTCGTGCGGCTGGAGCCATTCACCCGGGCGCTCGAGGCCGAGGTGCGCGTTGCCCTGGACTGTGACGCGCCGTCCTGGGACATCATGGTCACCGCCGCCCTTGGCCCACATTTCGACGACTGGTGGCGATCCGCGCTGGGAGCGATGGCGCAGGGGACCCGCATCGCCTGGGCGGTGCGTCGGTTGGGCGACGGTGTCGTCGTTGGCACGACCAGCCTGTATGAGATCAATCCCGACTACCGCCGCTGCTAGATCGGTTCGACCTTCTATCGGCCGGAGGCGCGTGGCGGCCCGGTCAATCCGTCCTGCAAGCGGCTGTTGCTGGAGCACGCCTTTGACGGCGGCGCGGTGCGGGTCGAGATCCTCACCGACGCCATCAATCCCGGCAGTCAGGCCGCGATCCGCAAACTGGGTGCCCGGGACGAAGGCGTCCTGCGCAAGCACAAAATTACTTTCAATGGGCGAATACGCGATACCGCCCAGTTCGCCGTCCTTGACGATGACTGGCCCGAGGTCCGGGCGCGGCTGGATGCCAGGCTGGCGGCGTTGGGTTAGCCGACCGCCCTAAGTCCTTCGGCGGCACGCTTCTGGTAGAGGTCCAACGCCTCGCCGCTGTAGCGTCAAGGACCCTAGCCATCTGGCGCAGATTGACGAGATCGACCAGCAAGCTGAACCTGCAGCCCGGTGGACTAACGTATGTCGCGTGACGCCGCTCCCTTGCGGCGGGCGCGGAAGAAGCTCCGCAACAGCTCGCCACCTTCCGTGACGAGGACCCCGCCCTCGGCCTCTGGCTTCCAGTGGCAGGTCGGCTGGTCGAAGAAGCGCGGCCCGTGTGCGACCGCCCCGCCCTTGGGATCGTCGGCCCCCCAGACCACGCGGCCGATCCGGGCGTGGCTGATGGCCCCGGCGCACATGGCGCAGGGCTCGAGCGTGACATAGAGGGTCAGGCCGGTCAGCCGATAGTTGCTCCGTTTCGTCCCTGCGGCCCGTATCGCCACGATCTCGGCGTGGGCGGTTGGATCATGGCCGCCGATAGGGCCGTTGCGGCCTTCGGAGACGATCTCGCCAGTCGATTCATCGACGATCACACAGCCCACGGGCGTCTCTCCCGCGTCCGCCGCCGCTTGCGCACAGGCCAAGGCCATGTGCATGAACCGCTCATCATGGCCAGCCATCCCAGAGACAACGACAAGAAGCCGCGCCCGCGTCAAGACGACAGCCGCGACGGCTCCCGAAAACCCTATGTCAAGCGCGTCGAAAGCGGCGAGGAGCGCGGGCCACCCAGGGGCGGCAAGGCCTTTGGAAAACCCGGCGGCAAGCCTGCAGCGAAGCCTGACGAGGCCCCGAAACGCAGTGAGCGGATCGCCAAATCCATGGCCCGCGCCGGCATCGCCTCGCGTCGTGAGGTCGAACGGCTGATCGGCCTCGGCAAGGTTGCTGTGAACGGCAAGATTCTCGAGACGCCGGCGGTGCTGGTGACGCGCGACGACGTCATCACCGTCGACGGCAAGCCGATCGGCTCGGCGGAATCCACCCGGGTCTGGCGCTATCACAAGCCCGCCGGTCTGGTGACCTCGCACAATGATCCCGGCGGTCGCCCGACTGTGTTCGACGCCCTGCCCAGCGGCCTGCCACGGGTCATCTCCGTCGGCCGGCTGGACCTCAATACTGAAGGCCTGTTGCTGCTGACCAATGACGGTGAGCTCAGCCGCGCCCTGGAACTGCCCTCGACCGAGCTGGTCCGCCAGTACCGCGCCCGCGCCCGGGGTCGGGTCAGCCAGCTGCAGCTCGATTCGCTCAAGGACGGCGTCACGGTTGACGGTATCCGCTATGGTGCGATCGAGGCCACCCTGGACAAGGCCAGGGAGAGCGAGGGTAATGCCCCCGCCAATCTGTGGATCAGCGTTTCGATCACCGAGGGCAAGAATCGCGAGGTCCGCAAGGTGCTCGAGCATCTCGGCCTGACCGTGAACCGGCTGATCCGCCTCGCCTACGGCCCGTTCCAGCTCGGCACCCTGCCGCTGGGGTCGGTCGAGGAGGTCGGGCCGCGTGTCATCCGCGAGATGCTGGCCCAGCATATTCGTCCGGAAAGCCTGCCGACCGGCAACACCGTTTCCACGCCGGCCCCGATCCCGGGCCGCCGCACCTCGGCACCGATCAACAAGGGGGCCTCGGGCTCGGCCATGTCGGACCCCTCGCGCAAGCCCAGCCGCACCCGCGCCGCCGGTGCCGCCGCAGACGCCGCTGCAGATCGGGCCGCCCGCCCACCCAAGAAGGCGGGCTGGGCCAAGGCCGGGCCGAAATTCGAGCATCCGAAGAAGAATTTCACCCCCCGCGCCCGGCCCGAAGGCGCTGAGGCGGCGACCGGCGAGCGTCCCAAACGGGTGTTCAAACCGCGCGAGGACCAGTTCATCGACCGTCCGCGCGGCGACGCCCGCACTGGAGCCAGGCCCGCGACGCGATCCGACGACCGGTCGGGAGCCAGGCCGCCGTTCGCGGGCAAGCCCGGTGGTTCGCGCCCCGGCGGATTCTCCAAGCCCGGCAGCCCCCGTCCCGGTGCAGGCCCCGCAGGCGGGAGCGGCAGCCCGCGCGGTCCCCGCTCCAAGGGCTGACCGGTGCGGATCGTCGCCGGGAGTCTGAAGGGCCGTTCCATCGTCGCGCCGGAGGGGCAGGGTACGCGCCCGACCTCGGACCGGGCGCGGCAGGCTGTGTTCAATGTGCTGGAACACGCCGCCTGGGCCGAGCCGCTGGAGGGGATGCGGGTCATGGACCTGTATGCCGGATCGGGCGCCCTGGGGTTCGAAGCCCTCAGTCGTGGCGCGGCCTTCGCCCTGTTCGTCGAGACGGACGAGGAGGCGCGTGGGTCGATCCGCGAGAATGCCGAGGCCTATGGCGTCATGGGCCGCACCCGGGTGCACCGGCGTAGTGCGACCGACCTGGGGGGACGCCCCGGTTCGGACGGCGAACAATTCGACCTGGCCTTTCTCGATCCGCCCTATCGCAAGGGGCTGGGGGAGGAGACGCTGGCGCGGTTGCTGGAGGGACACTGGCTCAAACCCGGCGCCGTCGTGGTGTTCGAGCGCGGCTCCGATGAACCCGAGATCGAGACGCCCGGTTACGACCGGCTGGACGCGCGGGATTATGGTGCGGCTCGGGTGCTATTCCTAAGGGTAGCCGTCTAGCTTCAACGGCCTCACCGCCGCCCAAACAGCTTCTCCAGATCCGCCAGTTTCAGCTCCACATAGGTCGGGCGGCCGTGGTTGCACTGGCCGCTGTGGGGGGTGACCTCCATCTCGCGGAGGAGGGCGTTCATCTCGGGGGCCGAGAGGACGCGACCGGCGCGGACCGAGCCGTGGCAGGCCATGGTGCCGCAGACCTCGCCCAGCCGTTCGGACAGGGCCAGAGCGGCGCCGTGTTCGGCCAGGTCGTCGGCGATGTCGCGGATCAGGCCCTGGACGTCGGTGTCGCCGAGCAGGGCCGGCGTCTCGCGGACCAAGACGGCGCCGACGCCGAACGGTTCGACGATCAGGCCCAGTTCGGCCAGTTCCCCGGCGCGGGCCGAGACGCGCTCGGCCTCGGCGGGGTCCAGTTCGACCACTTCGGGGGTCAGCAGGGCCTGTCGGGTGACGGCACCCTTGGCCATCTGGACCTTCATCCGCTCATAGACGAGGCGTTCGTGGGCGGCGTGCTGGTCGACCACGACCAGACCGTCGCGGGTCTGGGCGACAATATAGGTGCCGTGTAGCTGGGCCCTGGCGGCCCCGAGCGGATAGTCGATAAGCTCGGCTTCGCCGGGGGTGGCGAGTGGCGAGTGGCGAGTGACGAGGTCGGGATCGGTCTCGAAACGGGCCGAGCGTTCGTTGAGGCCCGGAATGATCTGCGCCGTGGTGCTGGCCGGAGCGGCCCAGCCCTGCCAGCCGCTCCACCCCTCGGCCGAGGACGAGGACGGGCTCCAGGCGGGGCCTGAACTCACGCCGGTGTGGGGGCGGAAGCCGGCCAGGGCGTCGGCGGCGACGGTGGTCGAGGCGCGGTGGCCGGCGGCGGCGAGGGCGTGGCGCAGGCCCCCGACGATCAGGCCGCGCACCAGGGCCGGATCGCGGAACCGCACCTCGGCCTTGGCCGGGTGGACGTTCACATCGACGTAGAGGGGGTCGATCTCGAGGAACAGCACCGCCG
>Ga0105055_10010854_pt1 | contig 11322 bp, 3 predicted proteins | sample BON03_FD_78090 | JGI IMG/M metagenome (GOLD analysis project Ga0105055, IMG submission 78090) | Freshwater microbial communities from Lake Bonney liftoff mats and glacier meltwater in Antarctica - BON-03 | ecosystem: Environmental > Aquatic > Freshwater > Ice > Glacier meltwater | place: Lake... | reverse complement strand
CGCTGATCGGCCATTCCATGGGCGAAAACACCGCCGCCTGCCTTGCCGGTGTGATGAGTTTCGAGAGCTGCATCGACCTTGTGCTGCTGCGCGGCCGGTTGTTCGACACCGTGGCGCCCGGCGGCATGCTGTCAATCTCGCTGCCTCTGGCAGATCTGCAACCCCTTCTGTCCGCCGACCTCGACATCGCCAGCGTCAACGCCCCGTCGCTGACCGCCGTGTCCGGCCCCCAAGCCGAACTTGACGCGCTTCAGGCCAAACTGACTGCGCGCGACATCAACTGTCAGCGCATCCCGATCGACATCGCCGCCCACTCGCGCATGCTTGAACCCATCCTGCCGCAATACCGCGCGTTCCTCGCCCGCCTCGATCTGTCACCACCCACGATCCCGGTAATCTCAAACCGAACCGGCCAACCCCTGACCACCGAACAGGCCACCGACCCCGACTATTGGGTGGGACAGCTGCGCAATACTGTACAGTTTCACGCCGGAATCGTACATTTCGCACAGAATTCCCGCCGCGTGTATCTTGAGGTGGGGCCGGGCAAGGCGCTGTCGTCCCTCGCCCAGATGTGCGAGGGCGTTTCGCCCAATCAAGTACTGTCCTCCCTGCGCCACCCCGATCAGGACATGGCCGACGACGCCTATTTCTTTCAGGTTATCGGGCGGTTATGGGCCACAGGTTACGACGCCGACTGGCCCCAAATCTGGGGCGAGGCCCGGCGCAACCGCCTGCCCCTGCCCACCTACGCGTTCCAGCGCGCGCGCTACTTCATCGACCCCGGAAAATCTGCCGCAGAAACCCCGATTGCCCGCCCAACGCGCCATAGTGACATCGCCGACTGGGGCTGGCGCCCGGTCTGGCGCCCCCGCCTTGCGACACTTGATGTGGAAGTTGAAGAAGCCCTTGCAACACCTTGCAATTGGATAATTTTTACCGACACCTCTGGCCTTTCCGAAACCCTGACCCGCCGCCTTCGCGCCGCCGGTCACACCGTCACAACAGTCGCCTCGGGCGATACCTTCGCACGCCTGAACGACGACAGTTACACCCTGTCGCCCGAACGTGGTCGCGAAGGTTATGACAGCCTTCTGGCCCATCTCGCCGAACGCGGCGCACTGCCGCAACGCATCGCCCACCTGTGGCTGGTGACCGAGCGTGAAACCTTCCGCCCCGGCAGCAGCTTTTTTGACCGAAATCAGGAGCATGGCTTTTATTCCCTGCTGCACCTCGCTCAGGCCCTGTCCGATGCCGATATCGAACAGGCCCAGATCACCTGCGTCACCAACGGTGCGCTGCAAGTCGCGGATGAGCCGCTGGCCCACCCGGAAAAGGCAATGGTTTCAGGGCCCTTGGGCGTCATCCCACGCGAACTTCCCGGAATAACCTGCGCACAGATCGACATTGAACTGCCCCGTCTCGCCCGCGCGCCCGAGCTTGAGCAACTGGCCGATCACGTGTTGCAAGACCTGCTGTCGCCCCCCGCCAACGCCACCGCCGCATGGCGCGCCGCGCGCCGCATGGCCCCGGATATGCGCCCGGTAAAACTGGAAACCACCGAAACGCCACCGTTCAAAGACGGCGGCACCTACCTGATTACCGGCGGTTTCGGCGGCATCGGCCTGACCATCGCCGCCGACCTGATGACGCGCCACACCGCCAATATCGTGCTGCTGACCCGCAGCGCACTGCCCCCCCGCGCCGTTTGGGACAAACACCTGCGCACCCACAGCCCGCGTGACAAGACCGCCCGCGCCATCACTGCCCTGCGCGCGCTTGAGGCGCTGCCAGGCCGGGTCATGACCTGCGCCGTCGATGTCTGCGATGTTGACCAGATGCGCCGCGCCGTTGCCGAGGCGACCGTGCAATTCGGCAGGATCACCGGCGTGATCCACGCCGCCGGCAACATCGACGATGGCCCCCTGCTGGCCAAAACCCCGCTTGAGATTGAGGCCGTGTTCGCGCCCAAGATCAACGGCTTGCGTGTTCTGGACGCGGTATTCCCAGATGGCACTCTGGATCTGATGGTACTGTTCTCGTCCTCGTCCACCACGATCCGCGCGGCGGGTCAGGTTGATTATGTGGCGGCCAACGAATATCTCAACGCCTTTGCGAAGTCGCGCAAGGGCATGAAAAAAAATGTGGTTTCCCTGAACTGGGGCGTCTGGGCCGATGTCGGCATGGCCGCACAAGCCACCGCAACCGCGCCCGAATGCGCAGCCTTCGCCCCCGCCCACCAACCGCTGCTGACCCGCGCCGGGTTTGATGCGAACGGTAACCGCGTGTTCACCGGCGATCTGACCACCGATCAGTGGATTCTGAACGATCACCGCACCAAGGCGGGCGATGCCCTGCTGCCGGGCACCGGATACATCGAACTCGCCGCCCAGGCCCTTGCCGCGCAAGAGGAAACCGGCCCCTTCGAGCTGGCCGACCTGACCTTTTTCGCCGCCCTTGGTGTGGGCGCGGCGGGGCGTGAACTGATGGTGCGCCTTGCCCCCGCCGATGACAGCCAGACCCTGGAAATCCGCAGCAGCGTGACCCAGGACAACCGCACCGGCCACCGCCTGAACGCCGTCGCCACCCTGCTGCCCCTGACCGACATGGCCCCCCACGTTGATCTGGCCGCCGTTGCCGCGCGCTGCCCCGATCTGCGCCAATCGCAAACCCGCCTCACCTCGCCGCAAGAGGCGCAACTGGCCTTTGGGCCGCGCTGGCATGTGTTGCGCTCCATGGCGTTTGGCCAGGGCGAGGGCATCGCACAGCTGAAACTGCCGGCTGAATTTCACGGCGATCTGGCACAGTACCGCGTTCACCCCGGCCTGATGGACCTTGCCACCGGCTGGGCCATCGCGCTGGCGCCCGGGTATTCAGAACAACACCTCTGGGTGCCCCTGTCCTATGGCGCCGTGCGGGTTTATCACCCGCTGAGCGCCGAGATCAGCAGCTGGATGCGCCTGACGCCCGGTATAGCGCAACAGGACGGGTTCGCCAGCTTTGATATCACGATCACCGACACCGATGGCAACACCCTGATCGAAGTCTTTGATTTCGCAATGAAACGTCTGGCCACCGCCGCCGCCTTCGGCAAGGGCGCGATGGTGCCCGCGTCTGAAATCGAATTCACCGACACTGCCACCCGGCCCCTGTCCGCCGATGAGGAACGTCTGGCCGAAACCGTCGCCCTGGGCATCCACCCAGCCGAGGGGGCAGAGGCGCTGCACCGCGCGCTGGCGCTGGCGCTGTCCAGTGGCGCGGCGCAGATCACCGTCTCATCGCTCGATTTGCCCGCACTGGTGGCCCAAGCCGCGCAGCCGCGCCACAACGCCGCCGCTGAGGGGCAAACGTTCGAGCGCCCGCAGCTGGACGGTGAATTCGTCGCCCCGCGCAACGCGATCGAGGAAACATTGGCCGGGCTGTGGCAAACCCTTCTGGGCATCGGCCAGGTCGGGGTCAACGACAGCTTTTTCGACCTTGGCGGTCACTCGCTGATCGCGGTGCGCCTTTTTGCCCAGATCAACAAGGCGTTTGGCGTGCAATTCCCCATTTCGGTGCTGTTCGAGGCCCCAACCATCGCCGCCTGCGCCGACATGATCGCGGCGCGCGTCGGCCATGTGACGGGCGCCGTGGCCGATGCCGGCAGCAGCGACACAAGGCGCGACCATTTTGATCACCTTGTCGCCCTGCACCAGGGCAGCGGCGGTGCGAAAACCCCGCTGTTCATCGTGGCGGGGATGTTCGGCAATGTGATGAACCTGCGCCACCTGGGCCTGTCGCTGGGTCAGGATCGCCCCGTCTTTGGGTTGCAGGCGCGCGGTCTGGTGGGCGACGCCGACCCCCACCGCACCATCCCCGAGGCGGCAGCCGCCTATATCGTTGAGCTGCGGGGGATTCAGCCCGAGGGCCCCTATATGCTGGGCGGATTTTCGGGCGGCGGGATCACCGCCTATGAAATCGCACAACAGCTGCGCACCCTAGGCCAAGAGGTGTCAGTTCTGGCCATGCTCGACACGCCGCTGCCCATGCGCCCGCTTCTGTCACGCCGCGACAAGGCGATCATCAAAACCCATGAATTCCGCGCCAAGGGCCCGAAATTCTTTGCCGAATGGGCGAAAAACCGCATCGCGTGGGAGTTTCAGAACCGCCGCGCCCCCGCAGCCCCCGCCCCCGAGGCCGCATTCGACAATGCCAAGATCGAGGCCGCGTTTCGCGGCGCAGTCGAAACCTATGACGTGGCGCCCTGGCACGGCCCCCTGACCCTGTTCCGCCCGGCACTTGACCATCACTGGGCGGTGTCGGGCGGCAACTGGGTCAGCGCCCAGCGCGAATATGTTTTTCCCGACAACCAATGGACCGCCTTCGCCCCGCAAATCGAGGTGATCGAGGTGCCGGGCGATCATGACGGCATGGTTCTGGTGCCATGCGTCAGCGTTTTGGCGGCCCGCCTGAAACAGGTGATCCGCACCGCCGAACGCAGCCACCGCGCGCCGCGCGCAGTGCAACAGACAGCGGCGGAATGACCATGGCAACCGTACTTATCGTTCTGCTGAACTATAAAACCGCCGAAATGACCCTGCGCGCCGCCAGCGCCGCGCTGGAAGACATGCAGGGCATCGAGGGCGAGTTGGTCGTCGTCGACAACGATTCGCGCGATGGCAGCGAGCAGATCCTGCGCGACGCCGTGGCCGCCAACGGCTGGTCGTCGCGTGCGCGGGTCATTCAGGCGGGGCGCAACGGCGGTTTTGGCGCGGGCAACAACGTGGGCATCAACGCGGGCCTGTCGAACGGGCGCGCCCCCGATTTCTATTACATCCTGAATTCCGACACATTCTGCGACAAAGGCTGCATCGCCACACTGCTGGCGTTTCTTCAATCCCACCCCAAGGCGGGTTTTGCGGGCAGCCATGTGCGCGGCGATGACGGTGTGCCCCACTGCACCGCCTTCCGCTTTCCCTCGATCCTGGGCGAATTCGAGGGGGCGGCGCGCACCGGCCTCTTTTCGCGGTTGTTGCGCAATTCCATCGTTGCCCTGCCCATTCCGACCGAGGCAAGCCAGGTCGACTGGGTGGCCGGCGCCAGCCTGATGATCCGCCGCCGCGCGCTGGATCAGATCGGCGGGTTCGATGAGACGTTTTTCCTGTACTTTGAGGAAACCGATCTGGCCCACCGTGCCGCGCGTGCCAATTGGGAAACCTGGTATGTGCCCGAAAGCCGGGTTGTGCATATCGGATCGGTATCGACCGGCATGAAAACCTGGGCGCGGATGCCGCGATACTGGTTTGATTCGCGCCGCCACTATTTCACCAAGACCCACGGGCGCCTTTACTATGCCCTTGCCACCTGGGCGCTGATCAAGGGCGCCGTGATCTGGCGCCTGCGCTGCGCGATCCAAAAGCGCGATCTGCACGACCCCACGGGGTTTTTGCGCGATCTGATCGCCCACTCTCTGGGTCGCACAACGCCCACCCCCATTCCCCCCCGACGCGCCCTGCGCGAGGAGCCGAAATGACCCTGTTTTCATCCGTCCTGATCGGCAACGAATCTCTTTTGATCGGCTGTGGCGACATGCTGCGCGCGCGTGGCCACACCATCGCCGCCGTGGTGTCACGCGACCCCGCGATCATCGCCTGGGCCACCGCCAAGGGCCTGGCCCATGTGGCGCGGCCCAGCGATCTGTCTGATGTGGCGTTCGACTGGCTGTTGTCGATCGCCAACCTGACAGTGATCCCCGACGCGATGATCGCCCGCGCGCACAGCGGTGCCGTAAACTTCCACGATGGCCCCCTGCCGCAGATGGCCGGCCTGAACACCCCCGCCTGGGCGCGCATTCTGGGCCATGCCAGCCACGGAATCAGCTGGCACGTCATGGAGGGCGGCATCGACGCGGGCGACGTTCTGGAACAGCGCCAGTTCGAAATCACCCCCGAGGATACGGCATTTTCGCTGAATTCGAAATGCTACGGCGCCGCGATGGACAGCTTTCCTGCCGTGATGGCACAGCTGGAAACCGGGCTGACCCGTCACGCCCAGGATCTGAACCAGCGGCGCTATTTCGCGCGCGATGACCGCCCGGCCAATGGCGCGATGATCGACTTTGCAGCGCCCACCGACCGCATCATCGCCCTGGTGCGCGGCCTTGATTTCAACGGTTATGCCAACCCCCTGACCCGCGCCAAGATTGCAAGTGGCGACATACCGCTGCTGGTGACCCATGCCGAAGCGGTGCCGGGGCAGGCAACCCCCGGCACCGTTCTGGCCACCGGGCGCGACGCGCTGACCATCGCCACCGCCGATGGTGCCGTGCGGCTGTCGGGGCTGACCAACCCCTTGGGCCAGAGCGTTGATGTGACACGGCTTTTGCCACAAGGCGCGCAGGTGCCCCAGACCGATGTCGGCGCGATCAGTGCCATTCTGGCGCACGGCGAACCCCACTGGCGCGCCCGCCTGAAATCGGCCAATCCGCTGCCCCTGCCCCTGGCGGGCAAACTGGGCGCGACCCAGGATTGGCAGACCCGCGCATTGGCCCTGCCCCCGCTTGAGCGTGTTGCCCTGATCGGGGTGATCGCCGAATGGGCCCGCCACTCCAGCGGCGAGGCATCGGGCGATGTGGGATATACCAGCGCCGCCCTGACCGCCGAAGTTGCCGCCGCGCCGGGCCTCGTGGCCACCACCGCGTTCCTGCGCACCGGCGACGACATTCCACGGCAGTTGGAACAGATCGCCAGACACCCGGGTTTCCTGCGCGATCTGTTCACCCGCGACCCCGACATCGCGCTGGCCCGCCCCGGCATCGCGATTTCCGAGGCCGGAACGGTGTTCGGCACCGCGATCACTGTCACCCTTGACCCCCCAGCGCTGCATTACGACGCCAACCGCCTGTCCGGCGCAGCCATCGACCTGCTGATCGCGCGGCTGATGCACATCGCCAACGCACACCAAGGCGAACAGCCCACCCTGCCCGGGGCCGAAACCGCGCACCTGCTGACCACCCTCAACGCCACCGAAACCGACCACGACCGCACCCTGACCATCCACGCCGCGTTCGAGGCACAGGTGGCCAGAACGCCCGACGCCGACGCTCTGGTGTTCGAGGGCCAGACCCTGACCTATGGGCAACTGAACGCTGCCGCCAACCGCATGGCCCACACCCTGCGCGCCATGGGTCTGGCGCCGGGGGCCCATGTGGGGCTGTGCGTCGCCCGCTCGCCCGATCTGTTGATCGGAACGCTGGCAATCCTCAAGGCCGGGGGGGCCTATGTGCCGCTTGACCCTGCCTATCCCGCCGACCTCATCGCCCATTACATGAGTGACAGTCAGGCCAGCGTCATCATCGCGCAACCCGGCCTGATTGCCGATCTGCCTGCAACCACCGCACAGATTCTGGCCACGGACGACGCGCGCATTGCCACAGCCGCCAACACCAACCCCGAAGGCGGCGCAAGCCCCGGCGATCTGGCCTATCTGATCTATACCTCGGGGTCGACAGGCCTGCCCAAGGGGGTGATGGTCGAACACCGCAACGTCGCCAATTTCTTCACCGGCATGGACCGGCGGATTGACCAGAGCGCAGGCGCCGTCTGGCTGGCCGTGACCAGCCTGTCGTTCGACATTTCGGTGCTTGAGCTGTTCTGGACCCTCTCGCGAGGCTTCAAACTTGTCCTGTCGTCCGATGAGAACCGCGCCCTGATCGCCGGTGACACGCCTGCACAATCCGACCGGCATATCGATTTCAATCTGTTCTACTGGGGCAACGACGATGGCGTCGGCCCTAAGAAATACGAACTGCTGCTGGAAGGCGCCAAATTCGCCGACGCAAACGGGTTCAACGCCGTCTGGACGCCCGAGCGGCACTTTCACGCCTTTGGCGGCCCCTATCCCAACCCCAGCGTCACCGGCGCCGCCGTGGCCGCCGTGACCAAAAACCTCAGCGTGCGCGCGGGCAGTTGCGTCGCCCCGCTGCACCACCCGGCGCGCATTGCCGAGGAATGGGCGGTGATCGACAACCTGACCAACGGGCGCGTCGGCCTGGCGATTGCATCGGGCTGGCAGCCCGACGATTTCGTGCTGCGCCCTGAAAACACGCCCCCCGCCAACAAACCCGCGATGTTCGCCGCCATCGAAACCCTGCGCAAGCTCTGGCGCGGCGAGGCGGTGGAATTTCCCACACAAAACGGCACCCCTTTTTCCGTGGTCACCCAACCGCGCCCCGTGTCAAAGGAACTGGCGATCTGGGTCACCACCGCGGGCAACCCCGACACCTGGCGCGAGGCGGGAAGCATCGGCGCCAACGTGCTGACCCATCTGCTGGGCCAGACCATCGACGAGGTGGCGGGCAAGATTCGCATCTATCGCGACGCGTTGCGCGCGGCGGGCTTTGACCCGGCGGCGCACAAGGTCACGCTGATGCTGCATACCTATCTGTCCGATACCCGCGTACAGGCGATGGAAACCGCCCGCGAACCGATGAAGGCCTACTTGCGCAGCGCTGCGGGCCTGATCAAACAATATGCCTGGGCCTTTCCCGCCTTCAAACGCCCCGCAGGCGTGACCAACCCGTTCGAGGTGGACCTTGGCGGTCTGGGCGACGACGAGATGGAGGCGATCCTGAATTTCGCGTTCCTGCGGTATTTCGAGGATTCGGGGCTATTCGGCACCGTTGATGATGCCGTTACGCGCGCCGAACAGCTGAAGCGCATTGGCGTCGATGAAATTGCCTGTCTGATCGACTATGGCATCGCGCCCGAACTGGTGATGGAGGCATTGAAACCCCTGGCCGAGGCTCTGCGCCGCGCCAACACGCGTACCGCCCCCGCTGAGGACGATTTTTCCATCGCGGCACAAATCCGCCGCCACGGCGTGACCCATCTGCAATGCACACCGTCGATGGCGCGGATGATCGCCATGAACGACGAGGCGCGCATGGCCCTGTCGCATGTGAAAACCCTGATGATCGGTGGCGAGGCTTTGCCGGGCGATCTGCTGCGCGATCTGCGCGGCTGCACGGGTGCCACGATCCTGAACATGTACGGCCCCACCGAAACCACAATCTGGTCGACGGTTCAGCATGTCAGCGACGACACAGCCGATATCCAACCCATCGGCACCCCCATTGCCAACACCCGCGTTTATGTTGTTGATGCAGCGGGCCAGCCCACGCCCCTTGGCGTGGCCGGCGAGTTGATGATCGCGGGCGAAGGGGTGGCGCGGGGCTATTGGCAGCGCCCCGAATTGACGGCCGAGCGTTTTCCGCCGAACCCGTTCCACGCAGGCCGGATGTACAGGACCGGCGATCTGGTGCGCTGGCGCATCGACGGCACCCTTGATTTTCTGGGCCGCACCGACACCCAGGTCAAAATCCGCGGCCACCGCATTGAGCCGGGCGAGATCGAGGCGCGATTGGCCGAACATCCGGCGGTGAAACAGGCGGTGGTTATCGCCCGCACCATGCAGGGCGACACGCGGCTGGTGGCCTATGTGATGGCAAGCGCCCCCCTGACCGAGGCGCAGATGCGCGCACATCTGGGCGGTTTGCCCGACATCATGGTGCCCGCCCACCTTGTCACGCTCGACGCGTTCCCGCTGACCCCGAACAGGAAGGTTGATCGCAACGCCCTGCCCGAACCAAAGCCCCAGCGCGCAGCACAACCCTCAGCGCTGTCCACCGCCGCCCCCGCAAACCCGGCGGAAACCGCGATTGCCACAATCTGGGGCCGGATTCTGGGGGTGCATGACATTCGCGGCGACGACAATTTCTTTGCCCTTGGCGGTCACTCGCTTTTGGCGGTTCAGGCGCACCGCGAAATCCGCGAGGCATTGCAGGTGCCGCGCCTGTCGATCACCGACATTTTCCGCTTTCCCACCCTTGGCGGCCTGGCCGCCCACCTGACCAAGGGGCAGACCGACGGGCAAAACGCCGGGAAAGTTGCGGAAACCCTTGACGACAGCCCCGCCCGTGCCGAAACCATGTCAAAGCGGCGGGCGATGCGCGCCGAACGTGGCGTAAAAGCAGGATGATCCCGATTTCCGACTTTCCCATCTTCGACGGGCCCATGGCCGGTGCCATGGTCGAACCGTATGCCCGGGCGCTGTTTGCGCCCGACATCGCCATCGCCATGTGCGACCCGCGCGCCCCTCTGGGCAGCCTTTTGTCGCCCGAGCGCACCGGCACATCGCGCATGGTGGCCAAACGCCAGCGCGAATTCACCGCCGGGCGCATTGCCGCGCGCCGGGCCATGGTGGCGCTGGGCCATCCCGCGCAGCCCGTTCTGCCCGGGGCTGATCGCGCGCCGATCTGGCCCGAGGGTTTGGTGGGCAGCCTGTCACACTGCGATTCGCTGTGCCTGTGCGCCATGGCCCATGCCCGCGACGTGCGCGCCCTCGGGGTCGACGTGGAAGAGGACACGCCGCTTGAGCCTGAGATGATCGACACCATCCTGACCGCGCCCGAGCGCAAGTGGCTGAACCACCAACGCCCCGGCGACATGGCAAAGCTGGCCAAACTTTTGTTTTCGGCCAAGGAAACCGCATACAAGGCACAATATCCCCTGTCGCGTGAGGTGCTGGATTTCGAATGTATCGCCGTGTTGCCCGATCTGGCCGCAGGCACCTTTGCCGCCACCTTTACCCGTGCTGTCGGCCCCTTTGCCAGCGGCACACAGATGGCTGGCAAATTTGCCCGGGTGCATGGCCTGATCCTGACGGGCCTGACACTCAGACAGCACGGGGGCGCGTGATGGCGCGCCTGTCGCGCCGCGCGGCGCTGGCGCTGGGGGGGGTGGCCACGCTGGCCGCCACCGTCGGGGGCGCCCATTGGTGGGCCAGCCGCCTGCCCGGCGCTGGCGAAATCGACGCCGCCTATGCCACGCCCCTGCCCGCGCCAAATGCACCGCTGAATGTGTTTCATCTGGGCCACTCATTGGTGGGGCGCGACATGCCCGCGATGCTGGCGCAACTGGCCGGGGCGGGCCACCGCTATGACAGCCAGTTGGGTTGGGGCACCAGTTTGCGCGAACACTGGTATCCCGATCTGCCGATCAACGGCTATGCCTCCGAAAACGCCCATGACCGGTATCGCCCCGCCCTTGATGCGGTGGGATCGGGCGATTACAACGCCGTGATCCTGACCGAAATGATCGAACTGCTGGACGCGCTGAAATACCACGACAGCGGCGATTACCTGTCTGAGTGGGCCACTTTGGCGCGGGGCGCAAACCCGGCCACGCAGGTGTATCTGTACGAAACCTGGCACGGCCTCAACGATCCGGGCGGGTTTGTGGAACGCCTTGACGCCGATCTGCCCGCCCTCTGGGAGGGCAGGCT
>Ga0105055_10010853_pt1 | contig 11322 bp, 11 predicted proteins | sample BON03_FD_78090 | JGI IMG/M metagenome (GOLD analysis project Ga0105055, IMG submission 78090) | Freshwater microbial communities from Lake Bonney liftoff mats and glacier meltwater in Antarctica - BON-03 | ecosystem: Environmental > Aquatic > Freshwater > Ice > Glacier meltwater | place: Lake... | reverse complement strand
GATATTGTGGCATGTTCGCACTCAGTGTGGCATGTTCGCACTCAGTGTGGCATGTTTGCACTCAGTGTGGCATGTTCGCACTCAGTGTGGCATGTTCGCACTCAGTGCAAGGCAGACGACTGAAGTGCATGGTCAGATGCGAACCGGACCGGAAATATATGTCAAGCTGGGTCAGCATACGTAAGGGGGGGGGGGAGAAGGAGGTGCATTATCTGGGACCAAATTAAATGCCGGAAACGGGAACGGGCTAAGGCGGTGTTGCGTTGGCTTCCAGTATGGATTCATCACCGGTTAGAGTCAGGACGTGGAGGTGATGGTGGTCGTGGGAAGAAACAGAAGGGTTGGAAATACGGCGCTTCACCCAGGATTTGGCCGGAATACCTTGCGTTTTCCCGCAGAGCGCCACACGGCGAGGCTGAACAGCAATGATGTTTTGCCACTGCAGACACAGTTATCAGGGCAGGTGACGCACCACACGCCAGGGGGAGGGGGGGGCGTGTTAGTAAGCATGGCAAGCAGACAGCAACCACAGCGGATTTCCGGGCCGTGGAGGGAGTATTAGACTAGCGCGGCAGCAGCAGTGGGACTTGTTGCAAGGCGAAGACACAGTCAGGTAGAAATGCAATGACCTGCACTCGACAACGGGGCCGGATATGGGCCGATTGGATGGATCGATAGGATCAGCTCACCATCGGTCCGGCCCCGTCAGCAACAGCGGCGAATCGTCAATCGCAACTGAGGTGACAGCCAAGGCGTTTGGAGGAGCCTCTGCTGCCAATCTGTCTGCAAACACTTGCCGATAGTGGTCTGAGTACACTCACTGCGCCCAGGGTGGGGAGACCTCCTGTAACAAGCCTGCACGACATTGGGGAAATGATGCGTGCTTCTGACGATAGTGTTGCTGTTTGGGATAGCAGTGCTGCTGCGTTCTTGCTGCCGAGAGATGCAGGGATAGCACCAACATCTCTTGCTCGGGCAGGCGGGCGCAACACTCACCTTCGCGAGCGCCAGATGACGCATCGGCCCAACGCTGCAGCATGCGCAACATCGCGAAGATTTCCGAACAACGCCTCAAACCACCAACGCCTCAAAAATTTGCAGCAGACCGACTGGTATCCGGTGGGGGGGGTCATTGTGTTGGGCCTCAAGGTTGTGTGGCGCGGCGACGTGCAGACAGGCGTTGCTTCCACACAGGAGCTCCATCCGGTGTGTGGCGTTGTTCGTTGGTGGCGAGGTGCGCGCTCGCGCCCCGATCCATGTCGGCATCTGCAGGAGGGCAGACAGCTCATGATCAGTTGCCCCAGCCAAGCGGCCGCTGGCGTGTCCGGTCATGTCATGTCATGTCGCCTGACCTCTCGCAAATGCACTTCTTCCTTACGTACGTCGTACACTCGAACAGCCGTACAGTCATGACTGTAAATAATTGATGTACGACGTACCCTCTAGCTACTGTAGACTACTTTAGTGCAAGGGTAAGTCAAATACTGTACAGGCTGAACCGTACCAGTATTTGACTTGCCCAGACTTACCCTTGTTCAGTGACGTCGTATGGAAACAGTACTACATCAGTTATTTTATATTTACTGTAGACTTGAAGACTTCATTTTTTGAGATAATTATATACATGACTTCAAGAGTTAGAGTAATAATTACTCCCTTGAGACTTCTGCCGTTCTGGGAAACTGACAGAACATTTACTTTAACATAAAAGCCAAAAATGTATCATCACTACTCGTATCATGAATCACACTTGACACCATGCTAGCCGCGGGTGGATGTAGGCTGACTTTAATGAGACAGAAGGCGCTACAGACGGAAAATTCTCACTCAACCACAGATTACTAGAGCACTGCACGACCACCGCCGAACCATCGCGGCTTCAGAGAGCTGTTGTGATTACACAATAAATCTCCGCATTTAAAAAAAATCACACAGCCACAGGGAAAAGCCGATGGAGTTGGCTCAAAAAACCTGCGTACAGAACATTTACTGATGTTCGATGCTATACCTGGTAGTAAACTTTATAATACATATATGATATATCTGTTCTCAAAAAATGACATCATTGTTCGATGCTTGTTCTGACCCTGCTTGCCCACAAGATCTGTTATAATTAGGACTGGTGTTGCTTGATCTTGCATGCACACACAATGCGATGTATCGTATGCATATTTCACTATTTGAAGTAACAGCATCCATTGGGAAACTGTATGCCTGAATTTCAAAATCCCCACGTGCCTGCGACATACGTGGATGGTTTGCGAGCGTAGCACCTCCTCGGTATATTGGGACGCCTTCGGGCCTGGAGGCCACGATTGCCATGTTGCAACTACACGCTTTGGCACGCTCCTATGCGCCGCCGCGATACTGCCAACTTGTTGCCTTCAGCGTTGATCTTCAAAATAACACTGCATATTGTTTACAGCATAGCTATAGTTGCGATGTCTCATGATGAGGTTCACATACTGATACCCATTTTGATCACCATGTAATTCCCGGCATTGATTTAGCTTCCACACATCTGTCATATCGGCATTAGTTAGACACGTATTGCCATTTCTGCCAACAGCAACGGATGGCGCCGGACTGCGGTGGTGGCATCGTGCCAAGGAAACTGCAGTGTTATTTGAGTCGCGGTAGTTCTGGTGAACCGGTCCCTGCACCTCATCTGCACGCACCCGCCGCACTCTTTCGTTACACCATCGTCCCTTCCCCGCCATTCGCCTCCCGTCCCCAGCTCACATCACGCAACTGCACGCGTGCAAAGACACGACACACTCGGCGGGCGTCCACTATGGGAACACGCTCGCTGCCATCAGGTGGCGCAGCACTTGATGTCCCGTCCCTAGCGTACGCCTCGAGAGTCTGATACGGTGATTCTTCGGGCACACTGCCAACCAGCTCGTAGCGGAGGGTCCAACGCCACGTTCCTGCGCCTTGTGGTTGGAGCTAAAATCGACATGGCAACACTGAGAGCAGGAAGCAACATGGTGGCGCCGCGTACCGCCATTTTCCTTGCCATGGGACCTTCCGGCGCTGGCAAGGATACTCTGCTCCTCGGAGCGCGACAGGCACTGATGAGAAACTTGTCAGGGACGAGCGCGATCGAAGAGGGAGTTTCACCCCTCTCCGGCGACGGTAGTATCGGCTCCGGCACGGTTGTCTTTGTGAAGCGGCACATCACGCGGGACCCAGCACGAACAACCGACCTCGAGATTCCTTGCAGCGAGAACGAGTTCACGCGGCTGAGTGATGCGGGCGCATTTGCTCTCTCGTGGGCAGCACACGGCACTCGGTATGGTATTCTACGGACCTCGTTAGTAGCGGCGATGAAAGGCGCCACGGCAATGGGTCGTGATGCGGGGGGCGTTGCCGCAGTCGTTCTCAACGTGTCCCGCAGTATTGGTGACGAGGTGCGCGCGCGATATGGTGACGCAGATGGCGGTGTCGATGTCTACCAGCTAAACATCACGGCCCCAGCTGCCGTGCTGCGGACCAGGCTGCAGGGCCGCGGCCGGGAGACACCGGCAGAGATCGACTCGCGAATCGCACGGGGGGCGGCGATGCGGCCGGCCGGCGACACCGTGGTCACGGTGGTCAACACAGGGTCTGTCTCTGCGGGGATTGCCGCCGTTGTCCAAGCCCTCATGGGCCGCCGAAAATACTCACTTTGGCTTGTCCCACCGGCGGCGTCTGCGTTCCTTGCCGCTGCGACCGAGGTGATTGCGGACCTGGCCACACTGAACGGGACGGCACCGTTCTCGCCACACGTTACGCTGGGCTGCACATCCGCCGTTGCGCACCAAGAGGCAGTCCTGCAGGCGGGGCGCGCCGTGGCCCGTGGTTTGCCGAATACCATGCGTATCCGGCCAGCGGGGGCTGGCGGAGCGGGAGGTGAGCCGCAGGTGCTGGCGGGCACCAGCCAACCGTGGCAGGTGGTTACTCTGCCCGTGCGGCGCACCGACGAGCTCGTTGCCGCCTGCGTGCTGGCGGACCGCTGCATATCCACTGCCTGTGGCGATAACAACAGGGGGCCGCGGGCGGTCAACAAAACCACGACAATTGCACCGGCACCGGCACGGACACTTGCACTGACACCGGAACACGCACAAGCTACGACGGCGGCCGCAGCAGCGACATCGGCGTACCACCCGCACGTGTCGCTTGCATACGGGCACCTGACGCCAGGGCAGCTGGAGGGAGCGGCGATGCTTGCGGCAGGCGTCCTCGCTGGCAGCACGGCGCTTCGTGGGGGCTTCACCGCGTCAGAGTTGGCTGTGGTCATGACTTCTGGGGACGCATGGGAGTGTTGGGTGGAAGTTGCGCGGTTTCCCTTGGGGGTACAAACAGCCGCATCGCCTTATTGAAAAGAATCCGAATTATGAGCATCCGTGTGTTGTCCGCAGGATCAATTCCTTCCGATCTGATCGAGCACCGGTATTGCAGCGTGCAACAAACTGCTGCGATGCTTGAGCTCATTGATTCCTCCCGTGGCACCATTAGTGTGTGTGTGTTAATACCGTGGACTACCGTCCTAGGCTACACCCAGGGCCACGGTGGTCACACATACTTTGCTCAAGGTTGACTGTAATCCGCATTTCGTCGCCGTTGGGCGATGGGTAAGGACTGCGCCGTCATTGCGCCACGAATGTTAGCTTCCTATAGGCCATTTTTGCTACTCACCTCCACCACAGTGCCACTGGGGACTAGGTTGACTCTGGCTTGTCTTATGATTGCTGTCTAAAGTTTATTGTATTATTTGTATAGCAACCTTACATATCTGTGGCATCAGTTTTTGCACCTAATTATGTACTTTGTTCAGCAGTAAAGTATAGATCCCACGGCCTATAAACCACCCGCCTTTTCGTGACTAAAATCATTGTTCAGAGTGAGATCAAAAAAGTATTCGTCTACGTGCATCGATCAAGCCATCGTTGGAAAGAACACAGTCAGGCGCATCCAACGATCCTATTGGTGGCCTGAACTGCCAACAACTTTTTTCAGTTATGACCACGCCACCGATGTAAGAGGGCCCGAACGGTTACCCTTTTCCCCGGCGGGCCCTCCCCTTACCCCCCCGGATCTCCTGCCCAAGACTACTGCTGGATCTGTATCGCACTCTAGGGTGACCGTGGATCAGCATTGCTCTCCGAGAGAGGCGGCCAAGTCTGAACACAGTCAGTCCGAGAGCGGAGTTAACAGTACCTGGTACCTGGTACAGTACCAGGCTCCTTCTGTTTCATTAAAGAACCAGGTACCTGGTACAGTACCAGTTAAATGAAACAGAAGTATTTGAATCATAACAGGTATCATGAATCACACAGGGAAAAGCCCGAACGGATGGAGTTGCTCAAAAAACCTGCATACAACCACAAACGAATGCAACACGGCCGTGGCAACAGGTTCCGTTCAGCCATCGTGGTCGGACCGGCCACTGGCAAAGCCGGAGAGGGATGCTCAATCGGACGTGAGGTGGTGGTGCTTCGACATTGATCTGCTTGCGGTGTCGGCGTCTAGTAAGCGGCTGTACCAGGTACCACTGCAGGTAGAATGTACTGTAATGAAGAAGAGAATAACGCCTGCCGATACCCTCTCGACGTACAGCAATGATTTTTTTTGGGAGGACAATCATGATTATTTGACTGTCTACGAGACAGCTGAGCAGAGGATCAGACACAGCACAGACTGTGAGACAACCACAGACATTTTCGAGGTTGTTTCGTAGAGAGTCATCAGAGAGAGGTTCAACCACAGCACTGACAGCAGTGATGAAAATCTGAGTGCGGAATTTTCCCAGCCATGCATGCCACCGAGAGAATTTTTTCCCACAAGCAAAAGCTGCGGTAGCTCCAAGTCCTCGAAGCTGTAGTGCCTGCTGTATTGGTGCAGTTTACAGTACTGTAGGTGCAGTCCGAAGGTTGTATATGTTGAAGTTGAAGCTGGCGTGGCGGACTGCGCCACTGGCAATGTCTGGATATGTTTCGGCTGTTGTTAGTCACAATGTAACTTGTTCTCCATGGCCAACTGCTGCAGATTGTCGTCAACAATGCATAGGCAAGGATAGGTACAGTGCCTGGTTCCCACCTGGTAGATTCGGGCGCTGGCGACGTCGAGTCGTGCACCAAAACCACTCCGAGAAGGAGCAACAAGGCGGCACTCTGCCTCTCAATTCATGACTGAGGCTGCCTCCCAGCGCCTTTGAATTGAAATGTGATAGGATCAAGCTCATGCGCTCGTTAATTCCTGACTGTGAAGACGTGGTCAGCAGCACGCCATCCAAGGACAGACCTTCAGCTACCGGCATCATGATTGCGGCCAGCAACGCCGCATCAATTTTGTTGCTGGTGATGATAGCCTCCTGTGAAGCAAGGGATATTCCTGCCTGCGGTGACAGAGGATTATGCATGTGTGCTAACTCGGCCAATCAACTGATTGTCGACTGCTCAAACTTTGGCTTGACTGAATATCCGACGGATATACCCCTCAACGTCACCACCCTTTTGTTGCGTGGCAACAGGCTTACCAATTTTACGTCTAACAGTCTCGGCAACCTGTACGTAACAACGGTGTAGCTGGTGTGCATGATGCTCTGTCTTGTGAACGGTGTACGCACGTACATGCAGTCTCACAAACAGGCAAATCCTCCACGTTGCTTCTCCTATCTCACGCCTGCTGTGCTACTTTAACATGGCCGTCACATGTGAACTGAGTCGTAGGCTACAGCTCACATCATTCAACGGCTTGAAACTCTGAATGGTGCTTCTTATCCGTTGCTAATCCACATCACTCCACTCGTAACCTCCTTCAATCGGCACCACGCCCCACCGCCCCCGTCCGATATGCCTCCATGTGCCCGCGCCCATAGAGACGACTTGGTGATGCTGGACCTACAGGATAACCGCATCAAATACCTTGAGCCAAAGGGCTTCCGTGGCCTGCCAAATCTCAACACCCTACTCTTGACGCGAAATCATCTAGATCAACTGTATGACAACCAGTTCGATGGGTTGCACTTGCTTTCGACGCTGGTTCTCGAGTTTAATGACATTGTGTAAGAACAGGAAGAGATGCGAGTGTCCTTGCCCTGTCTCTGCCCATCGTACTAAACCCCACAACCCGCATGCAGAACCGTTTCCGCGTCAGCGTTTCGCCACCTAAAAAACCTGATGAATTTGAATCTGGATAGTAACCGTATCAACGCGCTCGCAAACGGGACCTTTGATGCCATGGGCGAATTAAGGGTTTTGACTGTCATGGATAGCGAGATTCCCGCCATTGCCGATGGCATGTTTGCACACCAAACCAAGCTGATGAAGCTGTTCCTGGGCAAGCAATTCATCAGTGAGCTCACCGACGAGACGTTTCGCGGCCTGGGGCAGCTGCGAGCGCTCATGCTCAACGTTAACCGGCTCACAACACTGCGAGCTTCGTGGTTTAGACACTCGCCCCTATTGATGGTACTTGGCGTGCGGTTGAACAACTTGCGCGATATGAACCTTAGCCACCCTGGCGCGCTGCAGAACTTGATGGAGCTATGGTTGCGTGGAAATAACATACAGAGGATTCCCATGGACCAGTTTGCCAACCTGCCAAAACTTGTTAACCTAGAAATGGATAGCAACCCCAGTGGCTGCACAATACTGGAGGCGGGTGAGGTGTCTTGTCGCTGTGCCGCGGGCCTTACCGGACCCGTCAGTCGCACATGCGGTAATGTCAAGACGCACACAGCATGTCTGGACGATGCCTGCATCAGTGAGCCATTGGCGGCATCCGATACGTTACCAGCGTGTCTGGGTGACAAGGTCGCGGGCGTAATGCCCACATGCTGGATTTCGGGTGGGATGGTGCACCGGAGCAACATTTGCAAGTGCATGATGCACGCCGTCAACTGCATTGCCATCGGCCTGCGAGAGATGCCGCCAGGGATCCCAGATGATACGGCGCAGCTGTTCCTGTTCATGAATGAGTTTACAGTGTTTCCAGATGTCCGCCACCTGAAGAGCCTTTACCTCCTGGACGTGCGAGGCAATAAGATCACTACCATCCCGCCCGCCAGTGAAGTGCTTCCACCTTCCTTTGGGCCCGTGAGCACCAACATTGACTACGCATTTGGGATGGACAACTTGACGGCTGGCCACTGGCTACCGCCCATGATGACAATAGCGGCGAGCGAGCACACTTATGTGCCACGCAAAGTCGTGACCAATGGCGTCGAGGTGATGGAACCGGCCTCGTTCTCTGGAGAGTATGCTTTCGGCGGCCTCGGTCTAGTGGGCAACCCGTCCAAGTGCCGGGTGGTATACCCCAAGGACGGCAGAGCCTCGTTTGACTGTGTGTACGTCTGCTGAGCGCCCCTGGCACTCGTTCAATTGTCGTGGTTACCCCCTTCCCTCTTCCCCCGCGCGTATCCACTTCTTCATCCTTTACCAACATGATGCTCAAGGACAGACCCCCTAGCTATAAAATTCCATTTTTTCACACATCGTCGATTTTGCGAAGTGGGTTGGAGAGTGCTGCAATTTGATATCTCAATCAACAAGCTTTTCTGTGCCTGTTTTTGGCATGCAATAACTCATTGAGCGCCCGCTTGTTGAATTGTCGCATAATATCATCATCATGACGATAGATTAATCATTACTACTGCTATCGCATAACCAGAAACGCGATGAAAAGTAGTACTAAGCCATTGCGAATACTGCCTCCTCATATGCGTCAGGTATTGCATCGAGGGCCACGATAACTTGCAGCATTCATGCATGCCGTCGACAACAGGCCCCGCGCCAGTCATCACCGGCATGGGCTTCACAGAGGGCGCGAGTTCTAACGCTCGGCCATTAAAGTACACAATGGAGTTTCCAACGGTGGTGTCATCGTCGCGCAGCTTCGGGTCGCCAATTGGGAGCAGCGACGTCGTCGTCACGGGCGCCAGATCAACATACAACGTCAACTGCGCCGACGAATCTGGCAAGACTGTTTGCGGGGTTGACGTTTGGCCGGAGGAGGATGGCTTTGTGTTTTTTCTTGCGCCGACGGACTCCTACTCGGATAACTACCATTTCGTAAACAAAGTGACCCAGTACCTGAACGTCAACTACGACAGAACGCCACCACATGTGATCATCACAGTCCGTACGCCCAGCACTAATCAGTTGGCCGGCCTCGACCCAATGGTATATGAGGCGCGCTTTGTCGATGGTCCCATCAATGTCCAGGCGGACATGCTCGCGGACTGGGTACTCATCAAAGCCGGCGAGGACTTCGCGAACGGCGAGCTTGTATCCGCGGCTGTTGTGGAGGGCGGGCAGGGGTTTGTCTTCTCCGTCAAATGGGGTCCGGTAGGTTCAGCAGTGTTGCCACCCTCTCCCAATTGACCCTATCTTCTCGGATGCAAGCATGCAGCAATGCAAATGATTTTCCTTGGGTTGCCCAGTGCAGAATGCCATTTCAACAATTACTGTCTCCCGCAATTTTATCTGCAACCGCAGCTTTTAGCATGACCACTCCCAATAACTCGAACTCATCTGCCAAAAACATTACCATAAACAAAGCGTCACAAATAGAATTCCACTTTTGATACTAGCACTGCTGCTACATCCGGGTCTATGACCACCTCAACCACAATCACAACCACAACCACAGCTACAACCACAACAACAACAACAACCACAAACACAAACACAACCAAACCACACGGATCACAACCATAATAACCATAACAACCACAAAATACAAATGCAATTAAAACTAAAATCAACCACAGCTGCTTATTACATCACCTTCACCACTTTCACCAAAGCCTGCCCTCCCTCCAAAATGGAGGACAGGTGCCGTGTTTCCGCTTGGTACCACCTGGTTTTTCGGTTGCTCATTTGCTCCAATTTTCATAGGTTTCTAGCACAACTTGGGCAAAAGTCAGCATACATGTCTCCTTCGTCTACGACCTGGCAGGGAACCAGCTCACCAATGATGGCAATCTTACCGTACTACTTTCGCCGCTGTGTCAAGATGACGAGGTGGTGGAGACAGCCGCAACCAAGGACGTGGCTGCTGTTTGCACGGTGCCAGAACCGGCTCCCATTAGTCAAGCATTGCTGGCTGGGTCTATTACCATTGCAGCCATCGGCTGTATCCTCGCCATCTGTGTAGTTGTTCTTGGAGTGCGGTGGCGCCGACGTCGCCAGCGAGAAAATAAGCCATTCGAGTTTGGCACTCTCATGTCAAAATTTCAGGAGCAAATGCTTTACCAAGCCAATGAGCGGGCGAAGGCAGGAGCGTGCAGCGCCAACACAACCGGTGGTTCCGGGGAGTCTATCGACGCACAACCAATCAGGCGCGAAAGCGGAAGGGTGAGGGTACAGCCACAGCTGGAATTTATATCGCCGATTGAGATCAAGCGCTCGCTCCTCACGAGCAAGGGCAAGCTCGGCGAAGGATTTTTTGGCGAGGTACGTTTAGCGGAACCCTGGCTTGCCGATGTCCTTGCGTTCATCCGTTGCTGATTCCACTCTCCGCAAATATCAGTTGCATAAACCGCTGCAGCTGCGGCTGCAGAAACGCTGAAGTAGTCGAGTCTGTTGCAATATCGTACTGAATTGCCACCTATACCTGCATCCTTATTTTGCCTCATTTGCTTGAATTTGTGGATCTAGCTTGTTACAAGTCATATCTCCTCCTGTACACATCCACATTTACAGCCAGATAAAATAATCTCACCCCATCCACAGGTGGCCCTGGGCGAGTATCGCCGCGACAAGGATGAATCCCCGATGCAGGTTGCCATCAAGGTGCTGAAGAAAGAGGATGCGCGGCTGCAGCTGCTGGAAGAAGCGTGCGTCATGGCACAGGTGGACCATCCCAACCTCGTCCGATCACTGGGCGTGTGCACGACCGGGCGACCCATGATGCTTGTCCTTGAGTTTGCCGCCCATGGCCCCCTCAATGACTTCCTCAAAGAACATAGCACGGGCCTGGCCAAGATGTCGCCGGAAATGCAGATGCAGGCAAGCATGGACGTCCTCGAAGGTATGGCCTACCTTGAGGCTGTGGGCCTCATTCACCGCGATCTGGCGGCGCGCAACGTCTTGTTGGACCACGAATACCGCTGCAAAGTTTCGGACTTTGGTCTGGCCAAGTTCGGCTCCGATGATGACACATACTACGTCGCGGAAAACCTCGACGCTCTGCCTGTTCGTTGGTTGGCCCCGGAGGCACTGGAGCATCAGAAGTGCGGATCATGATGCCAAATGGCCTGCCTGCCTGCCTGCCTGCCTGCCTGCCTGCCTGCCTGCCTGCCTGCCTGCCTGCCTGCCTGCCTGCCTGCCT
>Ga0105055_10010852_pt1 | contig 11322 bp, 10 predicted proteins | sample BON03_FD_78090 | JGI IMG/M metagenome (GOLD analysis project Ga0105055, IMG submission 78090) | Freshwater microbial communities from Lake Bonney liftoff mats and glacier meltwater in Antarctica - BON-03 | ecosystem: Environmental > Aquatic > Freshwater > Ice > Glacier meltwater | place: Lake... | reverse complement strand
CACGGGGGACATGAAATGTTTCATTTGCATTCGCCGCGCGATCGACAGTCACACTCGACCAGGGAACGGGAAACGGGACAGGTCCAAATAAAGAATTAGGATAGCGGATAAGTGCTTTCGATTCTCCTGCGCCGTGTCTATCAACCAAAAAACCCTTGAATCTTAGTTCACTACCTGCTATACTATGGCCGAATCGTCCCTTTCTTTTCTTCCGGGGTCTTGGCCATGGGCACTACTGATCTGGTTGCGGTTTTCGTTGCTTTTTCTACCCTAAAGCCCGTTCAGAGTTGGTTTTATTCATCTAAACTAAGTGGTTCTTGGTAGACGTCTAGGTGTTTTCCACTAGACATGACTTAACCTAATTATTGACAATGAATTACGACTGTGGACACAAATGAAAAATGCTTGGGTAGACAAACCTGGGCTGCGGAAAACGAAAACGGGATGGGAGGCGGAAACGGGGATCAGTACATAGTCAGTACATAGGCAGTACATAGTCAGTACAAAGATAGCTTCAAAATTCTCGGACATTTCCAGCGTTGCATATGTACTGATCCGTTTTTATTCATTTATCCCCATCTCCAGCCTCCCACACCCTACGGTCAAGGTGAGCAGCACACCCACTCACCCTCTGAAAGGTTTATCCATGAAAGCAGTTACCTGGCACGGCCGAAATGACATACGTGTTGACAATGTTCCCGACTCCAAGATTGAAGACGACCGCGACATCATCATCCGCGTCACCGCCAGCGGCATCTGCGGGTCGGACCTACACCTGATGGCTGGGGCTGCACCGGCGATGGAGGCTGGCGACATCATCGGGCACGAGCCGATGGGCATTGTCGAGGAGGTCGGGCGGGGCGTGAAGAACCTCAAGAAAGGCGACCGCGTCGTTGTGCCGTTCACCATGGCCTGCGGCTCGTGTTTCTTCTGCGAGAAGACGCTTTTTAGCTTGTGCGACAACTCCAACCGCAACGCCGACATGGCCCGCAAGCAAATGGGCCATAGTCCCTCGGGCTTGTTCGGGTACACCCACATGCTCGGCGGCTACGCTGGCGGGCAGGCCCAGTATCTGCGCGTGCCCTTTGCTGACAACGGGCCCATCAAGGTTCCCGACGGGCTGCCCGACGAGCAGGTGGTGTTTCTGTCGGACATCTTCCCGACCGGCTACATGGCGGCGGAGAACTGCGACATCGAGCCGGGCGAGACCGTCGCCATCTGGGGCTGCGGGCCGGTTGCGCAGTTCGCCATCAAGAGCGCCTGGATGCTCGGCGCCGGCCGGGTCATCGCCATCGACTGCGTCGCCGAGCGCCTGGAACTCGCCCGCAGCCACGGCAAGGCCGAGATCATCAACTTCGAAGAAACCGACGTCTACGAGAAGCTTCAGGAAATGACCGACGGCCGAGGCCCGGACTGCTGTATCGACGGCGTCGGCGCGGAGAACCATGCTGCCGGCGGGCTTCGCGAGGTGGTTGACGATCTCAAGACCGCCATGCATCTGGGCAGCGACCGGCCGCACGTCCTCAACGAGATCTTCAAGTGCTGCCGCAAGGGCGGAAAGGTCTCCGTGCCCGGTGTCTACTTCGGCAACGTCGCGCTGGACTGGGGCACAGCCATGAACAAGGGCTTGCAGTTCAAGATGGGCCAGACTCATATGCAGCGCTATCTTGCGCCGTTGCTGCAGAAGGTCGTGGACGGTGAGATCGACCCGTCCTTCGTCATCACCCACACGGAAAAGCTCGAAGATGCGCCTGCTGCGTACAAGAAGTTCCGCGATAAGGAAGACGGCTGCATCAAGGTCGTGCTCATCCCGTGACCGGCGGTGCCGAGGTGCCGAGCTATGGCCAACCGCCGACCAATCCGTCATCTACAGCGCGCCAGGACACTTTGGAAAATCGCGTCGCCAACTGGTAAGACATTGCCGTTGCCGACCACATGAGTAGCATTCCCCTTCGTCCCGCCTCGCCGCCGGGACGGAGGAGGGGGCATTCTTGGCGACTTTTCTCCAACTCAGGGGCGCTGGGCACTACACCCAATACGATGAACGAGATCGCACCAATTCCTGAGCATTATCTGCTGGTGACCAATCTTCCCGTCTGGCCTGGTGCGGATGGGTCGCATGGGGTGGTGCCGCTGTGGGCCAAGGACCTTGCGGAGCATTTGGTCTACCTGCCTCATTTCGCTCTTGCGGCACCGGTGGCCACAGGAGGTTCGCCGGGGCCGCTCGAATCCTTGTCGGGTCTTCCATTGCGTGTGATAGCACTTGGGCCCCAGCGATCGCTGCTTCGCGCCGTGGCCACTGTGCCTCGCACATTCTGGCGGCTGTGGAAGGCGATCGGCGCGGCGGAGGTGGTTCACTGCGGGATCGCCGGCTGGCCGATACCGATGGGCTGGCTGGCGGCGCCGATAGCGCGGCTGCGTGGAAAGTTTCTGGTCATCGTTGTCGAGTCGGCACCCTGGCGGGTGGCCAGTACGCGTAAGGAAAAAATCCGGGCCGCCGTCTTTGAACGGATGGCCAGGTGGTGCGTGGGGATGGCGGATATCGCATTTTTCACGCAGAAAGAATATCGCGATTCGATGCTGCTCCGCAGATACGAGCGCGGCCACATCATTCATGCTTCCTGGATTGATGCCGCAAAGGTGCTGATTCAGGAACAGGCCCATGCCGCCTGGCGCGAAAAGCCTTCGAACCTTCGGCTGCTCTTCGCCGGCAGGCTGACCGAACCCAAGGGCGTTTCCATTTTATTGCGCAGCATGGAGGAACTGTCGCAGCAGGGAACAGCGATCACGCTGGACCTTCTGGGCGAAGGCCCGCTCCTTGCCGAGTGCGAAAAAGTGGCGAACCGGATGGGCGGCCATGTGAAGATTCGTCTGCTGGGAACGCTGCCTTATGACCAGCGTTTTTTCGAGGCGATGCGGTCCTATCACGCGCTGATCGTTCCGAGTCTGGGCGATGAACAGCCGCGCATTGTGTACGACGCGTATTCGCAGGCGGTGCCCGTGATCGCCAGTGACACGGCGGGGCTGCGCGATTGTGTGGAGGATCGCGTCACGGGTTTGCTGGCAGCCCGTGGTGATTCGACGGCATTGGCACAAGCGATCTCGCTGGCAGAAAAGGATCGTGAAATGCTTAAAACAATGGGGTTTTCAGCCTTGCAGCGTGCACGCGACATGACTCATGCGACGATGCACCGAAGGCGAGCAGCGCTGCTGCGCGAGGCACTAGACGCTCGTCAATTCAAAGGGCGGCACAGCACATGCGGCAAATCCGTCGCGGAGTGAACGAAACGTTCGTGCTTTGCGGCTGCGCCATGTCGCATTTCGCGGGTGGCTTACCCTTGTGAATCAATCCGGATGCCATCGGGCACAGGTGAGAGGCGAGGAAATCTCAGTGTGACACGAGCCAGCGGCTTACGACAACCGGCGGAAAACTCCCATAGTCAACGCCCGTCTGTTCGCACATACTCATACATCGAAGGTCACTCGAATTTTGAAAAGAAGTTTTTCATGAACGATCGTAAGTCAAAGATGGCATGCAAACAGGCCCAAGGGTTGACGACGCCCGCGCTATTGAACGGTCGCGTTCGCAGCGCGGGAAAAGTGCGGCCCATTGGTGCTGGTCAGCCTGCTGGCACGCGGTTGTTTCTGATTGTGAATTGAATTCCGTGGCACACTCCCACTCACCGTGGATTGAGTTCCACCTAGAAAGGTAGATGTCCAATGAAATTGATCTTTCATCCAGCGAACGAAGTGCGGCAGAACTTGCCGGTATTGAAATGGCATGTGCCGCCGGTACGGACGTACGAGGAGATCGCGCAGATTCTTGCGAAGCGCGGGCAGTCGGACGTGAAGGCGGCGACGGTCGGGCAGATATGTAGTGCTGCGATTAACAAAGTCGCCCGCAAGTTCATGGCTGATCCGGTGATCCGCACCGGCCTGGGTCAACCCATGCTGCGGCTGCGCGGCGAGCAGCAGGCGAAGAAGGCGTGAGCCGTGGCACGCGGCGTCGCCGAGTTCGATTTATTTTTGCTTCAACGTGTATTGACGTCACATTCACCACCCCATTTATGGAGTTTTCAACATGAGCCAAGCCACAACGGATTACGCAAAACAGACCAACGAAGCAAGGCAACAGCAGGACAGGGACCGCGAAAAGGAAAAGCAGACCAAGGCCGCAGGCCAGGAAGCTGCCGGCGCCATTGAGACAGCAATGGACAAGGCCGGCGACATGGCGGTCCATGTGAAGGACAAGGCCCAGGAATGGGCGCACACCGCATCCGACAAAGTGAAGGAAGTGGCCTCGGCGACGGGCGACATGGCAGTCCATGCGAAGGACAAAGCCCAGGAGATGGCGACAACGGCCATCCACGGTGCTGGCGATGCGCTGCAGACGGCCAAGGACGAACTGACCCAGGCGATCCGCCGTTACCCCATGCAGTCGGTGCTCATCAGTCTGGCACTGGGTTTTCTGGTGGTCAAGGCCACTTCGAGGAGCTAACCGATGATCACGGAAACAAAGGACACAGCCGACCAGAGCATTGGTGCTCTGGTTGGCGGGATCGTGGGCGATGCCCGGCAACTCGTGCAGCAGCACGTTGATCTGCTCAAGCAGGAAATCCGCGAGGACATCGGCAAGGTCAAACGGACCGGCTTTGCGATGATGATGGCGCTCATAATGGCGATCGTCGGCTGCGCCTTCGTGACCGCCATGCTGGTGGGGCTTCTGGCAGCCACCTTGCCCCAGCTTCCGTGGTGGGCATGGAGCGGCATCGTGGGCGGGCTGATGCTGGTGTTATCTGCGGTGGTCTTCGCCGTCGCCAAGAGCAAGATGGAAGCAATTAACATGATTCCGGACCAGTCGGTCCGTACGATCAAGGAGGATATGCAATGGCTCAAGCAACAGACCACGCCGTAGAGAACGATAACGGGACCGAAAAAACTCGAAAGGAACTCGAGGAAACGCGCTCCGCAATGGCGGACAAGATCACCGCTATTCACGACCGGGTGACGCATGCGGCCCAGTCGGTGCGCGACAGCGTCGAGCAGACCGTCCACGACGCAAAAAAGACAGTGCACGATGGTGTGCAGTCCGTCAAGGACACGTTCGACCTCAAGCAGCAGGCGGCGCAGCATCCCTGGCCAATGATCGGCGGTGCCCTGTTCGCCGGCGTGGTGCTGGCGAACTGGACCAGTGGCCGTCGCGCTGCGGTGAACGGCAAAGCGAGCCACCGATATGGCGCAAGCACGCTGCCTGATGGCGGCGAGCGCACATCGAACGCGATGGAAGCGGACCGTGGCAGCACGAAGTGCGCCCAAATGAAAGGCTTCGTTCAGGAGCGGTTCAAAGAGGAACTTAACAAGGTTCAAACCATCGCCATTGGAACTGGCGTGGGCATCGTCCGCGACTGGCTCCGCGTGAAGGCGCCGGCGCTGGCGGCGCGGATTGAAAAGGAGTTCGACGCGCTCCATTCCAAAACAAACGTCTGAGGGCAGCGTCGTGGTTCAGCAGGTCAGAGCCGGGGCGGATACACGCCAAGCCATAACGAATTGCTGACGCCGCTGACGCCATGGCACCGTGCATCCTGTTATTCGATGAGATCGGCAAAGCACTGGCGGACGTCGCAAACTCAAGCCAGACCGACCCAGACCGACTCGGATGTCTCGACCAGACTTCTGGGTACGCTTCTCACCGCGATGAATGGCCACACCAGCGATGTGATGCTCAGAACCAACCCGGCGAACAACTGATCAAAGTCGGCCGCAAGGTCGTGCGCCACGCCCGGCGTCTGTTGACTCCAGCACCGCCATGATCATGAGGGTGGCGTTCTACGAAATCGACAAACACGACAGCCCAGGCGCGATCCGTCCGTCGTGGCGTGGCAGGAATTGCCGCCGATTGCCCAAAACCCCAAGCTTGAACGTGAAACGGTGAAAAGAATCTTCAGAAATGCAACAAAGTCGCTAACCATCCGGGGGCGGTCAAATACTACACTAAACTGTGCATCAATGGCCCGCGGTGTTCGTGGGCCGCAGTTCATATGGGACATCTTGGTTAAAATGAAGGTGCAATTCGGATGATAATACGCAGGGCAACCCGTCTTTGACAAGAGGCTGGGCAGGGACAAGCGGATGTGGGCGCGCAGCTTTCCGGCTTGAACCCACGTTGGCTTTTTTCGTCAGTGCGTTCGCCGCATTCACGATGCGGAAAGCGTCCCTGAGAAACAGTTGTAAGAACCCCAACCTGAGCGGGTATTCCACTTTCAGCTAGACTGCGTTCTGAGCCTCACCAATCTTCGGCGAGGCGGTGTCATAACTGATCACGAAGGATTGTCCCTTGACCAAGACCGTCACGAAACAGAAAGCGTCTCCTCCAGCGAGCTTGCCTAAATGCCCAACCGGCATTCAAGGGCTAGATGAGATCACCCTCGGTGGTTTGCCGCTGGGAAGGCCCACGCTCATTTGCGGTGGCGCTGGCTGCGGCAAAACGCTCCTGGGGATCGAGTTCCTTGTTCGCGGAGCCCTGCTGCACAATGAGCCGGGCGTGTTCATTGCCTTCGAGGAAACTGCGGAAGAACTGGCTCAAAACGTCCGTTCTCTGGGTTTCGATCTTGATGATCTCATTAAGAAAAAGAAACTGGGGGTTGACTACGTTTACATCGAACGCAGCGAGATCGAGGAAACGGGGGAGTACAACCTCGAAGGATTATTCATTCGCCTGGGCTATGCCATCGACTCCATCGGGGCCAAGCGAGTCGTCCTCGACAGCCTGGAGACGTTGTTCAGCGGACTGTCCAATGTCGCCATCGTGCGAGCCGAACTACGCCGCCTGTTTCGCTGGCTCAAGGAAAAGGGTGTCACCACTATCATCACCGCCGAGCGGGGTGATGGCACGCTGACCCGGCACGGCTTGGAGGAGTATGTCGCCGACTGCGTATTGTCCCTGGATCACCGGGTCGCAGGACAAATCTCAACTCGCCGCTTGCGGGTTGTCAAGTATCGAGGCTCGCCCCACGCCACCAATGAGTTCCCGTTCCTGATTGATGAGGGCGGCATCTCCGTCTTGCCGATCACATCGCTCCAGTTGCAGCACCAGGCATCCACTGAGCGAATGTCCAGCGGTGTCCCAGCCATGGACGCCATGCTGGGCGGTCAGGGGTTTTTTCGAGGCAGCAGCGTCCTGTTGTCGGGCACAGCCGGTGTTGGCAAGACCAGCCTTTCTTGTCATGCCGTCGATGCTTGCTGTCGGCGAGGTGAACGATGTCTGTATTTCGCTTTTGAAGAATCGGAAGCCCAACTGCTTCGCAATATGCGGTCCATTGGCCTTGATCTGGAGCCGTGGGTGAAGAAGGGTCTGCTGCGTTTTCAAGTGGCCCGTCCGACGATGAACGGCTTGGAATTTCACTTGACGAGCATTTACAAGCAAGTTGAAACCTTCCGACCCCGTTTAGTGATCGTTGATCCAATCACCAGCTTTCTTTCGTCAGGGACCGACGCCGAAGCAAGTTCCATGATGATTCGGTTGGTCGATTACTTGAAGTCACGCCAGATCACGGCTCTGCTCACCAATTTGAACCATGCCGGAAGCGCCTTGGAGCAGACGAATGTTTCGATCTCCTCGCTGATCGACACTTGGTTGCTCCTGCAAGACCTGGAGCTCAACGGCGAGCGCAATCGCGGACTGTACATTCTCAAGTCTCGTGGCATGGCGCACAGCAATCAGATTCGGGAATTCCTGCTGACCTCAAAAGGCATCCAGCTCACCGAGGTTTACCTGGGGCCCGAAGGCGTTCTCACGGGTTCGGCCAGACTTTCACAGGAAGCCAAGGAAAAGGCGACGTCAGTGATTCGCATGCGGGCGGTGGAAGGTAAGCGGGAAACCCTGGCACGAAGGCAACAAGCGCTGGAGGCTCAAATCGCCGTTCTCCAGTTGCAATTTCAAACCGACAAGGAAGAAATGGAACGGGACATCGCCAGTGAGCATGCGTATGTGGTAAAACTGGATCAGAGCCGCGACGAAATGGCCCGCAGTCGCAAAGCGGACTACAGTGGAATTCAAGTACCTTCAAAGAAAGGTCGCAAATGAAGACGTCGTCCCTTCTGCGCTGTCACGAGGACCAGACCGAGAAGCCGAAGCTCTGGCAACTGCGCCTGTATGTCGCCGGGCAATCACCCAAGTCTGTGGCTGCTTTCGCCAACCTCAAGCGGATCTGCGAGGAACACCTTGCCGGTGAATTCGAGATCGAAGTGATTGATCTTATCGAGAACCCTCGGCTGGCAAAGGATGACCAGATCGTTGCCATACCCACGCTGGTGAGAAAGCTTCCTCAGCCGATCCGCAAAATCATCGGCGACCTGTCCGATACGGAGCGAACGCTGGTCGGTCTGAACCTGCGTTCCTCCACGAAGTCAGGAAGATGGCAATGAACAGTAGCGAGTCACCCAAAAAGCGGAACACGGAGACCCAGGCGTTCGAGGAGCGGATGGCGAATCTCGCTCCGCAAGGCTACGTCTTGTTTCTGTACGTCGCCGGTCTCACGCCACGTTCGACGCTGGCGGTTGAACGCATCCGCGCCATCTGCGAACGCTACTTGCTGGGCCGTTATGAGCTGACGATCATCGACATGTATTTGCAGCCGGAGATGGCCCGGCAGGCGCAGATTGTGGTCGCCCCGACTCTGGTAAAGATACTTCCGTCACCCAGACGGTTGTTCATCGGGGACATGACTGACGAGAAAAGCATTCTTCACGGCTTGCAAATCGCTTCTTAAACCGTCCTGTGCCACTGGAAAGCCTGCGTGTTAAACATCCCAAACCCCAACGTTGAACAGCTTGAGGAAATTGAGCGATTGCGCTTGCGCCTCGAAGAAGCCGAGGCGGTGGTTGAGGCCATTCGCAAGGGCATGGTCGATGCGGTCGTTGTCCACTCGCCTTCAGAGGAGATGGTTTACACCCTAGAAGGGGCTGAGCGTCCTTACCGATTGCTGGTCGAAGCGATGCAACAAGCTGTCGCAGTCCTGAATTCGAAGGGAGTGGTTCTCTACTGCAACCTGTGCTTTGCTGAAATGTTCAAGATGTCCGTGCAAAACATCACAGGATGCGCAATAGACAGCTTTGCGGCAGAAGCCGACGCAATGCTCTCGGACATATTGAAAAATGTCGAGAACAAATCGGACCACAAAGCGACAGCGACTCTGCTGCGCCGCCAGGACGGAACCACATTTCCCGCAGCACTCACCGCCAGTGTCCTGCCTGGCGAGAGATTCTGTTTCTTGATCTCCGACCTTACTCAGCAGCAGCACTACGACGAAATGATCGTGTCCAAGGCGGCGCTCGCGGATTCGGAAATTCGTTATCGTCGGCTGTTCGAGTCGGCCAAAGACGGCCTCCTGATCCTCGACAAAGAGAGCGGAAAGATCAACGACGCCAACCCATTCATGAGTGAATTGTTGGGGTACTCGCGCGAGCATTTCTTGGGCAAGGAACTGTGGGAGATCGGAATTTTCAGCGACAAAGCGGCCAACGAAACGGCGGTGCGAACACTCCAAGACAAGGGATACATTCGTTACGAATACTTGCCGCTTGAAACCAGCCGTGGGCTGCGTGTCGAGGTAGAGATCATCGCCAGCGCCTACCGGGAAGGCCGCCACAAAGTCATTCAGTGCAATATTCGGGACATCACCGAACGCAGCCGCTTGGAAAAAAAGACGCACGAGCAGGCATCGGCGTTGACAGACCTGGACCACCGCAAGAACGAGTTCCTGGCGATGCTGAGTCACGAACTCCGCAACCCGCTGGCCGCAATCACCAATGCCTTGCAAATGTTCAGTCTTCAGAAGCATGAAGACCCCCTTCAAAGTCAAGCCCGAACAATCATCAAACGCCAGATTGGCCAACTGATCCGGCTTGTTGACGACTTAATGGAAGTCTCCCGCATCACCTCCGGCAGAATCCACCTTCAAAAAGAGCAGACTGAACTGAACAGCATCGTGGAACGTGCGGTGGAGACGGCCCGTTCGTTGATTGACCAACATCGACACGAACTCACGGTGTCGTTATCGCCGCAAGCCATTTGGCTCCACGCCGACCCATCCCGACTGGAGCAGGTGGTTGTCAATTTGCTGATAAACGCGGCCAAATACACGGCAGAGGGTGGGAAAATCGCGATTACTGCTGAGCGGCAAGGAGATGGGGCGGTGCTGCGAGTACGGGATTCGGGCGTCGGGATCGCCCCCGAATTGCTTCCCCGTATTTTTGATCTTTTCACGCAGTCCCATCGAACACTGGACCGCTCGCAAGGTGGATTGGGCATCGGCCTTAGCTTGGTTCAACGGCTGACCGAAATGCACGGAGGCCGAGTCGAGGTTTCAAGCGTGCTGGGTCAGGGCAGCGAGTTTGCCGTGCATCTGCCGGTGATTTTGAATCCCGCAGCGCAGCCCCAGTTACAGGTTCAAGTCCCTGACGCGCCAATGGGTCTATCCCTGCGGGTTCTTGTGGTGGAGGACAACAAGGATGTGGCTCGGTTGTTGGAGTTACTGCTGAAAAAATCGGGGCATGATGTTCGGACAGCATACGATGGCCATGCCGCATTGGAAGCCGCTTCCGATTTCCGCCCGCAAGTGGTGCTGTTAGACATCGGCTTGCCGGGAATTGACGGTTATGGAGTCGCCAAGAGGCTGCGGCAAGATTCCAATCTCACGGACGTCATGCTGATTGCGATGACAGGCTACGGGCAAGAGTCAGACCGGAAGCTTTCGCACGACGCCGGGTTTAATCACCATTTGGTCAAGCCTGCCGACTTTGCCAAGGTGCTGAAACTTCTGTCGACCGTTTCGCAAACGCAACCAAAATGAGTTACGTGGCGGTAAGGCAGAGATTGCCACCCGATTGCCCAATACCCCAGGCTTGAAACATGAAACGGTGAAAAGAATCTTCAGAAATGCAACACAGTCGTTGCTACGGGCGGAAGGCAACCAGTAAGATGCGACTCAAGTGGCCCGTGATGTACGTGGGCCGCAGTCCAACTGGCAAATCTCGGTTCATGCCATCGCCATGAGTGCCACCGCTGCCTTCAATTCCACCGCTCTCGCCGATGTGCTGCGTGTCACGCGGCAGGTCACGCCACACAATGGACGTTTCGATTGGAGCGTGGATCCCGCCACCGACCTTGGCTGGGGCGGATCGCGGCTGCTGGTGGCCGATGGGCCGCCCACGCCCGACCGCACCCATGTCAGCGCTGTGGGTTCACAGCTTCACATCGCCACGAGCTGGCTTTCCACTATGCCGCTGTTTGTGCATCGGGGCGAGTCGATCACCCTTTCCCAT
>Ga0105055_10010851_pt1 | contig 11323 bp, 14 predicted proteins | sample BON03_FD_78090 | JGI IMG/M metagenome (GOLD analysis project Ga0105055, IMG submission 78090) | Freshwater microbial communities from Lake Bonney liftoff mats and glacier meltwater in Antarctica - BON-03 | ecosystem: Environmental > Aquatic > Freshwater > Ice > Glacier meltwater | place: Lake... | reverse complement strand
TCTTGTGATGGACCTAATTATATTAGAGGTCAACCAAATAGAGAAACACCAGGAGTTATTATGACAGATATACAAGATAAATATATACCAGAATTCGAATTACCTTATAGAAATGTCACGAGATATATAAAAGAAGTGAAGAATAATTGGAATAGATTAGATGATAATCAAAGAAATGCTGTAAGAAATTCTTTTCAAGATATGGGGCTTATTGGAGCTAGAGAATCATTTGGAAATAGTATAAATTCACCAACATCAAGTCCTAGTACTCACTTAAGTGGTTGTATTAATTTTTTTAAGTCTGGAACTAATGCAGAGGATATTAAAGAACTATTAAACATTCTTCTTAAACCTACCGAAGCACAGAAAACACAGTATGGAATTACGACAGAAAATGTTGATAAAAACAAAGAAATGTTTTATGCATGGTCGTTGAATAATTATCCATCGTTAATGTGTAATTGGCAAACTGGTGGTTTATTACTTTTCTTAATTTTAATATTCTTATGTATCGGTATTGCAATAGGTTCTTGTATTTAATTTATAATTTGCAAAGTAAAGTATTTAATCTTTTATTTATTATATTTAATGCTATTTTATCACATGTTAAAACTGATGGTGGTGTTCCTCGTGCATTTTCAGTTAATACCCCAGAAAATTTAAGTAAGTCATCGATTTTTAAATTTTGAACTATTTTGGAAACTAATCCAGAATTATTTTTTATATCAGCTTTGAGTATAATATATTCTATTGTACTATATGACAAATTCATTTTTTAATAAAATTTGATAATTTGCAAATAGGCTTATTTATTTTTTAAAATAAATAAGCCTTAAGATTATAAATTACTCTAATTAATTAATAATTAATAATCAATGACAGAATTATCTATAACTCCGGAGAATTATTCTCCATTATTCAATGTTAACAATGGAGAATATATTGATGATTATCCAAAAACAAGTAAGTCATATTTAGAAAAATTTCCTTATGGTTTAGTTTGTTGTAATGGAAATAAATTTGATACAAGAACTAAGTTTGTAAATCATACAAAGTCTCAATCTCATAAAATGTGGACTACAAGTTTCAAGAGTAAAGAAAATGACCCAATAAAAAAAACTATTGAATTGGAAAAAACTATTAAAAATCAACAAATAATTATTCAACATCAAAGTGATGAATTATTTTTTATTAAAACTAAATTAAACAATGATGAAACTAATGAAATTATATATATTATTCAAGAAAGAGAAAATGTCACACATGCAGAAAATGTGTTTAAAATAGGTATAACAAAAAGAAAATTCGGTGAAAGATTTAGTGATTATCCATCAGGTTCAAAACCTTTTTTTGTTCATTCAGTAAAAAATTCAAAACAAATAGAAAATGAAGTAAAACGAGTTTTTAATAGTAAATTTGAATTAGTAAGAGGTTTAGAGTATTTCCAAGGAGATATTAGTGATATGATTATAGAAATTTATGAAATAGTTAAAAAGTTTTAATTAATATTGTTCATTTTCATATTTATCAGTCCACTTTTTTATAGTTTGTCCAGAAACTCCATGGATATTTCCTATATCTTTATAGGTTAATCCTTCTTCTCTATGTGATTATAGTTCTTCAAGATTTGGTCTATATTTTACTTTTCTTGTTTGGTTATTACTAAAGCATTCTTTGCATTTTTTAGACTCTTTTGAAATTTCAACATTACAATCAACACAATGATTCTGTGATACTGGACTTCTTTTTTGTTTTTCAGGAATTGGTAGTCCCAATTTTTTTTGTATCCAGTAATCCAATTTCTAATAGAATTGTCACAAACACCATATTTTTTACCTACATCTGTACACGGCATCTCTGACATATCTTTTTCTAATTGTTCTAAACTAGGTCTATTTTCTACTTTTCTACTTTGTTTTTTTGCAGAACAACTTCTACAATTCTTAGATTCATCGGCTATTTCTGCTTCACATCCAGGACATTTTTTCTTTTTTATACCTGATATAAATGGTTTTTCATAAACTTTATCATCTGTGTTTTTAATTGTCTTGTATTTACTTAATTCTTCAGTAAGTTTCATATTTTCATCTGCTAGTTGAACTTTAGTTTTGTTGTATAATTTTACAATTTGGTTTATTTCTCTAGTTAATACGTCAAATGTTAAGTTTTCGTTGAGTAAAATAAGTTCTGTTTGATTTTTATGAGAATATACTTTCTCTATTCGATATTTCTTAAATCTTTTTTTGATTAGACTTTCTATATCACGATTAAACTCTGATTCAATAACATAAACAACAGTATAATTCTTTCCAATTTCTCTTTTGTGTGTAAGTGTTCTGTCATATAAATCATCAGCTATTCCAAATTTTATAATATTTTCTTCTGTTTTCCCAAGATATAATACCTTTTTACCTGTATATAAATTAATTAAATTTTTCTCAACTTCTGTATCTTTTTTATCAAGACTTAATTTAAGTTCTTCAATTTCTTGTTTTAATGTATAACTACCATTAATTCTAATTTCTTTAATTACTTCACAAACCCAATCTATAAACTGTTTAGCAATAGGTTTTCTTGATCTAAATAAAATTTTGTACAATCCTTTTTCAGTTAAAAATGTAGTTTCTTGTTCTCGTCCTATGGAGTCTGTAATATATACACCATGTTTGTCAGAATCTTCTAAATTTTTTAAGTCTTGTCTAATATTAACAATTTCTAATACTTTACCTATATCACTTGCTCTAAATAACGGCTCATCAAAAGTTCCTTGTATATTAATTTCTGTATTAAATTTATTATCATTAAATGCTTTAATGATATCCATAATTTTATGTATGATGTATATGATATTTATAATAAATGATTTATTTCTTTGAGCTAATTTATATTTTATTAATTAATTAAAATTTTTGAACTCATAACAATTGAGTTCGAAAACATTATTTTAATCATTTTGTATGGATTTCCATAACAAATGATGTTATGGAAATCCGAACCCGCGGCCGGACTTGAACCGGCGACTTTTTCTTTAGAAGAGAAATGCTCTAATCCTAGCTGAGCTACGTGGGCAATGGATCGAAGAATAAAATCTTCTAAGAGTGAATCTTTGTCACTCCTAATTATTACTGATGTTATTTCTTTAAGTATATTACGCACTTAATAAATTAATTTTCTTTAGGAACATAAGTTAAATTTGATAGACTGAATTCAATAGAACTTATGTAAGTAATTCTTTTTCTAATGGAATTGACATAATTTTATCGAAAAATTTTGAAAAAGAATATCTTTCATTCATGCCAAAAAAATAATTAATGATGTCTAATATGTCCCACGATGTTTGAATAATAAATTTTCTATAATTATTTTGTAACAGTACGTATGTAGATTGTAATCCTATAAATTTTTCTATATTATTATCTGTTTCTTTATAACGACAAAAGAAACTATACACACCTAGGTATAAATTATTCAGAACTATTAAAATTAAAATTCAATATTTCTTTTTATTAGTGGTGATCTAGATGAATCACTTTTCAAGTATTCAGTTCTTTCTGAATAAAAAATCCATTTGTCTTCATTGTTGAATACTGATATATTAACTGGTTTTAGTAGCATACCAATTTGAATTCTAGTATCTTCATATGATTTAGCATTATCGGCATCTACTATAACAGGATCAATATAAGGATCTTTATTGTCTATGATTCCGTTACTTAAAATATTAAATCTTATTTTAACATAGTCTCCAACTTTTAAATTTTTAAAGTTTTTAACCCTAGACAAGTCAATATCTTCTTTAAGTAATGCGTGTGGGTTATATTCTCCATTACTATTCTTTTGGTCAAGTCCTAGTACCCATTTTTTTGAAATTTGTTGTTGTTCAAGAAGCCTTAATACAATTGGTGAGTTTACTGCATTACTTTTCCAAAACATATACTTGGATTTCCCAATTTGAGGAATGAATAATATATTAATGTTTTTTACACTACCGCTACCACTACCACTACTCAAATAGTTTTTAACCCACTTGATAATACTTACTTTCGGTTTTAACGGACCGATAAAACCTGCTATAACACCACTGATTCTAATCTGATCAATAGGTTTTTTTAATTTTATGCTGTTTACTCCAACTGTTTCTGTAGAATTATACACTATATCACTTAATTGGTGAAGTCTTCCAGAATCTTCAGATAAATAATTTCCTTTAGCATGTGTTCCTTTGTTGAACAATAAGTCGAACGGATAATAAACTTTATCTTCTGTAATAAAACCATCAATAAGAGTATTTTCTGGAATATCATCAATATATATCTTCATAACTTTATCATTTCTATCAATTAAATATTGTTCATTATCATCTGTTGAAAATAACATACATCTAGTAGTAAATGACGGGATGATAGCGGCTACATATGCATATTTCTCTAAACTATTTAAGTTTTTACCAGAAAAAGGAATAGACTGATTAATAATTTCTAAAGTAGAATTTAATCCTGTTAATACTTTTAACTTCTTTAAAATCTTTTTTTGAATTTCGTATCCTTCTTTTACAGGAGTATCTGGTAAAACAAGATTCAATTTCTTTGCACAATCAATTAAGAAATCTTTCTTCGCTTCTTCGTTTTTTCCGAATATCTTATTTAATCCTGGAAAGTTCCTATTTTCTCTATGTCTAGGATGAAAATCGTCTCCTTTAACATTGTATATAACATCATCAACTGTAATTATAAAATCTGTGAAATTAGCATCGTTTCCAAGTCCATGACTCTTTTCATAACCAGTTAATATACCAGTAAGCCATTCTTTATCTTCATTTAAAAATGTAATTTCTTGTCCCAAGTCTGTTGTTCCTGGTAAAAATGTTCCTGCATATTTATCTGGTAAATTATCACCGTTCATATTAACATTGAATTCAACTCTTGGATCAATGCCTTCTTTTTTAAGTTTTCTTTTGAAAACAGGTCCTTCAAATCCATTAAGAATAAAGTCTGTAATTTCTGCAACTGTCTCAGTTTTATTTTTTATTTTTTTACAATCAGGATAATACTTAGAATCTTTTCTACTAATTGTTCCAATTCTATCAATATATTGAGTTAGTCCTGAAGGGCATACTCCAGAAAAACTATAAGGAACAGGTCTTGTTAACGTAGATGATACTTTAGTTGTATCTCCACTATACACTTCATGATTAATACTCTGTTTATAAATTCTGAAATTTTTACTATACATTATCTCAGGGTCTCCTACAATAACCCAATGTTTTTTTTTAGTTTCATCATATTTTTCTAATAAGTATCCCCAATTGTCATCATTGTCATCATTGTCATCATTGTCATCATTGTCATCATTTATTGATACTTTTACTAATGGTAATTCACTATTTGTCGGTTGGAAAAAATCATCATCGATAATAATTTTAGTATATAAAGGTTCTCCTTTAATAATATAATATTGTGTAGGTACTTCATTTTTTTCGACTTTTACTATATATCCATGTTCATCTTGAGACCAATATGAATTATCTTTTAAGTAAGGGTCTTCATCGTCAAAAAAATCAACTATATATCCAGCGTGTACAAAAATTTTCTTAGAATAAGGTAAAATACCAGGAACTGTGTTGAAAATCATATTGTTTTTTGAATAAAGTGTTTTTTCTTCAAATATATTTAAACCGTTGTTATTCATAAGTTCTATCTTATTTGTGAGAAGATCTCTTATTTCTAAAAAGTATTTATGAATATTATCTACTTGTGTCTGAACTAAACCAGTCATATATTCTAGTGAATAATTATTATCAAATATTCCATATTTAAGCATTTTTGCACTGTCAAAATTATTCCTAACATCCATCATTTCATCATTTTTTGCAAATTTTTTATCTCTAAAAGAAGAGTATAGTTGAATATTTCCAGTATTGTATAATATAGCAGTTACCTTATAATTATCAGGCATAAGAAGATTGTATTTAATTAATGACATAACTACTTGACCTCTATCTGGATTGTTTATGATAAATTCAAAATCATCATCATTATTTGTTGTAAAAGTTTTAGTAATAATTTCATCATTTTGTCCATTAAATTTTTTCGTAGTCATAAATTCATTATTTTGTATAGAATTTCCTTCATTGTTTGTTGGATAAAAACTACTATAAAAGGTTTCGATATTTAAACCAAGAGTAGATAAAGGACTAAATAGTTTAAATGAACCGTTAGCAGAAGATATAACAATATTATTATATCGGTACTTTATTTGAAGAGCTTCTGAAATTTTATTAAGTATTTTATATACAATTGATACATTATCCCAGGGACAAGGATTTAAAATAACTTTTCCAGATCCATATATTCTAATACCTGTTTTTTTATTTACTTTAGTAACACTATCCTTGGATTGATATTGAACAGTTACACCAGGAAAATATCCTTCTTTTCCTATTCTGTTAAGTCCTGGAATATTTCTCACATTTTGATAAATAATATTTGTAAATGAATCATCTACTGTGTTTCCTATTTTATATACAAGATTGTATTTTTCATCATTTGTATTATCTTTAATAAAAGATAATGTATCAATATAATCTTGTTCTGTAAGATTTGAAATATCTTTACTAATTTTAAGAATCTCATTCATAAATTCATTTACGGTGTCCTTAATTTTTTCATCTGAATTATTAATAAGTTTATTTCTGTATTTTCTATCTTTTGAATAAATACATTCATAAAATCCTTTAAGTGTAAGTCTTAGATTTTGCAAGTTAGGTAATGTACACTTGTTTTTATGAGCATCAGGGCCTATATTTTTACAATCTTGACACCAACATCCAATAGGTATAATATCTGGAGGATTACTAAATAATACGTAATTTTTAGTTATTGCGTAAATAATTTTTGTGAAATTTATAGGTTCTTGTTTAAATTGATTATTAAGTTTACGTTTACTATCTGATAAATCATAAGGTCCTCTCATTACTACTCCGTTTTGTAATACACTAACACCATTATCTCTTTTTTCAGAATATACATCAAGACTAAATTTTTCTGAAAGTTCTTCTAAGTTAATGGGTTGATTGCATTGTGCATCTATGATAAAATTATCAAATTTTAAGTTTCCATATTTTTCTTCTTCCTCGTCCAACAAGGATTCTTCTTCTTCGCTGAAAAAATATGGATCTTCGTCTTCTTCGGACATTTCTTTATTATAAATAATCAAAGAATTTAATATTATTTACCCAAACTTATTTATTCCTAAGAAAAAAAAATATATTCTATTAATAAATGGCACCACGAAGAAGCAACAAAAGAAAAAGTTACAGAAAAAGGGCGGGTAAGAAAGGGGGGCGCAGCTCCTCTAAATCATTTACAGACAGTGTTTTTAACAAAGACAAGCTCAAGTTAGCTGCCGTAACAAGTATTATGGCAGTTATTGTAAGTGTTGTTGGTTTAGGGACCCCTACTGGTGTAGAGATGAAAAAATTGTTTGCGGCAGATTCTTATACTATTGGGTCCTCTAAAATTCTTATGAATGTCGTTATGTCTGTTGCTGCTATTGTGATCACTGATACAGCCCTTATGATGCTTCTCAAGAGTGCTTTTGGTTCAGCTAAAATGTATAAAACTGGAGTAAAATACACTGTTATGTTTCTTGCACTAATTGAAGCTTGTGTAATTGCTTGGGCTACTGGGGCTAGTGCTTTATATTAATTACTTAATCATTTATTCTAAAGTATTTTAAAGTAATTTTAGTAAATTTTAATATCAACTATTGATATTCGAATTAACTATTTTAAGAACTTCATTAACAATTTTAGTGTAATCAGTTTGTTCAATAATAGCTTTAATCATTTCTTCAACAGACATTTTCTTAATTTCTTCTTCTTTAAACATTTGAAGTTCTGGTAACTTCTAATAACTTCTGTTATTTAAGTAAACTAGGCTAAATTATTTTTTAATTTTTAACTTTGATAAAATTAATCAACATTATAACCAGTTTTAATTATCATTTCTTGTAGTTCAGTATGAAGACCTAAACTTGCCATACCTAGCATATATAATCCTTGGATATAATTCCAAATTTCTCCTTGAATTTCAGGAGTCATTTTATCCCAATATTCTATAAGACCCATTTTTCCAGAAATACTTTCTGCGTTATTCACAAACTCATCTTTTTTGAAAAACATTTCATCACGTCCAAGGATTTTTTCTCCAAAAGGATGAATATTTTCCATAAACATTTTTACAGGTTTATCTTCTGTAACAATCTTCATCCTAATAAAATTTGTTAATGTATCGAATTCATATTTATAATCAATAACTTTCTTTTCATTAGGGAATGTAAGAGCCATTTTTGTTAGAAATGTTTTCGCTAGTTCGTTGAATTGTGAATACATTAGTAAGTATTTAATATGAATATAGTTTATCTTTAAGTGAATAAAAACGAAATTAATTACACATCATTTGGAATGTTTACAATATAATGTGGAATCATCTCTTTCTTATTAAATGATCGTAAATAATCTAGAATATCTTTATTATGGACATTACTTTTACTTTTACTTTTAATGCATAATAATAACCACTATTTATATCCCATGCTCCTAATTTTTCAATAAAATATTTTACTAGTTCAAGATTTCCAGATTCACATGCTCCATATAAACCATCATTTTTATAATGATTACCTTTAATTTTTTCTATTAGGTCCCAATTTTCTTCTTTAGCTGCTTCATACAGAGACATTATTAATACTTATAATTAAGACACTCGTAAATCTAGGGTTGTAAATTTTTTGAATAATATCTATATGTTATACTAGCGTATATAATAGCTACTAATATTAGTAATACTGCTAATGATTTAATAAAATTTTCTACATGTTTTCTTCCAGATTCTATAATTTTTCCAGAATTAGTAGTTGGTGGTGTATTTGGTTCTGGATTATCTAAATAATACCAAGCAGCTGCCTGAACACAAGCAACTGTTAAAAAAATCACAGTTGTAATTATGTATGTAATAAATACAGATCTATAATATATTTCATAACCCATATTTATTAATAATAAATAAATAATTATTAATTAATAATAAATTAATTAATAAATGAGTGAATTACTGTATATAGCAATTTGGGCAATAGTAGTTTTTATTATATCTATAATCATATTTAAATGCACAATAGGCATTGATAATTTTTTGTCAGAAAACTTTGGTTCAGAATGTATTGATTATATTCCTTACATTCCTTATGAAAAATTATTCAATAAGTATCCGACAAAACCAGGAACAATATTTGTATCAGTAGCTAGTTACAGAGATCCTGAATGTAGTACTACTATTGAATCTATTTATAAAAATGCAGAATATCCAGATAGAATATATGTAGGTATATGTGAACAAAACAAATCAGGATCAGAATTAGAATCTTGTATTAATAAAATTAACAACTCAAATATAACAGTCATGAATATTCCTTATACAAAAGCCAAGGGTCCTACTTATGCTAGATATCTTTGTTCTACTTTATGGACTGGACAAGAATACTATCTTCAGATTGATTCTCATACAAATTTTGAAAAACACTGGGATACTAAGTTATTAAATATGATAAAACAAGCAGAGGAAGAATCAGAAAAACCTGTATTAAGTGCTTATCCTCCATCAAAAGAACAAATGAAAATATCAGGAAGTCCAGAAATGGATAATGGACGAATAGTAAAAGGTATTTTAACTTTTACAGCAGGATGGGCTAAAGAATCTGACAGGCCTTTAAGAAGTCACAAACCTTGGGTGGCTGCAGGTTTTTTATTTCTTAATAGTAAGTTCATGAAAGATGCTCCATTTGACCCAAATCTAGCAGGACTTTTCCAAGGAGAAGAAGTGTTACTCAGTGCTAGATTATTTACTAATGGTTGGGATTTTTTTGTCCCAAATCAAAAAACGTGTTATCATAATTATGAACGTTCGGGGTCTAATTTGTATCATAAAGATTTACCAAAAGTTACTGACTGTCGTATAAATGCAGAAAAAAGAGTATTATTCTTACTTGGGCTTGCTGAAAGAAAAACAGGCGTTGATGATTTTTTAAGAGATACTAACTTTTATGGACTTGGAAATTTTAGGAGTATTAATGATTATTGGAAAACTTCTGGAGTTGATCCAATTAAAAATACTATTGAACGAACTAATGATATGACTATTATAAGTCCTGAATTTGAAGGATGGAATTTTCGTAAGGATAGTTATTCAAAAATTAAGAAATGGAATTAATTATTCACTTAGGGGTTTTTTAAAAATTTAAAAAATTAAATACCCTAGTGGAAGAAATACAAGTATGACTAGAATAACAATTATTAGATGATTAAAATTAAAGGAGTTAAATATAGCAGTGATGGCTGTTGTTTAAAAGTGCCTGGTTTTAACAAAAATATTGATACTACTCTAAAATGGAATAATACTAGAAATTTAAGTATTGTATTATTATTTATTAATGGTATAAAAATGGAAGTAGGATATAATTCAGAATTTATAGCTAATAATTTGAATAAAATTTTTAAAGTAGATGTATCAAAAACTATTGAAATTTTAGATTTTGAACATAATTATGAAAAAGGTTCTACTGATAAAATAAACTATGAAATCAAGGAATATAAAATTGAACTTATTGAACAATTAGTAAAATATATTAGGGAATATAGAGAATGAACGAGTTAGTTAGTAAATTATAGTCTTAGGACACTCCGAAAGGTATTAAAATACTTAAGTAACAATGGATAATTCTCATGTATTCTTTTTTAGAAGTTCTAATCCATTCTCTAATTGGTTTACGTCTGTTTTTGTTATTGAAGATAGAACTTTTATGAATAATGAACAGTGGATGATGTATAGTAAGGCTGTTTTGTTTAAAGACTCTGAAACTGCTCTAGAAATTATGAAAAATTCAGACCCTAAAACTTGTAAAGCATTAGGTCGTAAAGTTAAAAACTTTGACTGTAAAGTATGGGACGAGAATTGTATGAAGATTGTTAGTCAAGGATTATTTGCTAAATTTACACAGAATAAAATTCTTAAACAGATTCTACTTGATACAGAAGATAAGAATATTGTAGAAGCTAGTCCATATGACCGTATCTGGGGTATTGGACTTTCTGAGTCTGATGCTAAAAGAACACATCCTAATACATGGCCGGGATTGAATAAATTAGGAATTTGTTTAATGAATGTTAGGGAACTTATTAAACACTAATTACTTTATTTATTTTACTAAAAAATAAACAGGCCTAAAATCAAAATAAACGACTGTTAAAAATTAAAAATTAAAAATG
>Ga0105055_10010847_pt1 | contig 11326 bp, 7 predicted proteins | sample BON03_FD_78090 | JGI IMG/M metagenome (GOLD analysis project Ga0105055, IMG submission 78090) | Freshwater microbial communities from Lake Bonney liftoff mats and glacier meltwater in Antarctica - BON-03 | ecosystem: Environmental > Aquatic > Freshwater > Ice > Glacier meltwater | place: Lake... | reverse complement strand
GCAGAGGAATAAGCACAGACGCGTAGAATCAAACGTACCCACTCCCATCTCAGGCACAAGAAGACCACTTTCGCCCTTGCCTAACCTGACCCGGCCACTCGGTATGGCTGCCATACTGCGTCCAGGAAGCCACAGACTTGGTGCAACTAGTGCACCGGCCACCACACTTCGACGCGAGACCCCCTGCTCATGCATCACAGGCGCCGCACGAACGGCATTGGCAGATCGACAATTGGCCAGGATGCAGGTGCTTTGACCCAGTCGCGTCGTCATGGATCGAAACTGTATCGAGCTTGTGGCAAAGGCTTCTGCAGGATCGACAAGCACTTGCAACATCGCCGTCGTGATCAATACTCCTCCCCATGTCAACATTCTGCAAAAAACTGTTTGTGGCAGAGAAGGACTTCTCAAATGTCTCGTCCGTACGTGACGTTCTTACGTCACAACATTCTGCCGTGTCAATCGGGGGAGAAGAAACAGGAGGTGATCCCAGGTGCAGTCACCAAGTCTCTTGCCATGTGCACTTTTTGTGCGTGCTGCCTTGAGCCTTTTGTCTGTGCGTGCGAGAACGCCTGTCATCAGGTCTCTGTCATCAGCTTTGCTGGTCTGTATTACAGGGCGATGATGTTCAATCCTGATAAGGTGCATTGCTGGAAGGGCATCCTGATGAACACAGGCGTTGCCTGGAGGGACACCTCCTTCCATGGTACCATGGGGGGGGCATCACTACTTTCCTTGGGAGTTCGCGAGTCTTGCTTGTTGAAACTCCATGGCCCAAGGATGCAGCCAGCCCACAAATGCATACTGTTTTCCTCTACTATGAGTATGATGATAAGAAGCTGTGCACGAGGGGGCGTATACTGTCCACAAACTCCCAAAATTGGGTAGTGTCCCAAAAGGTCCACATCTACACTACACACTAGGAAAGGTCTTCATCTACACTACACACCAGTTATATTGGGACATTGCACTACCCTACACACATCTGCAGGTCAATAATGGTCCGATCCAGTGGGTGTGTGACGGTGGCGCGCCAACGTGCCTCGCCGCTGCGTGCCCCGTAAAAGCAAAGAGTCCCGGAAAAGATCCCAGGGCAACAGGAGGCCTGTTACGGGCGCGCGGCGGCGAGGGGCTTTAGCTCCGACGCTGCGGCACGCCACGCGTAATCAGCCACGGGCCAGTCAGATGCGGGCGGACATTTGACCTCGAAGCGACTTTTTTTGCCCAAAAACACTGTTTTGGGCAAAACATCGACTGGAGCCGGTAGGGCTCTTCCTCACACTCGTGCCAATCAAACAAAGCAACAGGAAGGTACCTCCTGCGATGATGGGCACGCCAGTAGGCTACGGTTCCCCGTATCAGCAGCCGTGGAATGGTGGGCAACATCCGCTGATGGGCTCGCCTCAGAACAGCCCAGTGGTGGGCTACAGTTCCCCGTATCAGCACCCGTGGAGTGGTGGTGGGCAATATCCTTTCAAGACTTCACCTGTGAAAAGCCCGATTGTAAAACTCTCTTCCAACAGCCCTGGAGCTGTGGCCGGCAAGAAAGCGGTGCCGAGACGTGTTGTGCCTCTCTCTTCTGTCATGGCCAGCCCACAAGGTCCAGGGTTGGGGCCGGGTTCAGGCACAGAGAAGCCGGTTACCGGAAATGTCAACAAGATCAAGCCTGCGTCTGTTGACACAACCTTGTCAAGTCAGGGAAGAACATCATCAGCCTCTGCCACGATCCAAGTAAACATGCTGGCGCCTGAGCGCCGCCGACAGTCGGTGAGTGGCAATGCATATGCCCGGGGGCAAACGACAGAAACTGAGAGGCAGGTCCAGGCGGAAAGGACACGGCAAGTAGTGCAACGGCTCTTGCCAATGCCACTTGGTAATGTCCAACGATTCGACAATTTCTCAGCACCCAGCACTTACCGATTGCAGGTCCAGGAGAAACTAGGAGGTGAGGTGGTCCAGCAGAATATTCTTCAAGAGCAGCACCAACAGCATCGAATCTGGTTGGGTCACCAGGACAAACTCAACGAGCCCGTGCCGCTTGAACCCACTGTGCTCCCCACTGCAAAGAAGGAGCAAACGTTGCTTGATTTTTTTTGGCAAACATTGGTGCCCGCGGATACGGAGTGCCTATCCAGCAAAGACGACAAGGCATTACCAGCACCATCTGTACCAAACACGCCGTGCACAGAAGCTTCAGAACCCATCATGCTTTTCAAATTTCTGCACCTTCCTTTTTCGCCTTTTTCCTTTTCATTGGTTGGAGATTGTTTTACGTTTATGTATCACGAAGTCCACACTGTGCTCTGATGCATTCGCCATTTGAATTGTGCAGTTTCCTACCTTTGATTATAGTCCTGTCAAGATGTATGTACAGTGTACGTGTGCGTACAAGTGTGTACGTGTAAGTGCGCGTGTTCGTACGCGTGTGCGTGTGCGTATGTGTGTGTTACAATGTGCATGTGAGTGTATTTGCATTGCTCACAGTCACGGTGTATTTACATTGCTCACATTTTGGAATCTTGGCAGTTCAATATGGGAGAGTCTGTTGAACAAGACAAGCCAATCCTGTTGACCACAAATTATAAGCAACCACACATTGCCCTCGGCATGCTTTTGGAGGAGGCATGGCTGCCAAGGCAGTCAACATCGCTTTCGCTGGATGAAATCTTCGCCTCGCTCGGTGCTGAGAAAGAGAAGGTATGGCGTGTGAAAGCCTTGGCACCGCGCCTTGGAGCAGCAGCTTCTGGAGAAGTCATGGTCGGCGACGTTTTGTTGCGCATTGACGGGAATTCTGTTTCTGGTGTGCGCCCCAACTTTCCTTGATCTGCCTCAACTACATGTAAGGTGCTACATGTTAAGGTGCCACATGTTAAGGTGCTACTTGTGAAGGTGCTACATATTAAGGTGCTACATGTTAAGGTGCTACATGTTAAGGTGCTCCATGTTAAGGTGCTACATGTTATCGAGGGGGATTTCCGGGATTCAATTTTGTACAGGCCATCGAAAGAGATTTTGGGGAGTCCAGCCACCCCTCTTGACTGATACAAAACATGCCCTTCAAAATGAGTAATCTTGGTGGCTGACATCGTGGCGATATGCACCCACCAGCAGGCTGTGCATCAAGCGTCAATGGCCTAACAAATCGCACTTCGGAAATTAGATGTATCCACAGGGGCTGGGTATTCTGATGACTCGTTCATTTCTTGTTGATTCGTATCTTCTTATACAGGACAAAGCAAAATTGAAGACATCGCTAAGCTACTCAAAGGCCCGGTTGGCGGGCAAGTCCGACTATCGGTTGAGCGAGAAATAGCTGCCCACGATACGTCGTCGGCCTACGAAACTACCACGTCACACCGCTCCTTCAGTAGTAATGTGACTTCAAGTTCCTCCCATGCGCGCAAGGCGAATATGGTCGTGAGTATCAGGAGGATTCAAAGATAGGCAGACTTGTGGAGAGAGATATGCTTCAGGTGTCTGGAGAGAGAGACGTATTAACTGGCCAACGTGTTCTACTGCACCAACATTGCCATGCCAGAAGACTGCGGGCTGGTCGCTGGAATGTGCACCACGAGGCAGGATGGATACTCAAGACAAATGGAGGACAATGTTGTCTGTAAATGTTGAATAAAGGTGTTTTTTGAAGTGTCAATGATAAATAATGTCGTTGGATCCAAGCGATGGAGAGGGTGTCACAATATGGGTACGGGTGAAGGTGATGGTTGAAAAGGGCATGTCGAAAGGTCTCAAGTCTTGGGGAGCACTTAGTCTCGGAATGGGTGTTAAACTTAATTTTTGATTTAGCTGTCATGACGTGTCTTTGTGCTGTACAACCCAACAATACCGTAACTACACCTGGGATGACGGTGCAAGTAGTACGGCCTTTCCTGACGACAAGAATCATGCAAGGAGCTTTTCGAGCATGGCACGGCGCTTCTCAGGCGCAAGCTTCTGAAGCGCCGCGCTCATACCTTGCAGTGCTGCCTCTTCGTCTTCATCCACCAAGTCGGACACACTCTTTGAGACACGCTCCTTGTTCCGTTGACTTATCAGCAGTGTGAGCGGGTGTTCATAACCTGCAACGTCACGTGCCGAGTCACCTTCCACACACACATCAACGACACAGAGCACTCAAGGCAAGACAGCACAAGGCAGCGCCATGCTTGCAGCAACGATCTAGTGCGACACACAAAGACAGGCGCGACGGACCAGTCTTAGGATCGTAACTGGTCTCAAGCCACTCTGCGATTTTGAGATCGCGCTCATAAGTAGCCGCTATTCTCTTATCCAGCTCTTCTGGCATATCTCCTGAACCGTCGTCTGCCTCTGCTCCTGTTTTTGACAGACAGCGACGCGCAGCAAACGAGTGTAGTGCGGAGGTGTGTGTGTCAGCGCATACTAGCGAGTGTGTTCATGTTTTCTTTTCTTCTACACTGTCTGTGAGTGGGCACGACCCAAACCCACCACACCGTCATCTGAGAACGCAGAGATGGCCTGCGCGAGCAATACACGATAAAACGTATGGATAATATTTTCTGAAATATTTGCGCAACATGTGCGGGGAACACCTTGAGCATCTAGCAGCACCAATTCATGGTGGTCGTAGAAGCGTCTTCGTTGCGTGTTGACCCTAACATGTGTGCTCACCTGTGTGTGTGTGTGTGCGTATGTGTGCGTATGTGTGTGTGCGTATGTGTGTGTGCGTATGTGTGTATATGTGTGTTGTATGTGTGTGTGTGTGTAAGTGTGTGTGTGTGTGTGTATGTGTGCGTGTATGTGTGTGTGTGTGTATGTGTGCGTGTATGTGTGTGTGGTTATGTGCGTCACCCCCAGGGATGAGGCATTAAGACACTGCCATGTCAGAGTGCTTTGCTGAGGGTGTGTGCAGAATGTGCAGCTTCGAGGCATAGCGCACCCTCACGCGCATTTTCTCATCAAAATCAGCAACTACGAGAACCCGCATGGATACAGACACAAAATAGAAAGGGCACACAGTAACGGGGGAAGCAGCTGTTAGTTCTGATTGCGGATGGATGCGGGATGGGCAGCAGCAAGACACACACATGCACACACACACACACACACACACACTCACTCACATACACACACACACGCACATACACACACACACGAACAAACATATACACACACACGCAAACACATCAGACACACACGCGGACAGACAGACAGATAGACAGACAGATAGACAGACAGATAGACAGACGGACAGGCAGGCAGGCAGATAGACAGATAGACAGACAGACAGACAGACGGACAGACAGACAGACAGACAGACAGACAGACAGGCAGACAGACAGGCAGACAGATAGGCAGATACATAAACAGATAGATAAACGGATAGATAGATAGATAGATAGATAGATAGATAGATAGACCGATAGAGACAGACACACAGAAAGAAAGCGAGATAGCCAGCCAGCCAGCCAGCCAAACAGACAGACAAACAGACACAGACAGACACAGACAGACAGACAGACAGACGACACACAGACACACACATAAATGCACACACACACACACACATAGAGACAGACACACACACACACACACACAAACACACACACACACACACACTCACGCACACACACACACCACGCACACACACACACAAACACAAAGGGCACACACGAGCGAACGAAGCAGCTCTTGATTCTGAGCGCGGGTGGCCGCAGGATCAGCAACAGCAAGGCGATCTAATGCTGCGTTCTCTTGCGTGCGCCGACGCAAACGCCCAAAGAAAAATTGTCTGCTCCAGTTCCAGTCGATGATTGCGTGCACACACCGCTGTCAAGGGGGGGGGAAGTGCACGTCAGTGCCTTTGTGCTGTGGCAACATGCTATAACACACTGAAACACACTACTTCACACTTTAAGACACTGCGCCACACTGCACCACACTGCAACACACTACAATACATTGCCTGTGTGTTCACGCCGCCACATCAAGGAAAGGAAATCGTGGCGAAACAAGGACAGAGAGTGGGAGGAGGCCGGGGGGGAACGGCGGGGCAGCGGAACGTGTGGAAGAGGAGGCGTGTGAAGGAGACCTTTGCAAGCATGCGGGCAGGAACATCGTGGAGATCGGCATAGTGCTCGGCGACTTTTAGGTAGTGAGGCATGAGCAGCTCCTGGCGCTGCGTCAAGAGCATGGCAATCTTGCGGCGCTCCTCATCTGAGGCCGAGCCAAGCTGCAAATTAAGTGCTGCGATTTCGGGATCGAGACGGCCCATCGTGGCCAAGATCTGCGGTTTCCTGTATTTGATTTCAACAATCCCAGCGGGCTCAAGGATGCCGCCGCGCGCTGAGGGGTCAACAAACATCTCCATCTGGTCCTCGTTGATGGTGGGGTCGATGACAACCCAGGCGCCACCACGAAGCTCGCCACCGGGCGGCACGTAGACAAGCACTGGCTGCTTGAAACCTACCAGCTTCTCCACAATCATTGCGCCAAACTTGAGTATCGCCTCGTACATGTCACGCATGCCGCCGCTGAATCCGCGCCAGTTTGCCACGATGATCAAGGGAAGCCCCTCATTGTTCATATCACCAATGGCTTGTGCAGTCTTGTAGGCCGAGTCGGGAAACCACACTTGCCCGGCCTGTGACGCAACTTGCTCTTTGCTCTCCGGGTCGGCAGGATCAGCGGGATGAATACACTGCACACTTCGCAGCTCAGGCATGACGAGACCCACCGCCATACCACCAAGCCTTGCGCGTCCGCAAATAGTTGTCTTGCCCCACCCACCCATAGTCTCTACAAACGACTCCCTGTCAAAGAGGCCACCGCGCCACTTGCCGATGGCGTCAGTGCTACCGGTGAGCAGGATGCGGGGGTCGTAGACTTTTGAAGGCTCGGGGCCGCGACGGGGGTCGAAGACCTTGCGATCGATGGGGTCGAGCATCTTCTTGGGATTCGAAGGCGACATGAGCATTGTGGGCAAGGCGCCTCGTCGCGACGGCACGTAGGACAACCACCGCAGTATTGACTGCACTCCCGTCATGTCGTTTTCGACTATCTCATGCGAGATGCCGTTGTTATACATGATCTGCGTGCCTCCCAGCTGGTAGTTGGATGAATACACTTTCTTGCCCAGCACCTTGTTCAGGGCTGCCTCGCCTGTTAGCAGAATGGGAGGCCCTTTTTGAATGGCACGTTGTCCTAGCCTGACGAGGTATGCCCCAATGCCAACTGCCGTGCCCGAGACAAAAGTGAGCGTGAAGATGTCGTTGTATGCTCGGCACGTGCCACCCGCAATCCTGCCCGAGCCACGCAAGTTCTCAACGCCGATACCGTCGGGTCCAATGACAGCAGACAGCCGCTGCCGCTTGCTGCCGTCTGTAGCCGTCACTTCCTGCGTGTGCGCCATCTGAGTTTTGTGAAGCACGTCTACAGTGTCTTCATCGAGGTAAAGAAATTCCATGCCCGAGGAAGGATTCAGCGAGTTCTTCCACTGGACACGGAACTTGTTGCGGACCTCGTCCACCAGACCAATGCGCGCCCCAGTGTTGGCAGAGACAAAGATGCGGGGGATGCCACGCTTCTGCGCAAACTCAGTAGCAAGACCGAACAACTGATCCTCGCGCACGCCAAACGACCCATTCTGAAGAGTCACATCATTGATAATGAGCATGATCTCGCGCCCGGACGGGTGCTCTGGCGTTGACATCGTCAATTTCCAGCACACCATAGCTACGTCATTTTGTCCAGGAGGCCGCGTGACCTCGACCAGGCCTTCGCCAGCGGAATCCAAAATCATTTCAATGGTGTGCAGGCGCTGTGGTTCCTTGTCCGTGTTGTTGCGCCCACTCCAGACCTTTCGGGCGATCCACTTGGAGACACCAGCTGCTGTACGCGGAACCGACGCATCTTCGTTGCCAGTTGCCATGTACGTGGCCCACGAATGGCGGATCGCCTCTTCAAAAAGCGTCAGGAAATCATAGCAGTAGGTAGTATCCTTGCCTTTTGCCATCAAGCGCCTTAGCTCGAGCTGATCCACCGGCGGGTAGGGCGCAGACACCTCTTTGCCGTCGAGCGGCCCGCCAGTAAGCAAGCCTTCGATAGGCATCGACTTGAAGACATAATTCGAACGCATCATGTTTGTCGAAGACGAGAAAACTTCCACATAGGCATTTGCATGCACCTTGTGCCCCGAGGGGTTGCTGCACACCACTCGAATGCGCACGGGGCACGATCTATTGGCGTCCTCGGGCAGACTTGTTGTCGAGTCGCCAGCGGACTGAGAATGTGGCTCGATAAGCGTGATGGGGATCTCAACCTCGATCACACCCACCTGGCGAAGACGGCGGTAGTTACGATGCACTACGTCCTGCAACAGTTCAATAGCCTCGTTGCGATTCAAGTGCAAGTGCGGCAGAACGGCAAGGAAAATGTGGTTACACATCTGCAGGGTTCCGAAACGATTCATGCCCACATCTTTGCCGGTTTGCTTTTCCACAAAGCCCTTGGACAGCCCCAGGCTTTCGCAGCACTCTTGCAGCAGTGTATCAAAATCGCGTGTGATGAAGTGGATTGACTCCTCGCGATCTGTCAGCACTCTTCCCAGCACAAGCGCACGCACGAAGAAGCGCTGCATGGCCAACTTGATGCCTTTGATGGGCTTCTGTGTGGCAATGTAAGTTCGGATATGACGGTTTTTGGTCAGACCCGACACAGGCTGGATGTCGTAGTTGACACTCAACCGTCCAATCTCGATCATAAAAGCACGTGGTGGGTTAAGGTGCCGATAGATGAGGTCCTCCTTGAAGTCGTCACGGCCACGGAACGTGTGGAAGGCCGGGTAACCTGCGTCTTGCAGCATCACCAGCGTGACGCGTGAGATCTTGAGCTCCGTCAAGAGGACGCGATGAGTCTGTACCAGCTCCGCTAGCTTGTCGAGTACTGGCTGGTGCTTGTTGTCACCGACCCAGATCAAAACATTGAGAGCGTGCACCGCTTCGTCTCCACTGATCCCTGGTGACGACTCGCTTTCTTCCGGCATCACATTCGAAGAATTCTGCCTAGAACCAAGCGCCTGGGCTGGGTTGAGGCCCTCTTGGCTACATTTGTCGGGCTGAAATTTGGTTGTCAAGACCTCGAAAAACTTGGCCTCGATTGCCTCTGTCGAATAAAAGAGCGAGTACAGGGTATAGCGGCGCGGATACGCAGGTTCGCCCTGCGCCTCCCAGTTGTTAACAACCTGTTGCATATCGATAATCGAGTCACTGAAGCTGCCAGGCCCGAATGAAGATTTGTCCTGCTTGTAATTTCTTTGGCTGGTCGCGGTATTTGCCGCCTGAGAAATAGCTATGGGAGCACCACCTCCACCACTGTTGCCGCTTCTCCGCTCTGACAGGTCCTCATCCGACGCTTGGCTCGCGAGAATGCAGGTATCAGACGAACGCGAGCTGCGTGGCTGCCTCTGAAACCACAGCTCCGCACAGTAGACACCCGTCGTGTCGTCCGCAGACAGTATGGAGAGAGAGGCAATGGTGTACTGCCGAAATGAGCGCCGGATGAATAGTTCCATGGCAGCCAGTCGCACTTCGCGGGGATATTGAGGCCCCACGAACGAGCTGAGCTCCTCGAAGAGCGAAATGACTGACTGCACCAGCGGCGCTAGATGATGCCCAAACGACCTGTAACCTTTGACTGTTTCCGTGTCGTTACTGCTGGACCACTTTTCAACCGCCTCCGTAAGCAAGTTATAAATGGTCGACTTGCGTGACTCGATGCTCGGAGTCAAAATCCGCACAGCAAGCTGACGGGCATCAAGCGCCACCTTGCTGTAAAAGTTGCCGCGTAAGTCTTCCATAGCACGCAGCAGCCGGAACACTTCCTGCTGCTGCGTCGCATGCACCGAGCTCGCGCGTGTCATACTGCTCAAGTGCGGGGATGACTTATTCATTGCGGCTGATTTCTTGTCATCAGTCGAGCCGGTGATGCCTGTGACGGTGCTTGGGAAGCAGTGCAGGAAGTCGACGTTTTCCGAGAGTGTCTCGAGGATGTCTGAGATAAACTTGCTCTTCTGTGTCACTTTTTCATGCGAGACGAGTGCGTTGAATACCTTGCCGCATGCCAATGTGCGTTGCTCGCGCACCGTGAGCCCCGGCGTATCACTCTCGGCATCGACTGCCTGTCGCACCATTTCCATGACCACCTGCTCGTGCATGCTGAGCATACCGCTAAACTTGCCCTCAACGCTCACATATTCGGCCAGGAAAGTGTGAAAGATGCTCCACAAAAGAGCACCAAGCCCGTGGCTGTGGCGCTGCAGCACCTGAACCAGACTGAAGAGACCAAATGCCAGTTAGCACCAGCAGGCGCAAAGTACAAGCTGTCATATCACGCAATGCTCACAAAAAAACGTGTCAACTCACAAAGATTAAAACAAAACAAAACGGACCATTGACCGGAAGAACCTATGTGGGGCCCAGAATTAGGGCAGGGTGATCAAAAAAATACCTTAATTAAGGGAAGTGTAATCCAACATTATCAAAAAATCCATAATTCGGGTGTGTAATCAAAGAATAAATTCATTAGGGCTACCCTTTGTGGGGATATACCCTTATGTGGGGTCCTCAGAGGTCCATGGTCTGATCCAGTCAGCGCGCGGCACCGTATTAGCCGCCGCGCACCCCCACACAAACATATTTGTCGATATGGAAGGCACTGTATTGTACATACACACATACCTTTTGATACGGTTGTCGCTCTCATGCGCCTCCAGAATTGCTAGTACTTTGTTGACGCACGTAATAGTGCGCTGCTGCTGCTCTCCGTCAATCCCACCACTACCCGACGCAAATCCCGCAACACTGCCGAGCATCGGCGGCGTTTTTTCTGTGGCGTGTGCAAAGCCAAGAGTGGGCGACTCAATCTTCTGCTCCATTTCGTCGAGCAGAATACTTTCAATAGCCTCGCCGACAGGAATAGGTAGTGAGGCACGCACTGTGGTAAAGGCCTCTTGAATTTCATAGTAGCATAAATTTTGGTCAGAGAGCGCCGACATGATCTGCGCAACAATGGGCTTTTCGGGTTCGGAGTCGGAGTAGCCAGACATGACTGCGTGTGCTCGCTGCAGAGCCTCGCGCAATTGATGGTGGCAGCGAGTGCCCAGCATGTGTGGCGGCTGGAAAGAAGGCAGTGTGCCAGTATAGAGCACAGCTGTGGATACTGAAGATTTGTCATCGAGATCCATATTCGCGATGACATCACCAGCCTTTACGTACGACTCGGCGTTGGCGGCATGCGATATCACACCGGCGTGCGATGTTGTGAGCTGCATGTACATTTTCATCACTTCCAT
>Ga0105055_10010846_pt1 | contig 11326 bp, 17 predicted proteins | sample BON03_FD_78090 | JGI IMG/M metagenome (GOLD analysis project Ga0105055, IMG submission 78090) | Freshwater microbial communities from Lake Bonney liftoff mats and glacier meltwater in Antarctica - BON-03 | ecosystem: Environmental > Aquatic > Freshwater > Ice > Glacier meltwater | place: Lake... | reverse complement strand
CTTCTGCTTCCGAAGTTTCACCTCTAGGAACCCCTCGGCCCTGATGGTTGACCGTTTAAATTCTAATACATATACGATCTGCAGAGCCTAATTCATTGCGACCCCATCCGGTCGCCTGCCCCAGAAACGATTTACGAAGAAAGCCTCTGGATCGAAAGTGTATCGTGTTTCCTGACTTTTTTTGACTTGTATTGTAACCTCTATATTCAGTGCCTTCTCCACTAGATCTTCCTTGCTGCAGATTCTTACAAAAAAAATTCGTCGCCACGGCATGCCCATGTTATTTTCTTTATCATGCATGACAAACGTGAGCTTGATTTTTGGCTTTTGTTCAGCCTGCATGCTGTCATACGGGTGCCTCCAGATGGAGTGATCACCGGAGCAGCTGTAATTGTCTTTGCCATCCCCTCGCAGCCTGCACTGTTGATATGACCGTGTGTTTCAGCCGTCAGACCGTCATTGCTCTCACCTCGGGCCTCACGCGCTGTTCTGCCCAGCCATCACCCTGCTGCTTGCATCTTGCTTATTTTAGTCAGAAAACTGGCTGTAGGCGTAACTCCTGCCACCGCAATCCCCAAACGTTTCCTTCACTTCCATGGAATTTTTTTGTAACTAAAACACTTTCTCAGCATAAATTTTCATGCATCCTGTCTTAGCATGAAGTCCGCTACCCATGTGCTGTAGAAAGACTGGTGGATGCCTCCCCTTTTTCCCTTCTCCTTGATACAAGTCCTTTTGAAACTCTCTTCATCCATCCATGTACCATGCTGTAGAGCTGGTACCGTTGGCAAACTCGGGTCATAGCTTACATCGACGCATTGTCTTTGTTTGCTGATTTGTTTCCGAGTCCAAGCTCCTGTCACACGATCCCGGTGCTTGCGTACCTCCTCTTCCGAGTCAGATTCAACAACTCCCTGCCAAGCTCACACCAGCTTTATCTGACGTGACCATTCACAACCCCCATCTGACTTGGCAAGTGATATTATGCAGGTGTGATAGTCATATGAAGACCATTTGATTCATCACAGTGATGTACACTTTGGTGAGTGTGCCTGGTGTCTGCATGCCATGTGTTCTGAGTATGCATTATAAACATTTAAACAGTCCCTTGCCGCAAGGCTTTGGGGTTTGTTTATCTGTGTTGGTGTACTGCTTTCAGTGTGGTTCCTTGGCACGTACGGTGAAGGCTGCGCATAGGGCATGTTCAACCTGGTGGGTTAGGGTTTGTTTGCAGGTGGTCAACTTACTGAGAGAGGGCGTGTTGAATTTGCAGAGCCAGAGTGCGAGTTTACGCCATTGTACCACGGTTTTGGTCCAAAGTTTCCAAGCATGGGGTGGGTCGTTTGCCATAAGTAGAGATAGTTGGGTAGCCCGCCGGGAGAGGAGTGGCCAGTCCTTAACATTAATGCTCAGGTCAATAAAGATGCTTTCCAGTGCTGCAGTGGCTTCTTCTCTTTCTCAGTTTTGTGATTAGTATGCATTCCATTGCAATATGACTGATGTTGTTCGGTGGCAGGTGGACGTGTAGACGAGCTTGCCCTGGTCTTGCTCTCCAGTGGGGTTGCAGCGCAGACATGCCAGGCTATTGTATGGTCAGTCAACTTGTGGTAGGTCTTCTTCTTCTTCCTCTTCGGGTTTCGAAGACGCAACCTAATCACTGGACTAAGCGCATGTTGAGCACCCGATTAACCACTCAAAACTCAAGAAACTCTCCCGGACCGGAGGACCGGAGGCTACCTAGTTGAGGAAAGACCCAATCAGATCTCCTGCTGGTGGGTAAGACAGCTCACAAAGTTGGTCACGGTGGGCTAGCATGTAGGTGATGGTTGCAGCGCAGTTGTGTGAAACTTTAACACCGAGCCCGGAGGAGGGGTACTGTAGCTACGCTGAAGTCATTTTGCAGATAGGGGGCCGGCACACTGACGAGGGGTCTATGGATATCAATGAAAGTCTTAGCGATATAGAGTTGGGTCTTTGAGATTGGTGCCAGATTAGCGTGTGGGGCAAGGGCGAGTAGAACGTGACACTGTACAGCGGTAGCCAGTTTGCTGACTTGTTTTGTGTGGTGTCTAACTCTGATTTTGATAGTACTCATTACAGGTGGCAGTGTCTTTTGGTGCGGCGGCAGTGGCGGGGGTGTACCCCAACCTCACATGCAAGCGTGGCTCAGTTGGTCGGAGCGAGGGACTGTTAATCCTCAGTTTGTCGGTTCGTTCCCGTCTAAACCCCGAGAACTTGAAATCAAATTTCCATGGATTTGACCTACATAGACCAATCAAGGGTACTAAATTACTGTTGAGAGTAATAAAAGCAATCATCATCATCAGAGACGTTTTGCGTGAAGTGTCAGGTGAGCTTGGCGCATTTGCTCTGTAATACATCCTGTATTTAGGAGCGAGTGGCTTATGAGGTTGGAGTGGATTTTTGTGGCTGGGCGGGTGGGATGAACTGTCAGCGCTTTTGCTTGCCATAGGGTGGGGCCTCAGGCGCACTTTTGTGCTGGTGTTTCATTGAAGACTACGACTTCGCTTTTATCTTTGTAGTAGTTTCTTTTATCTTTGTGGTAGTTTATTTCTGCCCTGTGGTCTTCTGCCTATTTTTGGACACAGGATGTCTAAAATGCTTTCATCTCACTATCTAACCGCGTTAGATAGTGCTATTCTGCGAAAACTTGAAAGGTTTAGGGATTCCTTGCCCGTATCTTTGAAAATGGGTTTCACTCAGGCTAGGGTAAGATATTATATATGTATATATATACATGTGTCGATGAATAGATGCATACGTACATAGATACGAGAAATTGAGCCCGCATGAGAAATCTATTACGAATCGCAGGGGTACAAGCCGACGGCAACGTGTGAGGAATGCGGATTTAAGAAGCTGTGCGTTCTAACGTCGTTCACACCTACTGAGGTTCCACCCTCTCCCCCGTCCATGCCGCCATCGTGGTGCTGCCTCAAATGTGTCTCGCAGTCTGCGTTCGTGCACCAGGACGGCGGCCCAAGCCTACGATGACGAATTGGGGCAATGCGAGCAAGACCTGTGCGAGTATCCCGCATGACACAGCCAAGCCCAACAGACGAGAGCTAGTTGCCTATTGCCAAGGGTGCTGGTATTTAACAGATTTCTGGCACAAAAAAGGAATAATAGCAGCGCTGGAGCTGATGACCAAGCTCAAAATCGACGCACACAGAACCGCTAGTTGCACGCAGGGCAGGTTGCGTGGTGCACTCACCAGTGAAGAGATCGCAAAGTACGTTGAACACTGTCATTTATTATGTTGGACCCTGGAAAGGGGAAACCCTGCTTGTAGGAATTGAAACCTTCTTTCAAAAGAACGTCTATCACCCATACGCCACCTGCGGCTATTCTGATTGCGGCAAAACTGGCCCTATACCCCTGTCTCGCGTAACCAAGAGTGCCATGCCAGAACGACCCTCCCCAACCCGCAGCATAGAACATTTCTGCGAAGGTGAAACATGCTTTAGGACAGACCAGACACACTTTCGCAGCACAAGACATCTCACGAAGGATAGAACCTTTATAGACAAAGCAGGATATTTGATTTTCGGACAATAGCGATGGGGGAGACAATCCGGGAACCAGTGAATACCTTTAGAGAATTTTCACAATTTATACAAAGAATGCCCTCCCATAAGGCCCCGGGTTTCTCGGCAGTGCCGGCAGACCTTTTCAAACAAGCCCCGGCCCCATTACAAGGGCGCATCCACATCCTAGTAAACGAGATAATGGCAGGAAAGTACGATTGCGACCAGGATCTGCTGATTGTGAAAGTAATCCTTATCCATAAGGATAAAGACATTGCCATTCTTGACCACTATAGACCCATAGCACTCCTGAATACCATATATCAGCTGATTAACATTATAATTACGAGCTGACTTAGGCGACTTTCGGAGAAATATGCGGTGATGAAAGGCTCCCAATATGGTTTTCGAGCACACTGCGGGGTACAAATGGTAGTACAAAGGGCCCATTGGGTGCAACAACAGGCGATCAAAGAGAGCAGTACTTTAATACGAATTGATCTAGACTTCAAGAATGCCTTCAATTTAGCAGGACACTCCTGCCTCTGGGTAATCCTTAGAGGACTGGGAGTCCCGGACGTGGACTTTCTCGAAGCTGTATATAGCAACTTGTGGATGAAAATACAAGTAGGCTCAGAATGCACTGCCCCCACACAATTGAACACGTCACAAGGATCCGTACTTTCCCCCCTCCTCTTTGACCTATTTCTCAACGCCCTTCTACGACTGCTGGATGCAACCGGTATAACACATGGCATCAGGAGAACACCTCAATGGAACCATGCGGCTTTTGCCGATGACCTGTCTATACATGCGTGCACCGTCAGAGACGCCAATAAGCTGCTCGACGTGATCCACAAGTTCGAGTTCTGTAGCGGTCTCCGTATCTCAATCCCGAAATCTTTAGCTACGGGAGCTATGTATGGCACGGGTTCGGAAAGGCGATCAGAACGGGCGAAAACAGATGCAGTCAAGAGGAAAAGAGAGGCAGGGCCGGATATCTTAAACCCCCAAATTAAGGCTCTCGGGGCCATGGATGAGGCCCTGGATGTAGATAACACCATACAACTAAGCACAAACGGGCACCAATCCGACTTCTGGGCATACGATACAACATGTGGCTTGATAGCACCGCCCAAAGACGATACGTAATGGATGGAATGACAGAAATGGCGTGTTTCTTGCGCCAAAATAGAGACCTTTCAATCGAAAATAGCTTAAGACTAATGAAGTGCACTTTGGCCCCCCTCCTTGCCTTTTCAGGGCCGATAATAATTTGGCCGGAGAAAGAATTCAAACGACTCACGGCAGCCTTTGTAAGATGCAACAATGAAGCATGGCAGATGTCACCTAACACGTCCACAGCACTCATCACCTTTTCCAAAGACCAAGGAGGTCTCCAGATCAAAATGCCAAGGGCCATCATATATCCAGCCGTATGGGGCCACCTAACCCGGTGCTGCCAATTCGATGACGGAACACGACAAGTCGCAGAAATCACATGTGAAGATGCCCTAGAAAAACACGGATGCCTTGACATGGAGGACCTCCAATTCGAAGCGGAATTCCTAACATGGGACCAAGCGAGTCAGAGACGGGACGATACCCTCGAAGACGAATTAACAGATTTCAGGAGCGGCGAGCAGGCCTTCATGGCTGTCAGACCAAAATTGATCAGAGCGGGGTACACCACACTGGACTCAATCCCTCGCATCCAGAAGGGGAGCGGGATCAGGTTCTTTTGCCCCCCCTTGAAAGGGGTAGACAGTACGACCCAAGAAAGTGTAACAAAATGGATCCAAATACTACACAAATTCCCGGCTCACCTGCACGCACTGGACATAAAAGACGCCCAAATTCAGAGAGACCCAGCAATAGAACAGTTGGGAGGAATGAGGACATCAAAACTCGCGAGATAATTAGGGCATGCGACAAACTCTTACTAACATGGAAGACACACGGTTCCCCTTTGGGAGACCGCAAGGTGAAGGCGACCATGTACCGAACAATCTCCAAGACGGCAGACGAAACAGAAAAGTGGAGAGACAATTTGAGCACGGATGACACCCTAACCTCCCTAACTTTAAGAGAGAGATCCATGGATGAGATTAGAGTAATGGACACAGCCATACTGGGAGAGGAGGAGGAGGCCGCAACTTGATTTCCTTCTATACTGAAATTACTGATTAAAAGGACCAGAATTTTCGGGAACAATCCTCAGATCTGGGAGTGGTGGTACGAGGTGATGCCAATACGACCCCTTCCCTTACCAAAAAACATGGACAAATATAAAGAGGAAACACTTGACCGCATAGAGGAGGGCTGGCAAGGAGAGGAATGGGCGATCAACATGCCACAAATAGTCAACGAAATATTGCGACAAAATCTACTTACAACTAGAACCCCCCCATCTACTCGAACAGCCCATGAAGCAGATGGAATACAATGGATACGCATTGAAGAGTTAGGCAAAGCCTTCACGAACAGATGCCGAGCCATACGAAAACTGAAAGAGAAGAGACGCAAGACGCAGAGGGGCACTATAGACAGACACACCAATAGCGAACAACTTGAATTTGAGTGCCAACTCAAAACGCCCACACGTAGCCGTATTCATGAACTCCTTAACCTCGGAGCGTCCTCCTCACAGTACCTCTTTCAATCCCTGATAACCAACCAAGATCTGCTACGACTTCGGGAAGATATGTGGCCAAATCACAGCACCCAAAGGAAAGGGTGGTGGTGCCGAGCATTTGCCACGGCGATTAACAGACAATGTCCCACATGCAAAAGACTGTCGGCCACGGTACAAGTTACCCCCTCTCGGCCATAGTGCCTTGTATGCTCTCAGAGTTGGGCGAAAAAGAAACCTTCACGATTCAAACTCCAGAAAAATGAGGCGGGCCTCATCTTCCGGTCGGCTCTCCCTGAGGACTTGGACTGGGATACCATGGCAGAGGACGTAGCACTTTCAATAAATGCTATAAAGCGGTGTTTAACGAACATGTTAGTAGCCCTAGACAGAGACACCCCCCAAACGAAGAAAGGAATGACACTCCCTCTTACCTGCTCGGAACAAGAATTAATAATTGCCCAAGAACCTCGATGGCTCTGGTTCACGCTTCCAGAGCTGGGATTCCCAATGATCACGGACGAATACCGAAGGCCAATACGCCCAGAGATAGAGGAATACATGCGAAGATATGTCACGGACGAACAGGACTGGGAAAATGTGGATGACGAGGACTGCTGGGGGCTGAACTACTCAGAACCCACGACAGAGATCAAGGACAAAATTGAATCTATCCTCCACTCATGGGGAGGGGAACACCTAGAGAAGGAACAGGTCGAGAGGAGACAACCGAAACCAGAGAGAGAAATGTTTTCGGTTCCGCATGCATCACGAGACCCAGAAATCCTAAAAGATAGGAACCTGGAGAGCGAGGATATCTTTGAAACAATCAGGAATCCCCCAGAGGTGGGCGCAGTTCAGATTTATGAAAAGCCCAAATTCTGGGATACGACAGCAGGCCTCATCAAAGCAGTCACTACACAAGGCATTGCCACGATTCATCTACCATCAGGACCTCTGAGTTTAGACGGAGCACAATGGCATCTCCTTAAACACACCCTGGTGAACTTTGAGCCCAGTGCACTTGGAGCCAACATACAAAACGAATGGACACGACAACTAAGATTTGACAAAGACAAGAAGCACAGATCTTTTTCCTGGAAATTATTACGGACAGTGAAAGAAGTCTTCCAAGCCACCAAATACCAAGGGGACACAGCCCTGACCATCCCACCCTTCTTCAAAAATGCGGGGAGAGGCAAGGCAAGAATTTGGGGAGAAGAAAACTGGACTCCACAACCAACGGTTATAAACTGGTCAGGTCTCGACGAAAAAGAGAAATTAGACCTGATCTCTACCCTCGCCGTGACAGACAACTGGATCCTTCTCACCTACCCGCTAGGGGCGAGCAACAAACCCAGCCCCCCTTCAGAGAGGCACAGTTGGTAGCCAGGGCTGACGGCAAATGCAGCAGACACAAGGGCTGGTGGCGGGAAGGAAAAGACGAATTGGCCACACACTCCATGACAACAGAAGTATGGATCAGCACCAGAGGAAAGATACCAGAGATAACACGGACGGCCATACAGGAAGCCCTGGAAGCAGACAACACGAAAGACACTCCCTGTTTTGGATCGGAAGACCTCGAGGAAATACACAGAGCCGGCACAGAAGCGGGCCTCCTAGGCATCTATAACTTCCCACGGGCAGTCTACGCCACAGATAGATCCAATGAGAAGGGGGTCGTGGGGGCGGGTTACTATAGACTAGACGAAAACAGAGGAGGATGCTGCCAGCTGGGCAGAGGTGAGGAAGGCAACTCCTCCAACAGAGCTGAACTAGGGGTGGCATGCCTAGCACTGGAAGATGCCAAAAGGAAACAGGATAGGAAACCAGTAATCCTCCCATCAGACTCGACATGATTCCTATCCTCTTCCCAGAAATGGATAGGGGAGGGCAAATCCCGCTCTATGTGGGGAAACCCTGACGCCGACATCATGAGAGACATAGTACAACTTTTACGAGAACGGATCGAACAAGGCCTTCTTACCGTTTTCATCAAGATAAAAGCCCACCGGGGGGACCCTCTGAACGAACTAGCAGACAGATGGGCAGATGAAGGGAGACAGAGCGAGAACATTCGCTGATCCCTTCCCACAAACAGACCCATCTTCTCCTGGACTGAAAACAGGATAGCGCACCGAAGCCCCATGAACCCAACGGTCAAAAAAAGAATTGACTCCCAGTTATCACGGCAACAACTCAAGACCCAAACGGGGTCAACAGCAAATTTCTTGACTAGGGAGGACAACTCAAGAGACATTTTAGGCAAATTTCACAAGGACAGAAGCGTATGGATATGGGCAAGACGGAGGGTCTTACAATACCTTTCATACCAATTCCCTTGCGTGCTCCACCTTAAAAAGTGGGGCATACTCAACGATGTCAAATGTAGATTATGCGAAAAATATCACAAGGAAAAGAAAATTAGGCAACCTCCAGACTCAGTCGAAAGTGTGGGACACATACAATGCTATTGCCCAGTCCTACAACTCCCACGTATAGCCATCCATCATGGCATATGGAGGGAGCTGATGTTCTCGATACGGAAATCCTCTACTGAACTAAATAAAGCATCGGAACCCCTTTGGCACTTCCCCTCTGCCTTAAGCCCAGAAGCACACGCGGAGTGGGGCCTATACGCGGAGTGGGGCCTATACAAGACTCTGGAATACATGGGATTACATGAGATCCTCCCACTAGGAGCGGGGCAGAATAGAGCCAAACTTCGAAATAATATCGAAGAATACCACATGGCCTACGACATCGACTTCTACGAAACAGACATAGACACCTTCATCGCCCGGAGGCCAGATGGTCTAGCCTTCGACAAGGAAAAAAAACTGTGTGTGTTTCTAGAATACACCAGAGCAATGGACACCAATGAGGACTGGGCAGAGAAGAAGGAACAGGAGAAAAATGACATATATAGCTCACATTTAGGCTTCATCAACCATCTCAGCAACCGAGAAAAGAGCGGATGGAAAGCCTCTCAACCCAACTTTACAACGGGAGTACGAGGCTCCCTCCATACAAACCAGTTTCTGACAAGACTGGAGTCACTCGGGGTAAAAAACAAGAACACGCGAGAAGCCATACGCAATAGAACGGTCCGAAAAACCCTCTCTATGTCGGATATGATCCTCAAGTTCCTTTTTATCGCACTAACTCCAAGACAGAATGGACACTCCAAACCCTACCCACAGAAATTACTAACAAGAACATGGAAAGGTATAATCTACACCTGCGACCATCAAGGATGTGACCAGACCACATAGTTCAGCCAAAGAGTAGGAGTTGCCAACCTATTACAATCTTTCACATACACCGGTACGCTTCTTAAATCAGGGTGCGAAACATACTTACATAAACAGTCAGTACAGGATATCAATACTAGTATTAAATAACAAAAAACTAAATAGGGGAAAGAAATGCGAACAATAAGCGCACATTACACAGTACAAAAACTTCCCAAACCACTTCGAAAATTTACCAATTGTACATATATATATACATATATATATATATATATATATATATATATATATATATATATATATATGTGTGTATACACACCCACACACATACGTGTATATGCAGACTACATGCCGCGAGCGTGCTGGTGCGCTGCGAGCAAGAGGCGGTGGAGATGCATGTGCTCGCACATCTGCAGGAAAGCGTTGACGAGGCGAGTGTGCGCGCAATTCTCAGATTCAAAACTGACCTTGACCTTTGCTCCCTTTGCGAGGTGTGTAGTGTATCTCTCTGACTCTGAGGGAGAGGGTTTGTGCGTGTCGAATCAGTCATGTCTCTCATGAAGGAGTCATGTCTCTGTTGAATGTGTCGTGTCTCTACTAAATGAGTCATGTCTCTACTCAATGTGTCATGTCTCCCATGAATGAGTCATGTCTCTGTTGAATGTGCCGTGTCTCTCATAATGAGTCATGTCTCTACTGAATGAGTCATGTCTCTGTTGAATGTGTCGTGTCTCTGATGAATGAGTCATGTCTCTAAAGCAGACGTATTGGGCACGCAACGTGCTCATGTCTCTTTTGAATGTGTCCTGTTTCTCAGGAATGAGTCATGTCCCTATTGAATGAGTCATGTCCCTACTGAATGTGCCGTGTCTCCCATGAATGAGTCATGTCTCTGTTGAATGTGTCGTATCTCTCATGAATGAGTCATGTCCCTATTGAATGAGTCACGTGTGAGCGCACTTGTCTATTTCAGAACTGACCTCGACCCTCGCACCCTTTGAGAAGTGTTTATTTCTTTGGAACAACACACTGTATCACACTGCAACACACTGCAACACACTGCAACACACTGCAACACACTGTAAGACACTGGACACAACACGCTGGAACACACTGCAACACACTGCAACACACTGCAACACACTGCAACACACCTGAGCGAAAAGGAGTTTAACAACATCGAGACCCCTGTATATACCCCCCATTTCTTGACCCCCCCCCACCTCCCCACCCCTTGCACAGAAACCTGAAACTGACTTCTCGAATTCAGAACTGACCTGCAGCCTTCGCACCCTTTGCGAGGTCCTGTGTGTCAGAGAAATAGAAATATATTTATCTGACACACGTACATTTAGAGATAGCAATGTATTTTTCGGACACACATACATTGCCCTTTCTCTGACACACAATGTATTTCTATTGCTCTAATACCCTTTATTTCTCTGGCACACATACACTCTCTCACATGTATTTATCTGACACACATACATTTAGAAATCGAAATGTATTTTTCTGACACAAATACATTGCCCTTTCTCTGACACACAATACATTTGTATTTCTGTGACACACTTTATTTCTCTGACACACACACACTCTCGCTCTTTGTTTCTCTCTCTCTTTTGTTCTCTCTGTATCTCTCTGTCTCTCTGTCTGTCTCTGTCTCTGTATCTGTCTCTGTATCTGTCTGTGTCTCTGTCTCTGTCTCTGTCTCTGTCTCTGTCTCTGTCTCTGTCTCTGTCTCTGTCTCTGTCTCTGTCTCCTTATCTGTCTCTGTCTCTGTCTCTATCGCTGTTTAAGTTTTTCTGTCTGTCTGTCTGTCTGTCTGTCTTTCTGTCTGTCTGTCTGTCTGTCTGTCTGTCTGTCTGTCTGTCTGTCTGTCTTTCTGT
>Ga0105055_10010844_pt1 | contig 11329 bp, 9 predicted proteins | sample BON03_FD_78090 | JGI IMG/M metagenome (GOLD analysis project Ga0105055, IMG submission 78090) | Freshwater microbial communities from Lake Bonney liftoff mats and glacier meltwater in Antarctica - BON-03 | ecosystem: Environmental > Aquatic > Freshwater > Ice > Glacier meltwater | place: Lake... | reverse complement strand
CATAGATTCTTTGGTGAGGAGAGTTGTTCAGATACATCAAGCAGACGAGTGCAGAACTGTAGAAATTGAAATGAGCCATGAACAAACTTGAAAACGATACGCAAGTCTCACGCGGTAGGATAAAAACAGTCTCCAGATATATTCTGGAATACCTGAATGCCGGGAGTACAATAGCACCAGCCCAAATTGCAACAAATAGTGAGATACTCGACCACGTTATCCACTGCACTAGTGACGTGTCAAGACCTGAAACCTTGGAGAGAGGCTGAACCGCAATGTTCAATACCGAGTCCACGGTAGACAAATATCTACATGTGAGTAAACACCACAAAAAACAACTGCTGGCAGCCCCTAGAGAAAGGTATTTGTCGGTTTGAGTTCCTTCTCTATTCACAGCAATAAGTGATGCGATACAAAAGAAAACAGTGCTAGCCAGAAAAACCGACGTCGAGGATTCTTTCAACTATTTAAATACAACCGTTATATACAAAACCATTCACTTACGTTTCAGAGGAATCACTGTTGAAACCACGTTGGATAACCCAGCTACAAAGACAGCCATCAACCCCCACATAAGAACGAGTTCAAGGTGGCTATAAAAAGGTGCATGCACTGGCGTCAGTAATAATGTATCAAAGGCAGCCTTCTCGTCACCCATCTTAAAAATAGTAGTTGACTTGATAAGCACTCGGGTCATTTGCTTGGGCACCATCAAATAGGTTGCTCTGAATAGCAATTCGGTGAGCTGGAATACTTTGTTTAATCTGATAAACAGGAACATCCCAATCATCAGACATAGGAAATCAACACCCAGTAACGAAGCAATCATTAGATACAAAAAGATTTTAAAGAAATTAGCATTTATTATCCACTACTTGTAGTGCTTTAAAAAAATCGATTTTTGTTGTGTTTAACACTACTTATAGTGCTTCAAAATAATCGATTTTTGTTGTGTTTAATAATTAAATAATCGATTTTTGCTGTGTTTAAAATTAAAAGAGTACTACAAGAAAAAATGAGAAAAGATTCAAATTTCAAAAAATAGGTTGAATCGGACTAATAGTGATACACTTGGCCTTCTGACAGTAGGGCAATTTCACGCGAGAAAGTTGATTCCTGGCGACCTAAAAAGAACTTTGCTTTTGAGCATGCGTTCATGTGGATGGAGGCTTCAAGCGTCTCGGCCTTGTCGTATTTTCCATGCACATGCAAAAACGTTGTCTTGGTAGGCTCAACGACATAATTGCTCCTCGACTTAATTTCATTCACGAGCTCAAATTCATAGCCGCTGGACATGAGCAAGATGGGCATTGATTTGTTCAAGGCGCCAACGACTTTCAGGAACTCATCCGCAAAGTGACGAGGGTCAATGTGTCGACCCATATCACCGATGAATCCTGGTTCTGGGAGTCTTGCGTGAATACACGCAAAGTCAACTCCGAATAATCCGTACTTTTTCAAAAATTCATGGGTTTGGTGTTCCAAGAAGGAAGATGGAGGCAGTTTCGTTTGCTTGTTTTGCAACGCCGATTGGGTCATTGGGTGGCCACTTAAATATATACATGTTTCGCTATATCGATAAACTAGTTTACAAGTACTCCAATCTTGCGTCACACACGTGTCACTTGGCAGGCTTATTAATTGATTGATAGGAGTACCACAACGGAAATTATCCAAAATCAAACATTTGCTTTCTGAGCGAGCGAGGTCAAGCCCGTTCCTAATTGTACCGCGTTGATTTCCAACACCTCCAGAACTGATAGTGAATTCGATGCACTCATTATGCACCGGAATCAAACCTTGTTTAGCTTTTGGGACGAAAACTCTAGGATTGCTACATGCGTGCCATGAGTACTCTATTCTATTCCACATGCTGTAATCAACACCCAGTTTGGACGATATGACTATGTAGAAAAACGACACAAAGCCATACATTAACAGAGCTATTAAAAAGGAAAACAGCACAAACCGCCTGCTGGTCTTGCTGCTGATCTGTGAGCTACTAATGTACTTATCCCATTTACTTTGCCCTTCAAGACCATGTATTAATGGCCCTCTACGAGTGTAGTGGCTATGTCTCCTTCCAATGTTACTCGGCGAGGCTGCAGGGTGATCTAGAATATCTAGTGTGAGGTCTTCTGTTTTACTGGTACTCCTTCTCCGTGTTCGCGCCTGAATGTTATCATCAGTCACTGTACGAGGCCGCATCTGCACACGAAATCACCACGAGCTTGAATTCCAAGTGGGGACCGTATCGCATAAAAACAGGATGTTCGCATTGAGGCTGCTGCTGCTGCTTGCTATGGGTTTAGCATCTGGCAAATCTCTTCTTACCTGGGAAGAATTTAAACGCGTCTTCCATAAAAGTTACGTGAACGAAGAATTTGAATTGATGCACCGAAGCCATTTTCACGAAAATGAACGCTACATTTCTCGAAGAAATGCTGAGCAAAATTCTTTCACTTTGGGAATCAACCACCTTGCAGATCTCAATGAAGAGCAGTACCGTTCATTCTTGTCGCTTCACATTCCATCCCGTCAAAGAAATCCTGCTTTCTTGAACCGAACAGCCTCCGAGTCCATCGATTGGAGAACCCAAAATGCAGTTTCTGAAGTAAAGAACCAGGGACAATGCGGCTCATGTTGGGCATTTGCTACAGTAGGATCGGTAGAAGGACACTATGCAATAGCTACCGGATCCCTGAGGAGTCTTTCAGAACAGCAATTGGTTGATTGCACCACATCGAACAAGGGTTGCCTAGGTGGCAACATTGACTTGGCTTTCCGATACATCATTAACAATCATGGGATTGACGATGAAGGGGATTACCCTTATGTGGGAGATGGCAGTTCGTGTGATGCTGACCGCTCTACAAGGATCGCTGCTCGTATTCAGAGTTATGCTGATGTGCCACCAAATAGCGAGGAGGAAATGCTCAAAGCGATATCGTTGGGCCCTGTAGCTGTTGCAATCGAAGCGGACCAGAAAGATTTTCAGCTGTATAAAAGCGGCGTTTTTGATGCTCCGTGTGGTTCAAAGTTGGGTACGTATGTGACATGGAGTTATGTTGACGGCTAACCAAGTTGTAAAGACCATGGAGTCCTTGTGGTAGGCTTTAGCCAAGACTATTTCATTGTTAAGAATAGTTGGGGTAGCACTTGGGGCAACCAAGGTTATATATACCTGAAAAGAGGCATGCCTTCCCCAGCAGGTCAATGTGGAATATTGAGTGCTGCTTGTTATCCGATTGTCACTGATGACAAGCCGATACCGATACCACCGCCAAGTCCAGGTATGTGAATTTTATAAATATATATGCTTTCTAACCTCATCGCAGAGCCTTCGTATAAATGCGGGTGTGGTGCCATATGCGAAAACATGTGCAAGCAATTTGGCATGGCCTGTTGTTCTGGGAAAGGTGGCAACTGCAATTGCCAGCCAATGCGTCCTGACTGCTGCGATAGCAAGCAAGATATCATGTCATTCTTGATTTAGAATAAATGATTGTGAAGGCAACCCCAGTAACATAGCACGTCATTCGTAATCTAAAATCAATCACTGTTGAGATAGCAACCAAGATTTCGTAATTTAAAAAATGTTTTTAACCTACTCCATGCCGAATCCAGTAGCATATTTTAGTACTTGTTTTAAACGAGATTCCAAAACTGCTTTTGTTTTATATCGCGGCAAATCGATTCGATTGAAGCAAGTATGTGCTAGTGGCATACCATCTGTCACCGCAAGTGCTTGTATCGTGAACAACTGCCGTCTACCATCGCTGCTTGGAAGCGCCTTGAAGCCATCAACAGGACACCTGCGAGATCCCGTAGAGAACTGCAGCAATAAAGCTCGTTGGTCTTGTGAGAACCCCTCTACAGTTTTCCAGAACCATTGTATCAACTTATCACTGTTTGAATATCCACGGTAAAGCGTGTGCTTGCGCCAATCCATCACATCTATGGTGGGATTCCCGCATAAGAGATTTTCTAATTCATTGGGAGTAAAAATCATAATGCTATTGGCAGGAATGATCTCGTAAAAACCTCGATGAAGGGCTTCCATTTGTTTTTTTATCCTACCTAGCAATATATCCTTCAGCAGCAATTCCAAATATTCATCAACAGTATTTTCAACCACATCCACTCCTCGTCCACCAGGTTTTAAATCCACGATTTCAACTCCACCAAAAGCTGATTTAGTGACCGAGAAAGTTAAATAAAGTGACGATATATCTGGACACTCTTCAACCATTTTAAAACTAGAAAACATTTGACTGTCAAGGCATTTGACATCCTCCAACCCCATTGGACATCCGAGCAGCAGTTTATAAAACACAACAGAGAAACTTGCAGGAAGTACAATGCCGTCGAATAGCGCCTTACCCAGTAGTCGTCCCAAGAACCAATAGTAGTCCAAGTGATGCTCGTTTGCTGCCTCGCTATTAGGACACATATGATAACAGAAATCATTATCACCATTGTGACCGATATATTCAAAAAGTCCGAACTCCAAATTCAAACACTGAGTCAAAGCACAATCAAACCACTCCCTAGAGACCCCGCCGGCGTCTATTCCCTCTTCGCCCTCAAATTGAAATCTAAAAGTACGTCTCATATCTTCCGCTTTTAATTCTTGGAACCTGCGCGAAGAATCCTCTAAGATGTTACTGCGACTTATTCTGAAGGTTTTTTGACTGTAACCACGCTCATGGCTGAGGTGCAAGTCCTCCATCTGTTTTCTGAACCATCGTTCTTTCTCAGTGAATGTATACATCAATACATCCTGAATGCATACCCAATCATTATCCAGCTGCAGCCTAAAGGTGGATGCATTGTGTAGTTCCAATGTACCCCCTCGAGTGGATTTGCATATAAAATAACCTCGTCCTGAGGCTTTCAGCTGTTCCCAAGTCGCGTGATTATCTCGGATACACAATCTCCATGAATATCGAGTCATACTAATCTCCTTCTTAAGCCCTTCGAAAAGACTTGTCCATTTGTCATAAGGACGTTTCAAATATGCGTCCACCATTTCCATGCATTCTTCAAAATGGCCCATATATTGAAAGGAGCGAGCACCCCGAAAGTATGCTTTATAATAATTTCCATTAAGTTTGATGCAAGAAAGACAATCCAATGCAGCTTGTTGGTAGTCGTGAATCAGTAATAATGATGCTGCTCTATTGCTGTAAAAGACGAAATTGGTTGGATCGGCATTAATTGCTTTTGAAAACCAGTAAATAGCCTTGGTGTAATCTTTCTGTTTATAAGCTACATTCCCTTTCTTTTTCATCTGGAGACCGATATACAAGTTCTCCCACTTACTACTTGTTGGATAATAGTCGGACCCACAAGTAGTTGAGAGACTCCTCGTCTCTCCTCCATTCAAAACTATCACTGCCAGTTTACAATAACTAGAATGTTTCAATCGATCTTCAATATTTGCTACTTCTGCATCGGTAACTCCTGAATTCCCTATATTAATCGAAGTGCATGACATAAGCAGTGAGTCAGGTATCGTTGTGATGCTTGCACAATTAGAAATATTCAGGCTTCCTTCAACGCGCAGTTCATCAGGTAAACTATTCAATGAGGTGCATCCTGAGATATCCAAAGAACCTCTAATCATTGTGATCTTTGGAAGCAATCGAGTGACATTCCGGTAATTCGGAATAGAAACCGAGTCCATGAAGCAGAACGCATGGGCACTGTCAGAATCTACTCGCAACTGCTTCAATGTTTCGGCAATAGACTTTCGATCAGTTTCATCAGATGGCGATACCGCGCAACCAACCCTGCGAGAGAGAAAGATTAGTTTAAAGACAGCAAGGAAACTTGTGACTACTCACCATACCTCCAATTCTGTCATGAAGAATGCATTCTGTGGAATAAATAATAAGAGATACATCAATGGTTTAAATAGTATTTTAAACTCACCTTTTTTGCAAGTGCTGCTGCATCAGACGACACGACACAACCCATAAAAACCTTTCCTCGACCGTATTTTTAATTTTGTCCAAAAAAAAACCGACTTGTTTGTTAGTATTGACAACTTCGTTAATTCAAACATACATGTCGCTTCTCTTACTTCAATTTTTATATTTTAAAAAGAAAGCGGAGGTTTTAATATTCAAAATGCTTGTTAATTTGACAACTTCGTTAATTCAAACATACAAATGGCAGCTGCATGTGCCACATTTAAGGAATCAATACTATCAATTGCTTGTGGAATGAACACTTTCTTGTCAGCTTCTTCCATTATTTGTGATGCGATTCCATCTCGCTCGTTCCCTACCACAAGACCCCATCGCTTATCGTGATGGGGACTTATTATTTCAGTTCCTCCAGCTTCTTCAGTCTCAGCTGCATAAATAGTAATGCCTAATCCAACCCTCAGTCGGTGGATGGCTTGTGCTAGGCTTTCTCCCGGTTCAGGTGTTGCTAACCTGTGATAGAAGCAGCATCCCATACTTGCACGTGCACACCTGCTATTCACACATTTCAACGATTCTTCCGAGCAAAGTATCGAAGTGACCCCCATGGCTGCTGCAGTCCTCATCATAGCACCAATATTTTCTGAAGTGTTCACCCCGTCCACGATTAAAAAAGGAGGTTCCAAGTCTAATACATTCTCGCGAACAGGAAACGCACAAATGCAAGATATGGTTGTACCTGAATGAGAAACACCTACGATTGAATCCACCATCAACTTGGTGCCAACGAATACATTCTCTACACCAAGCCTTTCAATCGCAGTCATAGTTTCGTGTTCCTGTAAATGATGATCCATAATTAAAACAGAAATCACCTTCAAAGTCTGTTTGCCTTTTGCAATAATGTCACCCATTCGATTAATCACTCTAAGAGGTCCGTATGCGCTCATAGGAACCGTTCCATATTCATTGATGAAAAGTTGTTTCATGGATTCAAATCGCTGCGGATTTGTTCTGACCTTTTTCATTCGATACAACATTGTCAATTCGTCATCGGCATTGCTAATAACAATGGTCTTCATGAAGAACTTGGGTTCTAAAAAACACATTTTCCAGAAATTTAATAATGTCAACATCAAATGGAGAGTCATCGTCGTTCTTTGGCGGAAATCAACATAATGATGTAATGCAGGCGAAACCATCATCGGAGGAGGAGAAGCAGCGGCTGGTTGATGAGCTTAAACGTCGAGGTAATGCGGCTTTCAAATCAGGATCGTATCCAGAAGCCTTGGTTCTCTATGGTAAGGCCATTGAGCATGTTCCTACGGAAGCTTTGTATTCCAATAGGAGCATGACCCACGCATCTATGGGCATGTTTAAAGAATCCCTAGAAGACGCAGAAAATGCCGTGAAAATCAACCCATCATGGGCAAAGGGTTACTTTCGAAAAGCGAATGCAGAGTTGGGAATGAATTTATTCGACCTCGCAACTCAGTCTTTACAAAAGGTTCTTTCATTGGAACCAACTGACAAAGCTGCGAAGAAAATTCTAGAGACCATTCCGAACAAGAAGGCTGAGTACGCAGGATCGGCAGCGCGTGAAAGTGCGCGAAGAGCCCAGGAAGCAGAGGAACGAAAAGAGGAGCTTGCAAAGGACCGAATCATTTCTAGAAAAATGGTCGAACTTGAAAAGGAACCGAAAATTGAACCTGCGAAGAAGGTGAACGATGCAAGCATGCGAGGGTACAAGGTGTTGGCTGATGGGCGTAAAACTACCTTCTTCAATCGGGAACTTTCTGAGGAAGATAAAAAGATTCTTGGCGAGATCAAACATGAAAAACTCGTAACTCCATCTGAGGAAACCACGCATCTGGAAAGTGGGGCATCTGTATGGAATACTGGTGGTACATTCGAAGAGAGACAGTTCACTGAATGGGCCCGAGATCGATTAACAGTGTTGTTGAAAGAAGTTTGTTGTCCAGTCTCGATCAAGGATGCCGATGGCGATGTAGACACTGAGGACATTAAAGTAACGGAGGTCTTGGATCTTGAAGGGGATGCCTCTATTGCATTCACGCGCAAGAAGAAGCGTCATATATTCGATTTCAACTTAAGTGTTAAGTGGAGTGTAATTCTGGATGGAGAAAATATCACTGGAATTATTTTCTTTCCCGATATTAGCGGTGATTCTGTTATCGAAGGTGAAGACCTGGAGTTTGAATTACGATGGTCGGATAGAGCAAAGGCAAAGCAGAATGAATCTGCAATCACCAAAGTCATGAAAGATACATCTGTCAAAGGAATGCCCGGAAGACTCGTGACAGCGATCAATAAATTCGCCAATGAATTTCGCGAGATAGTTTAAATTAAAATTACATTGACATTAGTCCCTTCACCTGTAACATGCCCACCGCATTTCCCAATCCAGTTCGACGAACAAAAACATCAGAGTTCTCATCGCACAATATCCATAGAAATTCCCCGGACATTCTTGAGACAGCTTCAAATGTTGAATGATTCAACTGTAAAAGGTAGGATAAGAAACTTCCAGGGATAGCTGCCACAGAATTCATCGACGGCTTCTCTTGCACGTTGGAATCGTCATCTTTAAAAACGATACTTTCAATGTAAATTTTCATTTGAGGGTTTTTCTCCACAAGTTTGTGCAGAACCACCAGATATGGAAGCGCTCTGGTCTCCGCATCCTTCCTATGCGAAATGCAAATAACGTGTAACTCGATCTCGAAACTTTCTAAAATAGCTCTGAGCGCTTGGTGAACAAACAGGAAGAAAGAAAACTCCGGTGGCATATACACAAGAACAGAAACAATCTTGCTTTTAATCTGTTGCATAAAGGGTCGATCGATAGGCATAATTAACAATTCCGTCAGTATCATACCTAGTTGAGTATTGGTTTCCAACGACTTGTTATCTGAGGTTAGCATTTCTGGGGATGTTTCAGACCCAAGTAAAAGTTGAAGGCTTAAAATCTCGAGACATAATTCAATTGAAAAACGGTTTTCCTGTTTAAAAGCAGGGCAACGAACGCAACACGCCAAACAGGAAACCGAGAGTTCCGAAAGCAGTCGATGCATTTCTTCGAACCGACTACGTGCCTCCTCATCGACTAAAGAGTTCATATTCTGGAAGCATATATTAAGAACACGAAACAGGCGCTGCATTAGCTCGCCGTCGCAGGAACCTTCCAAAATATTCAAGATAGTGCTCATCCCATTGACTTGCTCAAAAGCCATAAATCCACTTGAGTTCTGAAGCATGCCGTTTACTAGACATGCACCAGCCTCCAGCTGACAACTTAGGCTAGGAGAATCGACAATTACTCTGAGCAAACAGCTGTATTCATTCGAACCCAGTAAACACTGTAACTGGGGCATGTGCCTTATACCGTTTCGCAACAGACGAAGCATTTGGAGCACTGGTTTGCTTTCTAAATCTCCTTTTGAAAGTGCATTCAAAACATCCCTCACCGATGCTTCAAGATCAGTTAAATCACCGCCTTCCAATCGAAGCAATGCTTCTATCACGTCCAACATCTTCTTTCTTTAAAACCCTAGATAGTGTGGTTGAAAATTCCAAATTTCAAATCACATGATGATACTTCCTCTATTAGTTAATAAAAGTAAATGAGTGACTCGGTAGATTTTCCTTAAAATGCATTTTTAATTCAAAAAGCAAGTAGTAGATCTTTCTTCATCCAGTTAGCGAAGTTCATTCCTTTTTCAAGGATAAGAAAAGTGCACCGAATATGACTTTCGTTTGGTCAGATGTCTTGGTGCATTGAAGCTGAGCTAGAGTTCCTTTTGAAAGTGACCCAAATGTTTGCCAGAAAGTGACTTGCTCCGTGGACTTCAAAGGGTTGGATGTAATGACCGCTTCTTGACCTAGGTTGTCAGTGACACTCATCGTCATACCGGTCAACGAAGATAAAGATATCGGGATGCTACATATTTCATCGTTTTCCTGTTGATTACGCATTTGAAATCGCAAGAAGGGCCCTTTCGAAGTGGATTGAGGTGTTCCAACTTTCGCTATGGGACTCAGCTCAATCGTCTCTTGACCATACAATGTGACCGAGACAGGGTACTCTACATGAACCTCCTCTACCTGAGACGAGATAGACTCTTGAAGCATGATAGAATCTGGTTCTGGGCGATCAACTTCTTCTCCTGACAACAATGTTTCGACTGAAGAATCTCCATACATACCAGCTAACTCCCGAACGAATTTGTCATCTCTCGTTTCTGGGTTTTTAAAATGTACAGATAAGAAATTCTGTGAGACTAGGTTCCAATCAGTGGAGGACATAATATGTTCTCGAATTTCTGCCACTTGTTCCATAATAAAAGCCGGAAAACTAGTTGCTGGTGGCGCATTCACTATTACAAGCTCATCTAACATGCGTTGCAAATCAGCAAGTACTGGAAGCTGATCAACTAATGTAGTGTTTAAATACTTTCGAATACGAAGAATCGCGTCTTTACGGAAAGAGTGAAGTTGGTATCGTTTTCGAACTTCGACTTCGCACAATAGATTAAAAAGTATCAGCCATGCTTGAGCTTCCAAAGGAGTGATCAGTAAAAGATCTTGAGGTGGTACTATCTCCCATTTGTGATCCTTGATCTTCTCCCAGACACCCTTATCGCTACGACGTGTCCATGGTGGATTTTCTATCAAAGGAATCACCACACATGGAACATCGTGAGTGTCCAGCATACGATTCATGACACTTAATGGAAGCAGTGCCACGTGTTCAGCAAGAAACCGAAGTATTGAAACAGCGGCAATAGAACTGCGCCACAATATGTCATCACATTGAAATCGGAAATTCTTCTCCTCTGGTGGTCGTTTCATACTAGCCGCTTCACCGCTACATAGAAAGGCAACCCGACGACAGCAATAATCTAGAAGATCTAAAATAGTATCTCCGCAAGCTTGTGCTACGTAATCATGATACAGTACCACTTCCAATAGATTACATAAGGCAGCTTCATGATACAACAGATGATATCCCTTAATAGAGCAATTTTCACCTATATATAGCTTGACTTGGTCGGTTAAGACGTTTTCACGCCACGCTTCTATAGCAATAAGTTCATGAAGGATAACCTTCAGTTTGTCGTGAGTGACAAGGGCTTCCAACACATAGTTTTCACTATTGTTTTGAATTGACTCGTGAGCTTGAAGATTAAGTTTCTGTATTATCACATGCTGCTTCATCCATTCTTCGGATCCAATATCAATGACATCGAAATCTCGGAGCCCTTCAACTGCAAGCTCAGCTTCGTGTGCTTGCAACAACACCATATGCTAGTACCCGTACCGTAAAAGACGTTTTTTTATTATTCTGGTATTTTTTTTTTTTTTTTTACGCAAAT
>Ga0105055_10010840_pt1 | contig 11335 bp, 10 predicted proteins | sample BON03_FD_78090 | JGI IMG/M metagenome (GOLD analysis project Ga0105055, IMG submission 78090) | Freshwater microbial communities from Lake Bonney liftoff mats and glacier meltwater in Antarctica - BON-03 | ecosystem: Environmental > Aquatic > Freshwater > Ice > Glacier meltwater | place: Lake... | reverse complement strand
TTTCAAAAATACATTACTGATTATTTTTTAGAACGTAAACAACTGGTATGTGCTTTTGTTTTAATTGATATTCGCCATGAACCGCAACCTATTGATTTAGAATTTATGCAATGGATGGGTGAAAATCAATTGCCCTTTGCCATTATTTTTACCAAAGCCGATAAATTAAAACCAAACGCCATTTTAAGAAATGTTGAAAATTATATTCAACAATTATTATCTACCATTTGGGAAGAAGCACCACTTTATTTTATTACTTCATCCACGAGCGGTGTTGGACAAGAAGAACTTTTAAAATATATAGAAAGCCTGAATGAAAACTTTAAAAACAGCAATTGGATTGATTTGATTTAAACACTAATTCAAACGCTTTTCTATTAATTGCATTAAATCTTCTGCTTTTTCCAGACTGTTAAGTTCGTCTGTATTTATAAAAACTTCTAAAGCATAATCTGTTTCTGCTAAAACACTAGGAAAAGTGATTTTATACCCAAATTTAGAAGCATACATTTTAGTATATTCATCTTTATGCAGAAATTCCATTTTTGTGATGGATGCTTTCCTATATTTTTTCCAAGTCTTATTTTCTTTAAAAAGTCCGAATGTAATATCACATAAATTACAATCGTAAGTAGTAGGACTTAGTATTTTTTGCGCCGCATCAAACAATGCATTATGCTTTCCAGCATTGGCATTATAAATAAAAATAAGTTTTTTAAGGGTCTGTTCTTGCATATTTTAATAAGCTCAAAAGTATTATAAAAAAGTATTTATCCCAATGCTTGGCACATTATTAGAAGTAAGCTCATAAGGCTGCCTTTTAATCACTTAACGAAGAATTAAACAACGATTACTTTTTCAGTTCCAATTTTTCAGCAAAATAATCACAGAAATCTTTCATGGTTGCGGTCATTTTTTCGTCTTGAGTAGCTTTCATAAAACTATCAGACAAGGATACTAAAGTTTGATGAAAAAATATTTTCATTTCATCAACAGGCATATCTTTTGTCCATAAATCTATTTTTAAAGATTCTTTATTTTTACTATCCCAAACAGAGAGAAGCATGGCTTTTGCTTCTTCGTTATGAATACCGCCATCTTCAGCTGACCAATTAAGCGCTTCGGGCACTCGGTTTTCGTCTAAACTTACTGTTAATGATATTTGTGAGGTGTGTAATTTACCCATTAGTTTCGTGGTTTATAATTTGATTTTTTTAAAATTTCTTCACCGGAAATACTTGCCATTTGTTGTAGCGTTACTTTGTTATTTTTCATAAAAGCTCGAACAATTTGCCAACCCATATACCTTCCTACTCCACCTGGAGACTCGTTATCCAGCTCCAACTGAAATTTTGAAAACGGTGCAGGATCTAAAAATCTGCCTTGTAATAGTCTATCTGTGCTATATAGCAAGTCTCTTTCTACAAAATAACGCCAGATATATTCCTCATTTAGTTTTGCCCATTCAAATTGTTCCGGCGAATAAACTATGCGCTGTTCTTCAGGTTCAAAACTCATTATTTTATCTTTTAGATATAAAATTTTACCATAATATATCATGTGATCTAAAAATGTTCTACCTTTCTGAGAAGAGATTACAGTCGCACTAAACTCTGATGCAACATCAGACACTAAAAACTTTTTATCTAAGCCTTTGGCTATATAATTTTGAAATCCTTGATAAAATTTATGGTCTTCTCCTAAATAATTATCCAATCCTATTAATAACAAAGAATCTGCTAAAATTACTCGATTGGTATAACCAACATCTGACGTAAGCGTAATTACTTTAGGCACTGTAAAATCAGGAAAGTAAAATTTTATATGTTTAAATAGTTGAATTAAGGCTATTTGTTGTTTCTCAAAATTAGGAAACTCTTTAGCAACTTCGGTATTTAATTCTATTTGAATGGTATCCTTTAATTTAGCCTCCCAGATACTATCGGGGTATTGAGAGGGAAATAAATAGGGATACTTATTTTTTATTTTAGAAAGACTTTCGGGAGTGGTCACTGCAAATTCTTTGTCAAACCTTTCTACTTGAACTTCTAGCAATATTTTATCAATTTCTTTAGCAGTTTTATCTTCTTCTGCACATTGATAAAAAAATAATGATATAAATATTAAAAAGATAAAAGTTAATTTCTTCATATAAAGTATCCCTAAATTTATTTTATTTATTAGCGTTAAGGCTTTATTTTTACAGTGCAAAGTTACTAGATTTAAATGTAAAACAAACATCCATGCAAACTGAAAAAGTAATTGATCATATTGTAAGCTGGTTAAAAGCCTATGCTACTAAAGCAGAAATGAATGGTTTTGTTATTGGTATCTCTGGAGGTATCGATTCTGCTGTAACTTCTGCACTATGTGCAAAAACAGGTTTAGAGCTTTTATGTTTAGAAATGCCCATATACCAACCCGCAAATCAGGTAAGTAGAGCATCAAGACATATAGATTGGTTGCAAAAAAATTTTAGTGAGGTAAAAAAACAAGAGGTGAATTTAACTCGAGTGTTTGATAGTTTATTAGCTTCATTCCCGAAAGTTGAGAACGAAGAAGATAGGTTTATGTCGCTTGCGAATACAAGAGCGAGGTTAAGAATGACGAGTTTATACTATTTTGCTGCTTTAGAAGGCTATTTAGTAGTAGGTACAGGTAATAAAGTAGAGGATTTTGGTGTAGGTTTTTATACAAAATATGGCGATGGCGGTGTTGATATAAGCCCAATTGCTGATTTATTAAAGACTGATGTATGGGAAATCGCCAAAGTTTTAGGCATCCACGAAGAAATTATAGAAGCGGCACCTACGGACGGGCTCTGGGGTGATGACAGAACTGATGAAGACCAAATAGGCGCTAGTTACCCAGAATTAGAATGGGCTATGGCTATGGTTGATAAAAATAAAACCATAGAGGATTTTTCTGGAAGAGAAAAAATAGTATTCGACATTTACAAAAAATTCAATAATGCGAACAAACATAAGATGATTACAATTCCTATTTGTAAGATACCAAATGACCTAAAGTAAACATTCAACTTATAATTAAGTGAGTAAATCGAAAAAATAAAATAAAATATTGCTCTTCCATAAAAAAATAAAATTTACAAAGTAAATAAGCTAAAGGAACATTACATTTTATATCAGAATTTATGGGCATTTGAAATGTAAGTTTAAAGGTAAAAAATTAAAACAAAAACCATGATTAAAATATTAATTGCGGATAATCATCCTATTATTAGGGCTGGAATTAAGCATGTTTTAGATGCCGTTGAAGATTTTGAAATAGTCGGTGCTGTAGCTACAACTTCAGAATTGTTCAGTAAATTAAAAACTGTATTTCCTGATGTGGTAATGTTAGAAATGGACATTCCTGAAATCAACGGAATTGCTGCCCTCAGAAAAATTAAAGCTGATTTCCCAGATGTAAAAGTATTAATTTACAGCGGACAATCGGAAGATGTTTATGCACTAAGTACTATTAGAGCTGGCGCTAGTGGCTATTTATCAAAAGGCGCAGAATTAAATTATATTATTTCTGCCGTTAGAAAAGTAAGCAAAGGCGATATGTTTATTACTAACGAATTGGCACAACGTCTTGCTTTTGATGAAGGCACTAAAAAACCAAGAAGATTTTTTAGAAAACTGTCTTCTAGAGAAGTAGAAGTACTAAAAATGTTAGCAAGTGGAAAACGAAATAAAGATGTTGCTATAAGTCTAAACCTAAACGAAAAAACAGTAAGTACTTATAAAGCGCGTTTAATGCGTAAGATTAATGTTGATAATTTAGTTGATTTATTACAACAAGCAAAAGCCTTAGAGCTTTACTAAACGAAAAAACCTAGCTTTCGCCAAGTTTTTTTTATACTAATATCACTAGCTTTTAAGAAAGCACTCTATTCAGTTTTTGACTTAATAAGGTATTGAGCTGAATATAATTCATGATTTCTTCTAAAATTTCACGATTGTCTTTCTCAATATCCTGAGTTTCATTTTGCAACACGTTAATTCTTCTTTTGATAAGGAAACAACGCAGGGTTAAAATAGTTTCACTTGCCAATTGCGAAATCCCCTGATCTTTACTTTTGGGATAAATATCTTTACTCGCCCAATCATGCAGCATATACTTTTCTTCTTCCATTAAAATAGAAGATATTTCTGAAACCATATCTTGATCTAAAGTTGCCATAAAACTTTGAACTGTAAAACTTTCGTTTTCATTAAGCTCCTGCACTAAGGTGGTATAGATTCGCTTAAAATTTTCGTTGCCCAATTCAATTTCATCTTCTTGCAAGTCTAAAAATATTTTTTCATAGACTTTAGCATCTATAAATTCGGGCTCTAAGGCTAATTCGCCTTTCTCATTTTCTTTCAAAATTAAATCTTCAAAACGTTGAGAAGTATTACCGTATAAAAGTAATATTTCAATGATTTTACGCTCAAGCTCAAACTGAACGTCCACTTTTTGAGTAACTTCTTCATTGCGCACCACATCAAAAGCTTTTTGCGTTTCTTTTACTTTTTGGTTTGCATCTGAAATATCTTTTTTACTAATCTGAGCTAAGGTATTGAACAATACTGCCTCAGAAATATTCATGATTTTAGCACATTCTTGAATATATATTTCCTTTTGAATGCGATCAGGAATTTTAGCAATACTGTTAACAATATCCCGAACGGTGTCGGCTCTTTTTATAGGATCATTGTTGGCTTCTTTCACCAGCAAAGAAGCTTTAAACTGGATAAAATCTTTAGAATTTGTTTTCAAAAATTCTGTGAGCTCTTCTAAATTATTATTCTTCGCAAAACTATCCGGATCTTCGCCTTCTGGAAAAGAACATACTTTTACATTCATTCCCTGCTCTAAAATAAGGTCAATCCCCCGCAACGATGCTCGTAAACCCGCTGCATCGCCATCAAACAAAACCGTAATGTTTTTGGTAAGTCGGTTTATTAAACGAATTTGCTCTGGTGTCAATGCCGTTCCGCTCGAGGCCACCACATTTTCTATACCACTTTGATGGAACTGAATTACATCGGTGTAACCTTCTACCAAATAACAGTTATCTTCTTTCGCTATGGCTTGTTTGGCATGAAAAATACCATACAAAACCTTACTTTTATGATAAATATCGCTTTCTGGCGAATTTAAATACTTAGCGGCTTTTTTATCGTTTGTTAAAATTCTCCCTCCGAAACCAAGAACTCGCCCGCTCAAAGATTGAATAGGAAACATAACTCGCCCTTTAAACCTATCGAACTTTTTGTTGTTTGCAGGGTTTTCAGTTCCTTCTTTTACTATAGATAAACCGGTGCTTTCTAAATATTTTAATTGATAGCCTTTTTCTAATGCAGCGTTGGTAAACGCATCCCATTGATCCAAACAATAACCTAGCGCGAATTTTTTTATGGTTTCATCGGTAAAGCCACGCTCCTTAAAATAGCTGAGACCAATGGCCTTGCCTAACTCGTTTTTCCATAAAATTTCTGAAAAGTACTTTTGGGCAAATTCAGATACCAAATACATGCTTTCACGCTCATCTGCCTGCTCTTTTTGCTCATTGCTTTGCTCGGTTTCTTCTATCTCAATATTGTACTTTTTGGCTAAATATTTTATAGCCTCAGGATAGGTAAAATGCTCGTGTTCCATTAAAAAGGCTACTACATTTCCTCCTTTTCCGCTACTAAAATCTTTCCAGATTTGCTTTACAGGACTTACCATAAAACTAGGCGAACGTTCATCGGTAAACGGACTTAGGCCTTTATAATTAGCACCTGATTTTTTTAATTGTACAAAATCGCCAATCACCTCCTCTAAGCGGGCGGTTTCATATACTTGGTCGATTGTGGTTTTTGAAATCAAATTGTTCCTTGGGTTCTTAATAAGAGTGAAATAGTCATGTTTTTTTACAAAGCAAAATCCGAAAGATTTTAAGGAATTCACAAACACAACTAATTTTCGCTAGAGTTCAAATTTACGAAAATTTTATAATCTTTTTTGTTTTAAAAATATCTAACGGCTATATCGTGTAAACCCAAACCTACACCAGTTTTCAGAGGTCGTATTTTTACTATTGTAAGGGTAAATTTAGCCTAGATTTCTCCACTTCTTTGTGTCAGAAATTTTAATCAAATAAAAATAAACTTTAAAATAAAAATTATGACCTGGGGAATTATACTAGACTTATAAAGTATCATTGCAGTACAATCTTTACTATTATCAAAAAAATCAAATGTCAAAGAACTTTTAAAAAAAATTAAGCCTTACCCAGCTTGGATTGGTATAGTTTTTTGCTTCTGGGGTATTTGGGGAATTATCAGCGCCATTATAAATATTGGTTGGTTGACATCAGCACCAATTTGGTGGATTAACTTTATTATAAGTAATATTGTATCGGCTAACTAAGGTTTTATGCTTGGTTTTGGATTGATCAACTAGTACTTTTCATCAACAAATGCAGACGCGAAAGAAAAAGCAGGTGCACTCCGTGCTAAATTTGCATCAAAACAAGGAAAATTGGGCATTGTTGGCATTATTGCGGGTATTTGCTCGATTGCGGCGTATTTTATCTTTACGATTGCTTGACTAAACTATCCATTGAAAAAAACATCTTACACATGAAAAAATTTTGCTTGTCTTATCACCTTATTTATTGATATTACTTCATTTGCCCAAAACGCCCCTAAATACCATTGTAGTTAGTGGCAACTATTCGTACAAAGTTGAACCAGAATTTAAGGCAAAAATGATACTTAGTCTCAGAAACGTTTATTACGATACGCCGTGCATGAGTTTGCCTGAATTAAAATTGAGCTTCCTCCATTCATTCCTTAGCACATTAAACATTTTAAGATTTCTACGCAGTTTATATTCAGCGTAAGCCAAATACTCAGCTATCAGAATTAATCAGATTTTTAAAACCCTATTTTTGAACTTGAACTCTTTTTCATTGTTACATTTCCATATTTTAATATTCATCCCTTGAAAATTTACAAATCAAATCGTAATCCTAAAGAAATATTTCGCTGCTCCACCAAGGCATCCTGAAAAATGGGGTTTAAATCGTATTTCATGTATAGCGTTGTGCCACCGAAGCCAGCATAAGCACTTAGTCCATAAATTAAATTACTGGTATTATAATCTCTTTTGAATTTGTCTTTTACATTTTCACCGTCTCTTTCGTACTTTAATTTTTGACGTGTTCCAAGATTAAAGCCACCATAGCCTCCAAGACCTACTCTAAACTTTTTATCTAAGCTATAGCGAATGGAATCTTTATTTTCTCGGATTTTTGAAGGACCAAATTCAAAATGAAATGGGAATACTAAATTATCCATTCTTAATTTTGCCTTATCTAAATCTAATCCAAACTCTTCTAATACTATTTCGTCATTATTATTAACAAAATAGCGGTTGTCTTTAGGCTTTAACCCATTAAATTGAAAAGAGAAACCATAATTAAAGCGCAGAAAATTAGAGTTTTCCAAAACACGAGTTCGCCATTGCCAACCTAGCTCAAAAAACCGACTTCCACCTATTTTATACGGCGAGTCGTCTAAGATTTGCCCATCGATAATGGCGTTGTTGAGACCTACAGCCACTACTAAATCTGAGTATGTTTTAACGTCATATTTCACCTTAGCGTTCTTATTACCTTTGGTATATTTAAGACCAAATAACTTATTGTTATTCACATCTTCATGCCCAAATCCAATTTCTATCCCACCTAAATAACCAATTGTGTCAATAACTAATACTTGACCATCATTTCGTTCTATCAAAGCAATTTGATTATCTAAAATACTCAGTCTATTTTCAATGTTTAAGGCTCTTTTTTTAGCAGCTTCTTCTTTCAGAGTTTGCGCTTCACTCTGGGTAATTTGTTTATTTTCTAAACGTTTATTAATTTCTTCAATTTCAACCTTTAATGCTTCTTTCTCCTGAAAAGTAATTTCGGTTTTGAGTTTTTTTAGTTGCTCTACTTTCGTTTGAAACTTTTCTTTTTCTTGTGCAATAGCGGTTTGTATGGTAAAAGCTAGCAATAAAATTGTGATGTACTTAAATTTGATGTTCATAATAGTTATTTTTTGATGATTAATTGATGAATAAACTCGGCCCTGCTCCTTTACAAATCGCAGTTTGCAGGAGTTGTTTTTTTATGATTAAAATGATATTGATTTTTTACTTGTTGCGATCCGCCACAGCCGTTCTAACTTTTAAATAGCCACTTTTTAAAGCTTCAAAAAGTTGATCTCGAACCGATAAATCTAATTCCGTTTCTGCTTGATTTAATAATGCCATAGCATCAACGCTATTAAAGTTTTTAAAGATTTTCTGCGCTAAAATTTCGTCTTGGGCTTTTCGTAAAAGAGCATCAATTTCGGAATCCGTTACTGTTGAGTTTTGCAGCGCTAAGGCATCCACTCTTGCCACTATAGCATTTATTTTTTCATTAATGAGTATATTAATTTCTTGATTGGCCTCATTTTCTTGTCGTAATTTAGGTTCGTTTAAATCATTAATGATTACTGCAATCGCTTCATTTTCAGAAGTGCTTTTATGTACAGCTCCTAAATTAACTTTTTTAATGTTTTGCAAATTATCATCAGTGTTATTTACCATCGTTTCTTTGGTATCGAATGCATTGATCTGCTTCTCTTTAAACTGTTGTAGTTCCTTGTTTATCTTATTCTGTGGTGTATTTACAATAGGCTTCCCTTGAATAACTGATTCTTTGCCAGCATTGAAAAACAATAGAGTCGCTATCAACAATCCTATTACACTTGCTGCAATAGCATACCATCGGTAACCACCTTTTTTGGTATTGGCAGTAGTAGTAGTGCTAGTACTAGTAGTATTTAATTGCCCTGAGATTTTTTCCCAAGCCTGAGCTGAAGCTTGTATTTTACGCCCTTCAAACTTCTGTTTTATATCTTCTTCGAATTTAATTGGTGCCATACCCTATTTTTTTTGTTTCTTTTAACTGCTCTTGCAGTATTTCTCTTGCCTTAAATAATTGCGATTTTGAGGTGCCTTCAGAAATTTGTAACATCTCCGCAATTTCTGCGTGTTTATAACCTTCAACTGCGTACATCACAAATACCATTTTATATCCTTCAGGGAGCTTATCAATCAGCCCTTGTATTTCTTCTAAATCAATTTCCGATGCTGTTTCAATCTGCTGATGGGTATTTCTATCAAAGACCTGATCATCAAAAACTACAAATTGATTTTTACGAAGGTGGGTTATTGCCTCACGAACCATGATTCTGCGAACCCAGCCTTCAAAACTTCCTTTAAATTTAAAGGTGTCCAAATATTTAAATACTTTCACAAAACCCATAATCATAACATCTTCGGCAAAAGCTATATCTTTAATATACTGCCGACAAATGCTCAACATTTTAGAGGCATGCTTTTCATACAAATATTTTTGAGCCTCAGGATTTCCAGAGATAGCCTTTTTTATCAGCTGCTTTTCGTTGGTATAAAAAGGTATAATTTTCAACACTTTTGGTTTTGGATTCTATAAAGATAGACGAGAGTTAATTTAAAAAGGTTGCCTAGACACAGACCTTTTTTTTAAAAAAGATAAGGAAATAATTTTAAGTAATTGATAATGAACAGTATAAAATATCTATTTTTTTCGCTCTACTACGTAATTCACCATAAGTTCTAGTGAATTTTTATATGCTGATTCAGGATAATTTACTAAAATGCTCAAAGCTTCGTCTTTAAAAGCCAACATTTTAGCCACGGCGTAATCAAGTCCGCCATTATTTTTCACAAAAGCAATCACTTCTTTTACCCGTTTTTTATCTTTATTTTTATTTTTAATAGAATTGATCAACCATGCTTTTTCTTGCTTTGTGCATTTGTTCAAAACATGAATTAAGGGCAAGGTCATTTTTTGCTCCTTAATGTCAATTCCTGTTGGTTTACCAATTTGTTCCTCACCGTAATCAAACAAATCATCTTTGATCTGAAAAGCCATTCCACAATACTCTCCGAATTTTCTGAAGGTTTCAATAGCATCGGTTTCTGGCTTCACAGAGCAAGCTCCCAAACTACAACACGCTGCGATAAGGGTTGCTGTTTTTTGACGGATAATTTCGTAATAAATATCTTCAGTAATATCTAATCGACGGGCTTTTTCTATTTGTAACAGTTCGCCTTCACTCATTTCACGAACGGCAACAGAGATGATTTTAAGCAAATCAAAATCACCATTATCAATAGACAAAAGCAATCCTTTAGACAGTAAATAATCACCTACTAAAACGGCAATTTTATTTTTCCAAAGGGCATTGATTGAAAAAAAACCACGGCGTTTGTTGCTTTCGTCTACCACATCATCATGCACTAAAGTAGCGGTGTGGATAAGTTCTATTACTGCAGCACCTCTATAAGTTCTTTCGTTTACCTCACCATTATTAAGCATTTTAGCCGTTAGAAAAACAAACATAGGTCGCATTTGCTTGCCTTTTCTATTGACGATGTAATAGGTGATTCTGTTTAATAAAGCCACCTTTGAAGACATGGATTCATAGAACTTTTTTTCGAAAAGTTCCATTTCCATCGCGATGGGTTCTTTTATTTGAGCTACTATTTTCACTAGCTTTTATCCCCTAATGGGTTTGTGGATTGATAACTACAAAATTAACAAAAAAGGAAGCAGAAAAGACTATTCTACAACATTAATCGAGCTAGGGTAAACTATTTACTTTGATTAACGCTTGCTTTAAGATTTATTGGCCAATTGACCACATGCCGCATCAATATCTTTTCCGCGAGAACGGCGAACCGTAACGGCAATATTATTTTTCTCTAAAGTATGCACATACATATCAATAGCCTCGTTTGAAGCTTGTTGAAATTGCCCATCATCAATAGGGTTATATTCTATTAAATTAACCTTTGAAGGTGCAAATTTGCAGAAATCTACCAAAGCATCCACATCTTTTTGGGTATCGTTAATGCCATCCCAAACTACATATTCATAGGTGATTCTACTTTTTGTTTTGGCATACCAATATTGTAAAGATTCTCTCAAATCTGCGAGGGTAAAATTGGCATTAAACGGCATTATGGACGTTCTAATGGCATCTATGGCGGAGTGTAAAGATACGGCTAGCTTAAATTTAACCTCATCATCAGCCATTTTACGGATCATTTTTGGAACACCAGAAGTAGAAACAACAATACGTTTTGGCGACATCCCTAATCCTTCAGGAGAAGTTATCTTTTCTATCGCTTTTAGCACGTTATTATAATTCATTAAAGGTTCGCCCATCCCCATAAAAACAATATTACTCAAAGGCCTATCAAAATA
>Ga0105055_10010839_pt1 | contig 11336 bp, 9 predicted proteins | sample BON03_FD_78090 | JGI IMG/M metagenome (GOLD analysis project Ga0105055, IMG submission 78090) | Freshwater microbial communities from Lake Bonney liftoff mats and glacier meltwater in Antarctica - BON-03 | ecosystem: Environmental > Aquatic > Freshwater > Ice > Glacier meltwater | place: Lake... | reverse complement strand
TCGAAACTAAACTCTCTCATTCGTGACAAGATCTCGTTCGTAGGCGCTTTAGGCCAAAGTCACGCCAGTGGCGCACGGCGGCAGATCTTGTTCGTAGGCGCTTTATCGCTCTCCCCCATGCACGTAGTGGGATCTTCAAGAGATAAATAATGGGCAAACCCAAAAAATTTAACGATGTGTAAACATGAAAGAAAACAATTTAAATATGCGAAAAAGTATCATAGAGACTAAAAATGCAGGCTGTTAAATATTAGCCACCGACGCAACGTAGGAGGCGAGCGGCGAAAGGAGTATGACCAGTCATGATCTGACGGTGCCCGATGAAAGCCGGTGACGGCAAACTTTTTTTTTTAAAGTGTTGCATGTACTCTTGTGTCTCTTGCTTGTCCCACTTTCTCTGAAACTCGACAAGCTCACCTCAGATCCTCGATAGCCTCTTATGCTCTTCGATGAACGCAAGGGAGAAAAAAAGAATCTTCAAATGTTCGGTTAGGATTTAAACTTCGAAACTAAACTCTCATTCGTGACAAGATCTCGTTCGTAGGCGCTTTAGGCCAAAGTCACGCCAGTGGCGCACGGCGGCAGATCTTGTTCGTAGGAGCTTTATCGCTCTTTCACTTCTTGCGCTCGCGGCCTCAGCAAGCGCCACATGCCCTGACTTCGTCGCATGGCTCCGCCCGGAGAATCAGGTGCACTTTCGCCCTGCTCGCTCGAAAGCGCGGCGTCACCTTTCAAGTTCTTTCTCCCGCGGTGAGAAGCAGTCTTTGCTGCGCCATTGACAATGCCGAGCAGATGACCTGGGTAGAGGTCTTCGTGCTCCTGCATGCTGAGCAGCCAGAGCTATGTGAGGCTCTTTTGTGGACGTATGGCTTTCATGTAGATATATGTAAATTTCTTTGGTGGTGGGCACCAACATCACATCAGATGTACGGCACCTGATCTAAAGGTGAATAGCGTGGTGATGGAATGAGATGAAGTCGAATATGAGTAGAGGCAAGTCACACAAAGATGAGTCTTGTTATGCATGCATCGGACCAACACAACGAACATTTCAACCAGGTTGACGAGATTTTATGTTACTCATGGCGCAAATACGCTGTGTACGCCGGCGGCGGGAGCTACTCTAGCTGAGGGCGCCGGCTATGTATGTTGTGTATCTTGTTGCTATGCGATGCAGATGCGCTGGCCATTGCCAGCAATAACGTTTTTCCAATTCGGCACGATGCACAAGCTCGAGCCCACTGGTAACGAGTCAGGATCCATCAGCCCCGGGTTGATCTTGAGAATCTCCTCTGGCGACATGCCAAAACGCCGCGTAATCGCCATGGCAGTCTCGCCTTTAGTGACGAGCATAGGATGCGCGAAGTAGCGCGGCTCAAGCGTCGGGCGCACGTCCGGATTCATAGAACGAGCGACTCCTGGTCGCCCGTGGTTGAGAGACCATAATGTGATCCAGTCTGATCGGTGCGACGCTGCTATTGAGTACAAGTCGTCGTGCTGCGACAGCAGCATGCGGCAGGGCACGGCAGGCATCAGCACGCCATGAAGCTCGGCGGGATAGCCCATCTCCTGCGACTTGACCGTTTCCACCATGAGCGTGCTGTTAGTGTATGCCATGGCCTGTTCCGGCGTAAGCGACATTTCAACATGGTAAAATCTGACCCCCGAGTTAGCAACGTTGAGCTCTGAGGGGTATGAGTGCCTCTCATCAAAGTTGCAAGATGTGATGCCGTCAGCCTTCAAGCCGTCGAATGAGCCCGTGCGACAGCTTTCGTAGCTTTGGGCCTGCATCACCGACAAAGTGATGCCATCTGCTGACTGTATGTGCACCGACTTCGGTGGGCTCTGGATTTTGCCATCAGCAAAGAAGGTCTTGGAAGACATCGACCGATAGGCGTCTTGCGGAAACTGCACCAACACTGCGGCTTTCTCGTGGTCTTTGTCAATCATAACGTTACCAAAGGCATATGCGTTGCCCGTTGCGCCATACCCAGGGGGGAACATAGGCACAGGTGGGTGGAGCTCTGCCTCCAGACACTGCGGCACGTGCAGCTGCCCGCGGATTTCGCCCTCTGGCACGCGGTCCGAGGGCACGCTGATGTACAAAGACTCCTCGCGCATGTATTTCAGCAGGGTTTTCATGTCAGCTGCCCTTCGCTTGAAAATTCCACTAAATCGAGAGTTCTGCAGCGTCAAGTGGGGTGTTGTGATGACAACCAAGGGCGGCGCTCCAGACGGCATTGCAACCTGCGAACGTGCTGGTCCGTAAATCCCAGCCTCCATGAATTGCGGCACCGCTGAAGAATCGGGCAGCGCTGTCATCTGAAGGAAAATAGTGAGGTGCTGGCCGTCGGGCGACACATCCACTGTGACAAACCCCTCAATATTGCTGCACGGCACGTCTACGCACATGACCGGATGGATCTGGACACAAAAAGAAACCCATGTCAGCTTACAGCGTGCGTATAAGATGGTTTAGCTGCTGTTCCTCGCCAAGCCTGATTTCATATAGCAATATGACTGTTTTCTGGGATATTGACTCCGCGCAGTAGCAGCGATGACAAGAATAGTGTAGCATAGCTTCTTCCCTTCCTTTGCTTTGTTCAAGAAGCCTGTGGCAGTTTGCATGCTGTCGAGCCGTGGCGTTGCACAGTGCTGTATTTCTTGAGTAGAATACCCCCACGCTAGTGGAGGCAGTACAATTGCCGGCCGCCACAGCTGACGAAGAGGCATGAGTGCAGAGAAAGACAAGACAGCATGGCCGAAAGCGTGTGGCACACACAGCGAAAAGCACGGCTGCTGTGCATTGTCAATGGCGCAGCAATGACCGCTGCACGCCACGAGAGAGAGAACTTGCAAGGTGACGCCGCACTTTCGAGCGCGCAGGTCGAAGGTGCACCTGATTCTCCGGGCGGAGCCATGCGACGAAGTCGGGGCATGTGGCGCTTGCTGAGGCCGCAAGCGCGAGAAGTGAAAGCAGCAGGGCGAGTACCCGCATACCAGCACGCATCCTGGCGGCGGCTGGGCCAGCCGCAGCTGATTACAACCTCCCCAGTGCACTTTGCCCACGACTGCAGCCGGTCTTGTCAGCTTTGACTGTTGAATCCAGGAAACTGATGAGTTTAGATCTTTACGGTATCTAAACTAGTACCGTTTCTCCCGCGAAGCCTTATTTTAAGGGTCTTTTTTACACGCTTGTTTGAAATTCAAACGTCAGCCGGAGACGCGGGCCACCGACGACAGCGCCGCCTACATCAGCACGGCGTCCACCTGCTGCGGTCTTTCCCAGTACATGTGTGATGCTTCCTATGTTTGCATAGATATATATATATATACATATATATATGTATAATATATATATATCAGGAACCACTTTTCCACACACCGGATCTCTCCTGCTCCAGCGCCCATGAGAATCGCCTCTCTGTTTCCTCTGTGCCCATGCTACACACAACGATTCGCCCTGTTCAAGGGAGCGATTTCGTCCACAAGCACCTCTCCTTTTCTTCTGCGCCCGCGCTGCACAAGGCTCAAAAAGACTGTACTGCTTTTTAACACGCGTGTTGCCCTCTGCTAGATGCCGCTTCAGATGGGTGGCGGGATGGCCGCTGGCCTGTCGCTTGTGCTCCTGCTGGCACTCTCAGTCTGTCCTGCCCCGGCCACAACGGAACCGCCGTCACAATCGCCGGGTTTAGCACTTTTGTCCGAGCTCAAAATTGAGGTGGCCAGGAATGGGGCATGGGGCACGCTCGCCAAGGTATTGATGGCTCGCCCGTTCCTCGGCAGACACGTGCGCGAAGTGCTTTTGCCCGCAGGAAAGGGCACGTGCTTTTCGGCGCTCGACTGTTCCATTGAAGCGGCGCACGAGTTTCACAAAAAGGCGCTAAGGCAAGCCAGACGCGCCCACACGTACTCACGCCGGCTCCAGGAGACGCAGCGCAGCTTGAACCGATCACGTCGCTTGCACCGGCGCGCCATTGCAGTGTCCTCAGGCCACAGTTCTGCTTCACTGCCGCAGATCGCCATACGCGAGATGGAGCTGCATCTAAAGCAGCAGACGAATGATTTTCTCGCAACCGCAGACGCCAAGCTCCAGGAGATTGACACGATGAGTCTCAACTTGGACTTCGAGATGGCACAAGAGCTTGAGGGCATCGAGCAGGCTCTCCTGTACGCCACGCACCAGCATACCAACGACAAGCAACACACTGATTCGCTGGCCAACCAGCTTTTGGCAGAACGGGTTCGAGCCGAAGCTGCCGAGGCTCAGGTCCAGAATATGCAGGTTGAAGCCAAAGAAACGGAAATGCTTGCAGCGGATTCGCGCATTCTCATGGACCAGGTGCAGGCCCAAAACGCAGAGGACTTTGCCTCGAGAAACAGCCAGGCATCCTCCAAAGTGGCTCAACTAAATGTGGAAATTGAGCACCTGAGATTTGAGCTCAAATCTCAGGTGCTCCAGACTGAACAGCACCTGAGCGAGACCGAAAAGTCTGGCGATGCTATGCGCACCGCAAGATACAGTGCAGAGAGGCTCGCAGAGCAATACAAACAGACTGCCGCCGTAGCGCAAGAAGCTGCACGGGAGATGAAACGGCAAACAACAGCACAACAAACGGCACTGCAGCAGCAGGGCGACGCACACGAACAGGAGCTCGGCGCACTGCAGTCGCAACTCACAGAAATCTCCGCAAAACTGAGAGAGAGCGAGCAGAAGATGCGCGAGCAACAACTCGAAAAACAGCAGGATCTGCGCGCTGAAAAAGAGCTTTCACAGCTCTACCAGCACGAGCTTGCCCTCCAACGCTCAGCCAATTTTCTCCTGCTGACCACCGCCGACGAGGCCACAGCGGCAGCAGCTCGATACTCGCTCGCTGCAGATGAAGCTGTGGCAGCTCTCGCGAGTGCCTCCTCCAAAGGCTGGGAGACACAAAGTGCGGATGCCATGTCTACCTTGTTTCTCGCAGCAGACACACCAGTGTCTTGCGGTGTCTCCTCCTGCATGCGCGGGCAGCCGCTATGTGATATGCTGCGCGGCGCATCGAGCACCTCTGACGCGAGGACGGAGGGAATGGAGACCTCGTCCGCGGAGTTGCCGCACCAGGCTGTGGCCTCGTTGGTGATGCTTATTTTGGGCACGGGCGTGAGTGTGGTGTCGCTGGTGTGTGGGTGGAATGGCGTGCCGGACGAGAAGTCGCGGGTGTGTCTGCGCGTGCAGGAGGTGCAGACAGAAGGCCCGACGGTGGAGGAGATGGAGACTGGGTGGCGGGGCAAGGTGCAGGGGGCAGATGCGGAGAGGGCAAAGGTAGAGCAGCGGATGGAAGGGGTCCAGAGCGCGCTGGAGGTGCAGCAGATGTGCAGTGTATCGCTGCAACATCAGCTTGAGTGGGAGCAGCAGTTGTTGCAGGAGGAAAAGCGGAAGTGGGTACTGGATGTAGAAGATCTACACACGCAGCTTGGAGAATTACAGACCACCAAACACCTGGCGCTTGAATCTGCCGAGAAAGTGCGGCGGGGTTTGCAGGCAGACATGGCTGGGGCGCAGCGTAAACTCGAGGCGAAGCAGCAGAGTGCAAAGCAACTGCAGCAGCAACTTAGCAACGTTGAGAACACCCACAGCAAGGCGCTCGAATCCGCTGAAGTGCTTCGACAAGATCTGGAGGATGAGTATCGCAAGGCGCTCGCATCCGCACAAGAGCTGCAGCGGGATCTGCACAAGGTGCAGCGCAAACTCGAAGCAGAGCAGCAGAGCGCCAGTGACCTGCAACAGCAGCTCTGTGACGCCGAAACCACAAATAGCACGGCGCTTGCATCTGCCAAGGCGGTGCGGAAGGATCTCGAGGCAGACGTGGCCGGGGCGAAACGTGCACTGGAGGCAGGGCAGAAGAGCGCCAGCGTGCAGCTTCAGCACGTTCAGCAAGATGCAGAAAAGGCACAGCGGCAAATGGCAGAGCTGAAAGAGACCTTGCAGAAAAAGACCAAGGCCGTCTGCTCGTTGCAACAGCAGGTGCAACAGCAGAAGCTCATTCTCCTCGCGGCACAGCGGCAAGAGGCCGCACAGGCTAGCACGGAGGACGCAGCAGAGAGTGCAGGGATGGCGGGGAGAAAGCAAGAAGACGAGACCAAAGCGAGGAAGAGTATGCTTTCTAATGAAAGCCCCACATCGCTCGTCAAGCCGCTGGCACTCAATCTGCGCGAGCTCCTCAAAGTTTCACCGTCGCCCCGTTGCGCGCCCTCGCCTCGCGTCTCTGCAGCCCTTTCTGGAGCCGAAGCTAATGCCTCATCCCATACACTGTTGGCGGGCGAGGGCGCTGCTGTAAGGACGATTGTGCAGGAGATTGAAAACAGAGAATGGGCGCATACCACTTCGTTGCACGTCCTGGTCGATACGTGCTCGTCGCCACCAAGAGCGGCACAAGGCGTGATGAAAACGCGCGTGGGGGAGGTGCAGCACCCAATAGGACTGCAGCTGTTTTCGCCGGACATGGCGCCAGGAATGCGGCACGTGTCGCGCGCAAGCGCGCAGGAAGAGCACTCGGGGAGTCCTGGCGCCATGCCGAAGGAGGCCGACGACTTTGACGCTGCTGCCTGCGCGGTACCAGCCGTGCCGCTGCCGATGAGCCAAGAGCTGAATGGCGAGTTTGAGTGGGCCGCGCACACCTCGCGTACCGCCTCCGTGGCCGGCTCGGTGGCGGACGACGCGCGAAGCGAAATCAGTGCGTGCGATAGCGAAGACTCCTTCTACTCGGTCAACTCAGCCACGGGCAGTGTGCGCTCGCTGACCTCGAACTTTTCTGAGGCCAGCGGTATCTCGTTGAATGCCATGTCACAGGCGGCCACGCAGGCAAGCGGTGGCAGCCGTGCGGAACGGGAGGCAGCTCGGCGCGAGCGCCACGAACGACGCGCCAAGCGCGCAGTCAAAGCCTCATCTTCTTCTTTGCTTTTTGGCGACGGAAAGGAAAACTCACACAACGGCGTCAACAGGGCGAGTGTGCTGTCGTCGCGAGGGCTTCGCGCCAAGGTATGAATATATATATGTATATGTAAATATATATATACATATATATACGTAGGGTCTGGCACGCTTCGACCTCTCGTCAGCTTATATTTATTATATACATGTACATATATATAGGGTCTGGCGCGCTTCGACCTCTCGTCAGCACCGTCAATGTCCACGACCAGCATGTCCGTAGGCTTTGTGGCTGCTGGTGAGTTGCCGCAAGGTCTTCCTCCTCTTCCTCCTCCTCCTCCTCCTCTGTTTCCCCCGCCTCGTATCTTCGCACGCACGGGGCAGCGCCAACCCGCACGCACGCACACATACACTCACCATTTCTGCTCCGCTTCTCAACTCTCCCTCAGCACGCTGCCACACTCGCCTGTGCATACGAATATGCTGCACATTTGTACTCACACGGATGTGTACAAGTTGTGCTGCATGAGCTCGAGTGAGAATGTGCACGTGCGAGAGAGAGTCGGTGTATAATCTGCGCATTTGTACCCGCGCGGACGTGAACAAGTTGTGCTGCATGAGCTAGAATGAGGGTGTGTGTGTGCGAGAGAGAGTCGGTGCATATTCTGCGCACTGGTACTCACGCGGACGTCGACCAGTTGTGCTGCATGGGATCGAGTGAGAATGTGTGCTGCATGCGCTAGAGTGAGAGTGTGTGCGTGTAAGAGAGAGTCGACTTGTCAGCGAGAGTCAACACCAGTTGTGCTGCATGAGAAAGAGTGAGAATGGGTGCGTGTCAGCGAGAGTCGGCGTGTATTCTGCGCATTTTTACTCACGCGGACGTGTACGAATGCGTGCAGCAATTCGGGATTCGATTCGTGAGGCTCCTAGCACTGCGTCCGCATCTTGGCAGGTCGTGCGCGCTGTCTCACACACACACGCCTTCACTCTAGCTCATGCAAAACAACTCCAGCTTCTGCTGCTGTTAACTTCCCTCTCTCTTTGCTCTGCTCTGCACGCCACAGCTGCTGTGACCTCCCCTCTCTCTTTTTTCTGCCCTGCCTGCCCCGTCTGTTACAGCCTATCCCACCTGCAGTGACATTTTCAAAAGCTCGAAGCCAACGCTCGCAGGTCTCTTTTGCAACGTTTCAATGAAAAGAGACCTGCGAGTTTTGGCTTCGAGCTTTTGAAAATGTCACTGCAGGTGGGATAACCTGTACCTTCCCTCTCGCTTTGCTCTGGTCTGCATGCCTGTCTGTGCATTTAGATATGGAGTTGCACATCCGCGTCGGTATGGAGTGGCTACGACTAGTAGGCTCCTTAAAATTATAGCTCTCTTTTGCAAAAGTGCCCTATTAAAGAGACTATATTCTGCAGAGATATGGAGCTGAAGATGCGCGTCGGTATCTTGCTGTCTACGTCTTCCTCCTCGTGCTTGCTCGAGCTTTTACCTGTGTCTAACCCGAGTCTTGCTGTGCGCGTATCAGCGTCTTGCTCTCAAGAGCATCTGTGACAGCAAGACACAGACAAGCGCACAGGAAAACACAGATAAGCACACAGGAAAACACAGATTGAAGCTCTTCGTGCTCTCAAGAGCATCTGTGACAGGAAAACACAGGAAGACACAGACAAGCGCACAGGCAAACACAGACAAGCACACAGGAAAACACAGATAAGCACACAGGAAAACACAAATTAGAGCTCTTCGTGCTCTCAAGAGCAAGAAGAGCAAGACTTCAAACTGTGTTTTCCTGTGCGCGCATCTGTGTCTTCCCCTCCTCTCCTGTGTCCTCTTATCATTGTCCTTCTGTGCCTTTGTCTATATCTTCCTGCCTGTGTCTTCCCTCGTGTCTGTGTCTTCCTGTGGCCTTGTCTATGTTTCCCCCCCCTTCGCCTGTGTCCTCGAGCTCACATCTATATCTTCCCCCTCTCTCCTGTGTCGTTTTATCTATGTCTTCCTGCACTCTTGTCTATGTCTTCCTGTCTACGTTTTCCTGTGCGATTGTCTGTGTTTCCCCCCCCTCGTCTGTGTCCTCTTTGCTTGCACATGCTCGTATCTGTGTCTTGCACCCCCGCCCTCCACTAAACAATTCAGCCCCACACCCCTCGTCTCCCATCCCCCACCCATCCTGCCCCAAAACCCCACCCCCAACTCATCCTGCCCCACCATCATCCCACGCGCGCATTTCGCATACGTTCCTTTTCGTTGTGTGCGCGATGGGGAAGGCAGGTGGAAATGTGAGAAAGACGGTACAGCCACACACCTCCGAGGACCCACGCCCCTACCTCACCAACCTCCTCGCCACTCTTCCTCCTCCTCCTCCCACGCCTCCAAGTCATCGGGGGTACCGAGACTCGCTGCTCGCGCACATCTCGCCCTAGGGCACGGCGCTGCGGTGCAGGGAAATGCGCGCAGGATGCATCAGCCGCACGTCCAACGCGCCATGCAGCGCTTGTCGCCCTCGTGCGCCGGTGCACTGCGCGACATGCTCACCCGCTCCGATGACTCGCCCACGAAGTGATGGTGTAGTGATCGTAACGCCCCAGCATTTTTCCGAAATGTCAGTGGTGATGTGGCGTGCGCGACATGCTCGCCCACTACGCAATCGTGCTCGCAACGCACTATCATTTCCTGAAATAGTGGTGGTGTGGCAGGCGTGCCAGTCGCGTGGAAAGTTAGGGGAAACCTCTTGGATCGAGAGGTTTCGGCAATGTGTGTTGCAGTGGTGAGGCGTCTTGCAGTTGCAGTGTGTGTGTTGCAGACGTGAAGGGAAACCTCTCGAATAGCTCTACTGTCTGCCTGTGAGCGCACTGTCAAGTTGCAGCTCACTGCAACCCAACCTGTCACACGAACACACGTGCGTGCAGAGAGAAGGCACAACCAGAGATGCGGGGAGGAGAGACGGAGGCAAACACATCGAATGCCGAGGGAAACGGCACAGCAGGCGAGAGGGACTATATTCATAATGTTGAAACTGTACTAACACTGATGATGATTATTGCTTTTATAACTTGAAACAGTAATTCAGTACCCTTGATTGAGGGTCTGTGTCGCTCAAATCCATGGCAGGCGAGAAAGACTATCTTTATTATGTCGAAACTACACTAACACAACCATGTACGAGTATCGGGCCCTTGTATTAAATTAATCATGCGCTTGCTCTCTTTTTCCCGCACCCCCCTCCCTCCCCCCCCTTTCCTCTTCCTCTGAACCCGCTTACTTTTCCTCCCTTACTTCGATCTCCCCTTCGAAATCCCATTCCTCTTAAGGAAACCTAAAGCCTAATTCATGCCACAGTAGTGACCGTGACAAGAAAGACTTGATATGTTGTGACTTCAGTTTTCGTCACGGTCGCAGTCGCTACAACTTACTGGAAGTACAAGGATGACTTCTGTTGTCACTTCTGCCGTCCCTTGCTTCCTGTCGTGCCCTTCAAATCCCCCCTCTTTTTGGTCGTCCCCTCCTCTCTGCTCCTCTCCTAGTCCTCCTCTTCGGAACATCCACTTGAGGCCGCTACGACGTGACTCTCTTCTGCCAGGCCAAAAAAAGGAAAAGGCGAAAATCTCCTCGAGAGAAATCTGGAGTCACATGACGACTGTGCCAAGACTAAGAGAATCAAACATTTTATAAGCTGATTCTCGTCATGTGACATGAAGAAAAACTGAAGTCGATGGCTTTTCACCAGTGTGCATATATTAGCGATGAAAATAGAATTAAACATCCTAAACTCATTCTTGTCACGGTCACGGTCGTCGTGCGACTCAGGTTTCCCCTTGAGTCTCCAGTGATGTTCAATGTTGGTGATAATTGTAGCGCCACGAATTGGATGTAAGTCCAGATACACGAGTGAAGAAAATCTAAGCATAAAATTTTTGTTCCACTTGACGCTAAACCGAAAATCGGAGGGATTTATCATGTGGAAAGCGCTTGGAACACCACTATTGTTGTCACGGTCTTCATGTGACACAAGTTTTTCCTTGAATCTAGTATCTCGGATCCGCACGTTCTGCCTCTAGCAGCCGTTTCTGAGGTACAATATTTGTGTATGGTACAGTGTGCAACACAAATGTGTCAAACGAGACGTGTATACATGAATCGAATCTAACGCCTATCTGGACATTCTTTGTATGCCTTAAGTCCCTTGTGCAAAATGTCAAAGAGGCAAAGAGAAAATGTTTGTGTGGTTGTACGTGTATGTAAATATATGTATATGTATATTGTATATATATTCGTATTTTGTACATAAATATATATGTGTGTATACATATTGATATGCATATATATATCATATATAAATATATACATATATATGTATATACATCGATACATAAATACATACATGCACATACATACATATGCATATACATATAAATATACATACAT
>Ga0105055_10010836_pt1 | contig 11337 bp, 8 predicted proteins | sample BON03_FD_78090 | JGI IMG/M metagenome (GOLD analysis project Ga0105055, IMG submission 78090) | Freshwater microbial communities from Lake Bonney liftoff mats and glacier meltwater in Antarctica - BON-03 | ecosystem: Environmental > Aquatic > Freshwater > Ice > Glacier meltwater | place: Lake... | reverse complement strand
TGGCCAATTTCACTTTTTGTACGTTGACCAGGTAGGATCTGTGGCATCTCTTTATGGGCCAGTCTTTAAGTTGCTCGGCTATGCATTTCAATGAATTCCGCAACATTTCTTTTTTGACTGTTCCATTGTCTTTATAAAAAATGATAGAATAATTATCAGCTGCTTCGATATACAGGATATCTGATGATTTTAGTGAAAACCGACTTTTGCCATACTCATCCTTTAAGCTTATTGTTTTATTGGTCAAAATGGAGATGGCATGCCTTCTTTGGTCTTCTTGTTGTTTCTTGAAAATCCAGATAAAACATAGGGCCAGCGTATAGGGAATCAAAAGTCCTAGAAAAGTATATTTCAAGCTAATAAAATATTCCGGAAAGAACTTCGAACTGATGTTGCCATATAGTCCATAGAAAATAAGTGATAGGACAGTGAGTTCCGCCAAGGTCCATAAAATAAAATGGACCACCATACCATTGCTTTTTATCAGTAAAGACTTAATCAACAGTTGCGAAAGTGCCAAAACAGCACCTCCAATAATCCCAAAACCTGACAAGCGTAAAAACTGGCTCAGTCCACGATCAGCTTCCCATTGGTCGATCCTAAATGGGGTGTAAAGGTTGGTGAAAAGGATTGTAAAAATGGTACAAAAGGCAATTAGTACTAGCTTTTCCCAGGTGTTGCTGAGCAATTTAAATTCGGAATACAAGAAATTATTGTTCTTAAACATCACCCTAAATTAAGAAAAGGATACATTAAAACGAGGGTTTAAATACTATGATTTTTTTCTGTAAGGAAGTGGTGTCTCATTTGGATTGAGATGCATCTATTATAACTACGGAGGAATGAGACAAATACCAGACAAAAAAAAGCCCCAAGTTGAAGCATTCAACTTGGGGCTTAAACTGTTGGCCAACCAGGGCTCGAACCTGGACTCTTCTGGACCAAAACCAGACGTGTTGCCAGTTACACCATCGGCCAATCATAAGATTAAAAAAGACTTGCTCTTTTTTAATACCACAAATGTAACAGGTCTTTTTTTTTAATGCAAATCCCATTTCGAAGAATTTTCTCCCAAAAGCTTTAAAACCCTAATTGTCAGAAACAAATTTTACCTATTTGTTGAAATAAAAATTGGTTTTATTTTCACAATGGAGATTTTGACCTGCCGAAACCACGATTTCTTGCTATTTTTAAATAGAACGGTCTTTTTAATTATCTAAGTAATTTGCCTTACAAACCTGTCAAGGTCACCTTGGCATAATTGTCATTTGAAAGTTATTGATTCATGCTCAATTTGCCTTGGATTTTAAAAAAAGCCAATTGTTATTTCCATAATTATTTCTTTCATGTCGATCAAATCACCTTTATTTAGTACACTTCTTTTCTTGATTACTACTTCCAGTATTTTTGCACAACAGCAGTTTACTGGCACCATCATAGACAGCCAAACCAAGGAGCCTTTGTTTGGTGCTTATGTTTTTTTGAAAAACCAAGATGGTGAAACGCTGAAATCAACTTACACTGATTTTGACGGTAAATTTAAAATTGACAGGCCTATAGTGAAAGACTTTCTAATAGAACTCTCATTCATTGGTTATCAGGTATTTCAAAAGAAGATCATAGCTCCTGAAGGAAGTGATTTGGGTGTTTTTGAGATTGTAAGTGATGGCCAAGAACTTGAAGCCTTTGAATTGTCAGCAGATGCACTTACTGGAGAGGTCAGGGGAGATACGGTGGCATTCAATGCGAATGCTTTTAAAACCAGACCACAGGCTGATGCGGACGAACTCGTCCGGAAAATGCCCGGTGTGGTAATTCAGAATGGAGTCATTGAAGTCCAGGGAGAAGAAGTAAAGGAAGTATTGGTAGATGGAAGGCCTTTCTTTGGAGACAATCCTGCGGCCGCATTAAAGAACCTGCCTGCTCAAGTTGTATTAAGAATTGAATTTTTGGACCAGAAAAGTGATGAATCCCGGTTGACGGGATTTGATGATGGAGAAACCATTAAAACGATTAATATCATTACGAAACCGGATATGCGTGCGGGTAAGTTTGGTAAGTTTTATGGAGGCTACGGGACAGACAATAATTATATTGGTGGAGGAAACATGAACCTTTTTAATGGGGCCAGAAGGCTTTCAATTTTGGGATTGAGTAACAATATCAACCAACAGAATTTCGGAGGAGATGAATTGGGAAGTCTGGAAAGCAGCAGTGGAGGTTCAAATGATGGCCTTACGGTAGGTGAGTTGCCTGGCATTACCAACACCAATGCTTTGGGTGCTAATTTCTCTGATGAATACCTTGATGAGAAATTAAAAGTCACCGGTAATTACCTATTCAATGACAGGGACAATGTGCTCAATAGAAGTTCATCGAGGGAATACATCCTTCCAAATGATAGCCTGCAGCTCTATAACGAAGACCGAAATAGTCAGACCAGAACACAAAGTCACAGGTTTAGTGCAAGGATAGATTATAAAATCAATGAAAAACATGCATTGATCTTAAGGCCCAGAATAGGTCTTGATTTCAGGAATTCTGTCAATCTTCGGGATGCTAGCAATCTTTTTAACGAAAATACAATAATCAGCCAGAACCAAAACAAAACTGTATCTACCCGAGAGTCGATGAGTTTTAGAAATTCGCTGAACTACAGGTATAAATTTGATAAAGAGGGCCGAGCACTGTCTACCTACATCTATACCAGTACCTACGGTAGTGAAAGCGGGTCAGATTTAGTAGCAGTTAATATCAACGTACAAAATTCAAATGTTGATTCCCTGGTGCAGTTCAGGCAAAATATTTACAATAGTTTTTATTATAGTTCGGGGATTAGTTTTTACGAGCCCTTGAGTGAGAAGTCCCGTCTCCGTTTTGGATATCGGGTGTCAAATAATGGCTCAGATACAAACCAGGATGTAGAAATTCAGGAAGCTGAAACTGGCCTAACCAGAATTGACAGTGCTTTGACCAATCAGTTCGAAAACAAATATACCACGCACAGAGGAGGAGCAGGATATAGTTACCAATCAGAAAAACTTTCAATTTATAGCAATTTCCAATACGAGGCTGCGGCTATAGATAGTGACAGGATATTTCCTGGTTTTGAAAACACCAAAAGGTCATTTACAAATTTCTTACCCAGAGCGGTGATCAATTACCAATCGGGGGAGTTCAGTAATATCAGAATAGATTACAATACAGATACAGATGCACCGTCTATCCGGCAATTGCAGGATGTTATTAGCAATGCCAATCCCTTGCAGATATCTAATGGTAACCCTAACCTGAAGCAGGAATACAGCCACAGACTTTTTACGAGGTACAGAAAAATTAATCCCGAGACCAATCGTTCTCTGATGTTTTTCATCTATGGCAATGTCAGAATGGATTACCTCGGAAACGAGACATTCATTGCTTCTCAGGATACCCTGATCCAAAAAGATGTATTGTTGCGTCAGGGAGGGCAATATACTAGACCAGTAAATCTTGACAATTATTACGTGTTTCGTCTTTATGGAAGTTATGGCTTCCCGCTTAAATTCATGAAAAGTAACCTTAGCATTAATTCCAGCTTTACAACCCGTAACAGACCTGGTATAATCAATGGGCAATTAAATACGAACAAAAATACTTCTTACCGACAAGGCATCAACTTGAGTAGTAATATCAGTGAAAGTATTGATTTTAACTTGTCCTCAAGAGGGAGTTTCAATTGGGTAAGAAGTAGCTTACAGGAAAGTCTAAGAAATAATTATTATACCCACAATACCAGAGCTGACCTGTTTTGGAATTTTGTTGGGGGCGTATTTGTAGGCACCAGTGTAAACCACCAGCTGTATACTGGGCTAGGAGAGGATTTTGATAGAAGTATACTTTTAACCAACATGGATATCGGTTATAGGATTCCACCAAGCAATAAAACGGAATTAAAACTGACCGTTTTTGATTTGTTCAATCAGAATGCGAGTATCGATAGAAATGTAACTGATGTCTACATAGAAGATGTGAGGACACAGGTCTTGAAGCAGTTCTTTATGCTTACGGTTACTTACAACCTTAGAAGATTTGGTGGCTATGACATGGCGTTATAATCTGAAACAATCAATTGCCCTTGGGATCACTCCCTTTAGAAGAGGCAGAGAATTTTTTTACATAAAATAGGTTTATTACTGGAGGGTATAACCTTGTTTTATTGACAAACCATCTTTATGGTTTGTCAATAAAACAACTCAATTCTGAGCAGTCTACTACTTTCTTATGATTTCAACTTTATAAATTTGCACAAAATCTTCTTCTATTATCATCCAGGATGGCGAAACATGGATTCATTTCTGAAATTTCATAGGACCTGCCAGAGGTGCGAAATGGACTGGTTTCCTCAAGATTGATGATCCGTTCAGCAGAATCTTTCTCAGGATCAAATTTTGCTATCAGTTGAAATTGATCGTAATATTCGTCTTGCGTTTTGTTGTATTCTCCCCAAGCCACTAGTCCTTTTTGAAAAAATATTTCATCGTGATCCAGTAATTCTGAGTCGGCAGCTGCAGGTCCTGCAAAGAAAGTAACTTCATTCTGAAAAGGTTGCTGTTTGACGAGGTTTCCTTCCACATCAAACTCGAAAAATCCTCTGTGGGATACGAGTGAGATAGGGTCATGCTCTTTAATTTTCGCTGTACTCCATAAATACCTTCCGTAATTGTCTTTTTCTGGGTTTTCTTTAGGTTTTTTATTTGTTTTTGTATAACCCTACATGTGCAAATTACAATGTGTTTTGTTTTTTTTCATTTATAGTTCAGAAAGTTAAGTTATCAAAAGAAAATTAATCTTTAATAAATTTGATATATCAGTAAGTCACATTGTATATTTGGAAAAAGATAAAAAGGTCTTTTAATATTAATTACTTATTTGTTCATTTATTATTCATTTAAACCTATTTAATATATGCTCTCAAAATCACAAGCACGGGCATTTTTCTTTGGAGGTACAGCAGTCACTTTTCTAATCTTTATTGGATTGACCATTTATTCACTGGCCCCTGGAAATGACCAAACCAATCATGAACTAATCACAGACCAAGTGGTGAAAGGAAAGCATTTATGGGAGGCCAACAACTGTATGGGTTGCCATTCCATTTTAGGAGAGGGAGGCTATTATGCTCCGGAATTGACCAAGGTCGTAGAAAGGCGAGGTGCCCCATTGATCAAAGCGATCCTGCAATCACCAGTACCATGGGCACCCAATGGTAGAAAAATGGTGGCTTATGAAATGACAGATGAAGAGGCCGACGCATTGGTCGCTTACTTTAACTGGATCGGTGGTATAGATCTAAACGGATTTGAAAGGATTGTTTCACCATTAGCAAAAGTCAAAAAATAAACAATAGCCTTATGAAATATAAATCACAAAAAGTAGCCTATTGGTTTTTTGCCTTGTGCATGCTGCTCTTTTCCTTGCAAATAGTTTATGGCTTTATCATGGGATTTGCCAGGATAGGCATGGATGGACTTCATGAATGGATACCTTTCAATACGGCCCGAGCGGTTCACACCAATTTACTGGTGATTTGGTTATTGACTGGTTTTATGGGCGCAGCCTATTATATTATTCCAGAGGAAGCACAGCGGGAACTGGTAAGTGTAAAATGGGCCTACATCCAATTGATATCTCTTGCAATAGTAGGCGTTTTGGCCATAACTGGTTATCATTTTAATATTTGGGAAGGTCGTAAATTCTTAGAAATCCCTAGAGAGCTTGATTATTTGGTGGTAGCAAATGTGCTGTTATTCCTTGGCATTATTTTAACCACTCTTTTTAAAGGGAAACGACAAACCACTACAGCTATGGTATTGACCATGGGTTTGGTCTTTGCCGCTTTACTGTACCTTCCAGGGATGATTTGGTTTGATAGCCAAGTTACAGATTCATTTTTCCGTTGGTGGGTGGTTCATCTTTGGGTAGAAGGTGTTTGGGAATTGATCATGGGTGGTATCCTTGCCTTCCTGCTTATCAAACTCACTGGTGTAGACAGAGAAGTGATTGAGAAATGGCTGTATGTAATAGTGGGGCTGACTTTCCTATCAGGAGTTTTGGGGACTGGACACCATTACTATTATATAGGTGTGAATAAAATTTGGCTAGTGGTAGGAGGGGTTTTTTCTGCACTGGAGCCTTTGGCTTTCCTTGCAATGGCCCTGTTTGCAGTGTACATGTATAGAAAAGGGGAAAAAAATCACCCCAATAAAATTGCGTTGTTTTGGACCATAGGTGCTTCCATTGTTTCGTTTATCGGCGCAGGATTGTTGGGGTTTGCGCACACCCTGCCCCAAACCAACCTATATACCCACGGTACTTTAGTAACCGCCATGCACGCACATTACGCTTTCTGGGGTGCGTATGCCATGATTGTGCTGGCCATTATAAGTTATGTCATGCCCAATATCACTGGAAGAAAACGATACGACCACATCAATGGACACCTGGCTTTTTGGCTATCTAATATTGGTATGTTGGGAATGGTGGTAGCCATGGGAGTGGCTGGAGTGGTACAAGTTTACCTTGAAAGACGATTGGGAATGGATTTTATGGTAGCTCAGGAAGAGGTAAAGATACATTTTGTAGTGATGCTTATCAATGCCTCACTATTTACCACCGGAATAGGCCTCTACATTTATGAGTTTATTAAATATGGTAGGCCCGCAGATGAGGCTTTGGAAGAAGAGCTTGATGAAGAACAGGTATTGGTTAATTAAAGGCTGATTTTTATCCAATTTAATGGTCATCCTTTTCTAAAAATAAATTTAGACCAAATCGCTCTAAGTAGCGGTTTGGTCTACTAATACTTTCAAAACAGCATTTATGATTGCCACAGCACCGTATTATCTGGAAACACATAAGGAAATAGAAGTATTTCAACATGCTTTTAAAAATAAATTACCCTTACTAATCAAGGGGCCTACAGGTACCGGAAAGTCACGGTTTGTAGCCTATATGGCACATGAAATTGGCAAACCTCTGATAACAATTAGTTGCCATGAAGAGACTTCTTCTACGGACCTTATCGGGCGTTTTATCATCAAGGGTGCAGAAACAGTTTGGCAGGATGGCCCCCTTACCACCGCGGTGAAAGAGGGAGCCTTGCTTTACCTCGATGAAGTAGCAGAGGCTAGACCGGATGTAATCGTGGCCATTCACTCCCTTACTGACCATAGACGAGAATTGTTTATAGACAAACTAGGAATAACAATAAAAGCCCATGCTGACTTTATGTTGGTGGCTTCATTTAACCCTGGTTACCAGAAAGGGTTTAAAGAATTGAAACCTTCTACCAGACAACGCTTTCTGGCCATTTCATTTGAATATCCGAATGCCAAAAAGGAAATTGAAATCTTAATTAATGAAACGGGGATCAATAGGGAGGATGCGAAGAAACTTGTTGCCATAGGGCAGAAAATCCGAAACCTTACTGAGTTGGGATTGGCAGAAACAGTCTCTACACGGCTTCTGGTGGATGCGGCCAAACTGATAGAAAGTGGGCTTCCCAAAAGATTGTCGGTTAATGTGGCTGTGGTGCAGCCCTTGAGTGATGATGCAGATACGGTTCAAGCCTTAAATGATCTGGCAGGCTTGATGATTTAACTCGGATTATGCCATAGAATTTCCGCAATCTTTATTTGATTAGTTTATGTAACAGAAGCGCTATTGCCCATTTAGGGGAATATCAAACTGAAAATACTAAAATAGATTTTTACCATGGGATTTGAGTTAGACGAATGGATTTATGGCAGGTTTGTCAAGCATTTTAAAAAAAGCCGACTAGCCGCTGAAGAGAAATTGGCAAATAAAGTAACCCTCGAAGGTATCAAACCGAGACTTACTTTTCTGGCCAGAGCCATTACGGGTAAGGCCATCACTATTTTTCCTGCTGAGCGTGAGGGGGGATATAAAAATGACAATTATTTTCTCCCCGTTTCTTTTTCCAAACTCCCGACCTGGGAGGAGAATTTGTTCTTTTATTTCTATAGAATATTATTTCTTAGTATTCAGCAGGATTTAGGGGCTTGCTGGGACAAAGAAATAGATGACCTCACCCTTGCTCGGCAAATGGCTGAACAGATAGCTCCTGAGGTACTGGAAAAGTTGGAAGCAGATTATCCGGAGGTTTTACTTTTCCACAACATGGCAAAAGATTTTCTCGATAAACAGTCCAAACCAGATCAACCCACGGATTATACCTGGCTTTATGGCAAATGGATGTGCAGCAAACCTGATGCAACAAAAGGGGATCCTTTAAAAAACTTCGATGACCAAACAAAGAAAGCCAAAACAACGCCTCCCACCACCACACTAAGTGCCCGAGCAGTTGAAGCCGTTAAAAACCTGAGTTTGGACAAAAAGCAGCAGGAGGATTATGTGTTGACGCATAACTTTGAGAAAGTTGAAACCGCTGAAGAGGCCAATGGCGTGTGGAGAGATTTTGATGGCAAAGATGAATTGGAAGACCATCAGGAAGCGCTAGAGGAATTAAACATGCGGTTTACAGTACGGGTAGATGATACTGCCCATTCAGTTTATCAGGCAGCGTTTACTGAGAATACCACCTTGTCTGAAAGCGCTTCAAGTGACGAGAAAGGGCTTTACTTTAAATACGATGAGTGGGATTTTAAAAAGCAACAATACAAAGTTGACTTTTGCAAAGTCTATCCGAGATTTCAAGTGCATACAGATACCCAGTATTACAAGAAAACTATTGCCAAAAATGCTTCCACATTGATGGGCTTAAGGAAAATGCTTACTTCTGTCAATAACAAAATGTTGCAGTTAAGAAGACAAAACCAAGGGCAAGAATTTGACATTGATGCGTTGACAGATCTTTATACGGATGTTCATGCTCGAAAAACTCCTTCTGAAAACATATATGTCTCCAATCGCAAAAAGGAGAAGAGCATTTCAATTTTATTGCTTCTGGACGTGAGTCTTTCGAGTGATGGCTATGCCGCCAATAGCCGCGTTATTGACGTTGAAAAGGAAGTATCCATCTTGTTTGGTGAGATTCTAAATGAGTTTTCTATCGATTTTTCAATTGATAGTTTCTACTCCAAAACTAGGAATTTTTCCACCTACCTTACCTTGAAGGATTTCGACGAGCCGTGGGAGAAAGCAAAATATAAGATAGGGAGCGTGGAACCACAAGGGTATACCAGAATTGGCGCAGCACTGCGACATGCAGGTGCAAGATTGGATGAACGGGACAGCAGGAATAAATGGGTTATTTTGATTTCTGATGGCAAGCCAAACGATTATGACAAATACGAAGGGAAATATGGGATACAGGATGTCAAACAAGCCCTGCGGGAATTGAATGAAAGAAAAATCAATTCTTATGCGCTGGCGATAGAGGCTCAAGCTAAATATTATTTGCCTCAGATGTTTGGACAGAATCACTATCAAATATTAACCTCCCCAGTGGAGCTGATGAAATCCCTCGTAAAACTTTATGAGAAGATCAAGCATCAATAAATACTGAAAGGACTAGAATACAAAGCAATGGAGCAAATGCAGGAAAAAATATCATTTAAAAACATTTATTATCCTCCCGGGGGAATTATGCTCTGGATCATTATTTTTCTAGAGTTGGGTACCTTTGGACTTGGGCTGGTGGGATTGGCCTATTACGGTACCTTGACTCCTGAGCTTTTTCACGAATCAAGGTTGCAGTTAAACACACTTTTAGGAACCATCAACACCTTGGTTTTATTGATCAGCGGATATACCATGGCTAGAGCAGTGGAGGCTTTCAGAAGCGGAAGTAAAGCCAAAGCCAAAGGATTGATGAAAATCACCCTAATTGGGGGCGCTTTGTTTTTAGCCTTGAAAAGTTACGAGTACTACGAAAAGCTTGGCTCGGGACTGGAGATGTGGGACAATATGTTTTACACTTTTTATTGGTTGCTCACTGGATTTCACTTAGTACATGTAGTGGTAGGGATGGTTATTTTGGCCTATATGTCCTTTAAAATAAATGCTGTCAAATCGCCTACCGATGCTTTGGACTTAGAGTCTGGAGCTGCATTCTGGCACATGTGCGATTTGATCTGGCTTTTGTTATTTCCCTCACTTTATTTGATATTCTAATGAAAAATACCCAGCAAGTCACCTTGTTTATTTTGATAGGATTAACCTTGCTTACTGCAGGGGCGGCTAATCTTTTCGCTGATAAAACAGCCTTCCTACCTTTGATCATCATGGGAATTGCAGCGATTAAATTTCTTTTGGTCGCTTTTCAATTCATGGAATTAAAGAAAGCCCATCGGTTCTGGAAAATCCTCACAACGATTGTTGGTGTATCACTGGCCTTTTTAATTGGGATTTTGGCTTAGTTTAAATTTGATACGTTCGTTAAATAGGATTTTAGAACGTCGAAAAAGTAATGTAATACCAGCAAAATTTCGGCGACAGTTAGCCAATTAAAAACCTTACTTTTTATTGTCATCAAATCAGGGTTGAACAAAGTAATAACCATTGTTATTTAAAAAAATTGCCATTATTTCGGTATTTTAAAAGCAACAACATTGGACTCCTGATCTACCGTGAGTCCATAGATAATGCCATTTTCCTCATTTACGGTAAAGCTTGTCAACGGATAATCCAGTGCAAAATGGTTCAGTATATTTCCTTGATAATCAAAAACAAAAATCCTATTCAGCTTGTCCAGATCGCTTATTTGTCTATGGCTTTTTCCCAAGTGAAGTCCATATATTAGCTTGCTTCCGGCAAAACTATCCAAATATTTGACTGTAAGTGTTTGTAAGTTCATAGTAGCCATGGGATACCCAAGACTGTAGTCTACTTCAAATTCTGGAATTTCATCAATCGGACCCCTGATTGAAAGAATCTTCCCTGAGGTTTTGTTCAGCACATCTATAAAATTTCGTCTTGACCCGGCTGATATAAATTTACTTTTATCAGGTGAGGACTTAATTCTACCGTGATGGATACTGCTGATTACATTGTAGGGAATATCTTTTCGATCCATCATACTGTCCCATTTACCAAAGGTGGCCAGAGTATCCCCATTTATGGAAACCTCAAAATATTTATCATTACCATCCACCATCGTAACCAATAAGCTTGTATCTGAAGCCCAGGTTAAATCCTTTACATAATGGAAAATTTCTCCCAATCTCAACTGGCTTTCTGCCAATTTAGAAGTATAGAGGTCAGAGCTTAACTGCATACAATTTCTGTGTGATAAATTTTATCAGAGGCAGCCATTCTTTTAATCAAATTATTGAAAATAGTACCTTTGCTTTGTGAGCGATTGATTCGGTAGCT
>Ga0105055_10010833_pt1 | contig 11340 bp, 7 predicted proteins | sample BON03_FD_78090 | JGI IMG/M metagenome (GOLD analysis project Ga0105055, IMG submission 78090) | Freshwater microbial communities from Lake Bonney liftoff mats and glacier meltwater in Antarctica - BON-03 | ecosystem: Environmental > Aquatic > Freshwater > Ice > Glacier meltwater | place: Lake... | reverse complement strand
GGCTTTGACTTGTGCGGCTACTTGCCCCATTTTGCATCGGTGAGTGGGTGGGGTCAGCATTAAGAACAGCAGCAGCAGCAGCGCTGGTAATCTGCACATTATATATCTCATCATCTTCGAAATCACAGACAACCAAGTGCTCTTCTTTCTCTGCTCCTTCTGAGATACCGAAGATAATTCCTCGGCGCCCTATCCAGTCTGAACCGCGCCGCCTATGGGATTGGTCAGTGCCGACTGCTCCATCGCTTCCCTTTGAGTCGAATTCACTAGTTACTCTACTCTTGAAGCGGGTACCTGTGCTTGTACCTCTCGTACTTCCCTGGCTGGATTCTATACCTGAGTCGGCTGGCTCAGCGTCTCGGCTGCCCGCAGCGAATTTATGTTGGGGCGCAGGTGTACACTCGTCGGTGACGCTCTGGTTCAACGGGTCATCTGCATACGTGCTGTTACCGCCATGACCGAAATCGGGGCCCTCCGCGTGAGAGCTGCTCCGAGAGAAACTAATTTGACTTTCTCTACCTATCTTGTGTATGTTGTTGCCTTGGTAGGCGTAATACTGAGATTTTTGCCCGAACAAGTACAAACTCCACAGCACCCGGCTATATTCGCTTCTGTAGAAGTAGAGGATGAAAAGCCTGTCAACATGATGAAGAGGAAGGAAGGAAAGAAGAAAGTTCGGGGAAGGGGAAGGTTTGTATTGTGAATGTATTACACAGGGTTAGTGCAGATCCAGCATGAGGCGTTGATACCGTCCTAGACATATTGCAACACACGCACACGCACTGTGGACAACCCATAGCACAGCACAGCAGTACTCACATGAATCCCTGCAAGCTACCCCACGCGAAGGATAGTTCAATCATCAAGTATGATTGGGGAGCTAATGCAGGCAGATTGCCGACTAGGATAAATACGGTGATGTGTGGCATCCAGCACACCAACATTAGCAGCGGGTAAACTTGAGCTGTTTGCACGCAGCGCAAGAGACTCCTGGACGTTTCAGTTGCCCTAAGTTTTAAAATCGGTACAACGCGAAAATTAAGAAAAGCGTGGCAAGCGAACATAGCAGCAAGAGCCAGACCGAGCGGGAACACGAAAGTAAAGCCCATCCACCTCTTGAACTTCTGCTCTACATCCTCCCCGGCTACAGCGTCCGCAGCCAGTGTGCCGAAGGTCGTTGCTTGTTGCAAGCTCGGTGCCAGGCGATAGCAGTTGCCGTATGTCAAGCCAAAGGCGACAGGCAGTAATTCCAGGCAGATGCTTAGCCCCCATATGAACAAGGAGATGGTACGAAAGGTGACGAATAGTCTGCCATGTACGACCTGGCAGTACAAGGAGACAGAAATGGACGCGGACCACATCCAAGACGCTCGAAAGAAGAAAAATATCAGGATTCCTTGCGCTTCACAAGCAGAGGGAAAATTAGGATATCCCATCATTGTCCCTAGACTTCCCATCGCGTCGCAAAAAGACAACATCATGATGAGCTTCATGTACAGCTTTTTGGAAGTCAGTTGCTGGTGAAATAGCACACCAGTAACGATAACAACTGTAGAACACAACAAACTGAAACAGCTAAATACTTGCAATAAGTCACCAGTAGTGTTGTAATTTTCTTGCACTCCTAACTGCGGTGGCAACACAATCGTCACCTGATTCGATCCTGGAGCGCTCATTTTCACCACTATAATTCTCGATCCCAAAGCAGATTATTATTGAATTCGCTATAAAATTGTAGCTTCATTCAATAAGATAAAGCTTCGGGGATTAAGTCAAGTGTGGCAGACAACAAGACTACTTATTCCTACGTTACTGGGAGCGTCGGGGTGAAAAGTTGCAAATTTGTGAGTTTCGGACGATGAATAAAAAAAGAAGTTCAAGGGGGTGCACTTAGTCAGGTGAATCAAAACACACCGACCCTTTTGCCGGTGAGGGTCAGGGTCAAGGTGAGGGTTCGGTTTAGGGTTACTACAAAGGTATTATATGTTTACAAACGAATATTTTCCATGTTCTTTCCGGAGCCCGGTCGAGGTGCAGGCACGGCGGTGAAGGACCCGTCACAATGCGAGATAAAGGACGGGTCCGCAAGGCCCTGTTCCAGCACGGCTACATCGAAGACGCCTTCGATAGCATCCCCTGCAGCTACGACAAGCTCGCTCATACTGAATTTCCCAGTTCCGACACCTAAAAATTTCACGCTCATATGGCTGCTTGCACTCACATGATCCGCTTTCGCAGCAGTGGTGGCGGAGGAAAGGGGGGAATCGGTGGATTTCGCAGTGCTAGCGGCAACAAGCCGTGGCAGTCCCTGCGTTGCAACCCATTGAGCTGCTTTGGCATCAGTGGGAGCATCACCGACATGCACAATTCTCACAAGCTGCTCACCATTTTGTAACATACCTATACAGCGCTGAATGCAGATCAATATTTGCTCACCGCGGTCGACGTGCATGCGATCGGCGTCGACCGTGTCTCCGGAGCAAAAGTCGGACCCAAATCCTCCGAGGAAAGAGGCTGCGGAGGAAAAGAAAGGAAACAGAAAGGTGAGATACACTACACCGCATGCACACAGAACTACACAGGACCGGGGATGCAGTCTACTTCAATTATGATGTGATGTTGTCACGGGTACAATTTACGAACCTTCTTCTGTATCGAAGCCTTCCCATACTCTGGTTTGATTGGCTGCACGTGGCGCCAACGCCTTCGTCTGCGTGATCCCACATGCTCTCATTTTCTTGCGCGCTATGCCTTCAACGTTGCCTGTCACCAGACCGCACCTGAGGTGTGCCGTGCGCGAGGCCAGCGATCGGAACACGTCAAGCACGCCTGGCAAGACCTGCACGGTGGCTCTGACTTCTTCGTCCTCTCGCGCAGCTACATATGCGAACATTTCTTCAAACACTTTATCGAGCTTTGAGAGTGCTTCTGGTTGCTCTATTCCAAAAGCTGTTTTCGCAAGGTTACAAACTATTAAGCCATCTGTACTGCCATGGTACCTCTCTGAGGGAATGACCGTCAGCGGATGCGTGAACTCGTCACTCCATACGGGACTGCCAGGGCCAGGGGGTGGAGCAAACACTTTCCCAACAGCATAGTTGAATGCCACGCTATGCACCGACACCGACGAGGTGTGCACACAACCCTTTAACAATGTGCCATCCACATCAAACGTAATCAAAGTAACAGGCTTCTTCATAACCTCGCTTACTGGATTTTGCCTTTGAAGTCGGGCTGTCTGTTCTTGTCGTTGGTCTTGTACACGTAGAAGAGGGCTACAATTGCGACGGCGTGTCCAATAATCGCAGTAATAATTATGAAATCTGTAACGTTGGCGCTGTGGCTCAGCATGCGAGCAACAAAGTCAGAGACCATGCCGGCCATGATGATAAGAAGGAGCGGAAAAAGTGATTAATGGAGTGAATGGGGTGTAAAGAAATCCGTCAACTTTTCAGACGCCCGATGAAAATTTAGAGCACCTCTCCGAGCAAATATTATCTACCTCATGCATGTATGATTGGAGTCTAAAGTCACGAATAGTACATCTGAGATGACGCTGAAAGAGGCCTGGCTCTCTGTCAAAGCCGCAATCACAGAGTCTAGCTCCGATGAGCAAACCGGCAGTAGCTCGAGCAGCGGTAAAGCAAAGGCCAAGGCACGCGGTTTGGTGTTGGCGAAAGTTTTATATTTCAGTACAGCCATGGGAAATGTTGCATGGAATAGGTTTCAGAACTTATATTTCTTAGATGCAGGAATATTACCTTATCAGATTGGGCAGCTGAAAGCGTTGGGGCTAGCCTTAAAACTTATTGGAGAGCCATTTTGGTGTCTTATAGCTGATTGGACAGAGCCCAAAGTAGTTTTTGTCATCTGTTTGTTGACTCAGTTGGTCAGTATGGAAATACTTAGGAATGTGGTCCCGCTGACTGTGGCAGTGATTGTATATGTGAAGATTATCCGTACAGCCACTGCGCCTTCGACAACTCTCACTACTATGGCGTCCTTCAAGCTCACAGAAGGCACCAAAGAAGGCTTCGGACAACAGCGCATGTACGGCAGCCTGGCCTGGGGAGGCGGTGCCTGGCTAGTGGGCAGTTTGATAGACTACTTCGGCATGCGCTCCATCTTCTATTACACGTACTTCTTCCAATGCATCTCCCTGTTTATCGTTGCCAAAGCCCTGCCCAGCAGCGGCAATATGAGCCAACACTCGGCTGGAGGCGGCAGCAGCGGCTCTGCCGGGTCGCTGAAAGAACACAGAAGCCCGTATCCTGTGCGCGACGACGAAACATATATTGAAGGCGGGGAGGTCGCCTCCCACCAGGCTATCCTGAGCAGGGACACCAGTAGCATCAAAACGAGTCCCGCTGCCTTGAAGCAGAAGCTTGCCACAGTAAGGTCGCAAGTGATCTCCACAGTCTACTTAGCACACAGCAAGCTGTATCAATCAGTTAGCGATGTCAAGCAGTTTTTAGCCAAGAAGTCTTGCAATTTCTTGCTGCTTAATGCATTTCTTACGGGCGTCATCATGCAGGTGATGGAGACGTATCTGTTCGTATCGTTCGCAGAAAGCATGCACAGCACAAATGGGTTTGGTGGGCTATGCTCATGTGTCGGCTCGTTCTCATGTGCTCTATTTTTCTTCTTTTCTGACCGGTTCATCAAGAAATATGGCCACGGACAGTGCTTGCTGTTTGCCGAAGCTGTGTTTTTCTTGCGGCTGGCGCTACTCAGCGCGACTTCTTACCACTGGAAATACAGCAGGCAACTCCTAGTAGCTCAGCATGTTTTCGCAGGACCATCGTTCGCAATCTTTTGGGCGACCAGTGTGGACGCTCTGTTCAAGCAGTCTCCCAAGCACCTGGGCTCGACATGCATGGCTACCCTCAACATGTTTTACTTCGTGCTGGGGCCCTGCGTCGGCTCGCTGCTGTGGGGGTATGCGTACAAGTGGTTCGGAGGGATGTCTTTCGGGTTCTATTTCCTGACTATGGTGATGCAGGCATACACCGTGTACTTGTGTTTTTTCGGTCAGGATCTGTTGAATGCAGCACTCGAGTCGAAAGGGGAGGACGGGGATGGCGAGGACGGCGAACGGTCGACTCTGCTGGGTAAGAGCATGAGTAGCAGTAATGAAAAAGTCAGAAGTCCGAAGAATTCTAGCTTCATGCAGGCGGGGGAGTATCATTTGAAGGCGCTGGATGCGGACATACATGCCAGGAAATCTCACGCACAAGTGTGGGGGGTAGCACTCAGCGCTGAAGATGCATGATAATGGATTGCCAAAATATTGTATAGATTGTAACGCTAGATGATGCACATGGTTGTTTAAAACTTTCATATTTAGCAATCTTCCACATAATAAGGGCATAAACAGGGGGGAATATTTCATAATAATATTATGATAATATTAATCGTCGGGCGGCCGAATGGTCGCAAAAAAGCCTCCGAACAAGAAGCCCCTCCACTACAGATATATTGATGAGAAGCTACCCATGACTTCGACAGTAGCAGAGGTAGTTGCTAGAGGCAACTTTGCAGTCTTTATGGACATCAGCATTGCAGGAACATCTGTAGGGCGCATACGATTTGAGCTCTTCTCCGACGTTGCACCTAAATGTGCTGAGAACTTTCGCCAGTTCTGTACTGGAGAGTTCAAGAGGAATTCTGCATCTGTAGGTTACAAGGGGTGTCCTTTCCATCGCATATTGAAGGGGTTCATGATCCAAGGAGGAGATTTCGTGCATCAGGATGGCACGGGATGCACATCAATTTACACAGACGATGGCTTTGCAGACGAGGAGTTCGTACTCGGACACATTGGTGCCGGGCAACTCAGCATGGCTAACAGTGGGCCCAACACCAATGGGTGCCAGTTCTTCATCACCTGCGGAGCGGCCCCGTGGCTGGACGGCAAGCACGTGGTGTTCGGCAAGATCATGGACCAAGAGAGGTGAGCGCGTGGTGCTCTGTGCTCCGTGTGTTGTTCCCAGCATAGTACGCTTATGTCTTTTTGCTGACCCATCGCTCCTTCTTTCCGCCACATCTCTCTTCCCTCGCCTCTTCTCACACATGCCCCCACCCGCCCCTGCGCCCCTGCGCCCCTGCAGTCTGCTCACTCTGCGCATGATCGAAAACGTGGCTGCCAACAGAGAAGGCGCCCCACGCATGCAGGTGCTGATCGAGCAATGCGGGGAGCTGTGAGCTGGCAGTTAACAGTTGGTAGCGGAAGGAAAGTCTTCGTGAGAGCTGCTGAGGTACAGAGGTACAGCGTGTAAGAGAGTGTGCTCGGATTGTATATACTGCAAAGAATGCGTGCTTATAAAGTCAGTTAGCTCCACTAATCTTTTCCTGTAAAGTGTAACGACAAGAAGGCAAGATTAAGATTGCAGACATTTCCTGTTCAAACGATTAATTATGGTATCTATACACGATGGCATCCCTTTTTGCGAACATAGACGGACGGGGCTCAAAGGATGATGCAAGCCCTGCATAATCCTACTCCCGCCCTTCTCGCCTCCTTCCGCTCCTTCGCACACCTGTTTCTTTACTTAGATAACGTGAATGCGTCAAGGGCCTCGTTGTCGCTGGAGCGGTAGAAGGTCCAGTGCAGCGTAGGTACGGAGGTGGCGGAGGCCGATTCCACGACCAGCAGGCCATAGCCGATGTCGCTGGAGTGCCAGGCGCTCCAGGCAGGCTCTGGGTTAGGCCAAGAGCCTTCTCCTTTGTTGTTTTCACGGTTGCCAGAGGCACCTTGCACGATGTAGATGGGCGCACCGTACGTCTTGGAGGTCAAATCTGTGGTGATCAGCTCGTCCTGGTAAGTCGGGTAAGTGCGCTCGTAGTCGTGCACGTGGCCGGCGATGCACACATCAACTTGGGCCTTGTTGAAGATGTCTTCAGCCTGCTTGGCCAGCTTGTTAGGGGGCGAGCCGGATCTGTAGCACGAGCCGTCGTTGGAGCAGTAGAGAGGGCGATGGAAGTGCGCAACGACAAAAGGCGTCTGTGAGCGGTCCACCTTCTCCACCTCCTCCTGGAAGAAGGACAGCTGCTTCTTGTGGAAGTCAGGGGTGTCGACAGCGGTCTCGCTATTCATAGCGGAGAAATATGTGTTGCCATAGGTCCAGCTGTAGTACATGCTGTCGCCGGATCCACGACCCTGCAAGCCATTGTCGGAGGGCATGAAGAATCTGTTCTTGTAAGCGGCGAAATTGTACCAAAACTCGTGGTTGCCTGCAGTCACCATGTAAGGAACGCGTGCAGCAATAGGCTGAATCTTGTTGAAGAAGGCGTCCCAGTGGGCTTCATAGCCATCAGCATAGGAGATGTCGCCGGAATGCACTACGACATCAATCTTCCCCGCATCCACCAACTTGATGAGCTGGGCTACTGTGTTGTCGGATTGGTCGTCATACGACATGTCCGCCAACACAGCGTAAGTCTGGGTAGGTTGGGCAGGGTCGAACGTCTTGAAGGAGAACACCTCGGACCAGCTGTTGAGGTTGGGTGAGCCAACGCGGTAGTGGTAGCGGGTGGCGGGGGCGAGGCCCGTCATGATAGCCTTGTGAATGGAACCAATCCAGCCGGCCTGCGTGTACGTGTTGATGTTGCCAGTGACGGTGGAAGACAAGGCTTCGGGAGACAAGCCATACTGTACGGTGGTCTCGTTTTGCGCCAGCGTGACCCACGTGACACCCATGGCGCTGCGGTCCTCTCCGGCCAGAGACAGATGTACCTGCTCAGGAGGAGAATCGGCTCCGCAGCACTCCACTTTGCACTTCTTCAAAGTAGCGCAGGCCCCAAGGGGGATATCCCATGCCAAAGACTTCATGCCTTCGAAGATCTTGGGAGGAATTTCTGCAAAGATGTCCACGACCTTGTCGCAAATCTCACGCTTCAGAATATGCTTTCCTTCCTTCTTCTTGCACTTCTCCTTCAACTGGGCCACAACGACATCAATACTGTCCTGGCTGCCCCACTTGATTTCCATTTCTGCGATTTCTTTCTCGCATGATGTGCACTTCTCGCTTGTGTCAGGTACGGGCTTGTAAGAAGCGCTAAAAGCGATACAAATGCACGAAAGAAGTACTACTAGCAACAGTAGACTGGACATTGCTTGTTTATTGATACTATCAACGCACACTGAGGGCGTTTAAAATATCAGAACAAGGTAAAACAGGCTTGAAAGAAGGAAGCTCTCAGTCGTATACCTACTCAAAACTTGAAAGTTCCCTGTGCGGGCCCTTCAAAATAATTTTAAGGCGCTAGATCCACACTCAGAAGTTTAAAGTGCAGCTGTGACGCAGTTATTCTTCTTTCATAAGACTCAAAAAACGAGTTTTTTGTAAATATCATGGTGACGATCACACCGAAAAAGGCTGATTTCATGGAGACCCTGCGCAGGCACAGGTGCGTCTCGCGCCTCGCCTTGCTCTCCCTCTGCCGTGATTCTCTCCTCACAGCACATTTATACTATATGCCCTAACCCCAATCCCCCGAAATTTTTATGCATTTTCCAGATTCGCCCCGTTTTTTGTGTTAACCATAGCAGTGGTGGTCCTGCTGGGGGTGGTCACGCTCGTCTCCACGCCCAGTCTCGACTTGCACCCGCTCGAGCAACTCGGCTCCAGCCGAGGAGGAGGTCGCGCAAGACTAGCAGAAGACTTGCGGAAGCGCGTAGCGACATCATCAGCAGCCCCAGGAGCATCGGCACCAGCAGGCAGCAGTGCGGATCCGGTGGCATCAAAGATCCAAATCATCGACCGGATGCGAGCCAAGGCGCAAGCAGCGCTAAGCAAGGACATACGCGCCAAGAGTTTCCGAGGCGTAGAAGAGAAGGAACACTCCAATAACACGGGGGAAGCGCCTACGGTGCGCGAGGAGACTCACAAGTTGACACATCACGACAACCCCGGCATCAACCCGCTGCACGGCCAGGTGCCCCCCTCAGACGTCCCACACTACCATGACAGCATCGAGCTGGACAACACGCACTCGCACTCGCATGATGATAAGCCGGTGGGGTCGGGGTCGGGGTCGGGGTCGGAGTTGGGGGAGGACCCAATGTACCACAGCAAACACAAGCACTCACAGGACGAGCATCCGCATCCGCACGCGCGGGGGCCGGGCCAGGGCAATGCTGCCGCTACTGCTACTGCTACTGCTACTGATACTGCTGGTGGTGGTGACACGCTTGTACGCGAGGTGCTAAGCTACCATCGTACCAGTTCCAGTGGCAGTACCAGTTCCAGTGGCAGTACCAGTTCCAGTGGCAGTACCAGTACCAGTTCCAGTGGCAGTACCAGTTCCAGTGGCAGTACCAGTACCAGTTCCAGTACCAGTACCAGTTCCAGTGGCAGTACCAGTGGCAGTACCAGTGGCAGCGGCAGCACACAGGAAGCTCCAGACTCGGCTGTACGTGCCGCAGGAGCTGGCAGCAGTACCACTGACGATGCAGCGGCAGCATATTCTCAATACGCGAGTACAGAACGCGCTGTGCAAGTAGTTGCAGTAACGGGGACAGTCGGCCCTGCATTCGCACATGTGCGACGGGCGTATGTGCAGACAGTGTGGGAACTAGAGCGGAGCAGACGAGCCACTGCCACTGCAGCGCCTGCAGCTGGTGCCGGTGCTGGTGCCAGTGGCAGTGGCAGTGGCAGTGGTGGTGGGGAGGAGGAGCAACCGCTGGACGGCGTGGAACTATACCACAAAGCGATGCGCACCGGGGACATCTGCTCGGACAGATACATCCCCTATAAGCTGAGCGGTGCTTCCGCTCCGGCCACTGGCAATCCGCAAGGCCCTGCGGGGACGTACACTCCATCCAAGGCAGAGAAGGACATGTTTCACTTCATTCTGGACCTAGTGGCAGACTTGACCCCGACCGCATTCATTGAGTTGTCACCAACGCAGTACCCGCTGCAGCAAGCTTTCGCACCTTTAATTGCCGATGCATTGCCGCGATTAGCAGTAGTTTTGATACCTGTAGGGCAAGCAAGGAATGAAGTCCGTGGTAATGGCGGTGGCAGGGGCCAGAGAAAGCGCGTTGGCGGAGATGATGACAATGATGACGGGGCAGACGCCTTGGCATCTAGCGGTGCCGGTGCTAGCAGCAGTAGTGATGCCACCTCGGGCAGTTCCGGTAGTGCAATTTCTACCACTGCTACCACATATACGGACACTCCAGATGCTAGCGACACCAGCGGCAACAGTGATCGTGGTAGCGGTGTGATGTGTGTCCCGCAAACTGCAGCTTCAAACCTATACGTGATGCATCGCATGTCCAGCCTCGCATCCGCTTCTGCGACTGCGACGCCGGAGACGCCACACGGAGCGTTGGGCGGAGCTTACGACTGCGCTCAATTATTGGACGGATTAGCTGCTCTGGTAGGAAAACAGCTTCCATTCGAGTTTGAGGAGTCTTTTGGCCGCCTGCTGTGCAGGTGCAAGGCTACGGTGCTGCCGGCGACATTGCCGAAAGATAAGTATTTCTCCTACTGGGCCTCCATGACCGCCTTGGTGCAAGCATCAGTGGCATCCTTGCTAATGTGTAGCATCAACGTAGAGAAATACGCCACTGGAAGTGCCTCTAGCAACATTTATACCAAGAAAGGCGACGCTGATAGACCCACCGTGCGCATGCCAATCGGCTTTGGATACATGGTGGTCAGCCGTGCGTCCATCGCCATCACTTCAGAAGACCGAGACCTGGGCAATGACAAGTATTTGCCGGTGTCGCATCTGCTGCCGGCGGGAGGCGCAGCACTGGTGGGCACTTCGCTACATCACTTGTCTTCTAGCCTGTTCGAATATTTCGAATCTGCAAGTTTAAATGAGATTTCTAGCAGTAGCAGTGGTAGTGCAAGTAGTACTATTGAAATGCATCCAACTGGTGTAGATATGTACAATCTGGTAATTTTTGGATCGTATGTGCGCTCCAGCGCTGACGCAGGCGCCTCTCTGGCTCACGCGGCCGAGGCAGGGCTCGCAGCCAGGTGGCGGCGGGAGTCACTGGCAGCTGCGGACAAGGCCACTCGCAGCTCCAGCAGCAACTCTAAAGCGCGGAAAGTGAGCGAGATCTGGCCTGAGAGTGGCAAGAAGGGCAAGAGGAGGAGCAGCTCGGGCAGCAGTTTGCGCAGCGACAGGGACAGCGACAGGGACAGGGATGGGAACAGGGTGCACGTCAGTGGAATAAGCCCCCAGCGCAGCGCAAACTACACGCCGAGTACGAGCAGACGTCGCTTATTAGTCGACGCACATACTTATCTGCAATCGTCATCCTCCAACAGCTCTACAAGTACCTCAGATGTGGATGCGGACGAGAACATATCACGCGTCAGC
>Ga0105055_10010829_pt1 | contig 11344 bp, 23 predicted proteins | sample BON03_FD_78090 | JGI IMG/M metagenome (GOLD analysis project Ga0105055, IMG submission 78090) | Freshwater microbial communities from Lake Bonney liftoff mats and glacier meltwater in Antarctica - BON-03 | ecosystem: Environmental > Aquatic > Freshwater > Ice > Glacier meltwater | place: Lake... | reverse complement strand
GGGGGCGGGGGCGCGGGGGGCGGGGGGAGGTGGGGGGGGGGAGGGGGGGGGGGAGAGGGGGGTGGGGAGGGGGGAGGGGGGGGGGGGAGGGAGAGTGACGTACCGAGTATGAAGGTGCCAGATTCCAAAACACGACGGCCTTCGCAAGGAGAAGGGAGGGAGGGAGGGAGGGAAGGAGGGAGGGAGGGAAAGAAGAACAACGTACCAAGCATGAATGTGCCAGACTCCAAGACACGACGGCCCTCGACGCCGATGTAGGACAAGTCCTCGGCCGGGTCCAGGGTGAAGGAAACCGTTTGGGAGGCACCTGGGGAGGGAGGGAGGGAGGGAGAGGAGAGATTAGGAAGGAGGTATTGATGAGAAACTCAGTACGATTTTAGCCTGGGAGAGATAGACCGACGGAGGGAGGTAGGGAGGGGGGGAGGGAGGGAGGGAGGGAAGGGGACGTACCAGGTGCCAGGTCGACCTTGGTGAAGCGCTTGAGCAGTTTGTATTCGGGGGTGACGCGACGGGCCAGGTCGGTGACAAAGAGGAGGACGGCGTCTTTGCCTGCTTTCTTGCCCGTGTTGGAGACGGAGAAGGAGACCTGGAGGGGAGGGAGGGAGGGAGGGAAGGTTGAGTGGAGGGTGGTGATCGAATTCACTGAATGCAGGAAGAGCAGTCGAACAACCCCTCCCTCCCTCCCTCCCTGCCGGCCTACCTTTAACGCATCCTTCTTCCCAATCGTCGCCGCGCTGACCTTCGGCATCGAATGCTCGAAAGTCGTAGAAGAAAGAAGCCCAGAACCACAACCCCACTCCACAGGAAGGACAATCAAATTCCTCCCTCCCTCCCTCCCTCTCTACCTTCAACGTATCCTTCTCGCCAATCGTCGCCGCGCTGACCTTCGGCATCGAGTAGGCAAACGTGGTGTAAGAAAGGCCGTGCCCAAAGCCCCACTCCACGGGGCAATCCACCGTCTCGAAGCCATTGAGGGGGTTGGTGCACTTCTCGCTGGGCTTGGCGTGGTACTGGTGGGGGAAGGCGTACTTGGGGTACGTGAAAGGAAGGCGGGCCGACGGATTGACCTCGCCTGGAGGGGAGGAGGGACGCAGGGAGGGAGGGAGGGGTGTGAGATTTGGTGGGCTCGGCGTAGTACTGGAGCGGGAGAGCGTACTTGGGGTAGGTTAAGGGCAGCCTTGCGGAGGGATTGACGTCGCCTAAAAGGAAGGAGGGAGGATAGGAAATTGAGAGTCATGTTGACGAGCAAGCGCCTCATTCATCCACCTTTCCGCCCTCCCTACCCTCCTTCCCTCCCTCCCTCCCTCCTTCCCTCACCTAGCAAGATGTCGGCGATGGCTCGACCACCCGCGGGCCCTGGAAGCATGGCGTGGAGGAAGGCGTTGGCCTTGTCCGGGATGCCCTAGGGAGGGAGGGAGGGAGGGAGGGAGGAGGGAGGAGGAGATGAGAAGAGGGCAAGAGGACTATTATGTGTGTGTTTTATGCATGAGTTTGGATGGTATCTCTTTCCTTCTTCTTCTCTGCCCCCCCTCCCTCCCTCCTTTCCTACCTGCAGCAAGCGGGGCCGTCCCTCCATGAGCACCACCACCACGGGCTTGCCAGTAGCAGACAGCTCGTCCACTTGCTCCACCTACAAACGAGAGAGAAGGGGGGAGAGGAGGAGGGAGGGAGGGAGGGAGGGAGGAAGGTGAGTGTACTTAAAAAGAGATGAGCTAGAGGTAGCTGCTGTCTGTCTTGTACAAAGCATCAAACCAACCTTCTCTATCTCCCCTCCCCTCCCTCCCTCCCTCCCTCCCTACCTGCCAGGCCGGTAAGTCCATGTCATCAATATCCCCCGGCTTTTCCGCATAGGCCCCCTCCCCCACACAGGCCACAACCACATCTGCTCCCTCTACCGCTCCCTCTGTCGGCACCTCCTCCCACACCACTTTGACCCCGAGGGCAGGAGGGAGGGAGGGGTGGAGAGAGAGCTCTTGGTAGAGGGTCGCGCCATAGGAAAACTCGGACTCGTCGAAAGCGCCTTGCCAGTGCAGGGTCCAGCCACCGGACTGGGGAGGAGGGAGGGAGGGAGGAAGGGGTGAGTGGGCATGGTTGTCGGAGGAGGGAGGGAGGGAGGGAGAGCTCCTGGTAGAGGGTCGTGCCGTAGGAGAATTCCGACTCATTGAATGCGCCTTGCCAGTGCAGCGTCCAGCCGCCGGACTGGGGGAGGGAGGGAGGGAGGGAGAGAGGGAGGCATGGGTGAGTCATGGTTTTGGAGAAAGGAGGGGAGGAAGGGAGGATGAGACGGAGGGAGGTGGGGAGGGAGTGAGGGAGGGAGGGAGGGAATGCGACGTACCTGGCGGATGAGAGAGTTGCAGCCCGTGCCGACGAGGAGGAGGGTTTGGTTTTTGGTCAGGGCCAGGGGGAGGGTGTTGTTTTCGTTCTTGGTCAAAACGATCGAATCACGACTTGCCCCTGAGGAGGAGGCAGCGAGGAAGGGAGGGAGGGAGGGAGGGAGGGAGGGAGGGTGGAGGATAAATTGAGTGAGACCCTTATCGATGCATAGAGGAGAGGAATAGAGTTGATGGTAATTAAGAGCCCTCCATCCCTCCCTCCCTACCTAAAGCCAGCGCCTTGTCCTTCTCGCTCCCCACGGAGGCAATCAAATCTTTCTGCTTCTCGTCATGTAATAGCACGAAGGGGTCTTCGTACAGCTGGAGGTAGTCCTTGAGGGCTAAGACGTGGGCAGCTCCTTCATCAATCCGTGCCTGGAGAGGGGAGGAAGGAGGGAGGGAGGGAGGGAGGGTTTGTGAGCATTTCTGCTTCTCGTCGTCGAGCAGCGCGAAGGGGTCTTTGTACAGCTGCAGGTAATCCTTCAAAGCGAGCACGTGGGCAGCCCCTTAATCAATCCGTGCCTAGCGAAGGAGGGAGGGAGGAAGGGAGTGAGTTAGCAAGAGCAAGCCGTCAGTTTCTTCTGCCCCTCGGCCCTCCCTCCCTACCTGCGGCACCTCCCCACTCGAGGCAAGGGAGTAGATCCAATGCTGGGTGTCAGTGGTGGGGTTGGCGAAAATGTCGATCGAGGTGTCTAGGGAGGGAGGGAGGGAGGGAGGACGGGAGGAATGGAGGGAGGGAGGGAGGGTGTGAATGGTGGGTTGGCAAAGAGGTCAATAGACGTATCTAGGGAGGGAGGGAGGGCGGGAGGGAGGGAGGGAGGGAGGGAGAAATTGAGAGAGCCCTGCTGTCTGCAAATCAAATGGTTCGAGGAAAGGAGGGAGGGAGAGGGAGGAAGGGAGAGAGGGAGGGAGGGAGGTACCTTTCAGTGCGATGGCGGCAGCGTCCTTGGGGTTGTCAGAGACCATGTGCCAGGTCCAGAGGTTCTCCATCTCCTTCCAGTCCGTGATGAGCATGCCCTCGAAGCCCATTTCATTTCTACAGGTAAAGGAGAGGGAGGGAGGGAGGGAGGGAGGGAGGGAGGATGAGTTCTCTCATCATCATTCTAGAGGATCTCCATATCCTTCCAGTCCGTGATGAGCATGCCCTCGAAAGCCATCTCGTCCCTAGGGAGGGAGGGAGGGAGGGAGGGAACGAAGGAGGAACAGTAAGAACCAGCATGGAAAAGGGGAATAAAGGAAACGAACACAAGACGTACCTGAGCAAATCGATCAAATACGCGCGGTCAGAGACCATGGACACCCCACCCCTTCCACCTCAATACAGCACTCCATGCACGTCTAAAGCCCTTCTCGGAACCGCCTCCAGGAAGGGAGGAAGGGAGGGAGGGAGGGAGGGAGGGAGGGAGGGAGACAAGCCCCCAAAAAGCAAGACCAACAAAAGAAGAAGACGTACCTCAGCAAATCAATCAAATATTCCCTGTTCGACACCATGGGCACCCCGCCCACTTCAACGTAGCACTCCATACACGTCTTGACTCCTGCGCGAACCGCCTCGAGGAAGGGAGGGGCGTACAGCTGCCGTACCGTGCGGTCAGACACGTCCACGGGGCCGCGGTCGTGTCTAGGGGAGGGGAGGGGAGGAAGGGAGGGATGAGTGCTCCAGCTGCCGCACCGTGCGGTCAGACACGTCCACGGGGCCGCGGTCGTGTCTAAGGGAGGGAGGGGAAGGGAGGGAAGGGAGGGAGGGGAGGGACGAGTGCTCCAGCTGCCGCACCGTGCAGTCAGACACGTCTACGGGGCCACGATCGTGTCTAAGGGAAGTGAGGGAGGGAAGAATTGAATATGTAGATTTGATGTTTGGTGCACATACGTGCATTCACACTGAGCTGCTCCTCCCTCCCCCTCCTCCCTCCCTCCCTCCCTCCCCCTCCCTCCCTCCCTCCCTCCCTCTCTCTTACCCGACGCGGCTCTTGCCATAGGCGATGAAGTGCTTCATGGTGGCAGCCGCGGGGGGCAGGCTGCATTGCCTTTTCCACCTTTCCTCCCTCCCTCCCTCCCTCCCTCCCTCCCTCCCTCTCTCCCTCCCTTACCCGACGCGGCTGTTGCCATAGGCGATGAAGTGCTTCATGGTGGCGGCCGCGGGGGGCAGGTCGGGGAAGTCCTCGTGGGGGCCTGGAGGAGGGAGCAGAGGGAGGGAGGGAAGGAGGGAGGGAGAGAGGGAGGGAGGAAGAGGGGGTGGGTAAGGAGTGGGTTCATGCAAGAGAGGAGGGGCGGACAGGGGGCAGGTCGGGAAAGTCCTCGTGGTGGCCTGCAGGACGAAGGGGAGGGAGGGAGGGAGGGAGGGAGTGGTAAGAATTTCAGAATCAGACTTAAATTCATCTGTCATCATCAACACCCTCCCTCCCTCCTTCCCTCCCTCCCTCCCTCCCTACCCTGGATGGCCTCTACTACTGCCCGGCCCATCTGTCCTATCACGTAGGGGTCCTCACCGAAGGTCTCGAAGCACCGACTAAGGGGAGGGAGGGAGGGAGGGAGGGAGGATGGGTCGGTCAGCGGAGTATTGCAAGTAAATAGAGTGAAATTTGCTGGGCTATTTCCCACTAAAAAGAAGAAGAATCACAGAGGACACCGCCTACCCCCCTTCCTCCCTCCCTCCCTCCCCCCTTCCCTCCAAATCAACATCCCTCCCTTCTTCCCTCCCTCCCTCCCTCCCTTCTTCCCTCCTTCCCTCCTTCCCTCCCTATTCCTCACCTCCACTGTGGCTGCGCGTGCATGTCCAGGACAGGCCCGAAGATCCACTGGATGCCTGCTGCCTTCCTTCCCTCCCTTCTTCCCTCCTTCCCTCCTTCCCTCCCTATTCCTCACCTCCACTGTGGCTGCGCGTGCATGTCCAGGACAGGCCCAAAGATCCACTGAATCCCCGCCGCCTTGGTGTCCTTCGTCATTACCTAGGGAGGGAGGGAGGGAGGGAGGGAGGGAGGGAGGAAGGGAGGAGGCAAGGTGGGAATGAAAAAAGATTCACTGGATGCCCGCCGCCTTTGTGTCTTTTGTCATCACCTAGGGAGGGAGGGAGGGAGGAAGGGAGGAAGGATGAAGGGAGAACGTTAGGTGGAGAGGTAGAAAGAATTACTGGATGCCGGCTGCCTTTGTGTCTTTCCTCATCACCTAGGGAGTGAAGGAGGGAGGGAGGGAGGGAGGGAGGATGAGAGGGAGAACAAAGGGTGCGTGGGAGAGATAAACGAAAGTCGGAGCAAGGCATTGATTGGAGGGAGGGAGGGAGGGAAGGCAGGAGTACGTACCTTGGCCATGTTCCGGGCATGCACCAAATCAAACGACGCCGCCAGATTAATCTGTTGCGGGAACAGGGTAGCGCCCATCACGTAGTTGGCCCCGTGTAAGTGGTCGATGCCATAGAGGATGGGGGGTTGCTTTAGCTCGGCGGCCACCTCTTGGATGGCTCGGAGGGCGGTGCGCCATTCGGTGACGTTCCAGCCCGTGATTGTTTGGTTGGAGCCGCCCTTGATTAGGGAGAGAGAGAGGGAGGGAGGAAGGGAAGGAGGGAGTGTGAGGCTATGGGGTTGTTTAAATTCGGCGGCTACCTCTTGGATGGCCCGAGGGTCGTGCGCCACTCGGTGACGTTCCAGCCGGTGATTGTTTGGTTGGGTCCACCCTGGGGGAGAAAGGAAGGAGGGAGGGAGAAAGGTATAGGGGAGGGGTGCAAGTACACGAATTGATTTCTGCCAATCCATAGTCTCTTCCTCCATGTCATTTATCCTTTTCGAGAACCCTCCCCCGTTCCTCACCCCTCCCTCCCTTCCTCCCTCCCTCCTTACCCTTTGACCATCAAAAGGCGTATTGGTGATGGTGCCCACTTTCACGGTGCTCAGCCACTCCTTCACCTTTTCTTTGTCCACGTAGGGGTCGTCGGGGTAGTTGAACAGGACCTGGGCAAGAGAGGGAGGGAGGGGACGGGTGGGTGGGTGGGTTGAGGAAGCTGCAACATATTGACAGGCAAGCACTTCTCGTACCTTTTTGACTGACAAATGCAGCATCTGTCCCACACGTCCCTCCAGGTCCAGACCCTGCAACACCTTGGCGGCGGTGGGGGAGAGAGCCGCGATGGTGGCCGAGGACGACGAGGAGGAGGAGGGGGTGGAGACGGAGGAGGAGACATTCACGGCAGGAATGGAAGGGGCTTTCTTGGTGGTGTTGGTGGTTGTTGCTGGCGGGGCCGCTGCCACGAACCCGGCCAGAAGCACGCCACGCAGCAGGAGGAGCCGCATCTCGCTCGAGTGCTGCAGTGCGCCTGTGTGTTGTGTGTCGTAGATGGATGTTGAGTGTGGGCATGGGCCTCGTGTTGTTGCGGCGTTGCTCTGTTGTTGGGTTCATGCATGCTGGCTGCAGTCAGGCACATTTTTGGCAAGCCCCGGAGATGGAGAAGGAAAAGAGGGGCGTGTGGTGGTGGTGGCTGGTGTCTAGCAGAGGGCCTGTTGTGTGCGGTGGGATAGAAATGGGAGCGTTCATTAATTGACACGACGAAGATCAAAGAGGCGAGCGGAGCGAGAGACAAGCAGATCGGACCTTGTTGCTGCTTGCTTTTGTGCTGACCACTATCAACAAACAGCACACACAAGCCACAGTAATAGGCCCGCGACGATACCACCTCACTCAGCAACCACATCCACGTATTGACTGTGCAGAGGCCTTCGTTTCCTGAGCCAAAGCAGCAAAATGTCACTCGTGTAGCTATATCCAAAGCAGCATGTCCGCACGTTCATCGATGCATTCAACAAGCCCGCCCTCACCCACCACCCACCCACACGCGCAACCCACACAGGCCGCACGCAGACAAAACGAACAAAGAGAGAGCGGCTGCTGCCTGTCTCTTTCTTTTGTATTTGCCTGCCCAGTCTTCATATGTCTTCGACGCCCACCGCCGCTCGTCGACTCAGCCTCCTGCCCCTCATCTGCTGCCTGACCACGACCGCCACGACCGTCTTTGCTGCGCCCGCCTCGTCCTCTACCTGTAAGTGGCATCATGACGACAAGAGGACGTAGAAGAGAAAGAAGGGTTGGCAAGGCACATTATTAATCGCATCCTTTCTCTTGCCCTGGAAACCACTCCTTTCATACCCTCCTCGCTCTCACGCCCCCCCTCCGTCCCTTCCCACAATCCTTCCACAGCCACCACCGCCCCCATGTTCCTCCTCCGTCACAGCGCCGCCGCCACGGGCAGTGCCTTTATCAGACCCTCTGCCACGCCTTGGCTGGCGGGGGCCCGGCGTCGCTTCGCCGCAGGTAGGAAGGAGCAAGAGGAGGGAGAGAGAGCGGAGGGGAGGGAAGGGAAGGAAGGGAGAGAATGGGAAAAAAGAAGAAGAGGAGAAGAGGGTAGAAATCACGGCCCCTTGTACTACTGCCACTCCTATCAGTCAATGGAATGGGAGCGTTAAAGGATACCAATCGAAGAGCCAACATGAATCGCAACAACAAAGCGACAGGACGGGAAGGAGGGCTACACACGTGCTACACCCACTCGGAATGGTAAAATGCCTTCCCTTGCGTCTGTGGCCGTGTGTGGGGAGGGGGTCAAAAACAACAAGCCCGATCCTCGCTCCGCTCCTTGTGGTCCTGACAAAGCCTATCACTCTACTCTCTCTTTGTGTGTGTATGTGTGTCTTCGTAGTATGAGCTCATCCTCCTCTCCTCCCCTCCTCCCTCCCTCCCTTCTTCCCCCTAGGCGCAGGCCACCAGGTGACCATGAAGCTAAAAGCCGGCATTGTTGGTCTGCCTAACGTGGGGAAGTCCACCCTCTTCAACGCCTTGACGGGCGGCGCCACCGCCCAGGCAGCCAAGTACGTTTTTCCAAAAGGAGGGAGGGAGGGAGGGAGGGAGGGAGGGGAGGAGATTAATTTGCTAGGACGTTCACTTACGCACGTTTTGTTTTCTACTTTTTGCAGTTTCCCCTTCTGCACCATCGAGCCGAACGTGGGCATTGCCGAGGTAAGATGGACAGAAAGAAGAAGGAGGATAGGAGGGGAAACGGGAGAGATTCGCACCAAAACATCACTCATCACCCACCTCCCCTCCCTCCCTTCCTCCTTCTCTCCCTCTCAGGTTTCCACCCGACCCCCGCCTCCTCGCCTAGGCCGATATCGCCAAGAGCGGGTCTGTGTTACCGGCCGTGCGAGAAGTCCATGGACTTGTTTACTTACCCTCCCTCCCTCCCTCCCTCCCTCCTTCCCTCAAACAAAGGTCCCCGACCCCCGCCTCCTCGCCCTGGCCGATATCGCCAAGAGCGAGTCTGTTCTACCGGCCGTGCTAGAGTTTGTGGACATCGCGGGCCTGGTCAAAGGCGCGTCGCAAGGCGAAGGGCTGGGCAACAAGTTCCTGGCCAACATTCGAGAGTGCGATGCCATTGTGCAGGTACGTCTCTTTCTTTACTCCCTTCCCTCCCTCCCTCCCTCCCTCCCTTCTTTCGGGCAAGGTCAAAGGCGCGTCGCAAGGCGAAGAGCTGAAGAATAAGTTCCTGGCCACCATCCGGGAGTGCGATGCCATTGTGCAGGTACGGCTCTTCTCCTTCCTCCACCCCTTCCTCGCCTCTTTTTTCTCCTCCATCTGATTTTTGTCTTTGTCCACCCATCATTGCCTCGCCAGTACATACATACTCATCCTCCCTCCCTCCCTCCCTCCCTCCCTCCCTTGCCCCACAGGTGATCCGGTGCTTCGAGGACGACGACATCATCCACGTCTCGGGCTCGGTGGACCCGGAGCGCGATATGGAGATCATTAACTTGGAGCTGGCCCTCTCTGACTTGTCGCAAGTAGAAAAGGTGAGATGATGCCTTTCCCCCCCCTCATACCCTCCCTCCCTCCCTCCCACCTTCGATCGGTGGACCCGGAGCGTGACATGGAGATTATCAACTTGGAGCTGGCGCTTTCCGATTTGTCGCAAGTAGAAATGGTAAGAAGCGCTTCCTCCCTACTTTCCTCCCTCCTTCTTTCTTCGCTTCCTTTTGCTTAGGATCTCTGCATGGCGAACGACTAGGTTTTACCCTTTTCCTCTCCCTTTCTCCCTTCCTCCCTCCCTCCTTCCTGTAGCGCCTACAACGGGCCCTCAAAGACAAGACCGTCACCCAACCCGAACGCGATGGTCTCCAAAAAGTCTACGATGCCCTCGCGGAGGGCAAGCCGGCTAGGGACGTGCTCCCTACCTTGTCAGAAGACGAGCTGGCAGATGTGGGGCGCTTGGGTTTGCTGACTGGTAAGAAGGGAGGGAGGGAGGGAGGGAGGGATGGAGGGAAGGGGTGAAGACTTGACAAGCAACGACGCAGCACCGCGAGCCTTCACATCCTCACCTTTCCTCCCTCCCTCCGTCCCTCCCTCCCCTCCCCCAGGCGTGAAGGTCATCTACGCCGCCAACATCGCGGACACAGAGCTGGACACCCGTAATAGATTTGTGGAAAAAGTCCTCACCCACCTTCCCTCCCTCCCTCCCTCCCTCCCTCCCTCTCCGTCCCTCCCCTCCCTCCCTAGGCATGAGTGTCATCTACGCCGCCAACGTGGGCGATGCCGAGCTGGCTACCGGCAACAAATTCGTGGAGAAAGTGCGCGAAGTCGCCGCTAGGGACGGGGCCGGTGTGGTCATCGTCTCGGCACAAGTAGAAGCGGAGCTGGTCGAGTTGCCTTTAGAGGACCGAAAAGAGTTTTTGGAGTCCTTGGGGGTGCAGGAGGAGGCGTGTGGCCTGCGGGCGTTGGTGAAAGAGACGTATTCCTTGTTGGGATTGCAGACGTATTTTACCTGTGGGCCGAAGGAGACACGGGCTTGGACCATCAAGAAGGGGAGCACGGCGCCTCAAGGTAGGAAGGGAAGGAGGGAGGGAGGGAGGGAAGGAAGTAAAAGAGGAAGCAAGATGCGGATGCTACATTTTACCATAACCAATAGAGCATCCACTCACCCTCCCTCCCTCCCTCATTCCTCACAAAACCAAACAGGCGCGGGTGTCATCCACTCTGACTTCGGCCGAGATCATGTCCTTTCACTCACCCCTCCCTCCCTTCCCCACCAAAACAGCCGCGGGTGTCATTCACTCCGACTTCGAGAAAGGCTTCATTCGCGCAGAGACAATGTCATTCGAGGACCTGGTGGCGCTGGGAAGCGAGAAGGCCGTCAAGGACGCGGGCAAGCTCCGGTCGGAAGGAAAGGAGTATGTGTGCAAGGAGGGGGATGTCATGCTCTTCCGATTTAATGTCTAGAAAAGGGGGAGGGAGGGAGGGAGGGAGGGAGGAGGGAAGGGGAGGAAGGATAGGACAAAAGAACCAAAAGACTTTGTTTTATTTCGCGTTGTTGAAGCAGTTGAGAGAAGTGAGTTGTCGCCCTGTTCCTTCTCTCCTTTTGTAGTGCGCAAGATGAACGAGGGAGTAAAAAAGAAGCGAGGGAAAGAGCAAGAGGAAAGGACGCGACGAGGACGCAAAACCAGGCTAGCATTCCACCTGTTCTTATACATAATACGCAGTCAAACTTTGTTGCTTTTGTTTCCATCGTGCATTTATTTACACTTGCTTCAAGCCTGCCTTTCCTATCTGTCTCTCTCGTCCTCTCTCCTATTCACATACTCATTTTCCATCTTTTCCTCCATTTATGGGTGGACATCGCGAGTCACCAAACCTTCAAATTTTCCTCTTCTTCTCAATCAGTCCGTCTCAACACCCTCCCCGGGCCCAAGGACGACTCACTCCTCCGCCTCCCATGCCTCTCTCCGTTCCCCCATTCCTCCTCCTTCCCTTCCTCCCCCCCAGGACTCCTCCCCCCCTCGTCCTCCAACAAGCCCACCCCCGACTCCGCCCTCACAAACTCCGGCGCCAGCGGCACATCCACCACCACCTCCCCCTTCCCTCCCCCCCCCCCCCCCCCCCCCCCCCTCCCCCCTTTCTTGTTGCAGACAGTCTTATTGTTCGAAACGGGGTCAGTGGAG
>Ga0105055_10010826_pt1 | contig 11346 bp, 8 predicted proteins | sample BON03_FD_78090 | JGI IMG/M metagenome (GOLD analysis project Ga0105055, IMG submission 78090) | Freshwater microbial communities from Lake Bonney liftoff mats and glacier meltwater in Antarctica - BON-03 | ecosystem: Environmental > Aquatic > Freshwater > Ice > Glacier meltwater | place: Lake... | reverse complement strand
GTCGGCTATTCCGAAGGCATGACCATGGCCAGCCAGCTGGGCGCGCAGATCATCGGCGTGGGCGCAGTGGCCTTGTGGAGCGCAGTAGCCAGCGTGATCCTCGCCCTGATGGTCGGCCTGTTCTTCCCGATGAGGGTCAGCGAAGACGAAGAACGCGAAGGTTTGGACATCACTAGCCACGGGGAACGGGCGTGGGAGCTGGATTGAGGGGCGGAGATTGGATGGGAAGCTGACGTTCCGAATTGATAATGCATTTCGAGAAAGTAGTCTGATTGTCTTGTAGTTTCATGTGACCTATCAGAACAGTCTACTTATCTTTTCGGGGGCCTTATGACTAATTCGAAAATGAAGCTATTCTTGCTCGGCATGGCCGCGACCATGTCATTCTGTCCAGCTCAACAGCTCATGGCCGAACCCACCACTAGCGAGGCAATGCATGTCCCTGCTGATCTTGAGGTTGTAATCTCAGAAAGCCATGAAGCTCTTCTACTAATCTTGAACGGCGATCCATCGGGCTATGCCGCGCTATTTGCGGATCGGGAGGATATAACTCTAGGTAATCCGTTCGGCCCTTTCGGTCGGGGTCGGACTGAAGTGCTAAAGACGCTTAGCAATGCAGCAACCAAATATACGGACGGATCAGTGATCGCAGTAGACCGGATCGCGGTCTATGGTGATGGCAAGTTCGTGTGCTTGGTTGAGATTGAACATGACCGTGCAAAACTCGGAACAAGTACGGAATTTTCTGAGTTCGCCGCCCGTGTAACAAGCTTATACGAAAAGATTGATGGTCGCTGGAAATTGGTTCACCGTCATGCCGATCCCATTACAAACTATCGCCCTGCGGAGTCTATGCTAGGCAAATGAAATGCTATCCACAAAGCCCGAATGCCAAGGTCCGCAGTTCGCCCGCCAGCCCCGCTTAATCCCCCGTCAAAAGCCGGTCGACCAATTCCTTCACCGTCGGGGTGTAATTGTTGGAATAGAACGGATCCTGCTTGAATTTATACGCAGTGTGTCCGGCGAAGGCGAGATTTTGATCTGTGTCGCCGCCGTGCGCGATGTCTTGCAGGGTTTTCTGGATGCAGAAGCTGCGCGGATCGGCCAGGCGGCCGGTGGTGAAATCGTCATGGTCTTTCCATGCCGAGAAACCGCAATGTGACAGGCAGCCCATGCAATCCTTCTGGTCCTTGCGGATGGTATCGCGGCTGCCGGGCGTGACGAATACGATGGTATCATCGGGCGTCTTCAGCGCTTCCGTATGGCCTTCCGCCATCCATGATTGGGCACGTTGGCGGTCTTCCGGTTTGACCCAGAAACTGCGGCCTTTGCCTTCTTCGCTCAGCTGCACGTTCTCTTCGCATTCACCCTTTTTGGTGAAGGGGATCTGCCGTTCGCTGCGATGGATCAAATCATACAGGAAAGGGTTTTTGACGGCGGAGGAATAGAAACCGGTGGGGCTGAATTTGTGCAGCAATACATCGCCGGGTTCGACCGTGCGGAGCATGTCTTTCCAGCCCTGCGGGATGGGGCTTTCCTGCGTCAACAATGGCCGGGTGCCGAACTGGAATGCAATCTGGCCCAGTTCAGGATTGTCGATCCAGTTTTCCCACTCGCGCAGGAACCACACGCCGCCTGCCATCACGATGGCGGTTTCTTCCGACACGCCTTCCTTGCGCATCGTTTCGCGCAATGCGGCAACGCGGGGATAGGGATCTTCTGGTACTTTCGGGTCTTCTGCGTTGGACAAGCCATTGTGTCCGCCAGCCAGCCATGGGTCTTCGTAAACCACCGCGGCCATCAAATGCGGAACCTTGTGATAGGACCGTTTCCACAGCGCCCTAAACGCGCGCGCTGAACTGATAATCGGGAGGTAACAGACGTCATACTTCTCGGCAATTTCCGCGAGTTTGTAGGGCATTCCGGCCCCGCAAGTGACGCCGGTGATCATGCCCTTGGTCTGTTCCAGCACCCCTTCGAGTACTTCCTGCGCGCCGCCCATTTCCCACAAGACATTGATGTTAATCGCGCCCTTGCCGCCGGCAATTTCATGCGCGCGTTTGACCTGTTCGGTCGCGCCGTCGATGGCGTATTTGATCAATTGCTGGTGGCGTTCTGTGCGGGTCAATGCGTCATAGACCTGCGGCACTGTCTTGCCCTCAGCGTCATAGCTATCCGCATTGACTGCGCTGACAGTGGCAATACCGCCAGCTGCGGCCCATGCACCAGAACTGGCGTGATTCGTTGCCGACACGCCCTTGCCGCCTTCGATCAATGGCCAGACTTCGCGCCCGCCATAGATGATGGGGGTTAAACCCTTGAATCCCATTACTTCACAGTCCTGTTATTGCGGTTAGTCGGCCGCATTTTGTGCCCCGCCCGGCGACCCCCGGCATGGTTTGATTTCGTTTGGTTCCGGTCTGGTAGCTGCTGCTTTAAACTGTGCATAGTACCCTGCCAGTTCCGGCGCATCCTTAAAGGCGACCAATTCGAAACCGACCTGTTTAAATTCACATGATAACAACAACGGATCAATGCCGTGCTGATCAGTTGGCCGGTCGATATCCACGACTATCACTTGTCCGCCCTCTCGCAAAGCAGGCCATAGCCGCCACAGAAACGCATAAGGTTCGGTCACTTCGTGATACATATGGACCAGAAATATCCGGTCGAAGCTATTTTCCGGCAGGCGCGGATCATCCGCCTCGCCAGGTTTGATGGAGACATTGTCGAACCGCTCCCGCTCAACACGTCGGGCCAGGCGGTCCAGCGCATCGCGGTCAATATCCTGCGCCAACACCCGGCCAGACGGGCCAACGCGCGGTGCCAGACGAACGGTGTAGTAACCCTCGCCCGCGCCAATATCGGCCACTGTCATGCCCGGCTCGATTTCGGCCAGATCCATGACTTTTTGTGCTTCACCCACCCCGTCACGCTGGGTTTCGGTAGAGAATTGATTTGCGCCCAGATCAGACACTGGACGGTCTGCACGGGGAAATTCCCGAGAGGTCTCAGGGCGATCGGACTGATCGTCCACCTGCGCGCAAGCGGTAGTCAGCAACAACGCAGCAGCGCCGCAGAAAGCTCGCAGGATCATTCCCCCTGCATTCATTCGACGTCCTCCACCTCAACCTTATCGCCGGTAACCCGCTGCGCCAAGGCAGCAGAAATGAACTCGTCAATTCCGCCGTCCAGCACCGCATCCGGACTAGGGGATGTCACGCCCGTCCGCAAATCCTTGACCATCTGATAGGGCTGCAGAACGTAGCTGCGAATTTGATGCCCCCAGCCGATCTCGGTTTTCTCCTGATACTCGCCCGAAGCCACCGCTTCGCGTTCGGCCATTTCCTTCTCGAACAGGCGCGCTTTCAGCATGTTCATTGCGGTAGCGCGGTTCTTGTGCTGGCTCCGGTCATTCTGGCTGGCAACCACGATCCCGCTTGGTTGGTGCGTGATGCGGACGGCAGAATCGGTCGTGTTGACGTGCTGCCCGCCCGCGCCGCTGGCACGGTAGGTGTCGATCTTGAGGTCGCTTTCATTGATATCAATGTCGATATCATCGTCGATCACCGGATAGACCCAGACCGAACTGAAGCTGGTATGGCGCTTTGCCGCACTGTCATACGGGCTAATCCGTACCAGACGGTGCACGCCGCTTTCGGTCTTGGCATAGCCGTAAGCGTTCTCGCCTTTCACCAGCAGCGTTGCGGATTTGATCCCCGCCTGATCGCCGCTGTGATAGTCCACGATCTCAACCTTGTAGCCTTTGCGGTCGGCCCAGCGCGAATACATCCGCTGGAGCATTTCGGCCCAATCCTGGCTTTCAGTGCCGCCCGCGCCTGCGTGAATTTCGATATAGGTATCGTTGCCGTCAGCTTCGCCCGCGAGCAGCGCCGTGACCTTATCCGCATCAGCGCGCTTGGCGAGTTTCTCGAGGCTGGCCATACCCTCGGCGGCAATATCATCATCGCCTTCGGCTTCGCCCATTTCGACGAATTCGACCGCGTCCGCCATTTCGGAGGAAATCTCGCGAACGGTTCCGATTGCGCTTTCCAACCTGCGGCGTTCGCGCATGACGGCTTCCGCGCCCTTGGGATCATCCCACAGGGTCGGATCCTCCACCCGCGCGTTCAACTCGTCGAGCCGCCGTAGCGCTCGTTCCCAATCGAGCGACAAACGCACGAGCGCCAGCGCCGCCTCGATCCGATCTATATGGGCCTGCCCTTCGGCACGCATGGTTAATTCTCCGCAGAATGGGCCGTCCGCTTAGCGAACATGCCCCGATTGTAAAGGATATCGGATGGGTCGGACAGTTAGGAAACGCTAATACAGCCCGCCCTGTTCTTCCACGAAATCTGCTGGCTTGTCAGGCGAAGCCGCATCTTTTGGTGCTGCTGCAGCCGCAGTATTACCGCGGCGGATCAACGCCAGAATTTCTTTGCGCTTTGATTCAATTGCATCCTGCCGCGTGCTGCGCGGTGGCTCTGTATCCGGCTTGAAGGCTTCCCAGATTACCGATGCCTTGGGATCAGTACTGCCCGCGCCCTCAAAAACACGTTTGCCAGAAATCCGGTCAATCCGCACCATCCGCACACCCTTCGGCGCGCTGAATGGGTCTGCGCTCCACCGGCTCTTGGTTGCGGTGACAAAACGTTTGAAAATTGGCGCCGCAGTGTTGCCGCCCTGAACATAACCGCCCATGTTTCGCGGCGCATCAAATCCTAGATATGTACCCGCCACGAATTCCGGCGTCCCGCCCACGAACCACGCATTGGTCGGGCCGTTGGTGGTGCCGGTCTTGCCAAATATCGGCAGGTTCAAATTGCGCAGGCGAGTGGCCGTGCCGCGTGTAACCACGCCTTGGAGCATATGGACCGTCTGGAAGGCCGTGCGTGCATCCAGCACCTGTTTGCCGCCAGGAACCATCCGGGGCATACCTTTCCCGTCCCATTCGGCCATATTACAGCGTCCGCATTTGCGCTTGTCCGCCCGCCAAATAACTTTGCCGCGCCGGTCCTGTACATAGTCAATAACGGTTGGCTCATACTGGCGCCCCTGATTGGCCAGCGCAGAATAGGCATTGACCATCTTGAGCACGGTCGTGTCGCCAGCACCCAGCGCGAAGGCAGGATAGGGTTCATAGCTGCCAATCCCGACTCGTTTGAACGTGTTGATGACATTGGGCATGCCCGAATCCATGGCGATATGAACCGTCATCAGGTTGCGTGACTGTTCCAGGCCCCAGCGCATCGTATGGACCCCGCCGCCTCTGCTGCCCCCGAAATTGGTGAAGCATTTCTCGCCCAGCTTTGAACCCTGATAATAGCAATAGCTCTGGTCTGGCACTTCGGTCGCCGGGGTCATGCCATTATCGAGGCCGGTCGCATAAACGAATGGCTTGATAGTAGATCCGGGCTGGCGCTCTGCCTGTGTTGCACGGTTGAACGCCCCCAGGCGGCTATCAAAGCCGCCCTGCATTGCCAATATGCGGCCCGTTTGCGGGTCTTGGGCAAGGAAACCGCCGGAAACCTCGGGAATGGTGCGCACGGTATAGGCGTTGCCGGTCGGGGACGCAGCGATCACATCGCCTTCCTTAAGCGATTTAGGCAGACCAGAGAGCGGGGCCGTGGAGCCATCGGAAAAACCGATTGTGGCGCTCGAACCTGCGCGCTCGGTGACTACCCCGACACGCCAGTCTTTGTAATTTATTCCCAGGTATGAACTCGCGAGTTGGCTCGTCATACTGCCATCAGAGGCCTTCAAGGTTGCAATGGGACCGGCCCAGCCGCGATTGCCGTGGTAACTGATCATTCCCGCCCGAAGCGCGTCACGAGCAGCAATCTGCAATTGGGGATCGAGCGATGTACGAACCCACAATCCGCCGCCGTAAACACTATTCTTTGATGTTTCCGCAGTTTCGCCAAACTCTGTCATCAACTGACGCCGCACTTCTTCTAGGAAATAGCCTGCATCTACCGTTCGCGTATCGGCCTGCAGGGCGACAATCCCCAGGGGCTTCGCCTTCGCCAGCGCCGCGTTCGCTTCGGTGATGAAATCATTGTCTGCCATTTGATCGAGCACAAAATTGCGCCGCGTCAGGGCAACTCCGAAGTTCTTCTCGCGGCTGTATGTTTCAGGCGCTTTGGGCAGGATTGCGAGGAAAGCTGCTTCGTGCAATTCCAAATCGCCGACATCTTTGTCGAAATAAGCCCGCGATGCGGCCTGCACCCCAAAACTGCGGCGTCCTAGCGGGATTTCATTCAAGTAAAGTTCTAGAATCTGCGGCTTGGTCAGCACGGCTTCAATCCGGCGCGCAAGCATCATTTCCTTAAGTTTGCGAGTGACCGAATATTCATTGGTCAACAAGATGTTCTTCGCCACCTGCTGGGTAATGGTCGAGCCGCCAACAGCCCGCTCGTCCGAACCCAGTTTGGTGACATAGTCGATCACTGCCCCCGCCAAGCCGCCAGCATCGATTCCCCCATGGCTGAAGAAAGTTTTATCCTCCGCCGCCAAATAGGCCTCGATCAACTGCTTCGGGAAATCAGCATATTGCAACTGCACCCGCCGTTCACGGGCATAGGAATGGACGATCTCTCCATCCATTCCGCGCACAACTGTTGGCAAAGGCGGCTCATAATCGAGCAATGATTCGGCATCAGGCAATCCGCGCGCCAGCAATGCCCAGCCAATGATCAACAGCAACAACATCCCGCCGCCCGCAATCGCAGCCCAGCGAAACTGCTTCCGTTCGCGCCAATTATTGCCGAACCACGCCATTGCGCCGCGCGCATCGCGGCGGATCCTGTAGCGGAAATATTCGGAGGTGGATTGTTCAGCCATATTAGAAACCAGTCTCTAGCACGGAGATTCTGTCAGACGCCAGAAACATTGCGCGCTTATGTACCGGACTTTACGTTCCGGATTGGCGCGCAAAATAGATTCGAACCGCCCGGGCCATCGTCTCGGCAAAATTCCGGCGACCTTCGGCGGAGGCCAAACGTACCGCATCCTCTGGATTGGTGATGAAGCCGGATTCGTACAGAATTGAGGGCACGTCCGGCGCGCGAAGCACCGCTAATGCAGCAGATCGCTGCGCCTGTGGGTGGAATTTCAAAACTCCGGCCCCTTCGCGAATGATCAAACTGGCGAATTCTGCGGAATCCTGTTGTACCCGGCGCTGGGACAATTCGACCAATATCGCGTTCACATCTGCGCTTTGATCTTCCAGCGCCACGCCATTGACTGCATCCGCGCTATTTTCACGAGCTGCAAACCGCGTAGCCGCTTCGCTGGATGCATCCTTGGATAAAGTGTAAATGCTTGCGCCTGCAGCTTCCCGGCCGTCACCCTCGGAATCGGCGTGGATCGACAGGAACAGGTCAGCGTCAAGTCGGCGGACAATTTCGAACCGTTCTTGCAACACCAGAAACCGGTCTTCATCCCGAGTGAGCGCAACCCTGATCCCGCCTTCTTCCACCAATTGATCACGCAGCGCCAACGCCAAAGCCAGCACCAGATCTTTTTCGCGGTAACCTGCGCCGCTGGCCCCTGGATCTTTGCCGCCGTGACCAGGATCAATCACCAACAAAGGGCGGCTCTTGTCTTCCGGCCCGTAAATTGTTGGTAAATCAACCTGATCCCCGGCTTCGGGCAAGATCAACCGCAATACGTAATCACGCCCCAGATAAGGAACGGGGATGGTAAGCCCGAGCGCATATAGTCCGGCCACCAACAATACTGGTGAGCAAAAAATGAGCCAAAGCTGGGTGCGAAGTGACATTACGCACCACTGTTACGTTGTTGCGGGCAGCTTTTGCAACATCATTGGGGCAACATTGTCAGGAAAGATGCGCTCGATTACGAATCGACGCGCAATATGGTTGCTCATCGAATTTTGCGGTGCTAGCTGAAGCATACCGGAAATTCGCTTATCTTTGTCAGCGACTGCGCTAAGGGCGCTGTATATGGCAAAGGGGCAACCGGAAACGGCAAAGGGCCTGAAACCCGATGCCTCCACAGGTTGATGCATAGATGAGAAGCCTACCCCTAATTCCCAGCGAACAGCCACTGCGCTGCGTCGGGGCTTGGGACGGACAGGCTGCGCGATTAATGCGCATTCCCACAATTGCAGACACGTCACCCCGTTCCGCAGCGAAACTTCGCCCGGACCGGTTTTGTATCTCCGTTCGTCCCGCCGGGATCAGCGGTATTCACACAATAGCGCGTATTCCTCTGGCTCGGATGATCCTTGATCATGCCCCGCCCGGATGCGCTTGGAGAAATACTAATGGCAACGCGCATGCTAATCGATGCGCGCCACTCGGAAGAAACCCGGGTGGCGGTACTCAAAGGAAACCGAATTGAAGAATTCGATTTCGAATCTGCTGAACACAAGCAGATCAAAGGCAATATCTACCTCGCCAAGGTAACCCGGGTTGAACCATCGCTGCAGGCGGCATTTGTCGACTTTGGCGGCAATCGTCACGGTTTCCTGGCATTTAGTGAAATCCACCCTGATTATTACCAGATCCCGAAAGAGGATCGCGAGGCGCTGCTGGCTGAAGAAGCCGAAGCCGCACTCGAAGAAGCCCAGTTGCGCGCAGCCGACGAAGAAGACGGCAATCTGCCCGGCGACGAATATGATGCCGAAGACGAATCCTCTGAAGCATTGGTCGAAGACCTTGCCGAGGAAGGCATGGAAGAAATCGACACTTCGGAAAAAGACTCCGTCGCCACCATCGAAGAAGGCCAATTGGACGGCGACGATGATGACGATTCAGAAGATGACGACAGCGAAGACGAAGAAGAAGCTGAAGACAACAACCGCCCCGGCGGACGTGGTCGTGGCCGAGGCCAAAAGGGTCGCCGTCAAGGCGGTGGCGGCAAACCAAGCCGCGCCAAAGCAGTCGACGAAGCGCGCGCAAAACGCATGGCGCTGCGCCGCCGTTACAAGATTCAAGACGTAATCCAGCGCCGTCAGGTATTGCTGGTTCAGGTCGTAAAGGAAGAACGCGGCAACAAGGGCGCTGCCCTGACCACCTACCTCAGCCTGGCAGGCCGTTATACCGTCCTGATGCCAAACAGCAGCCATGGCGGCGGGATTTCCCGCAAGATCTCCAGTTCCGGTGACCGCAAGCGTTTGAAGGACATCGTTTCAGATCTTACCCTGCCCAAGAATATGGGCCTCATCGTTCGCACAGCCGGACTTTCGCGGACCAAGCCAGAAATCAAGCGCGATTTCGACTATCTCGCTAGAGTGTGGGACGAAATCCGTGAGCGGACCTTAGGCTCCAGCGCCCCGGCCCTGATCCATTCCGACAGCGATCTGATCAAGCGGGCTATCCGCGACATCTATAATCGTGAAATCGAAGAAGTCGTGGTCGAAGGCGAAGGCGGTTACAAAGCTGCCAAGGAATTTATGAAGCTGCTGATGCCCAGCCATGCGCGCCGGGTAAAAGCATATTCCGACCCTGTGCCCTTGTTCCAGCGTTACGGCGCAGAGGACCAATTGCGGGCAATGTATGACCCGGTAGTCCAGCTGAAGTCAGGCGGCTATCTGGTAATTAACCCGACCGAGGCTCTGGTATCGATCGACATCAACTCCGGCCGTTCCACCAAGGAACACGGGATCGAAGCAACCGCAACCGCGACTAACCTTGAGGCTGCGCGTGAAATCGCCCGCCAATTGCGCCTGCGCGACATGGCCGGTCTGGTCGTGATCGATTTCATCGACATGGAATACAATAACAACGTCCGTAAGGTCGAACGCGCCATGAAGGATGCGCTCAAAAATGACCGCGCGCGTATCCAGGTTGGCCGTATTTCCAGCTTTGGCCTGATGGAAATGAGCCGTCAGCGCCTGCGCACCGGCGTGCTCGAAGCGACCACGCGCGATTGCCCGCATTGTGACGGTACCGGCCTGGTCCGCACCGCATCCAGCGCTGGCCTGTCGGCATTGCGCTTGATCGAGGACGAAGCAGCCAAGGGCCGCGGCTCAGTCGTAACTTTGACTGCCAGCACCGAAGCAGCGGTCTATATGCTCAACTCCAAACGGGCCGATCTGACCGAGATCGAGGATCGTTACCACGTGACAGTGGAAGTGATGCCAGGCGGCGAGGATGAAGGCGCGAAGATGACGGTCGGCAGTTCCGGCCCGCGTCCGACCGAAGCCCCGACATTCGAGCCAATCGTGATCGAAGACGATGACGACGATGTTCCGGAAGACGATTACGCCGATGATGAAGGCGATGACGGCGATAATGATCGCGGTAATGGCCGGAACCGGGGCCGGAACAACAATGGTAACGATGATGATGACGGCGAGAACAAGCCGCGTCGGCGTCGGCGTGGTGGCCGCGGTCGAAAGCGTTCTGGCGGTGAAAACCAGAACGATAATTCGAACGATGGTACGGGTGAAGGTCCGAACGCAAATAGCGATGCGGGTTCGGATGATCGTCCTCAGCAAAGCCAGGAACACACATCGTCTGATGAAGACGGTGAGGACAAGCCGAAAAAGCGCCGCCGCCGTGGTGGTCGCCGCCGGCGCGGTCGTGGCCGCGGTGAAGGCGAAGGCGAAAACGGTGCTGAAGGCACGGAGAACCCTGTGGCAGGCGCAGAAAACCTGTCCGAGGTCTCTGCCCAGATGAAGGAAGACATCGCGGTTGTAGCCGGCCCCGATGGCGCGCCTGAAACCGCCGAAGCGATGGCGGACGAAAAGTCCCCAAGCAAACCAGCGCCGAAACGTCGTTCACGCGCCAAGAAAACCGACGCGGAAACGCCCGCAGCGGATTCAGAGGCGGCAACGGCTGGAGAAAAGTCCAAGCCGGTTCGCCGTTCGCGCAGCCGTAAAAAGGTAGAGGAGGAAGTTCCTTCCGAAACCGCACCAGCGGCTGATGATGCTCCGGCGGAAAAGCCCAAGCGTCGTTCGCGCGCCAAGAAAGCTGATCCGGTCGCCGAAGATGGCGAAGCTCAGGCTGAGCTTAAGCCGGAGAAGACCAAGCCAGCCGCAAAGGCTGCATCTAAACCGCGCGCAAAGCCTGCAGCAAAAGCTCCAGCCAAGACGGCAGCCCCAAAAACTGCTGCAAAGGCTTCTGAGGCAGCCCCTGCGGAAGAAGGCGAAGCCGCCGGACCTCGCAAGGGCGGTTGGTGGCAGCGGACCTTCGGGTAACTGACCGAAACCAAAAAAGGGCCCCCTCTCCGTCTGGATTGGGGGCCCTTCTTTTTATGGAGCACCTCGGTGCCTCCATTAGTTCTTTAGATCAGCCTTCGGCTACGACGCGCTCGATCGTCGAAACTTCACCATCGTCCGGGTCTACAGAGGTCCAAACGCCGGTTTCATCAATT
>Ga0105055_10010825_pt1 | contig 11347 bp, 4 predicted proteins | sample BON03_FD_78090 | JGI IMG/M metagenome (GOLD analysis project Ga0105055, IMG submission 78090) | Freshwater microbial communities from Lake Bonney liftoff mats and glacier meltwater in Antarctica - BON-03 | ecosystem: Environmental > Aquatic > Freshwater > Ice > Glacier meltwater | place: Lake... | reverse complement strand
CTCCCTCTGAGCTGTCTTCTTCTCTTGTTCCGTTTTCTTCCCCTCCCCCTCGTCCTCGTCCTCCTTCTCCTCCCCCGCCCACCCCATCCTCAATTACAATATCCACAGATAAATACCGACCCTCCGACTGAGCGCTGTGCGGGGAAAACGCGCGTGGTGAGTGGGGGGTCGGCATTAGCCCTGCGTTGGCATCTCCTGCATGGGCTGATGTTATGAAAATATACGTATATGTGCATGCACATATACCTGCCCCACCATCTCTTGCTGATGTTACGAAAATATATTCACATATCTGTGTAGATAGATGTACATATACGAATATGCACATATATGTATACCTGCCCCTCTATCTCTTGCGTATGCTGATGTCACGATAATATATTCATATATTTGTATAGATACATGTACATATATGTATATACATATAACTACCCCGCCATCTCCTGTGTGTGCTGATGTTACGAAAATATTTTCATATCTCTGTGTAGATAGATGTGAACATATACATATGCTCATATACATATACCCGCCCCACCATCTCTTGCGTGTGCCGATGTTGCTGCCCCACCATCTCTCAACACCTCCACCAGCTTATCAGATATATCGCCTCCCCCCGCTCCCCCCATGCCGTGCAACATCTTATCACCCGTGACTCCTCTTCCCACCCCTACCCATGCGCTGCATCCTCCTTCCACCACTTGTTCTGCTCCTCCTCCTCTCTCTCCTGCCACTCTTTTTCTCGGGGCTCCTTCTGGAGCACCTGAAGACGCAAAAGGCTCCTGCCCCCCCCCCACCGCTGTTCTTCTTCCCCCCTCGCCCTCTCCCTCTCCCTCTCCCTCCTCCCCTCTCGCCCTCATCCTTGGCATGTGCTTGAGAGGAGATAGAGGTGTGGTGGGAGGAGGGGACGAGGGCGGAGGAAGAGGGCAAGAGGCAAACACCCCACTATACCCAAGTATTCGTACATTGCGCAGCTGGTCTTGGTGTTGCTTTTCTCTCTCACGTGCGTGTGCCTCCACGCCCAGCCTTCTGGCTACCGCCACTTGTGTATCCGTGCCCTGCAAGGCTGGCGCGGGGGTTGGGCATGCAGCATGTGCAAGACGCGCAAGTTCTTGTCTTTTCTGGGGCAGATGCTGCAGGAACGTCGTGGTCTCCTGCGCGAGAATGAGGCCCTGCTCGCTGTAGATACAGATTTGAGCGTCGTCTAGCAGCTCACGGTATTCTGCGTGCACCTTGCCATGTTGGCAAAGCGTGCGATCTATCTTACTCAGCGCATTGCTGCCCTGAAAACGGCTCGGGTTGCCGTGTGCGCGCGACCATAGTACATGGCCGTCAGCTCCTGACAGCACCTCCAGCGGCGAAGCATCAATGGAATGAGTATGTTCGATTAGCGTTCCGTGGAGCTTGTGCTGGTACGTAGTGTGCTGCGAGGCGACTTGCTCTGCCCCTATGTAGGTCTGCAGCGTGTCGATTGCTGCTAACCGCGCGCCCTCAAACCACAGCTCGTCTTCGCCTTCTACATATCTTCCCGCATCGTCTTCGCCTTGTCCGCCGTCTCTGTTGCTGTGGAGTACGGCAAGCGCCTGCAGGGCAAAACTTTTGATAGCACGCACCAGAAAGAGGCGGACGCGCATGGGCTCCACCGTGCTCAAACGCTGGCCAGCGTATTTCACACAGGTGGCCCGCATCTGAGGGTGAGCGTACGCCATCTGCACGAGCGTGTCCTGCGCGGCCTCCCGCACTGGCAAAACGGCATCCGTGAGCAGCACCGATACCGATCGCAGCACCGCCTTTTGAACACCCTTACCCCTGGCACCGCCCACCGCGTCATTCGAGAGCACGCGATCGCACACGTCCTTGAGGGCTCGCTTTCGCCGGAAGGCGCTGTGGTTTTTCAGTTCGACTCGTAGCGTGTCGAACCAGGCCAGCGGGCCAGGCGGCAGAATAGTTTGCTCGGGCGGAGAATCTACCGACTCGAGAACCATCACGTCTGGTTTGTGTATCTTCTGCCAGAATCACTCTATATATCCAGCGACGAATGCAACGATGCGATGTCCGCATTGCCATGCATGACGACACGCGTGGGTATTTGATGTTGGGTATTTGATGTCAGACTTCCCCGCGCCTACGTTGAAGTCTTCGGAAGCTTTGCAAGGAGGAGAAGTGTCTGATTCCCGCGCTCTTCACAAAAAAGTTCAAGAGCTTGCAGCTTGAAAGGGAGGAAGGCGGGTAGAGAGGCTGCTTGCTTTCTGTTTGTCGACAGTGGAGGGCAGTGACGTGAATCAGCTCGGTTTTGGGGCGGGTGCTGTGGTAGCAGGGGCAGCGCAGACAGAGATCTCGTGGCGCGAGAAACCAGTGCTTTTTGGACTTCAAATCGTCGTGTGGGAGGGTGAATAGTTGCTTCGTGGGGTGGGCACTGCGTGCACTGGCGCAGTGGAATGCAGATCTGAATTTAAGAGCAGCATGTCCGGCGCTCGTAGCTCTCGCGCTGGTGCGCACTTTGTCGCAGCACCCGCTGGCGCCCTCAGCGAGGATGTCTTCTTTTCTGACGGCGAGAGTGAAAACGAGCTCTCCTTCGAGCACTGCATAGCGACGACCATCCCCGTCGAAAAAGCCAGCCATGGCATCCGCAGGTGCGCCCGAAGCCCACTGTGTAGTGCCTTTGCTGTACTTTGCTGTCAACTTCTGCTCACATCTCTGGCCCTGTGGCAGGTGCAGGCCCTCGAGCGGGGCAAAAGAAATGGGGCAGGAAAGTGTGGGCATGGCATGTGACCGCAAGGGTACCGCAGTGAAGGGCGAAGATGTTGCTGCACGCAGCAAGCGTGCGCATCCCTTTCGCAAGAAGGGTTCCCGCGAGCGAAAGGCACCTGCAGTGCCCTTGCCAGAGCTCACCAAAGTAGTGAGCTTGTCGGACGCGGCAACACCCCCGAAGGCAAGCCAAGAGGAGGACTCTGGGCCGGCGCACAAGCGTTGGCGGCTGGGGACTGCTGTGGTGGCAGTCGAGCACTCGGGATTCTCTGATGACGATGACGAGGGTGATGATCTTTTCAGCGATGAGTTCCGCGAGAAAGCCTTTAATGCGCCGCCGCCGCAACCCCACCTCGCCACGCAGAAAGCCGCAATTACGAGCCAGGAGCTGCCAGCTGCTGTGAGCTTGAGCTCGAGCTGTGAGGTCAATCTCGGTCAAAACCATTCCAACACATGCAGTGTCCGGCCGGGCACTGCCCATCGGGGTAGCTCGTCTGCTTCTTCACACACTATTGCGTCTGTGCATGAACCTCCGACAGGGCGTGCAGCATCTCCTCACACTGATGTCGCTTACGATGAATCCGAAGAAGCACAGGCCGAAGCTTGTTCGTTCGAATACGATCTGCCTCGACAAGATGCAGAGGATGGCCAAGATGAGATGGAGGAAGACGACGACGCGCAGGTTGATCAGGGATCGCAATTCCATTGCTATGGAGATGTTGCTATTCAAGAGACTGCCCTCGAAGAATCTTCGTCCGACGCTGCCATTGAAGAAACTCCATCTGACGCTGCCCACGAGTCAACTGACAAAATAGAAAGTTCTTTCCCGGACGAATTGGAGCAGGGTGCATGCTCACACGAACGCGAGGCAATCTGCAGTCCTGCTGCGCGTGCACAGGGCAGCAGCAATCACTGTGGCTCTTCAGGAGTAGCCGCATCGGCACCAAGCGACGACGACAGCTCTCAGGAGATGGACACACGAAAGATATTTTTTGGCAAACTATCTCAACGCCTGTCTCAGTCTCAGAAACAAAGAAGCATAGATGCCATGCATAAACTTGGCACTATCAATACTGAACCACCTGTATCATGTGTAGCATCAGGCGCCAGGGACTTGCATGTGCACTCTGAGCTCGCACAACCTTCTGGTAGCGCGAGATCTACATATGAGGACTTATGTAGTGCAGCCTTGGCAGATGGCCTGCAGGGCTCGACAAATGTGCCCACGGCGCCAGAGGTAGCCATTAGCAGGATCAGCAACAACAGACGTCAGACTGCATCCTATAAAGATGTTCAGCCACTTCCTGATGTTCCCCGCACCAGACAGCAAGCGTCGCGAATTCATGCTACAGATGCTAGCGGTTCAAGTAAGCATCAAACGAGCAATGCGTGGCACGCAAGCGTCAAACCAGCCATGCTTGGCAGCAAGCATCCTGTCGTGGCTGTGGGAAAGGAGATCACAAACAGAGTTTCGGCAATCTCTGGCAGCCTTGACGACATGCAACAGCAACTGCAGACAGCTTCGTTGCACAGCCTCAACACACCCATCCCAGAGGTGCTCAAGCTGCACAAACACAATTCACTTGATGCTGATCACGCTAGCACCAGGAATGGAAACGAAAATTTCTTCACAGTGGGGGCGGGTAGGGTAATGCAACAGCAGGATTCCCGTGGAAAGCTTCCCGTCGCCTCCAGCACCCCTGCTTTCGTTGGCTTCAAAACCGCGAAGGGCAGGGTTCTTGAGACAAAGAGTGATGGCCACATGGCTGCGCACGTGCTCCTTGGTGGACTTGTAAACGAAATGAAAGCTGCAGTTTCCAAGAGTGCTGACACGTGGTGTACGGCAGCGGCTATTGGTGAGGGTGGCAGCAGCTCTGCTCTGTCAAGCTCGAAAAGTGCATGTGGCAATATCGGCAATATCGGCAATATCGGCAACACCAATGCTAATACCAATCTAGCCCATCTCATCGCTTCTTCCTCCTGCAACAGAAACTACGCGGCTGAAGACCTACTTGACAGCCGAAAAGGGAATCTGCATGTGCAGGCTACCAGTGTCAACGTAGCCAGCGCTGCCCCTTGTTTGGCGCAAGGAGGGATGACGATGGGCCACGCTGACACGAGAGGAAAGTGTGCAGTGGTCAAGATGGGGGCGGTAGATGTGGCCGCTGCGCCCACTGCTGCAAAAGGAGCTGCGGTCAAGGGAACCCACGATGTTGTCAAGGAAACACGACAGGGCAAAGCGTTGGTGAGGGCAGCAGAAAAATGCAGGGATGAAGCAGTTGTAAGCACAGGGACAGGACACCAAGTTGCAGAAGCACACGTATTGCATCAGGCAGGGGGGGCAGGCAACGGGGTATTGGGATTCAGAAGTGGCACTGGGCGCTCTCTTATTGCTAAGTCTGATACCTTGAAGAATGCTTCGTCTATCTTTGGCACCCTTTTAGGTGACATGCAAGCACTGCAAGCAGCAGCACGTCAGCAACAGCACAGCCAGCACTTGCAAGACGCTGACATGATGGAGGTATCTTCCTCAAAGGAAAAGAAGCATCAGAGCGGGGCTGCCCAAGATCTTGAGCAATCTGTCAGTGGAGCTGCGATGAGCTGCGACGAGCCCATGTTTCAAAGGGGTACAGGTAGGGTGGTGCAGCTTTCGCAAGAGAGCATGCGTAGTATTGCGGCGCAATATGGCGAGAAGTCTAACTCTTCTTTTAATGCTTTGCACGACAACACAGAGCCATTTTTTAGCACGGGCACGGGCAGGCGTGCAGAGCCCTCACAGCAGAGCTTGCTGCGTGTGCAAGCTTGCTATGGAGATGCGCGCCTCCCAGATAGCTTGCCTGCCAATCAGGAGACGTCTTTGGTCGGCAGTGCTTTCGTGGACAATGGTTTCAAGCTTGCGCATCAACTGTCGGGTACTGGGAAAAACGACATGCCAAGGGACGAGATACCAAAGCTAGCACATCAAGTCGGGGTTTGTTCAGGGGGTAGAGCACAACCGCAGCGGGCGCCGACAAAGTCGTTTTCCTATCATCTTGCCGAAGATGGTTCTGGCGGCGCCAGCCATGGAGTTGCGGTGCCTTGCGGCAGCCTTAGTGCAGCATCTTTTGCTTCCTTCAAAACTGCCAAGGGCAAATCGCTTGCCTTGTCATCAGAAAGTTTGAAGAGTGCTACTGCCATCTTTGGAAGTCTGCTTGGTGACTTATGCGCCCTAGACGGCGCAGTGGTGGGTGCTGACGTGTGCTCTCTAGATGCCTCCACAGCACCCGCTCCCTTGCACGCTGTCTTTGCTCCTGGGCATTTGGAACCGTCTGCAAAGCAAGATCCTGGGGTCTTGAGCTCGGCCATTGGCAAGATTGTGGAGCCTTCTCAAGTGAGCATGCAAAGTGCCCTCAGATCCTACGATGGGAAGAGCACTTTGGTTACTTGTGCTGCTGCAATTGTGGGGAATGCTGTGCAAGTGGCTGCCAAAGACAATGATGGTACAGGGAGCATCATGAGCGCAGAGGTATGCCCTTCACGAAAGGACACAGGTGAGGTGCAGCTCTCCTTGCAAAAGCTCAACCAAGTTGATGATGGTGCCGACAACCATAGCATGCCCTTGGCCACAGCCTCGTATGCGCATGCTGGCAGCAAACACAGTGCAGCACAAACAAATGCAGCACAAACAAGGTCAGCACCCATGGCATTTGACTACAACCTTGCAGAACCTCATGCATTGCATCAGGCAGGGGGGGCAGGCAACGGTGTAATGGGATTTAGAAGCGGGACTGGGCGTTCTCTTATGGCTAAGACTGATAGCTTGAAGAATGCTACGTCCATCTTCGGCAGTCTCTTGGGTGATATGCAAGCATTGCAGGCAGCAACACATCAACAACAGCACTCGCAAGATGTAGACATGTCCGAGGCATCTTCCTCGAAGGGGAAAAAGAATCAGAGCTGGGCTGCCCAAGATCTTGAGCAATCTGTCCGTGGAGCTGCGATGAGCTGCGACGAGCCCATGTTTCAAAGGGGTACAGGTAGGGTGGTGCAGCCTTCGCAAGAGAGCATGCGTAGAGTTGCAGCGCAATATGGCGAGAAGTCTACCTCTTCTTCAAAGGGAAACAACCATCAGAGCTGGACTGCCCAAGATCTTGAGCAATCTGTCCGTGGAGCTCCAATAAACTGTGATGAGCCCATGTTCAAAAAGGGGACAGGCAGGGTGGTGCAGCCTTCGCAAGAGAGCATGCGCAGTGTTGCGGCGCAATATGGCGAGAAGTCTGCCCCTTCCTTTCCTGCTTCGTACGAGGATTCGGAGGCTAACTCGGAGCCCTGTTTCAGCACGGGCACGGGCAGACGCGCAGAGCCCTCACACGAAAGCATGCAGCAGGTGCAGCGGACATATGGTGTCAATAGATTGTCGACAGCAGGCGATGCGTGTGCACACGACACGTCTCCAGACGATCAGGAGCCTGTCTTCAGCAGGGGCACTGGCAAGGTGGTGCTGCCGTCGGAGGACAGCATGCGCCGCGTGCAAGCCTCGTATGGCGACAAGAGCGCCAATAGCGGCGAATGTGTGGGCGACAGCAGCGGACCGGTTTTCAGCAGTGGCATGGGTAGGATTGTCGAGCCCTCGCACTCCAGTTTAGAGCTTGTGCAGGCTGCATATGGCATGCCTCCCGCATCCGAGCATCTCGACGACGGACCTGTCTTCAGGAAAGGTACTGGAAAAGTGGTTGAGCCCTCACAGGACAGTCTGATGAAGGTCAAGGCCTCATACGGCCACGCATGCGACTTGAGCACAACCCACGATGTGACAAATGACAGCACGCTCGCGTCCCCACTTGTGCGTGCTACCTCGCGATCCATGGCAGAGGGCATGATGCTTACGCCTGCATCTTGTCATAGACCACTAGTGCCTAGATTCGGCAATCTCACAACGAGTCAAGCTCTCAACGAGTCTGGTGATGGGTCTGATGCATCTGACCCGTCCGCCGTGCGTGCATCGACAATGGGCTCTAGGCACAACTCAGGCGCAGGTGTAGGCGTAGGCGGCAGCTCAGGAGCCAAGCGTCCTGCTGCCAACAAAGACAAGCGAGCTTTTAAAGTGCCGCGCAAGTTGGTAGCGCCGCCACTGATATCCCCAATGAGCGGCAGCTCCAGCACAGGCAGCTCGTCGGCAAACACGAGTCTCGACCACACCACTGGTACGCCCTTGTCAGCAGCTCGATACGCAATGCAGCTAGAGATGACTGGTCATGACACGGCACATGAGGCACCACATACACCAGGTGTTATGACGAGCAACACCACAAATCTTTTGACGGCAAGCTCGGGCAAGGCGCTAGCAACGCCGCGCCACCTCTTCTCGCCACAAACTGCCATGAAAATCAGCGGCTTCCGCGTGACAAACGCCGCTTTGATGGACTCGAGTGTGTCACACAGCGCCGATTCATCGGCAGATGTGAGCATGTTAAACGTGAGTTTGTTCAATGCTTCGGTCACGTCCGTCTCTCTTGATAACTCAGTCAACCAAACCTCTGTCGATGGCCCCACTGCACCAATGTGTGTCAATGAGAATACAACTCCCGACCGTCAAGGGCCTGACTTTTTCCAGAATCGCCTCAACGAGGACAACAATGAGGGCAGCACCGTGTCGTTGGGGCTACAAGAGGCTGTCGAGCACGCGATGCCCTTCGAAGACTGGACCAATGGCAACATTCAAATCAAAGAATATATGAAGATCCGCCAAATCAGTCAGCACAACGCGCTTTCTTTCAAATTTACAAGTGAAGGCACCCAATTTTTTCCCTTGTCTGACGACGAAGGAGCAGCTGCGTCTGGAGCTGCTGTGTGTGCTGCGTCTGGTGGTGGTGAGTGCGCGGCAGCGCGGCAAATGATTGGAATGGAGGAGATGTATTCGTTGCTCAAGGCGCGCACGCAAGACACGCAAGAGAGTTGCCCGGAGGTGGCGTGGATGCAGAATCACTACAAGTGGATCGTGTGGAAGCTGGCGTCGATGGAGCGAGCGTTTCCTTCCATCTTTGGTGGTCGGTGGCTAACACCCGACCGTGTCATGCTTCAGCTCTTGCATCGTTATGATAAGGAGGTGCTGGGCAGCACGCGCTCGGTTCTGCTGCAGATCAAACAGCGCGATCAGATGGGCTCACAGCACCTCGTCTTGTGTGTGTCGGGTATCGAGACGGAGGGTGAGCAAGTGATGCTCCAGCTCATGGACGGCTGGCACAGCATTCAGGCTATCGCCTCGCCATCAATCGCGCAGCTCACACGCCTCGGCAAGATCTTTATCGGGCAAAAATTGCGTCTATACGGCTCAGACACAACGCAGGAAGAAGGCAAAGATGCCGTGCTCAAGATCAGCTGCAATGGCGCGCGCCGCGCAGAGTGGCACGCCAAGCTCGGTGCGCAAACTGCCCCCCCTCCCCTGATAGGTATCCGAACGATCAAGGCAGGAGAAGGTGTAGTGTCTGCCATGATGGTGGTTGTACAACGCGTCTTTCCAGTGGTGCACATGGATTCCCTGCCCTCTGGCGAAAAGCTGTGGCGCTCGACCAAGAGCGAGGAGGCGGCCCAGCTTGCTTCTCAAAACGCGCAGCAAGACGCCTGGGAGAACTTCCTGGCAGCGCAGATGAAGCTGGAGAACATGGAGGGCGACGCCGACTCTCGCGAGGCTGCCCAAGAGCGCCAGCAGAAAATGGAGGAATGGCGCCTCGAGTTTCTGAAAAGCCAAGTGGAGCGCAAGGTGTGTAGTGTGATGCGTATCAAAGTCGCCTGCCTCCATCCCGTGCACCACCAGCAGCGCGCGGCGGCCGAAGCCTATATCACGTTCTGGCGTCCGCAGGAGAGCATCGGTGAGGATGTTAAAGAGGGCGCCACTCTGGAGCTTCACAATATGGCTGTTGCGGCTGTGCGCAAGAACGAGTGTTTGTGTCTGTCCTCGATGAAAGGCACCAAGTGTCGCCGCCTCCGTTCCCTTACGTCTGAGCAGGAGGCGCTGGTACGCAGCACGTACCATGCGCGCACATTCAGCGACGTCAGCCAACTGCACAGAGCAAGCGTCAAGCAAGAAGTGGATATCATTGGCGTTGTCGTCGCTGTCAGCGAGTGCTACGAAATTCAGACGCAGAAGGGTCCCAAACGCAAGCAGGCCATCGTGCTGACATGCCCTCCCTGCCCTAGTGCACTCTCGCTGCTGCATGATGACGAGGTGGAGGAGGAGAACTACGTGGTCTTGAGATTGGATCTCACGGGGCTCATGGCTGTTAAATTGGTGGCTGACCGGGCGGGCAACAAGCAGCCGGCTGTGCTCGCTGTGCAAAACATTAACGACATTGCGCGAGCCAACGTGCGAGGCTTCGACGCTGGGTGCAATGTGTTTACATGCAGCGCCTTTGAAGATGCCAAATTGCTCTCCTCTCTCCCATCCTCGCCAGCTGCCTGCAACACCACGACCACCAAAGGCGACAGCAACGACGACAAGAGTGCGGCAGAGCATTGGTCGCGTCTCAGTGACTGGATCCAAACACATGGCGCTACGCTCGGACTCGCCACTCCTGACGGGCACCACACCGTCTTAGAGCGCAGGGCTCTCACTGCACAGCGCATCTTGCAGATTTTGGGTCAGGGGGTATAGATTCTTGGGTCCGGGTGTCTAGACTCGTCGTTGCGTGTCGTTGCGTGTCGTTGCGTGTCGTTGCATGTCGTTGGTGTATCGTTGGCGTGTAGTTGCGTCTATCATTGACCCGCATGTGCTCCTCTCCGTGCAAACGCGAGTCCACTTGTTCTCTGAACAAATGCTCCCCTCAGCCAGTTGACAGCACTGCCCTAGACTCTTCTGCACTCTCCCCCCACGGATGTAGAGGCCTAGTACTCTAAGCGTGCATACACATACGTATAGATGTCTGCTCCGCTCTCCTGTTGTGTCCTCTTCCCTCGTCATGACAAGAGGAGAGAGGTGTCAGTAGAAAGGAGAAGAGTGCGAGTGGAGTGTGTGCGCTTCTTGAAGCGCCAGCCTCTAGTCTGCTGTGCCTCAGCACAGCGGCGGGGATGAGCAGTGTAATCAGACTCAAAGCGCTAGATATTCTCGTCGCAGCGTGACTAGATGTAGAGCGTGTCATGACAAGCAATTTGACACGCACACATGCGCATCCAGAGATTGGGCGCGCTAGAGTCTGCCACAGGGAGCGTCTGCCTCGAGCCAACTTCATGCACTGAAATTTTTGTGTACACAAATGTTTTTCGTCAACGCTTTCTACGGTGTGGCTCGCTCTTACCCTCACCCCGTTGTGCGTGTGTGTCTCTGAAAAATCGCCGGGCAACTTTACACGACGCACCGCTCTTGCTGTTGTTGGGACTAGTGACTGTACCCTGGTGCGAGCGTTTGACAGGCGCCTCCAACGCTTCTCGTCCGTTGGCAGAGAATGAAGGCCCAGGCGGGCTCTGGGCTAGAGGCTCCAGTCGTTGACTTGCCCTCACACAGTGAGGGGTTTTGCATGCGTTTTTTTAGAAGAGATGCGACTTTTTAGAAGAAGTTCAGGTGATATGGGGTGGCTACGATAAGTAGGCTCCATAAAATTACAGGTCTCTTTTGCAGAATATCATCTAT
>Ga0105055_10010823_pt1 | contig 11349 bp, 12 predicted proteins | sample BON03_FD_78090 | JGI IMG/M metagenome (GOLD analysis project Ga0105055, IMG submission 78090) | Freshwater microbial communities from Lake Bonney liftoff mats and glacier meltwater in Antarctica - BON-03 | ecosystem: Environmental > Aquatic > Freshwater > Ice > Glacier meltwater | place: Lake... | reverse complement strand
GATATATATCTATATATATATTCATATATATATATATATGTATATGTACATGTATAAATATATATATCCGTGTGGGATATGAGCAGGGACCAAGATCGAACAAGTCTTTTTTTACGACCCTGACGGAAACGGCGTTGAAATTGGCAATTTTGACATTCAAGACTCCTAACGTCAGGCTCTTGCGCACTGCAACAAATTGCGACACACTGCAACACACTGCAACACACTGCAACACACTGCAACACACTGCAACACACTGCAACATAATGCAACACACTGTAACACACTGCATCACACTGTATCACATACTGCATCACACTGCATCACACCCTGCATCACACACTGCATCACACACGGCGAAAAATTGCAACACACTGCTCGAGCAAATATGTGTGTGTGTAAACATGCCTAGTAAGGAATAACAGTAACCATCATCAAGATTTTTCCCGCGTGACAGCCAAGTGCAGGGTCAGAGTATTTCGAGCAAATTGAGCTTTCAGTAAAGCTACTATCACGTGATAAAGCAGCATTCATTGATGCAGCGTGGTGCAATGTGTTACAGTGTGTTGCAGTGTGTTGCAATGTATTGCAATGTGTTGCAGTGTGTTGCAAAGCGCGACTCACGTCGTATTGATTTGGGGTGGCTTTGGTTAGTAGGATCGATCAAATTATAGGTCTCTTTTGCGAAAGAGCCCTATAAAAGAGGCGATATTCTGCAAAAGAGACCTATAATTTTATCAATCCTACTGACCGTAGCCACCCCATTCCACCTTTGTTTCAAGCAACTCACATGCAGTCATTTTTGCAACAGAGGCCTACCAATTGACGTGTGAATTGCACTTGCACAAAAGAGAACTAGCCATTCAAGTGTAAATCGTTATTTTATAGAAGAAACCAATCAATTCAGGTCGTCGTTGACGACTCACGGACGCACTTCTTGTATTTTCCTTATTCTATCACGTGTCTCAAAACTTGTCGCTTGTGTGCTTGTCTTTAAGTCACTATAAACCTGTATTGCTACATTTCTACTTCTAATAACGTCGTCACAGTTTGGCTTATATTTGTTGATGTTCGTCATTTTCATTACTCATTTATACACGCGCAAACATTGACACACACACTCGCACCGTGGCACATGCACGATTCAGTAGGAAAACAAGCAGACTCTGGGACGGCCAAAAGTTAATGAAATAATGAAAAAATTAATTTTTCATTCAGTAATCATCGGATTAATTAAAAAAAGAAAAATTTAACCCCCTCCACCCAATCGGATTTATTCCCGAATCTGACCCTCTCCACCGCTATGAATTTGGTCCGCCGAATTTCTTTTCCAAAACTTTCAAATTTTCCATAATATTTTACTCAACTTGGCAAATTTCGGGGGGAGGCCAATGTCGAAAAGCATGCAGATCCCGGGAAAAAGAATCGAAGCAGTCGGAAATCACGTGAAAATAGTTGGAAGCTGTTAGAAGCATTTCTAAGATCGAGAAAAGAAGAGAATTTGTACGGGCATTGTGATATGAACAATGCCCGAAGAATTCTTTCAAAAGGCTCTACACCCTGAAGGGGTTGCTGGTTTTGGTGGAAAAAGCTTCATTTTCAAAAGAATTTCGGTGGGAATTTCAGAGCGGTGGAGGGGGTGATATGCTTTTCCCTTATTCCTAAGGAAATTCCATTCCGTAAACCCATTTTGCGAACCGGGCCGCGCCCGCTTCGCTGAGAAAAAAGATAGAATTTCCATCTCAGGATGTCAGCAAAACGTATTCTATTCTAGTTTCAGCCAAATTCGAACCGTTTTCGAATCCGTTCAGGGGCCGTGTACGATGAACGTGCAGAATGAACCTCTTCATGACATGGTGTGTGTAGTAAAACGTGAAATCCTCCCCGAATGGAGGTGGAAACTTTGTGAGTTTCAACACGGAAAAAATATATCAGTTTCGGGAATAAATTTGATTTGGTGGAGGGGGTGAGCTGTGATTTAAGAAAAATGGATTATGCGCTATATCAACAGGACAGACTACCCATCAGGGTTCAGTCCAAAAATCTGGCCTGCAGCGCATTTGGTTTGATGATTCTGGCCTTATATTACCGCATGCAACACTTTTTTTCACAAAATAATCTGGCCTGCGGCGCATTTTTTTGCACAAAAAAAATTCTTCTTAATCATTCTGTGATGCATTTGATCTCAAGTTTCAAGCGAGTGGCATAAATCCGAGACAATATAAACCTAGCTTATTTGGTCAAATCGCAGGACTGTCTGTTCCTACGTCGCCGGTTTGATTCCGGCAAAAACTCCAAAAATTGAGAACAAATTCACATTTGAGCACATAGAGCTTCCAGTTGCATGCATTTCGACAGGTGTTGTGAGCACCATGCATGTGCAGGTGTGTACGTTAGACATTTGTTGTGAACATCAGCTGATTGTGCGCTTTGCATACCTGTGTCACATGATCGGCGACGATTGCGACTTTTTTTCCTTCGTGTACATCAAGCTTTTTGAGCTTGATTGATGATTGCTTTTATTACTTGTAACTGTAATTTAGTACCCTTGCTTGATGGTCTATGTAGCTCAAATCCATGTGGATTTGAGTTCTCGAATTTTTGAGTTTTTTGTGTAGAAGTCGCTTTCAACAACCGATCCGCGGTTACCTATCACAAAGTTAATCTGCTCGAATTTACACGTCGGAGCAGCTGCTTTGATGCTTTTGTGCTGCTCGTTTGCTTCTGCTTCTTTCACCTCTAGGAACCCCTTGTCCCTGTCTGTCGACAGTTTAAATTCTAAAATATTTCAGATCTGCTGAGCCTCATAGATTGCGACACCATCCGGTCGCCTGCCCAAGAAACGATTTACGAAGAAAGACTCTGGATCGAGATTGTACCGTGCCTCTTGACTTTCAAAATGGTCCTAAAGAATCTTCGGTGATGGATCAGTCCTTGGCACCACAGCTCAGTGGAGACAAGCACGACACTTATCAAATGTGGGTTACCCGCAGGTCCCCGGTTCGTTTTCGGACGAAACCCCGTCAACTCAAATCCAAATGGATTTGAGGCTTTAATTTTGAGCAAATAGACCTTGAAGCAATGGTTCAAAACTACTGTTTCCAGGAATAAAAGCCAATAAACAACATAATCTGCTCGAATTTACACTTCGGAGCAGCTGCTTTGAGTGCATCGATGATGCTTTTGTGCTGCTCATGTGCTTCTGCTTCTTTCACCTCTAGGGACCCCTCGTCCCTGTCTGTCGACAGTTTGAGAGATAATGTTGTTTATTGGAAAACCAAAAGGAAGATCAATAATGATCTCCTCGTCGACAGTTTAGATTCTAAAATATACGATCTGCTGAGCCTCATTGATTGCGACCCCATCCGGTCGCCAGCCCCAGAAACGATTTACTACGAAGAAAGCCGTTGGATCGAAGTTGTGCCGTGTCTCCTTACTTTTGTTTTGTCTGGTATTGTCACCTCTATATCCTGTACCTTCTCCGCCAGATCTTCCTTGCTGCAGATTCTTAGAAACTCTTCTCGTCGCCACAGCGTGCTCCTGTTACTTTCTTTGTCAAGCTTGACAAATTTGAGCTTGCTTTTTGGCTTTTGTGCAGTATGCATGCTGTCATACAGGTGCCTTCAGATGGAGTGGTGGGCAGCCATGACTGTCGTTGCCATCCCTTCGCAGCCTGCACTCAGTGTTGATTTGACTGTGTGTTGCAGCCACTAGACCGTCAGTGTCTCTCACCTCGGGCCTCTCGCGCTATTCTGCCCAGCCGACACACTGCTGATTGCATCTTGCCTATTTTGGTTAGAAAACTGGCTGTTGGCGTATTTCTTTGAGCCCATAGAGCTTCCAGCAAAGCTACTAGATCTTTTGTTACAAAGTAATAAAAGCAACATCAACCACTATCCCTAATCATTTCCATTGCTTCCATGGAGTTTTTGTGTCCCTCAAATACTTCCCAAGCATACACCTTCCTGCATCCTGTCTCAGCATGAAGCCCGCTACCCATGTGCTGTAGAAGGGCTGGTGGGTGTCTCCCCTTTTTTCCTGCTCCTTGATACAAGTCTTTTTGAAACTCTCCTCATCCATCTATCATCTATGTACCATGCCGTAGAGCCGTTACCATACTCGCAAAGCGATTGGCGAGCATACAACGCAACAAAACGCAGAGCTTAAGAGTATCATCAACAAAGACCGTCAAGTGGCGCCCAAACAGATGCCACTTGGCACGCGCTTAATGGTGAAGACACACAACATAGGGGGGCGTTTTGTAGAATCAGTGAAGAATGCACGGTGATTGTTGAGTCTGCAAGAGGCAGGGAACGGACTCGAAAGCATAGTTGAGTTTCAGGTCCAGATCAAAGGACATAGGAGTATGAGGGTAAATGGCAAGGATGGCAAAAGTGGACTGATGAAAAGCTTGCGACAAAACTGACGAAGGATGACCAGCAACTGATCTTGTTACTACTAGCCACGTGGTGGCCTGACACGTTGCCGGAATTTGAGAGTGAAGGGTGCTGGCAAAGGCCACAAACGCGAGTAAAGTGTCTACATTGTCGCTGTGGCTTCGTAGAGAATCCTAGTCTTAAGAGCAACAAGTATCATGTGCGTGAGAGGCGAATGCAGACCAAGGGTGAAAGACTTGACGGCATAGTTTTCACCAATGCCGATCCGCAATATGCAGGGAAAATCGATGATCCGCAAGGAGGTGACACGACAATACTGATGCAGCAGGCAAGAGAAGTCATGATGGTCAATCATGGCAAGAGTTGGAAGACGAATCAAGTTTGATCTGGTTAACATTGGAGCAGATGCGGTTTCCACTGCAGTCGAATTTGCGAAAGGGAATCACGGTGCAGCCGGAAGTTCGAAACAATGCAATGACCAGCGTGCTGATCAAACCGCATTTTCCTTAGCGCCTATCATCTTAGATTTCATTCTAAACACGAAAAGAGAACTCTATGATGAGAAGTTCAAAAATACGCTTGAAATGCTAGATTTGGAATAATGCAAAGACAATGAAATCAAGACGCAGTGCAACCGGTGAAACACTAGTCCACTTCACCGAGGAAATGCGTCCAACAAGAATGTTCCAGCACGGGTGAAACAGTGGATTCAATGGGAAGCGCGATCCAAACTGCTGGCTGTTGACGACCCTCTGCTTCTGCCGGAACGAGGAGTGCATGCAGAAACCCGCATAAATTGGGTTTTAGATGAAGACATACTGTCATACCCAAAAGGAAGGAATGTCATAATCCTAGCAGAGTCATTACTCTGAGAAAGAACGCCTTGGTAAAACAAGAATAAGAGATATAGAAGGCCTCACTACATGTATGTAGCCGCACAGAGGGGGGAAAATCGCGAACAGCAGTTGGAATTTTTACGAAGGCGATGATTGGACCGAGAACAAGAGTGAATCACGGTCCTCCAAGAGGAAACTAAGCGCACGGAGGAAAAGGAAGAAGCTGGGTTTAGATCGCCAACGTGGTCAATACTACGAGCACTGCAAAAGATCAACAAAGCCAAGAGACTTGAAAGCGGGGCGATAATGTCAGCCCCTCCATTCTTTCATTCGGCTAGACGAGGAGACCTGAAGTTCTGGGAAGAGGATGATGGACCTACCGTGGTAGTATGGGAAAGTTTATTGAAATCTAGGCAGGAGCGGTGGTCCAAAAAGATGCACAAGTCAAAGGATTGGGTGGTTTGGTGCAGGTCGAAAAAAAAAGACGAAGAGCAACGCCCGTTTGAAGCTGATGGAAAAGCAATCTTCTCAAACCGCAGCAAGCAAACAAAAGCCAAAGCAGGAGAAAAGATGGATAAGAAAGGAGGCAAAGGGTAGTCGGTGCGCTGGAAAGCGTGGGGGCGACAAAGCAACATGAAATGCGCAGTGAGCGAAGAGTATGCTTCGTGTTAGATTCACCAAGATTGCCATGCGGCAAACGAGCAAAAAGCAGCTTTGAAGAAAGCGGCTGGAGTATCAGGAGGACAAGACGAATTTCAAGTGCGCCGTCATTGAAAGGGAGAGAACGCGATTACAGGATGGGCACAGAGATAGGCATGCTTGAAGGCTGTGGGTTTCAGGGCCAAGAAACGGTCACTTTGACCAGAAACGTCGCTGCTCCTGCTCTTGTTCTTGTTCCGAGCTCTTCGATTGCTGCCGTTGATGGTGGCTCCGTGAATGCGTTTTTGGCTGCTGCCCTCACGCGTGTCATGCGTGCTGCTGTGCCCACTTCTGCTTCTTTGTTGCATCCTGCTGCTGTTGTTGGATCTGTCGTAGGTGTTGTTGGGCCCCTCTAGACCTTTGGGGAGCTTAACAGCTGCGAACTGGGTGTCTTACGATTTTAATGTTTCTTACTCCTCTTGCTGAGGTTACTCCTTAATAAACACTCTCAAATTCAAAAAAAATCAGTATGAGAAAGATCGATTCAGTTCTCGCCCGCCGAAAAAAAAAAATTGCTTCCCGTAAAATGTCTGCGTTTGGCGCTCCTACTAACGTCACTTTTCTGCCTTCGCTCACACATCTCTTCACAGCTCTCAGCAGCACTTGGTTGTCGCACAAATAAAGCATGGGCTTTGTCACAGGGGTGCCGCGTATTGCCAAGACCAAGGCTGCTAGTTCCAAACGGTTCGAGCTGGATCCTTTCTCTTCGCGTCCTACCTTCCTCTGCTGCCTTTTCCTTTTTCCCCCGCAGATTCACATATCCTGCTCCCGTTTTCCCCCATTTTCGGTTAGATCCATCACCCGCTGTGACTGTGCCTCAGAAGTTGTAACCTCCTAATCTACCAATCTCTGTGCCCATCCAGTATTCCAGCTCGATACCTGTCAGTCGTACCTGATATTCGTTCAAGGCTTTCCGCCCGACGCCCTCGCTGTTGCCAACAACGCCCGAATTTGTTTTGTCGTGACAGTGAGATCTTTGTGAACCCAGCATGAAGCGTGATCCTCGTTCACTGCCGCCTGATATTGCCTTGCTTCCACCAAGAACTATATCATACGCTCTGCCCGCGATGCGCATTCTTTCTGTTCCCGTTCTTTTTGTCCTTCTCCTCTTTCGATTTGGTTTCAGTGTAATTAATGAAGATTTCTTTCCCGATAAGCTCAAATGAGCAGATTCTTTTGCCCCTTTTTGTGATCTGCACCACAGGACCCAGTCGTGTGTCGTGCTTGCCTCTTCCAGCCAACTTTCATTTTCTTGTTCTGATAGGCTCTCCCGTATTACTAGTATTAGAGGGTGTTTTTTAAAGGGTGAACCTCATCAAGAGGGCAAATGGTAAGTCCTAAGACTCCCAGATCTCTGAGATGGGCCCCCTAAGAGTCGAGGGAAGTGAGGGGGAGAAAACCTACAACTAGACCGACACCTAGACTGACACCTGCCATTGAACCACTGACACCTACACCTACACCTGCATCAACACCGAAACCTCAGTAGTACACTGACATTTACCCCATCATCGACGCAGCCCACGTCCTCGCGCTAGCTCATGGGTCCAAGGAAAACTTCGATGGTGTCCGCCGGGCTGTCGTTGTCATTGTCATTCTGTCTTGTCAACGTGCAGACTCGGCGAGCATGGGTAAAGCCACGATCAACACCATCAAAACCAGTAAATAAAACAACTTGTCAGAATCTTTGGCCCCGAATTAATTCAAACCAGTAACTTAATTAAAATCGCACAGTTTTTGCTGCGAAATTTTGAAAAAGTAACAATAGTGGTGCGTCGGAGAGAGCATTTCCGGGGTTTTTGGTCCATTTTTTTGGTCGCTCAACTCCCTCCAACAGAGGTGTTTTAGTACACAAGAATTCACTCGCTTCCTGTCAACGGTGTCATCACAGCGTCGAGCCACGTGCTCTGACGTGTCCTTTCAAACAAAGTAATCTGAGTGCTTGGTCACTGTTGAGTTGACACCCCACACATAAATACCTTTGAGGGAGACTCTGTTTTGATTTGATAAAGGGTTTGTTATTTCACACTTTCGTGATTACTGTTTGGTACAAATTGTGTCGTTGAGATCACTCAGTATGGGAGTTCGAATCATTTTCACCACTAATGTATTGGTAGATGGGAGGTAGACAGAATTAAAAACTTCAAATGAAATGCATCCCCGAATAATTAAGGAGAAGATTTCTTATGAACAATATGCGCCGCAGGCCAGATCTTTTATGAAACTAAATGCGCAGCAGGCAAAACGTATCAAACAAAATGCGCCGCATTTTAAACTCAGTCCTCATGGGTACTCTGTCCTGTAAATGCAGTACGTAATTTTCTTTCCACAAATCACATCTCAGAATCTTCTTCTTTTAATGAATTAATTCATTAATTAATAATTAAATAGTACGTTTGTTTTACCCACTGATCAAAATCTTCGCCGCCACCACTGCCATCAGGAGTGGCATTATGAAAGGAGAGAAGAGGTTTGACGTGATCATCGGGCAGTATGTGCAGGTAGCTCGAGGTACTGGCGCTATTGTCACGACCTTCAAGGCCTGGAAAAAGGCCATCATCAACTTCACTAGCACGGGCACCTGTACCACTTGTGTTAAAATCACCAACCTCTGACAGTGGCTGTAAGCCAGTCAGCAGCTGCGACGCCACCGGCAGCGTGGGTTTCATCAGCAACCACATCCGCCTCTCCAAAGGCACATGAATGATTATCAGGAGCAGATAACGCGACGCTGTGGGCACCACAATCCACGTGGACAGCAGGGCGAGGGGGTGCGTGTTGCGAAGCATGTGCAGCACCGTGCATGAGGAATTCAGCAGAGGACATGGGCTGGCCAGCTTGATGGCGCGCTGGCGGAGCTGTGCCATGCACGGAGAGGTGTAAGAGTGTGGTAGTGGCATAAGCGATGACCTTGACAGTGGAGTTTTTGTTAAAGCTGAACATGATCACGTGCGTGCCTGACTCTACGTAAAAGACTCGTTGCCAATCTCCTCCTCTGCACCAATTGATCAAATACTTATTACCTTTGGTCCTTTCCCACCCCCCCAAAGAGTAGATCTCCTCGTCCCGCTGACTGAAAGAAAGGACGGGTAGACGTCCCTGCTTCTCCTTCAATTCTCTCTGCACTATTGACCTGCTGCAGTGCTCATAATATTGCCTATGTCACATTGGTGATTTGAGTCCAGCTTCCTCCAACTCTTCTTTTCGTTTAGTCTCCTTTCGAATAGTTGTAATCAGCGCTTGCTCGTGGCCTTTCCAACACTCCTGCTTTTTCCAGAAAGTTCCATCCCCCGCTAGTGATTGACCATCCTCGTCTGCTCGTTTGCTCATAGGGAGCAACATTGCCCCCCCAAATATTTGGGGAACAAATCTGAAATTGCTAAGTTGACTTTTATCATTTCATCACCCAACCTCCATAATTTTGGGCTCCAACACCAAGTGAGGAACCCCCCCCCTTCAAACCCATCGTTTCCCTATGAAGTCATCAAATGGTTTTGTAATTTCTAGTGCTACTTGACGTTTCTCGAGGAAAGTTACAATTCGTCCCATTTTCTTTGGCCTGGCTGGCCGTGCAAATTTTTATGTTGTACAAAAATTTCCTACTCAAATATCTAGATTTGTACTCGTACGTGTAGCGATACATGGTGACCAGCTCACAGTTGTATCACCTGGAGTACCACTGGCGGTATGCGACTTTAATGTCTTTCAAATCTATTGAGGAATTTTTTTAATCACCAACATGCTCTCTGTAGTGACTCATACTCACGAATGTGCGCACACCTAGAGGAGCACCAAAAAGTGCGAAACCCCCACCCACACCCACTTTGGACAAAAACACTTGAGTCTTTGGGACCAGGGAAGGATTCTTCGAGACACAAGGACTCTTCCAATACCTCACAACTGAGCAGTTAGCACGAGAATGGCAATGTATTGAAATAACAACACAGGAATTCGGTCGGGTTCGCAAAATCGAAATCTCTCCTCAGTGCAGCTTTTTCCCCCTTCACTTTCCCCCTGTTCTCTCCTCCCTTCTCAGGTGTCCGTTTCTTCCACCTTACAAACAATGCAACCAACCGGCTAAGCAGGATCAGAGGGGGAAAAACTTAGAGAGTGCTGAGTGCAATTACCGCACATTTTCTCTGAGAGCGATAATAAAAGCAATCATCACCATCATCACGATGGTGATGATGGTGATGATTCATCATCATCAGGTGATGATTCATCATCAGGTCATGACAAGTGATTCATCATCATCAGGTGATGATTCATCAGGTGATAATTTTCAGTGATGATTCATCATCATCAGGTGATTCATCATCATCAGGTGATTCATCATCATCAGGTCATGACAAGTGATTCATCAGGTGGTGGTTTTCAGGTGATTATTCATCATCAGGTTGATCGAAAGAAACCCCTCCCCCCGGGGGGATTTCCTATTTACTATGTTCCCTGATCAAGAACCGTGTGTAAGAAGACCCCCCTCGAAGAACATGGTACAAATCCTTTGAGGGGGGTCCTCTTACACACGGTTCTTGATGAGGGAACATAGTAAATAGGAAACCCACCGGGGGGGGGGGTTTCTTTCGATCAATGTGATGACAGGTGATTCATCATCATCAGGTGATGATTCATCATCACCATCATCGCCGTCCTCTCTGCCCTGTCTTTCGCCTCCCTCTACATCTTTTACTTCCCTGACAATTTCCCGGGTATCCCACCTCTCCACCTCGTGTATATACGAATATGTATGTGATGATCAAGTTACACACTGCAACACACTGCGACACCCTGCAACACACTGCAACACTCTGCTATACGTATGTGATAATCAAGTTACACATACTAGAGTGCTTAGAGTGTCGTCACCACTTAAAGTATCGTACTTGATGTTTCGTACATAACTATGGAAAAAGACATGTAAGACAATGGATATGACAAAAAAAAACATGTAAAAATCTATGTATCTATCAATCCATGTTTATATATATATATGCGTATATCTATATACATCTACACTCACATACATATGACACACACACACACATACATGTGCACGTGTCTGAGCACGCTGCGTATGTCTCATACGATGGGGTGCCTCCCTCTCTCTCCACCCCCCCTCCCTCCCTCTCGCTGCCCCTCTTCCTCTCCCACTCTCTCGCTTTGTCTCCTTCTTTTTCTCGAGCGCGTGCGCGTACTTACAAATTACGCGCTCTCTCGGAGTTGCAGCGTGTTGCAGTGTGTTGCAGTGTGATATAGTGTGATGCAGTGTGTTGCAGTGTGTTCTGTGTGTTGCAGTGTGGTGCAGAATGCTACTCTTACTCGATTACGCACTCTCTTGATCCTTTTTCTCTGAGAGAGAGAGAAATCCGAGCACCCCCCCCCCCCCCCCCCCCCCCCCCCCCCCCCCCCCACCTTAT
>Ga0105055_10010822_pt1 | contig 11350 bp, 10 predicted proteins | sample BON03_FD_78090 | JGI IMG/M metagenome (GOLD analysis project Ga0105055, IMG submission 78090) | Freshwater microbial communities from Lake Bonney liftoff mats and glacier meltwater in Antarctica - BON-03 | ecosystem: Environmental > Aquatic > Freshwater > Ice > Glacier meltwater | place: Lake... | reverse complement strand
ATGGGCAAGGTGGTGGACCGACTCGATCTCACTCGCGACGCTGAATACAACGAGTGGCTCCAACCCGCCGGGCCGCTTGACCGGGCCATCAGCCGGATCACCGGCACTGCACCGGAGCCGCATATCATCACGCCCGAACGGCAGCGCGACGCAACAATCAGCCGCCTTCTCGACGCGGTCACGATCCACAATATCCCATTGAGCCTCGTCTTTCGGGTGACCGTCGAAACCACCGATCCTGTGAAATCCGCCCTGATCGCAGACACGATTGTCGAACTCTACATCCTCAATCAGCTCGAGGTGAAATTCCAGGCGACCGAACAGGCGACAGCATGGCTCTCCGATCGCGTGGCAGAGTTGCAGCAGGAACTGGAATCTGCCGAGGCAGAGCTTGCCGCCTTCAACACATCCACCCAACTCGTTTCAGTCGTCTCCCTGCAGGCGCTGGAACGGCAACTCAAGGATCTGCGTGACCGGATCGTCTCAGCCGAAAACGCGCTGGCTGCCTCGCAGACCCGCCTGTCGCAACTGCAGTCGGGCGGTACGCGCGCTGACCGCGCCGCGGTTGCCGGCGACACGCAACTCAGCGGTCTGCTTTCACGGACCGAAACGGACCCCGGCATCGCGACCGCATTCGATACCCGTTTCGAACAGATCATCGACCAACTCAGCTTTGATCAGGCCCGGTCAGAGCAGCAGATCATCGCATTGCGGGGCTCCGAAACTTCATTACAGGACCAGATAAGCCAACAAGGACAAGAGCTTATCATCCTGCAACAACTCACACGCGAGGCAGAGGCCACGCGCCTGCTCTACGAATATTTCCTGACCCGTCTCAAGGAAACCTCCGCGCAACAAGGCATTCAACAGGCCGACAGCCGGATTCTTTCCGACGCCGTGGTGCCAGGCCGCGCCAGCTTTCCGCAAAAATCCCTGATTCTGGGGATGGCCGGGACCATGGGCCTGCTGGCGGGTATCGTGGTCGTGCTGTTGCGAGAAGCTGCAGCCAGCGGGTTTCGCAGCGGGCGCGCGCTTGAGACTGTCACCGGCTACGCGGTGTTGGGTCAGGTGCCGCTGATCCCCGGGCGCAATCGTAAACGCATCCTGACGTATCTCAGCGAAAAACCCGCCTCATCGGCCGCCGAAGCAATCCGCAACCTGCGTACCTCTGTCCTGTTGTCGAACATAGACCAGCCGCCGCAAGTCATCGTCTCGACCTCGTCGGTTCCGCACGAAGGCAAAACCACAAACTCCATCGCGCTGGCGCAGAACCTTGGCAGCATGGGGCGCAAAGTCCTGCTGATCGAAGGTGATATCCGGCGCCGGACCCTGCATGAATACTTCGACGGTTTGCCAGAAAAGGGCATCGTCGCACTCCTCTCCGGCGATATCACGCTCGACGACGCGGTCCATCGTGACCCACAGTTGAACGGCGATCTGCTGATTGGCGAACAGACGAGCATCAACGCCGCCGATCTCTTTGCGTCCGAGCGTTTCAAGGCCCTGATCACCACCCTGCGGGACCGGTATGACACGATCATCATCGACACACCGCCTGTGCTGATCGTGCCGGATGCACGGATCATCGCGCAACATGCCGATGCGGTGCTCTTTACCGTGAAATGGGACTCGACCTCGCGCGAGCAGGTCGCAGAAGGGCTCGACATGTTCCGCGGCGGCCGCATCCGGATCAGCGGGCTTGTGCTCAGCCAGATCAACCCCCGACAGATGAAGCAATACGGAAGCAGATACGGGCGTTCCGCGGCACTCGGGGCCAAATACTACCGCAACTGACCCGTCCTTTTGGCCAACTTCCTGCAAGTCAACCGGCAGTTTACCATTTCCTGTTAACTGGCGGTCATTGTGGGGCGCTCTGCCCTTAGCTGCAGGAAAGGTCTGGCATGGCGCTATCCACCGGCATCGCGGCAGTGTTGCTTGCCTTCCTGACAAGCGCCGGGGTCTGGTTCCTCACGGGTACCTTCACCCTCTGGCTCCTCATCGGCCTCGGATTTGTGTTCTTTGCGGGGATCCTGACCCTGCGATTGATGATCGCATCGGGTGGCAAGTCTTCCACAATCGCCGCATCACGGCGCGACATCCCGCATGACGATCATCCCGCTGAACGCGCCGCCCCACTGCCGTGATTGCACGACGCGCCGCGCGGCGGGCAGCACCCAGTAATAATTCACAAACTCCTCTTCGGAACCGGCGCAATCCTCGGTCAACAGTACCGTATCAATCTGCAGCGTTCCCAGACCTATCGCCCGCGGTCCCTGAACAGCGATATCGCAGACATAGCGCCTCATCGCAGCGCGGTCTTCCCCGTCCAGAAAGCTGTGCAACCGCTCCACCCTGCCGCTCCGCATCGACAAAACCAGTTCGCGCGACGCCGCTATATCAGAGGCCAGCATGTCCGCGCCCAACCCGCGCGTGCCACGCAGCATCCCGTCCTGCACAATGACCGCAACACCATCCGGGGTCAGAAATGTTGCGATTCCGCCGCGCAGAGTCTCCCGCCGGGCAAACGTCGCGGTTCCCGCCGCCTCGACCCCCACCTGCATGACCGGCACCCCGGCCTGCATCAACGCGGCATAGGTCGGGTCGGGGACTGGCGCCATATCGGCGGCGCACCCGGTCAGCGCCAGCAGCAAGACAAGGAAGAACCGCCGCATCATCGCCAGAATTTGCCCCACTCATCCGCCAGATCATCGGCGCGATAACCGTCGGTCAGGTCGTAAAGGCGGTCGGCAACCTGTATTCGCGCGCCGCCATCGCGCAGCACCGGGCGCAATACCTGACGCACGACATCCCGCGACGGCTGCCCCGAAAGCCATGTCAGCGGCACCTCGATCACGATCCCCTTGTCAAACGACCCCTCGCCAAACTCCTCGAACGACGCATCCGTCAGCGTGGCAAAGGCGCCAATCCTGAAGCCATTGCCAAAAACCCGGTCAAGCCGGACCGTCGCACCATAATCACCCGCAAGATAGCGGCCCGCGTTGATCTGACCCTCAAACCCGTTACCAAAGGCGTAATAGGCCGAGGCATGGCCGGTCAGAACTTCATAATCCTGAAATCCGAACCCCTGATCATAGTTGCGTTGCCAGACATGATTGATCTCCAGCCCCAGCGCCAACAGCCCATCCACCGGCCGCCACAATACTTCGGCCGAAAGCCCGCCAAACATCGGCTCCAGATATCCGACCGTGACCCTGCCAAACAGATCCCGACCGGGGCGAAAGAAAGTGGCCGCCGTCAGCTGGCTGATCTCCGGATCCGACCCCGTTGCATATAGCGCCGCGTCAGAACGGACATGCGGCAGCACAGAATCCGAGACCCGCGTCGCATCGCCGATATTGCCGATAACAGGTTGCCGCAGCAGCCCCGAAAACATCAGTCCGGGCGCGGGGCTATAGCGTACCGAGAGCTGCAGTCCCAGATCGGCGCGGACCGGGCGGTCAGGATCGAAATAACTCAGATCGAGATAAGGGCTCAGATCAAGACTCAGCGCCGCACCTTGCCCGATGGGCGGCACATCTGCCGCATCGGTGATCTGCGCCCTCGCCAGCATCAATGCGGCGCCATCGACATCATGCTCCAACGCCTCCAGATCATCACGCGCCAGCGACACCATGGTAACAGGCATACCCCGCGTTACGAACGTCAGCTCAAACCGGCGCACCCCCGGCGGCAACGTATTCGCCACGATCCGCGCAGTCCGGCCAAGTGCCTGCGCAGGCACCGGCCATCGCTGGTTCTCCATCTGCACACGCGCTGTCCCGGCCTCGACCGTCAGGCCGCGCAGGTCGATACCCTCCGCCCCAAGCCGCAGGCGCAGCACGTCGCGCAACTCCGCGTCATCGTCCTGCCGGTTCCAGCCTGCCCCGGCCACCAGATCGCGCGGCATGATCGACGGCGCCGCCGCTTCGCGCCCCCCGGGAATGGCAGGTCGGGCCGGGTCAGACACATAGGACAGACTGGCCCCGACCCCTGTACCATAAAGCGAATAAATCCCGACATCGACGCCATTCTCAAAACCGTAGCGCAGGCCAAGGTTCAGCGGCGATGTCTGCCTCACCACCCCGCGCTCGGCTTCGCGGACGTAGGTGTCAGACGAATATTCTGCCACCAACGTCGCCCGCTCGGCAAACTGCCACGTCACGCCCCCAAACAGCGCCGCATCCCCGCGAAACCACGCACCAAAATCAAGCTGGCCAGTCGTTCCGATCCCACCCTCGCCCACATCTGGACGGGTATCGAAATGGTCCGACAGTCGCCCCAGCGGATTGGCAAACCCGTCGCGCGCGCCCAAACGTCCCCACCCCAGCCCCGCCGTGATGGTCAGGTCCGGGCCAATGGATTTCGACGCCACCAGATACTCGCTGCTGTAAATCCCGGTGCCGCCAAAATCCCGCAGACCCATGGCCACCGAAGGCATCACCGCGCCTTCGGGCAACAGCGCCAGATGCAGGTCAAAACTGCGGTCATACAGGGTCGCGCCATCGCTCTGAAACCCGTCGATCACGGCATAGCGAAACGCGCCCGACAGGCGGGGCGTGATCTGAAAGCTGAGGGTATTGCGCAGATTTCCCCCAAAGTACCCGCTGGTGACAGCAAAATTTCCATCCGGCATCACCTGCGCCGATGGCATGTCGATCAGGCCGGGCGTGCCATAGAACGAAAGCTGCTCTGCTCTGCCGGTCGCGGGCGCCGCGCTGATTACAATCGCTGCAATCAGACACCACAGGGCATCCACCCAACTGCGACTCCCTGTCATTTCCCGGTCGCGTTGAAAACAGATCCGCCCGTCCGCAGGATGAGCTTGAGGTCGGTCAGCATCCCGATGTTGCGGCCATAAGCTACATCCATGCCGACGCGGGCATCATAGCTCACCTCATTGCGGCCCGACACCTGCCACAAACCGGTAATCCCCGGCCGCAGCGCCAGATATGCCGAGATGTTCCCGCGATACCGCGCAAGCTCCTCCGGCTCCACCGGGCGCGTTCCGACAAAGCTCATGTCGCCACAGATCACGTTCCAGATCTGCGGTAGTTCATCCAGACTCGTCCTTCTGGTGAACCGGCCCAGCGCGGTCACCCGCGGGTCATCTTTCAGCTTGTGGTGCCGGTCCCATTCCACCGCCGCTGCAGGATCACCGGCAAGATGCAACGCCAGCCTCTCCTCGGCATCGGCGACCATCGACCTGATCTTCCAGCATTTGAAGGTCTTGCCATGCCGACCAACACGCTGATGGCCAAAGAATCCCGGTCCACCGTCACGCCGGATCCACAGCCAGATCGCGCCAATGACCGGCGCAACAATCGGCAGGATCAACAGCGCCAAGGCTAGATCAAACCAGCGTTTGCCAAAAGTACGGTAGAAACTTGCCGGGGCCTGCGCTGCTGAAACCTTCCCCAACCTGGTCAATTCGTCCGGAAATGTCATATGTCGCATCGACCACGTCCCCACGCGCAACCTTTGATTAAACTTTGATAAAGGTCAGAGGGTTAACGAGGGGTTAAGAGGCGCGGCTTTTCCCTTGAAGATCGGTCTGCAGATATCCGGGTGGCCCCGGTCAGACCGTCTCATCACAAAGCAAGGCACCATTTGCGCCATCCGTGCTGACAAATCGCACCACGCCCGGCGAGATTTGCGCCATGGTCAATCGCCCCGTCCCAAAGGCCCCGGTATCGATCGCGATCCGGTTACCCTCGGTCATCGGGCGGTCCACCACAGTATGGCCATGCACCACCCAAAGCCCGTCGCTGCGCGGCGTTCTGGCAAAGTCGGGATGGCCCCACAGCAGGCTGTTGTGTTGCGCATCAACCGGTCGCGCCGGATCGGCACCGGCATGCACCACCGCGACATTGCCGGTCAGATGCCACAGCGGCAGGCCACGCAGCCAGGCGATCAGCTCATCCCCCATGGCGCGGCGCAGCGCGTCCGACGCCGCGGCCAGCGCACCGGGCCCTGACGTCGTCGTAACCCCCGCCACACCGAAACTCGCCAGCGTCTGCAACCCGCCGTGCCGCAACCACTGCGCACCGCCGCTCTCCGGCGCATCCAGAAATTTCAGCAGCATCTCTTCATGGTTCCCCATCAGACAAAGATGCGAAGCCTCCGTCAACAGACGCAACACTCCCGCACTGTCTTCGCCCCGGTCGACGTAGTCGCCAACACAGATCAGCGGCAGATCAGGGTCACTGGCGTCTAGGATCAGGTGCAGCAGGTCCAGCCTGCCGTGAATATCGCCCACCACCTGAAACGGCCCGGCAGGCGCAATCGGCGTGTCGGGAACGGTTTGCGGGGCTGGTCGAAAGAGGCGGGCAAAGAGACGCGACATGACTCTCCTTGTGCCGCCGTCAGGTTGCAAAGGTCAAGCAAGCTGCGCCGTTCACCGCGCCGAACCAGATGTTATCGTCACAGCAGTCGATCCGCAGGTGACGACACAGCAGAAGATGGCGCATTCTAGATGGTCGCGGACAGATCGGGTGTCGAATCGATGATCGCCGCCGCGTCCGGATCGGTATCGCCAAGCATTTGCGCGACCCGCTCGAGCGCGGCAATGATCATCATCTGTTCCCAATCCTGCAATGCACTGAACTCTCGATGAAACTGGCGGTGGGTGCCGTCGGGCGTAATGGTCAGGGCGTGCTTGCCGGTCGGCGTCAGCGAAAGCCACGATTGCCGCTTGTCCGCATCCCCTTTGCGCCGCTTCACCATGCCCAGACTCTCCAGCTTCTGGATGAGTACGGTGGTCGTGGCTTGGGTAATGCCCATACGCGCCGCCACATCGCCTGCCGTCTGTTCGCCAAGCTCCTCCAGTACCTGCATCAGGATAAGCTGTGAGGGCGTCAATCCCGTCGCATTGAGCAGAGCCTTGCTGTTGCGGTCGGTCGTTCGCAGGATTTTCCGCATCGCGGTCAGGGCAAGTTTCGTGCGGTGTTCCAATGGCATATTCCCAAAATAGGTCTGAGTTGGGGAGATATCTTTCGTCGTGTCGCCAAGCAAGCGTCGCACCACGGACACGCGGTTTGCAGCACTTGGCCAGCAGTTTAAAATAGTAAGTATAAACGAAATATATGTCGCAGAAGCGCTTATTCAACACGACATCAGTCCGTGATTCCAATAAAAACTTCGCGAATTATGGAGGTTTACGCGATATGAAGGTCAATGGATGGCCAGAGCGAAGAGCTTTTCAGGTTGACATTTAGTACCTACTAACTAATATATAGCCCAGCGAGCACAGTAGAATGAGCACAGTAGGAAGCCCAGAGCCATGCGGATGAACAACTGCGACCACTTCGACACGGGTCATAATGCAGGCGCGTTATGCATCCGGACACCCCGGTCGGGCGACGGACCAGCTGTTTGGCGTCTGGTCAGCGAAACCGGCGCGCTTGACACCAATTCGCGCTATTCCAACCTGCTGCAATGCAGCCACTTTGCCGGGACCTGCGCATTGGCCGAGATGGATGGCGAGATCGTGGGTTGGATGTCTGGCTATGTGCCGCCCAAGCAACCCGACACGCTGTTCGTCTGGCAGATTTGCGTGGCCGACCCGGCCCGCGGCCACGGTTTGGGCCAGGATCTGATCGCCGCGGTTCTGGCGCGGCCTGAAAACGCGAACCTGTGCCATGTCGAATGTACCATCACGCCATCCAATGTCGCCTCGTGGTCGCTGTTCCGCAAAGTCGCCGGCGCCTTGGATGCCGACCTGAAATCCCAGCCGCATTTCCTGAGCGAAACCCATCTCGACGGAGAACAGGAAAGCGAAATCCGCGTCACCATCGGGCCGTTCAAGGCAGAGGCCACGCGTTCACCTGCATTGGTCTGAATCTGCTCTGCCAACCTCGCTTCACGCGCCCCACATCCGGAGAGCCACACAATGACGACCGAAACCACCGACCGAATCATCCCCATGTTCGACCGCGTCGAAAGCGGCGTCCGTTCCTATTCCCGCAGTTTCCCCAAGCTTTTCAACAAGGCGGTGGGGGCCACGATCTATGACGCACAGGGCGCAGGCTATACAGACTTCCTCGCCGGATGCTCGTCGCTGAACTATGGCCACAACGATCCGGATCTGAAACGGGCGCTGATCGACTATATCGCGCAGGACGGCATCGCGCAGGGTCTGGACATGTTCACAGACGCCAAAGCGGCGTTCCTGTCGCGCTTCGAGGCGGTGATCCTCAAGCCGCGCGAGCTGGATTACCGCGTGCAGTTTACCGGACCGACCGGCGCCAATGCGGTCGAAGCGGCGATGAAACTGGCGCGCAAGGTGACCGGCCGCACCAATATCATCGCCTTTACCAACGGGTTTCACGGCGTCACGCTGGGTGCGCTGGCGGCGACGGGCAACGCCAAACATCGCGGTGGCGGCGGCACGCCGCTTTCAGGCGTGACCCGCGCAGCCTTTGATGGTTACTTCGGGCCCGATATCAACACCGCCGATCTGCTGGAACAGCAGCTTGACGATCCGTCAAGCGGGATCGACGCTCCCGCCGCGATCATTGTCGAAACCGTGCAGGGCGAAGGCGGGCTCAACGCCGCATCCGCCGCATGGCTGCGCCAGATCGAGGCGATTGCCCGCCGCCACGGCGCGCTGTTCATTATCGATGACATTCAGGCTGGCTGTGGCCGCACCGGCGGATTCTTTTCGTTCGAAGGCATGGGGCTGTCGCCCGACATCGTGACGCTGGCCAAATCCATCTCGGGCATGGGCCTGCCGATGGCGCTGACCCTGATCAAGCCAGAGCATGACATCTGGACGCCCGCCGAACACAACGGCACCTTTCGCGGCAACAACCACGCCTTTGTCACCGCCCGTGCGGCACTGGACAAATTCTGGGCGACCGATGATTTCGCCAGGGAAGTCGCAGCGAAAGCGGAGGTTCTGGCAGAGCGTCTGGGCCGGATCGCGTCCGCCCATAGCCTGCACCTGCGCGGGCGCGGCATGATGCTGGGCGTGGACGCCGGCAGCGGTGAAACCGCCGCCGCCGTTTGTGCCGCCTGTTTCAAACAGGGACTGATCATCGAAACATCCGGCAGTCATGACGAGGTCGTCAAGGTGCTGGCCCCGCTCACCATCAAACACGCACAGTTCCGCGACGGGCTCGATACGCTGGTCGCCGCCTTTGACGCGGTGATGGGCAGCCGACGCATTGCCGCAGAATAAGGAGAAACCGAAATGATTGTCAGAGATTTGAACGATGCACGCCAGACCAACCGACTGGTCACAACCAAAGGCTGGGACAGCACCCGTCTGCTGCTGGCCGAGGATGGCATGGGTTTCAGCTTTCACATCACCCGGATCTTTGCCGGAACCTCGCATGAGTTTGAATACAAACATCATTTCGAAAGCGTCTACTGCGTTTCGGGCGAGGGCAGCATCAAGGATCTGGTAACGGGCACCGTCCACCCGATCAAGCCGGGTGTAGTCTATGCGCTCGACAAACACGACCGGCACCTGCTGTCGGCCGACACCGAACTGGTGATGGCCTGCTGCTTTAACCCGCCGGTGACCGGGCAAGAGGTCCACCGGGCCGACGGGTCCTATGCACCGATCACCGAGGACGCCTGAAAAGGCGACCGACCAAAACTGACCAAAGGATACCAATCCGATGAACATGCACGCAAAACAGACCGCCTCGACCGACGTCTATCCCACCCGCCTTGCCGCCGAAGAATGGAGTGAGCGCAAGGATCCCGTCGTCTGGTCCAAGTGGACGCCAGAGGCGCCGCTGACTCAGGGCCAGATGCAAAGCTATGCCGATAACGGCTATCTCGTGTTGAAAAACCTGTTCACCAAGGCCGAAGTTGCCGCCCTGCAGGCCGTGTCAGCCGCGCTTCGTTCCGGGCAGACCCCGGTCGACGATAAGGACAAGATCACCGAACCGGGCTCGGACGCGATCCGCACCGTTTTCCGGCTTGACCGGCACAATGCGCTGTTTGACCGGCTGGCTCGTGACAGCCGCATCGCCGGGATCGTGCAATTCCTGCTGGCCGATGACCTTTACCTGCACCAGTCGCGGCTGAACTACAAACCCGGCTTCAATGGCAAGGAATTCTACTGGCATTCGGATTTCGAGACTTGGCACGCAGAGGACGGCATGCCCCGGATGCGCGCGATCTCGGCCTCGGTCCTGCTCTCGGACAATGACGCGTTGAATGGGCCGCTCATGCTGATCCCGGGGTCGCACAAGACCTTTGTCGCCTGCGCCGGCGAGACGCCGGATCAGAACCACCAAAGCTCGTTGAAAAAGCAGGAGGTCGGTGTGCCGTCGCATGACAGCCTGACCAAGATGGCGGATGCGCATGGCATTGATTACGCGGCAGGATCGGCCGGCACTGTGGTCTTGTTTGACAGCAACACGCTGCATGGATCGAACGGCAATATCACGCCATTTTCGCGCTCCAACGCGTTCTTTGTCTATAATGCATGGTCCAACCGACTGCAGGCACCCTTTGCCGCCAAGGCCCCCCGCCCCGCATTCCTGAGCGAACTTGATCCCAAGGCACCGATCAGGATCGATGCAGGCGCGCTCGTGTGAGAATCCGAAATCAACGCGCCTTCGGGAACATCTCGCGGCGCAGGGAGTTTCCATGACATCGGCACAGAAATCACGTTGTCACACGGTTGAAAAGATCGGCGGCACCTCGATGTTACGCACGGCTGAATTGCTTGACACTGTCCTCATCGGCGAGCGGACCGGTGCGGCGCTTTACAACCGGATTCTGGTTGTGTCGGCCTATGCCGGCATCACCGATGCCCTGCTTGAGCATAAAAAGACCGGAGAGCCGGGGGTCTATGCGCAATTCGCCAATGCCGAAGGTGGCTGGGGCTGGAATGACGCCCTGTCGGACGTGCGTGACAAGATGTTGGCGCTGAATGCCGATATCTTCGCTGACGAAGGCCCGCGCCTGACCGCTGCCGCCTTTGTGCGCGAGCGGATCGAAGGGGTGCGCTCCTGTCTGGTCGATCTGGGGCGGATATGTTCGTTCGGTCATTTCCAGCTCGATCAGCATTTGCTGACCGTGCGCGAAATGCTTGCCTCACTGGGCGAGGCGCAGTCGGCGCATAACACAGTGCTGTTGTTGACCCAGCGGGGCGTCAACGCGCGGCTTGTCGATCTGACCGGCTGGCGGCAGGAAGGCACGGTTGACCTCAACGATTGTATCGGCGCGGCCTTTGCCACGGTCGATGTGACCCGCGAATTGCCCATCGTGACCGGCTATGCCCAATGCCGCGAGGTGCTGATGGGCACCTATGACCGTGGCTACAGCGAAGTCACCCTGTCGCGCGTCGCCGCCGTTACCGGCGCCGGCGAGGCGATCATCCACAAGGAGT
>Ga0105055_10010819_pt1 | contig 11350 bp, 9 predicted proteins | sample BON03_FD_78090 | JGI IMG/M metagenome (GOLD analysis project Ga0105055, IMG submission 78090) | Freshwater microbial communities from Lake Bonney liftoff mats and glacier meltwater in Antarctica - BON-03 | ecosystem: Environmental > Aquatic > Freshwater > Ice > Glacier meltwater | place: Lake... | reverse complement strand
TCCGGATTGCAGATTGTAACACATATACAAATCCTTATTTAAGGCAACAGTCAACATCCTTGGCTGCTTATCCATCACAGATCGAAATACCCAAGTATCTATTGGCCGATCATAAATAGCGCTACTCTCACAAGAGAGATTAAAACTTATCAAAAACAAAAGAATGGGCAAGAGGAAGAATTTGTAATATTTCATTTCTTAGCTAGATAAAAACTTTTAAGTTAAATTAAGATAACAAGATATAATAAGTTTATCAATAATCGAGTTATTGCTTAAACGATTAATTTTTTTAAAAAATAAGGTGCCGAAAAATATGTATCTTGTGAAATGGCCCATTTTTACAGGCTAATTAGCTTTCTAAAATTCGTTGCCAAAACCTGGTATTTAAGGATTTAGAACCCCATTTTGAGAAATTAACAATTTTTATTGAAAATATATTGAAATATCTTTATGCTGATTACAAAAATTTAATTTAAATTCAAATCCATTTTTAAAAAATAGAAAACTTTCAAAAATTATGTCCAAAAAAAAGACCGCATCTAGTAACAATTCACGAAGAGATTTTATTAAAGGTACCGGCTTGGCAACTGCCGGATTTATGATCGTACCAAGACACGTATTGGGAGGTCCGGGTTATGTTGCTCCTAGTGACAAATTAAATATTGCCGGCATTGGTGCAGGTGGTAAAGGTAGAAGTGATATTGCATCTTTCGCTGAAAGTCCCAATGTTAATATAGTAGGGCTTTGTGATGTTGATGATAGGCAGGCTGTTGAATCCAGAAAGTCTTTCCCAAAGGCAAAATACTATGCCGATTTTAGAACAATGTTAGAAAATGAGAAGGACAATATTGATGCCGTTTCGGTATCAACTCCAGATCACAATCATGCCGTAGCCGCCTATATGGCTATGGAAATGGGCAAACACGTGTATGTGCAAAAACCCCTAACACATGATATCTGGGAGGCTAGAATGCTTACCGAGGCTGCAAAAAAATTCAAGGTAGTTACTCAAATGGGTAATCAAGGTGGTTCTGGTGATGGCGTAAGAAAAATGAAAGAACTTTATGATACTGGTATCATAGGTGATGTACATACCGTAAAATGTTGGACCAATAGAGCTATTTGGCCACAAGCCCTTCAAACACCGACCAAAAAAGACAAAACACCAAAAGGCTTAAATTGGGACCTGTGGTTGGGTACCGCGGAAATGCGCGATTATAATGAGGCTTACCTTCCTTTTGATTGGAGAGGCTGGTCCGATTTCGGAACAGGTGCACTAGGTGATATGGCTTGCCATATTATGGATCCAGTATATAGAATACTGCCTATACTTTACCCTAACCAAGTGGAGTGTAGTGTTTCGGATTCCTTTAAAGGGAAATTTGAAACTGCCGATTACCCCAAGAGTTTCCCTAATTCAAGTAAAATACACCTAAGCTATCCAAAAACGGATGGTAAAGGCACTGTTAAGGTTACTTGGATGGACGGTGGACTTCTGCCGGAAAGACCAGATGAAATGGGTGATGACGAAGCTTTGGGTAACTGGGATGGTGGAGTACTATTTATTGGTACAAAAGGTAAATTGTTGGCTGACTGTTATGGCGCCAACCCAAGATTGCTTCCATTATCGTTAAACGAGCAGTTTGAAGTTGCAGAAACCATAGCTAGAGTTCCGGAAGGACACTACCTGCAATGGGTAAATGCCTGTATGGCAGGTTATGGCAATGCTGAGACCAGTTCTTCATTTGATTATGCCGGTCCTTTTACCGAAAGTATTCTTATAGGTAACTTGGCCCTTAAATCCTATTTTGAAGTAGACCCTAGTGCCGATAAAGGTAGCTTCTGGGGCGGCTCAAAATACAATGGAAGAAAACGTTTGTTATGGGATGCAGAAAACATGAGGGTTACCAACTTTGAGGCTGCCAACAAATATGTAAAGCGTAATTATAGAGCAGGATATTCTTTGGGATAGACCTCTTTATTATATATTGATTTAAAAAGCCGGACTTTGTAAGTATCATTAAGAATACTTATTAAGGTCCGGCTTTTTAATTGTTTACTTATAGGTCCTATATTAGGGATTTAATAGATATACTCCTTATTTTTGCGGCATGATAGAAGATAAGAATCAAGAAAAGACCGGATTAGATCAATTGGGAGAATTTGAATTGATAAAACATCTCACCAAAGATTTTACTATACGGCACAAATCTACCCTAAAAGGTATTGGTGACGATGCTGCCGTCTTGGATTTCAAGGACAAGAAGGCCATAATTTCTACCGATCTATTAATAGAGGGCGTACATTTTGACCTCAGCTATATGCCCTTAAAACACTTGGGCTATAAGTCGGTCATGGTAAATTTGTCCGATATCTATGCCATGAATGCTACAGCTACCCAAGTAACAGTTTCCATAGCCGTATCCAATAGATTTCCTTTGGAAGCCCTGGAAGAGTTTTATAGCGGGGTAGCCCTGGCCTGCGAAGTCTACAAGGTAGACCTAGTGGGCGGAGATACCACATCCTCTACCAAAGGAATGTTGGTCAGCGTAACCGCCATTGGCGAAGCCAATGAAGAAAATATTGTTTACCGAAGTGGGGCCAAACCCAATGATCTTTTAGTAGTTACCGGGGATTTAGGTGGCGCCTACTGTGGGTTACAGGTTTTAGAAAGGGAAAAGGAAGTTTTCAAAGTGAATCCAAACAGTCAACCAGACCTTTCACCTTACACTTATATTGTGGAACGTCAGTTAAAACCGGAGGCCAGAAGGGATGTTAAAGATTTGTTGGAAAAACTGGAGATCCGTCCTACTTCCATGATCGACATTAGCGATGGACTATCCTCAGAAATTTTACATTTATGCGATAAAAGCGAAGTTGGCTGTAATTTATTTGAGGATAAAATTCCGTTGGATCCAACAGTAATTTCGGCATGTGAAGAATTTAAAATGGACAGTACGTTGGTAGCCCTAAGTGGGGGTGAAGATTATGAGCTTTTATTTACTATAGACCAGAAAGATTTTCCAAAGATAAAGGGAAATCCACATTTTACTGTGGTGGGCCATATGACCGATAAGAATGAAGGCGTAAATTTAATTTCCAGAAGCAATACCAAAATTCCTATAACCGCACAAGGTTGGAATTCTTTTTCATAAAGAAAGGGAAACAGTTGGAAATATTACAGCATATTACCTCATGGCAAGCCAAAGAGGCGTCGAAAGGAAACTACTTATAATATTTCGACACAAACTTCGGAGCATTCAAATCTGACTTAGTGAGTAAAAAAAGAATTCCCGAAAATCAAGGACGGTCCTTACTTAAATGTCGTGGGGCGCAGGACATCCAAGAATATGGGCGTACTTATAATTTACGGGAATAACTTCATAAACTCCGATTCCAATTGGGATCGGAATTCGTTTGCCAAAGCATAGTTTAGGCTACTTGTTGGGTGGCCCTATGTCTTTTCTGATAAATATCTTGTAATGTATTATTGATATCCTGTAATTCGGGAGTTAAAGCCGATAGATTTCCACTAACATCCGTTGTCACCTCTTTACCACAGTGCACACATTGATATTCCTTAATATGCAAGGTAACCTTTTTGGATACTGAATAATGGTGTCCGAAAATACTGCAGCAAAATGCGCTGAGTTTTGTTCCGTAGTCTGTGATAACTTTTTTCATAATGCAGGTTTTAGAGTGGCATTGGTAAGGTTTAGGGACCGTGAAATGCAAAAATTAAACTTAGGGTTAATTGGCAATCGTCACTTTCTAAATGACTTTCAGATAATTAACGCCCACACCCTTCCTTTTATTGAGTACAACCTGTTTTATTTTCGTTTTTTTTTAATAAAACTTAATTTTTTCGACAAACTGCGATAATACCATGTTTAAATACCCATTTAAACTAAATGGTTTTTAACCTATCTTTCGCCCAAAATTGTTTTAAATGCCCAACTTTAAGGCAACCCTTGTCTCCTCATTTGCATTATTCTCCTTATTCTTTGGAGCTGGAAATTTAATACTCCCTCCACTGCTAGGGTTTCAGTCGGGAAGTTGGTGGTGGTTAGTAGCCTTGGGTTTTGCAGTATCTGCCGTTCTAATACCTATAATGGGAATTTTGGCACATGCCAAATTACAGGGTACCATATATGACTTTGGAAAAAAAGTCTCCCCTACATTTAGTTTGGTTTATTCCATTCTAATTTATGTTATTTCCATTGGCCTACCTTCGCCGCGAACTGCAGCCGTAACACATGAAATTGCAGTGCAACCCTTCTTTAATACTTCACCTCTTGTTACTAGTATTGTCTACTTTTCTTTGGTTTTTGTGTTTGTTATAAACCGCTCAAGCATATTGGACATACTCGGCAAGGTACTTACACCCGCCATTATTTTAATATTGGTACTGATTATAGGTATAACCATATTTACCTTGGACTTCAATTTTGGGGAAACGGGCATAATTAGTCCGTTCAGTGATGGAATTTTAGAAGGATATCAGACTTTTGATGCTATTGGGGCCGTAGTGGTTGGCGGGGTAATCATTGTCTCTATTAATCTGAAGTCGAACGCATCTTATAAAGACAAAAAGACTTTGATTCGTAATGCCGGTTGGTTGGCCGGTTTTAGTCTTTTTATAATTTATGCAGGCCTAATCCTTTCGGGAGCCTTGAACCATACTAATTTTGAAACCAATATCACTAGAATAGATTTGCTTAGCGGGATAAGCAAAATAACCTTGGGCTATACTGCCAATGTGCTTCTAAGCATCTTGGTAAGCCTTGCCTGTTTTACTACAGCCATAGGCATTGTAACCGGAACCTCTGATTTTATTAAGGACCGACTCCCCAATGCCAGACACGCCTACCTTATAACCGCTATAATGGGTTGCCTTCTCGGGATTCTTATGGGACAGTTTAATGTGGCCTATATTATTACGATAGCCTTTCCAGCCCTAATGTTTATTTATCCTATCACAATCATTTTGATTCTCTTGAACGTTGTTTCAGACAAATGGGCTTCACCAATCGTCTTTAAGGCCGTGGTAATCACGACTATCGTTTTCAGTATTCCGGATTTTTTAGGAAGTTTGGGAGACTTAGCCCCCAACAAGGAAGCCTTTGACTGGATACCCCTAAGCGAATACCGATTGGGATGGGTATTGCCGGCTGTAGTTATTTATGCGATTACGAATGTATTTGCAAAAAAAGGAAAAGTTGTTTGATGTTTTCTTACGATTAGAATAAACACCTGTTTAAATTATGTTTAATTTTCGTGAGCCACATGGTTTTAAGCTGGATATAAAAAATACCCATACTGCTAAATATAATCTTAATAATTATAGTTTTTTGTACTCAGTTTTGAAAGAATTAAACATCGAAGTAATAATTTGTTTAGGGTCTCCATCTGAAAGACTTTCAAACGAAATATACCCCTGATAACCTTGATTTTTAATAATTTTGGCAATTTTTTTCATATATATTGGGGTTTTGATGCCATTTGGGTATATATGTTCTTTAACAAACCAATAAGTGGCATAAGGAGCCAACTTTTCAATTTCATCATAAGGGTTTTCTCCATGCAGGCTACCTACATCTAGAATTAGACCAAACCATTCAGAATCGACCCGTGTAATTATGTCACTAATTTCGTCACTTGTGAATAAAAATTCATTGTGATTTTGCAGGCCTACGATAACACCAATCTCTTCACCGTATTTAGCACAGATTTTATATTCCTCCACAAGCCACTCTTTTACTTCATTTTTTGAAAATCCATCATACTCATGTTTTCCAGTAAAAACCCTCATAATAGTGGCACCTAAGGTTGATGAAACTTCCAACCATTTTCTTATCCTATCCCTATCAACTTTGCGAGAATTTGCATCAGGGTTAACAAAATCATTTCTTATGCCTGTCCAAGGGATATTAAGGCCAAGTTCTAGTGCTTTGCGTTTTAAGCGGAAAAGTTCACTATTCATAGGGGGGTCTGGATATGAAGAGAAATAATATCCTGTCAGGTCCACAGAATCCAGTCCTATACTTGCCGCAAATTCCATCATCTCAAAAAATGTCATTTCGCCACCACTTAATAAGGCATTAAAGGAGTAGGCATTGACACTATATTGTAATCTATTTTTGGTTATTGCTGTAATCTTAGGGCTAGCCATAAGGCTTCGTGTGCCTAGAATAAATGGAGTGAGAGCTAGGCTCCGAATAATATTTCTTCTTTTATTATCCATATCTACAATCAATTTTGGGTTTTAAAAAATAAATATTACTAAGGTAATGTCTATAATTTGCATTAAAACCTATCCCGACCAAAAGTTGAAGTTAGCAGAATTCAAATAAATAACCAATACTCAACCCTTCCCTCAAATAAATAAATCTAGAATCCAAAAAAAGAATCCCCGAGGCAGAGCCATCGGGGATTTATCAAATAATATACTCGGTCCTTAGCACCAAAACAATTTGCCTATCTCTGCGCGAATAGATATTCAAGCTACCTCTTGGCATTCATCAGCTCCTCGATCTCCTCAACTTCAATAGGAATATTCGCCATAAGGTTAAAGGGAGCCCCTTTCTCTTGGATTACTACATCATCTTCCAATCTGATACCCATTTTTTCGGCCGGGATATATATCCCTGGCTCCACGGTATAGACCATATTGGCCACCATAGGTGTTTTTAATGCGCCGTAATCGTGGGTGTTTAATCCAATGTGATGGCTGGTACCGTGCATAAAGTATTTTTTGTAGGCTGGCCAATCCTTATCTTCATTTTGCACATCGGCCTTATCCAACAGACCCAATCCCAATAGTTCGGAGGTCATTAACTTACCCACTTCTTTATGGTATTCTGCCCACATGGTTCCAGGCACCAACATGGCAGTGGCATCATTCTTTACACGAAGCACAGCTTCATAAACCGCTTTCTGCCTTGGAGTAAACTTACCGTTCACTGGAATAGTACGCGTAAGGTCGCTGGAATAGTTGGCGTACTCCGCCGCAACATCCATTAATATCAAATCCCCGTCCTTACATTCCCGATTGTTCTCTATATAATGCAAAACATTGGCATTATTTCCAGAAGCAATGATAGGTGTATAGGCAAATCCCTTGGACCTATTGCGGATGAATTCGTACAACAGCTCAGCCTCTATCTCATATTCCCAGACCCCTGGCTTTACAAAACCCAATAGGCGTCTAAATCCCTTTTCGGTAATATTGCAGGCCGTCTGCATAATTGCAATTTCCTCAGCCTCCTTCACACCCCTTATTTCTTGTAAAATAGGGCTGCTCTTAGCCCATTGGTGGGCCGGGAAATCCTGTTTACACTTTATAATAAAACGATCTTCCCTTGTTTGGGTCTCCACCGCCTGACGGTAATGTTCATTGGTATTAAAGTATACGGTATCTACCTCGGTCATTAGATCAAAGAAAATCTTATCAAAATCCGTCAACCAATAAATCGTTGTTATTCCAGACACTTCCACAGCCTTTTCCTTGGTCAATTTTTCACCTTCCCAAACCGCTATATGGGCATTGGTTTCCCTTACAAACAAAACCTCTCTATGCTTTTTGTCTAGGGCATCCGGGAACAGTAACAAAATAGTTTCCTCTTGATCGGCCCCGCTTAAATAAAATAAATCCCTGTTCTGCTCAAAGGGCATTGTACTATCGGCACCAATGGGATAATTGTCATTAGAATTAAAAACCGCTATACTCTTTGGCTTCATATTGGCCATAAACTTCTTGCGATTCTTTATAAATAAGTTATTATCTATTTGCTGATATTTCATTTTTTATTGTTTTGAAGACAAATTTAAGAAATAGGAAGTGCATAGCCCCACTTAGTATAAAATCATTTTTAAACAAGGGTTCATCTAGCCTTAAACTTACAAAATATCATATCTTCGCCCCATCATTTTGCAATGCAAATACATGCGGCCTCACGCCCCAAAAAACCCTAAAAAACTGACTATTGTTATGACGAAGAATCTTTTACTCCTATTTCTATGTACCACCACCCTAAGCTCGGGTCAAGTAAAAAATTCTGCAGTTACAACAGATGACTATTTAAATATCCTTAGGAGCAATATTAGTGGAGAGCTAGCCTATGAGACCACTGCATTCGTTGAACAATTTTGGCGTGTGGTAGGCAACGAAGGTTTTAACAAAAGCATCTATAAAATTGCGGCTGGTTTGGAGGCAGCAGGATATGTCCCTGAGAAAAACGCATCTAACATAGACCGATTCACGTATAGAATTGAAAACAGGCCCCTACAGCATCCGACCTGGGAAATTATGAACGCGGAGATTACTCTTTTAGGAGACAATGAACCACTGTTGTCCTTTATTACCAATAGAAACATGGTTTATCTAAATTCAATTTCAACCCCTAAAAATGGAACTACCGCCGAAATTATTTATGTTAAGGACATGGATGATCTACAAAGGCTATCCTTAAAAGGAAAAATTATTTATACGGAACTCAATGCCTTGGAAGTCTATAATAAAGGGGTTTTAAAAAAAGGGGCCTTGGGAATAGTTAGTTACGACAACCCCGCTTATCTAAAACCAGAAAAAAACACAAATTCCATCCAATTCAGAAGTTTACCCTATGACCCTAAAAATACATGGGGAATAGCGCTTTCCTATCAGGCTAAAGAAAAACTAAAGGCCTTACTGGAAAAAGGCAAAACATTTATGAAAGTAACTATTTCCAGTAAAATGTATCCTTCGGAAGAACTAACTATAGTGGCCAACATAAAAGGCTCCCAAATTCCTGAGGAACGTATTGTTTTTAGTGCCCATGTGCAGGAACCGGGAGCCAATGATAATGCCAGCGGCGTGGGCGCACAATTGGAAATGGCTACCGTTTCGGCACAATTGATAAAAAAAGGCAATATCGATGCCCAAAGAACTATGACCTTCCTTTGGGGGGATGAAATCATTTCTACAAAAAGATATCTAAAAGAAAATGAAAAAAGATCTGCCAATATTAAATGGGGAGTTAGTCTGGACATGGTTGGGGAAAATACAGCCCTTACCGGGGGTACTTTTTTAATCGAGAAAATGCCAGATCCCAGTGCCATTTGGACCAGGGGTAAAGATAAGCACACCGAATGGGGCGGAAAATTGCTTAGCTTGGAAGATATGAAGCCCCATTACCTAAATGATTATATGCTCCATAATTTTATGAAACAGGGGGAATTTGCCCATTGGCCAGTAAATTCCAACCCTTATGAAGGGGGCAGTGATCATACCCCATTTTTGGAAAACCATATTCCCGGATTATTGCTCTGGCATTTTACCGATCAATTTTATCATACTGATGGGGATAGATTGGATAAGGTCTCCCAAGAAACACTTAAAAATGTTAGTATAGCAGCCTTGGGCAGCGCATTGACCTTGGTTAATGGGGATTCCTATACGGCAGTGGATATCGTTGAAATTGTTAAAGATGCAGCTACGAATCGACTTGCAGAAGAGTTTTTGCTCAGCGAGAAATCTGTAAAGACCGGAAATCCTGTGGAAAATGAGGTAGCTATAATAAATGCTTGGGAAGATTGGTATTTAAAGGCAATAGCCTCTACGAGGGATTTGGCCTCGCCGGAAAATACGGTAATTTTGGATAAAGCCATTTTACAGGCCCAGGCCATTGTAGAATCCCAGTCCAAAATTTTTGTTTCTGAATTGGAGAAATAAGGCTATTAAATATTCCCTAACTCAATAAAAATTATAATTGATTTGGGGATTTAAATGAAGAAACGCCTAGGATATTTGATCTATATTGACCATAATCATCACAGTCCAGAGTAAGGCCGCCCATAGCCAAAGTATGGCTACATAGGTAGCAATAAGCAGCACTTTGGAATTGGATATCTTATTTAGGAAATACCATGCCACGGCCGCAAATACAAAACTGAAGGACCATAACATACCAACCATAATAAGGGTTGGCCAAACCCAGTCACCATGCCAATCGTTTATTGTAGGAAAAGATGCAAATAGAAAAGATACTGGAAAATATAAAAGACCGCCCAAAGCACCCATGCTCAAGAGACCAAGTATTGCAGTTACAAAAAATGCAATTAATGAGAATTTAATATTAAATGTCCAAGTTTTCCAGAGTACCATCCAATGATCTTGATTTTTACTGTTGGGTTAGCTTCTAACGCTGAGAAATCAATAAAAGTATATTCATACCAAACGGTATTTTAAATTTATGTAGGAAAATACATTAAACAAATAATCCTTCAATTGAAGGCATTTTATTAACACTATTCCCTGAAACTGCCGTTATACGTAGATTCTTTCCTTAATACTACAGGGGTGCAAAATTCTAGACTCTTGAAATATCTTCTCAATTCAACTTTTACGTAATCCTGAAAAAAATATTTTAGAGTTATTTATTCATTACAATTATGGAATTCTTTAAATTGGTTCTAAATACCGTACATAAATTCAACAAAGTTTGTTAATAACTCGATTCTAGAGTAAATTTGCAATCAAAACAAATAACCAATGAGTGGATTTTTAAACTCTTCAATAGGCAGAAAGTACACTATGGCCCTTTCCGCCTTTTTCTTAATGATTTTTATCCTTCAACATTTTGCCATTAATATCCTATCCGTTTTAAGTCCGGATACCTTTAATGAAACTTCTCATTTTATGGGTACCAATCCCCTAATACAATACGCGTTGCAACCTGTATTGCTTTTTGGGGTTATCTATCATTTTGTAATGGGATTTGTTCTGGAAATAAAAAACCGGAATGCACGGGCCATTAACTATGTCAAAAACAATGGTGCCGCCAATTCCACCTGGATGAGTAGAAATATGATTTGGAGTGGTGGCTTTATTCTGGTTTTCCTAATCATTCATTTCTTGGATTTCTGGTTTCCTGAAATCAATACAAAATATATTCAAGGAGACATGTCCGGTTTGCTAGCCGACGGGGAAGGTTATCGTTATTACGAAGAACTTACCCATAAATTTGTCCCGATATGGAGGGTTGCCCTTTATTGCTTAGGCTTTGTTTTTCTTTCGTTGCACCTACTCCACGGCTTTAATTCCGCATTTCAATCGGTTGGTGCCAATAATAAATATACAAAAGGGTTAAAAGGATTCGGAAAGGCGTATGCTGTTTTAATTCCATTAGGATTTATTTTCATTGCACTATTTCACCATTTTAACCATTAATAATACATTTCTATGTCTGTATTGGATTCTAAAGTACCAAAAGGCCCATTAAAGGATAAATGGACGACCTATAAGGATAAAATAAACTTAGTAAATCCCGCCAACAAACGAAACATCGATGTTATTGTTGTTGGAACAGGT
>Ga0105055_10010818_pt1 | contig 11351 bp, 9 predicted proteins | sample BON03_FD_78090 | JGI IMG/M metagenome (GOLD analysis project Ga0105055, IMG submission 78090) | Freshwater microbial communities from Lake Bonney liftoff mats and glacier meltwater in Antarctica - BON-03 | ecosystem: Environmental > Aquatic > Freshwater > Ice > Glacier meltwater | place: Lake... | reverse complement strand
CCGGTTTGGCGAGGGGGTGGTGAACGGCGCCCTGACCGCCCGCGTCGGCGTGGCCGCCATCGAGGTCTGCCGCCCCCTGCCGTTTCACGGCCAGCGGCGCCCGTCCGTGTCGCGTCTTGTCAGCCGGGCGCTGACCGGGTTCTTCCCCGGACAGAAGGACTAGTCACCCGAACTGACAGCAGGGCCGCCGATTTGACAACGATCATCCGCACCCCCCTGCACCCCTTGGATTTGCGCGCCCCGAGCGGGGGGGGAGCGAGATTTGGGTGGAACCGGGGAAATGGGTGAAGCGATCTGAATGTCCCGGGATACGTTTCACCATGTCATCGGGGGCGAGAGCGCGGCGATCAACCCGCTGACCGGCCGGCGCGATGGCAACGGCACCCCGCGTCCTGACCAGGGTTTCGGCGAAATTTACTGCATGGTGGCAAGGCGATGCTGGATGCGCGGCTGATCTGCCTGCCGCTTGCGCGGATGCTGGCGCTGAGGGCGGAAATTCCCGGAATGAGCGATACCATCGTCAGGGTGTTCGCCGCTCGCCGCTGGAAGAGTTCTGGGGCAATGGTATCCGGTGCGCCGCAACCGATTTCGAGGCACGGTCTCGCGGCAAGACCGATGTGGTGATCTGTGGTGGCAATTCGGCGCGAAGGCCGCGACGTTCCTGTCGCGCAAGGCGCACCGTGTGCGCTTGCGGTTGCGCCGCTGCAATCTGCCAGTTTCCAGTTCCGACGACCGCTTGTCGCGGCGGAAAAGGAATGCCACGATTGCGATTCATCGCCTTGCCGTGGCGGCGCGGCTGGCGGGCGCCAAGCTCCCTGAACCTGTATTGATTCGCGACAGGGCGGTGGGAAAGGGCATCGAACGCCCGCGCCGTGTTCGCCAAGGTGGGGCTGTGCGACATTCGAGCCCATGCAGGAGCGCGTGTTTGGCCTGGACGAGGTGCGGGCCGTGTCGGTCAATCAGGTGGCGTCGGGGGACGGCGAGCGATCGGTCGTGATCCCGGCGGTGTGGAGTCTCGTCAATCCCGGGTGACGCATCTGGACGCCGCCTGCGTGGCGCATTATAAGCCGTTCACCATGACCCGTTTCGTGCATATCCACCGGCGAATTATACGCCCGGCGCCCTGAACTCCAGGGCCGCCGGGACAAGGCGCCTGACGCGCGGTCGCGCCGCCCCGCTTTTTCTTTAATCCTCTGATTCGATGGGTTTTTCCATGTGCGCTGACACGCCTGCCTCCGACTACAAGACGACCCTGCGCCTGCCGCAGACCGATTTCCCCATGCGCGCAGGCCTGCCTGCGCGTGAACCCCAGTGGCTTGAGCGTTGGGCGCGGATCGGCGTTTACGACCGGCTGCGCGCCAAGACCGGGCGGGAAAGCTTTACGCTGCACGACGGGCCGCCCTATGCCAATGGCAACCTGCACATCGGCCATGCGCTGAACAAGATACTGAAGGATATGGTGGTGCGCAGTCAACAGATGATGGGCCGTGATGCCCGTTATGTGCCGGGGTGGGATTGCCATGGGTTGCCGATCGAGTGGAAGATTGAGGAGAAGTACCGCCGACAGGGCCAGGACAAGGATGCCATCCCCGTGGTGGAGTTCCGCCGCGAGTGTCGCGAATTTGCCGCCGGTTGGGTTGATATCCAGCGCGAAGAGTTCAAGCGACTGGGCATCAACGGCAACTGGGATGATCCGTACCTGACGATGGATTTCCACGCCGAACGGGTGATCGCCGAGGAGTTTCAGAAGTTCCTGATGAACGGGACTTTGTATCAGGGCAGCAAGCCGGTGATGTGGTCGCCGGTGGAAAAGACCGCGCTGGCCGAAGCCGAGGTCGAGTATCACGACCGCCAGACCGACGCGATCTGGGTGCGGTTTCCGGTGGCAGATTTGGACCAGACAGATGCCCCGGTTGTCTTTGACTTGCCTACCGGCCGTGAAGACCGCAGCTTGCTTCTTCAGGACTTCCGGAAAGCCCGGGTCGTAATTTGGACGACGACCCCTTGGACCATCCCATCAAACAGAGCGGTTGCGTATGGCAGCAATATTGCATATTCCTTATACACCGTCGTTGGCGCATCGAACGATATCTGGGCTCGAGTTGGTGATCACTATTTGGTCGCAGATTCACTTGCCGATAGTGTTTTCGACATTGCGCACTGTAAAGTTAAGCGACGCTGTGGTGTGGGCCATCTTGATGGCGTGGTTCTCGCCCACCCGTTCCGCGGAATTGATGACGCAGAGGGTGTTTGGGATTTCGATGTTCCGATGATTCTAGCAGATCATGTGACCGACAACGCGGGCACAGGTTTTGTTCACACCGCGCCCAGCCATGGCGATGATGACTATGTCATCGGGGTGAAACATGGCTTGCCGATGACCTATAACATCCTGGACGACAGCAGCTTTCGCGCCGATCTGCCGTTCTTTGGCGGGCAGGCGGTGCTGAAACCCAACGGCAAGCCCGGCGGTGCCAACAAGGCGGTGATCGAGAAATTGAAAGAGGTTGGCGCCCTGCTCGCCACGAAACGTATCACGATTTCCGATGCGCATTCGTGGCGATCCAAGGCGCCGGTGATCCGGCTGAACCGGCCCCAGTGGTTTGCCGCCATCGACAAAGCGGTGGGCGACGGGCAGGACACCTATGGCACCACGATACGGCAGCGCGCGCTGAACAGTATTGACAAGCTGGTGACGTGGACACCGCAGACCGGGCGCAACCGGCTGTATTCGATGATCGAGGCGCGCCCCGATTGGGTGCTGTCGCGCCAGCGGGCTTGGGGTGTGCCGATGACGTGCTTCACCAAGCGCGGCGTCGACTTGCATGATTCTGCCTTTCTGCTGCGCAATACCGAGGTAAATCAGCGGATCGTTGACGCTTTTGAACAAGAGGGCGCAGATGCATGGTATGTGCAAGGCGCGAAAGAGCGGTTCCTGACGGGCGTCGTCGACCCCTCGACGCAAAAGGTGTTGAACCCCGAGGATTTCGATCAGGTGTTTGACATTCTGGATGTGTGGTTCGATTCAGGCTCGACCCACGCCTTCGTTCTGCGCGACCGGCCCGACGGGTCTCACGACGGGCTGGCCGATCTGTACCTTGAGGGCACGGATCAACATCGCGGCTGGTTCCATTCATCGATGTTGCAGGCCTGTGGCACCATCGGGCGCGCGCCGTACCGTGCGGTGCTGACCCATGGGTTCACGTTGGATTCAAAGGGCATGAAGATGTCGAAATCCATCGGCAACACGGTGGCCCCGGAAAAGGTGGTGCAACAGTACGGCGCCGATATTCTGCGGCTGTGGGTGGCGCAGTCGGATTACACCGTCGACCTGCGGATCGGTGACGAGATCCTGAAAGGCACCGCCGACAGCTATCGCCGGTTGCGCAATACCATGCGGTTCCTGCTGGGCAATCTGGAGGGGTTTTCCGAGGCGGAACGTGTTGATCCGGCGCAGATGCCCGAGTTGGAGCGTTGGGTGTTGCACCGTCTGGCCGAGCTGGACGTGGTGGTGCGCGATGGCTATGCCAAATATGATTTTCAGGGTGTGTTCAGCGCGATTTTCACCTTTGCCACGGTCGATCTGTCGGCGGTGTATTTTGACGTCCGCAAGGACGCGCTGTACTGCGACGGCCCGTCCGACAGGCGCAATGCCGCGCGTTCGGTGCTGGACATCCTGTTTCACCGGTTGACCACATGGCTGGCGCCGATCCTGGTGTTCACCATGGAGGAAGTGTGGCTGGAGCGGTTCCCGGGTGATGCGTCTTCGGTGCATCTGGTGGACTTTCCCGAAACGCCCGCCGTGTGGCACGATGAGGCGCTGGCAGCGAAATGGGCCACCATCCGCAAGGTGCGCCGGGTGGTTCTGGGCGCGCTCGAGGTGGAGCGACAGCAAAAGACCATCGGTGCTTCGCTTGAAGCGGCGCCGGTCGTTTATGTTGACCAATCCACGGCTGACATTCTGGCCACAGTGCCGTTCGATGACATCTGCATCACTTCGGCCATGACCGTCGAGGTGGGCGCGGGCACCGGATTCACGCTGGACGATGTGCCGGGCGTGGCGGTGCAGTTCCACCCGGCCACCGGCGACAAATGCGAACGGTGTTGGAAAATCCTGCCCGATGTCGGCACCCATGCCCACCCCGGCACCTGCGGGCGCTGCGATGCCGCCCTGTCGGCGGGGTGAGCGAGACCGCGCAAAGCGTTGCAACGCCTCTGGGCCGCCTGACTTTGGTGGCCCGGGGCGAGACCCTGACAGCCCTGCGCTGGGGTGGGCATGGCACAGATCGCACACCGCTGTTGAGCTGGGCGGCGGAACAACTGGCCGCGTATTTCAACGGGGAATTGCAGGTGTTCGACCTGCCCCTGACCCTGGACAACGGGGTTCTGCAATCGCAGGTGCAACGCGCGATGCTGGCCATTCCTTACGGCGAAACCCGCACCTATGGCGACATCGCCCGCGCGCTGGGCGCCCCGGCGCAGGCCATCGGGCAGGCCTGTGGCGCGAACCAGTTGCCCGTCATCATTCCATGCCATCGGGTGCTGGGCGCCTCTGGCCTTGGGGGCTATTCAGGGCAGGGCGGGGTCGAGGCGAAGGTGGCGCTGCTGCGTCTGGAAGGCGCGGCAGGGCTGCTCATATGATCGCGGATGCGGCGATTGCCGATGCGATCCTTGATCTGGCCCACCGGCGCGGCATCGGCAAGACCTTTTGCCCCTCGGAAGTGGCCCGCGCGCTGAGCACGGATTGGCGCCCGCTGATGCCAAAGGTGCGTGCGGTGGCGGCGACACTTCCCATCTTTGCCACGCAAAAGGGGGTTGCCGTTGATCCGATTGCCGCAAAAGGGCCGATCCGGCTTGGTCTGAAACCCTAGGCGCGTTTGGGGATCATCTGCTGCGCGATCCCGGCGAAGATCAGATAGATCGAGGTCAGCGCCATACCCCAAAGCGCCCAACTGGCCGGGTCAAACCCGACCCAGGCCGAGCGCCCGGCAAAGAATGTCCAGGCGATGGCAATGGGAAGCGACACGTTGCGCCAGCGTTCGGTGCGCACCGGATGAATGAATTTCAGCGGCAGGAACATTGCCACCGACAGGGCGGCGACGATGGCCAGGATGATCCAGTCGTTCGGCGATAGCGCGAACATCACGATCACCACCATGTTCCAGCAACCGGGAAAGCCCGAAAAGGAGTTATCCTTGGTTTTCATCCGGGTATCGGCGAAATAGACGACGCTGGCGAAGGTGATGACGAACATCGCGCACCACCCCGTCCAGCCCGGCAGCAGGCCCGATTTGAACAGCGCATAGGCCGGAATGAACACATAGGTCAGATAGTCGATGATCAGGTCCATCAGCACACCGTCATATTGCGGCGCATGGGTTATCACGTCGTATTTTCGCGCCAGTGGCCCGTCGATGCCATCGACAAAGAACGCGACGACCAGCCAGAAGAACATCATGTCCCACTGTTCATCCACCGCGGCCAGCATGGCCAGCATGGCAAGAACGGCGCCAGTGGCGGTCAGAAGGTGAACACAAAGGGCGCGGGCGGCGGGTGTCATTCGCTTTTCATGCCGCAAACCGGTTCGGAGCGCAACGGTGCGTCAGCCCAGACCGCGGGGGTGGGCATTGGCGTACACCTCCATCAGGCGGGCGGTGTCGACGGCGGTATAGGTTTGCGTCGTGGCCAGGGACGCATGGCCCAGCAGTTCCTGAATGGTGCGCAGATCGCCCCCGGCGTTCAGCAGGTGGGTGGCAAAGCTGTGGCGCATGGCATGGGGCGTGGCGGTGGCGGGCAGGCCCAGCTGCATTCGCGATTGTGCCACAACCTTCTGAATCGCCCCGGCGCCCAGAGGGCCGCCGCGAAAGCCGCGAAACAGCGGCTGTTTCGGCTCCACCGGATGCGGGCAAAGGGCGACATATTGGGCCACGGCGCGACGGGCGGCGGGCAGAACCGGCACCATACGCTCTTTGCCGCCCTTGCCCCGGATCACCAGCGTGTCGGCCAGCGGATGATCGGCGCCGTTCAGTGACAGCGCCTCGGAAATCCGCAAGCCGCAGCCATAAAGCAGCGTCACCACCGCCACATCCCGCGCTGCCACCCAGCCATCCAGCGCCTGCAACTCGACCGTGTCGATCATTGCGCGGGCCGCGTCTTCGGTCAGGGGGCGGGGCAGTTTCTTGGTGAATTTGGGCGAGCGGGTCGACAATATCGCCGTGGGCTCGAATCCCTGTCGTTCGGCCAGCCAGCGGGTGAAGGATTTCACCGCCGACAGGCTGCGCGCCAAAGACCGGGGCGCCACGCCGCGCCCGCGCTCATGGGCCATCCAGGCGCGCATGTCGGAAATGCCGACGCCCGCGATGGCGCCAAACCCGCAGCTTTGGCCCAGATGCATCTGCAGGAACGACAGCCAACCCAGCACATCGGCTCGGTAGGCGGCCAGCGTGTTGTCGGCGGCGCCCCCCATCGCGCCCATCCCGTCCAGCCAGGTGGACACGGCCTCGCGGGCGGCGGGCGAGATCACCGGGTCACGCCAGCCAGCGGCGCATGGCGCGCTCGAACACCCCGGCAAAGAAGCCCAGCAGGTCGGTGCCATGGGTCGGGGTGAACATATGCGGGTCTTCGCTGCCCAGCACCAGAAGGCCGGGCAGGCAGCCGGGGCCGAAATCCAGCTTGAGACAGGCCTCGGAGCGCAGATCGGCGGCGATCGCGCCATAGACCCGGGGCGCACCGCCCTGACAGCCGCGCAGGGTGACGCGGCGTTCGGGAATGCTGCGCCCGTTGGTCAGGTAACGGGTGATGAACCCGGGCTGCGCCAGGCTGAGCACGTCCGACAGGCGGCGGATATCGGCATCTTCCTCGCCCGAGTCGGTTTCCAGCACCAGGCGCAGGGCGTCGACCCGCAGGATCGAGGCGACATCGCCGCCGAGGTCATGCAGGAACGTCTCGAAATCGGTCGGGTCCAGCATCCGCAGCACGGCACGGTGTATCTGGTTGGTGCCCGCCAGGTTCTCATAGGCGGCGGCGATCACGCTGCGGTGCGTGTCCTCAAGCCGGTCCAGCCGCCCTTCGAGCCGCTTCATGGCGATGCCGCGCAGATCGACCACATTGCCCCCCATCGCCTCGTCCGTGCCCGCCACAAGGGCGCGCATCAGGTCGAGGTCTTCGAGAATGACGTAGGGGTGGGAAATGATCTTGCTGCGCAGTTCGTCTGCGATGACGGCGCTTTCGCTCATTACTGCCTCATGTCGTTTGTTGGTTTTGTGCTGTTTTACACAGAACCGGCCGACAGCGCAGACATTTTTTGTCGCAAATGTGAAATCGACGCTTCACGCGCGGCGTTTTTGCATCGCCGCGCGCCGGGTCTTTCGGGTCAGGCGATCTTCTGGCCGGTCTTTGCCCAGTCGGCCATGAAGGCGTCCAGACCCTTGTCGGTCAGGATATGGTTCGCCAGTGCCTTGATGACAGCCGGAGGGGCCGTCGCCACATCGGCACCCAGAAGTGCCGCGTCCTTCATGTGGTTGGCGTTGCGGATTGAGGCGGCCAGGATCTGGGTCTCATAGCCGTAATTGTCATAGATCGTGCGGATGTCCTCGATCAGTTCCATCCCGTCGATGTTCAGATCGTCCAGCCGCCCGATGAACGGCGAGATGAACGTCGCCCCCGCCTTGGCCGCAAGCAGCGCCTGATTGGCCGAGAAACAAAGGGTCACATTCACCATTGTGCCCTGCGACGTCAGCGCCTTGCAGGCCTTCAGCCCGGGCCAGGTGAGGGGCAGCTTGATCGTGATGTTGTCGGCGATCTTCACCAGTTCCGCCGCTTCACGCATCATGCCATCATAGTCCAGCGCGACGCATTCGGCGCTGACCGGGCCTGCGACCAGATCGCAGATTTCCTTGGTGACTTCCTTGATGTCGCGCCCCGATTTCAGGATAAGCGAGGGGTTGGTGGTGACGCCATCGACCATTCCCAGATCGTTGAGTTCGCGGATCGCGTCCACATCGGCGGTGTCTACGAAGAATTTCATGGCAAGGAGTCCCTGATTGGTGATGTCGGATAGATGCCTGAATAACCTAGTGCGCGGCAGGCCGGAACCCCTGTCGACCGGGTTTGCCCGCAGATGAGTGATCTGTTCGATCCCGTCCCGCCCGCCGCCGGGTTTTTCGACGAAGGCGCGCTGATCGCCGTTCTGACGACCCAGCCGCTGGATCGGTGTCTTGATTACAGGGCGCCCGAAGGGGGATGCATGGTGGGTGCCTTTGTCGAGGTGCCGCTGGGCCCGCGCAAGGTGTTGGGCGTGGTCTGGGGGCCGGGCGAGGGCGGGTATGACCTGGCAAAGGTGCGGTCGGTCATCCGGGTGCTGGACGCCGCGCCGATGCGCGACGAGATGCAGCAGTTCCTGCGCCGCGCCGCCGATTACACCCTGACGCCGCTGCCGGCGATGCTGCGCCTTGCGACACGCAGCCCGGGTTTGGGCGATCCGACGGGGATGCGGGTGGTGTACCGTCTGGGTGATGTCGTCCCGGATCGCATGACCGAGGCGCGGGAAAAGGTGCTGGCGGTTTTGCGCGACTATGGCGGGCTGGCGTTCACCCTGCGGGAGTTGGCCGAGAGTGCCGGGGTCACGGCATCGGTGGTCAAGGGGCTGGTGAAACTGGGCGCGGTGCTGGAACAGGCCTCGCCCCGCGACACGCCCTATCCCCGGCTTGACCCCGATCTGCCGGGCCATGACCTGACGGCGGATCAGGCGACGGGCGCCGAAACCCTGCGCGCCGCCATCGCCTCGGCGCGTTATGGCACCACGATGCTGCGCGGCGTGACGGGTTCGGGCAAGACCGAGGTGTATCTTGAGGCTGTCGCCGCCTGTATCGCCAAGGGGCGGCAGGCGTTGGTGTTGCTGCCCGAAATTGCGCTGACCTCGGAATTCCTGACCCGGGTGCAGGCCCGTTTCGGCGCCCAGCCCGCCGAGTGGCACAGCGGCGTCACGATGACCGAACGGCGCCGCTGTTGGCGGATGGTGGGCGAGGGGGGCGCGCAACTCGTGGTGGGGGCGCGGTCTGCGCTGTTCCTGCCGTTCCGCGATCTGGGGTTGATCGTGGTGGATGAGGAGCATGACACGTCGTACAAGCAGGAGGATGGCGTTCTCTATAATGCGCGCGACATGGCGGTGCTTCGGGCGTCCTTGTGCAGAGCGCAGGTGGTTCTGGCCTCGGCCACGCCGTCGCTTGAAACCTGGGCGAATGTGCAGGCGGGCAAATATGCGCGGCTTGACCTTGTGGCGCGGTTCGGTGCGGCGGTGATGCCCGACATGCGCGCCATCGACATGCGAGCCGAGGATCTGCCGGGGGGAAGGTGGGTTTCACCCACCCTACGCGATGCGGTGGCGGTGCGCATGCAGGCGGGCGAACAGGCGCTGCTGTTCCTCAACCGTCGAGGCTATGCGCCCGTCACCCTGTGCCGGGCCTGCGGGCACCAGATCGGTTGCGATCACTGCGATGCGCGGATGGTGGAACACCGGTTCCTGAAACGGCTGGTCTGCCATCAATGCGGCGAAACCAGACCGATGCCGGTAAAGTGCCCCCATTGCGACGCCGAGGACCGGATGTCGCCCGTTGGTCCGGGGGTCGAGCGGCTGGCCGAAGAGGCGGCATTGCTGTTCCCCGAGGCGCGCATCGCGGTTCTGTCGTCCGACCTGTTCGGCAGTGCGCGGGCGTTGAAGGCGCATATCGAGGGCATCGCCCGGGGCGAGGCCGACATCATCATCGGCACGCAACTCGTGGCCAAGGGGCACAACTTTCCGTTGCTGACGCTGGTGGGGGTGATCGACGCCGATCTGGGCTTGCAGGGCTCCGACCTGCGCGCCGCCGAGCGGACGTTCCAGTTGATGCGCCAGGTGGCGGGGCGGGCCGGGCGGTCAGACAAGCCGGGCACGGCGCTGTTGCAGACCTATCAGCCCGAACACCCGGTGATCCGCGCGATCCTTGCGGGCGATGAGGAACGCTTCTGGTCCGCCGAGGCCGCCGAACGCCGGAACGCCGGCGTGCCCCCCTATGGCCGGATGGCGGGCATCATCCTGTCCTCGCCCAATGTGCAGGAGGTGTTCGACATCGCCGCCGACATGGCGCGACGCGACGGCCCCCTGCGCCGGATCGGGGCACAGTTGTACGGCCCGGCCCCCGCGCCCATTGCGCGCATCAGGGGCCGCCACCGGGTGCGCCTGCTGGTCAAGGCCGACAAGGCGGCACCGTTGCAGGCGGCGCTGGCCGAGTGGGTGGCGCAGTTCAGGCTGCCCGCCTCGCTGCGGCTGGCCATCGACATCGATCCTCAGAGCTTTTATTGACAGGGTGAAGCACGCTCGCACGCCGCCTGTTTTTCCTCTCGCCAAGATGCCGATTTCGGCCTAACCCAAGCCCATGCAGATCGTCCGCCTTGCCGACGCGCACACCCTGCCGCGCTGGCGCCGCCCCATATCCCTGTTGCTGCTCATGGCCTTCGCCATGCCCATTGCCTTTGCCACATGGTCGGCGCTGCTGAACAACTTCGTGATTCAGTCGGCGGGGTTCACCGGGGTCGAGATCGGCTGGCTGCACACGGTGCGCGAGATTCCGGGGTTTCTGGCCATCGGGGTGATCGCGCTGATCATCTTCATCCGCGAACAGGTTCTGGGCCTCGTGTCGCTGATCCTGCTGGGGGCGGCCACGGCGGTGACGGCCTGGTTCCCGTCGCTGGGCGGCATCCTGACGATAACGATGCTGTCATCCATCGGGTTTCATTATTTCGAGACTGTGAACCAGTCGCTCCAATTGCAGTGGATCGCCAAGGACCGCGCGCCCCAGACCCTGGGCTGGATCGTCGCCGTGGGGTCGGGCGCGTCACTGATCGCCTATGGCACGCTGGTGGTGACATGGCGGGCGTTCGAGCTGTCCTATGACTTTGTCTACCTCGTGTCGGGTGGCACGACTGTCGCCATCGCGCTGTTCTGCCTGCTGGCCTATCCACAGTTCGAATCCCCCGATCCGCAGTTGAAGAAATTCGTGCTGCGCCGTCGCTACTGGCTGTATTACGCGTTGCAGTTCATGTCGGGGGCGCGACGCCAGATTTTCGTGGTGTTTGCGGCCTTCATGATGGTCGAACGGTTCGGCTTCGACGTGCATCAGGTGACGGCGCTGTTCCTGATCAACTTCATGGCCAACATGCTGGCCGCCCCGTTCATGGGCAAGGCCGTGGCGCGCTGGGGCGAGCGGCGGGCGCTGATGTTCGAATACGGCGGGCTGGTGACGGTGTTTCTTGCCTATGGCGGCCTGTATTACTTCAGCTGGGGCGTGGCGCTGGCGGCGACGCTCTATGTGCTG
>Ga0105055_10010816_pt1 | contig 11351 bp, 6 predicted proteins | sample BON03_FD_78090 | JGI IMG/M metagenome (GOLD analysis project Ga0105055, IMG submission 78090) | Freshwater microbial communities from Lake Bonney liftoff mats and glacier meltwater in Antarctica - BON-03 | ecosystem: Environmental > Aquatic > Freshwater > Ice > Glacier meltwater | place: Lake... | reverse complement strand
TATGTTGTACCGAGCGTGCTTTGCTCCATCGGAGTTAGTGCAATTCACACCCACTATAAAGGTTGCTGCGGGGGCCCAATTTCCTGTGAACGGATCATTTCTCAATCTTGATGTGATTTCAAATTTGGACTCCTTGGCTGGCACTGGGTACTACCACTATGTGAAGAGCATGTATGAGAATGCAGCTGCTAAATATCCCGAATGTCTACTTGTTGGGCTGCTTCAGCTGGATAGTCCATATGATACATTGAGAGAAGAGATATATGCAGTATTGGTGCCATCATTCCTTCAACGAATCCAAGAACACAAAAACAATGAAACTCAGTTGGAGACTGTCAAACAAGTCTGGAGATTGAATTCATATGTTGTTCTAAGGGCATGTGTCGCCATCTATGCTCGCGATGCAAAGTTCCTGCCGTTTATTGTGGAGGTCGTGAGACTTCAGCCGGAAGGACTTCAACGACTTTTGGGCCTCCCACTTTTGCGATTGGTGTTTGACGCTGCGTGTTTAGTAGCTAGACTGCCTGACCAGGCGTCTCGACCAGATTTCCTTGAACTATGGATGAACGAGCGAATCAATTCTGCCAAGCAAAGTCAACACACGTTCACCAACTTTGCTCGCTCGTTGCTGGCGTTTGTTTTTCTTAAAGCCAGCCAGCAAGCCAACTCCGGAGTACTTGTTGCTCCTCAGCAGATGCATGTTATGGTGAAGAAACTGGTAGAGATGTCTCAGGTTCCAGGGCTTCCAAAAGAGTTTGTACAAGAAGTGAGACAGTTCTACGAAAGGTACCAGCAACAATTGGCTGTGAAACCTGAAGCACCAGAGCCTACACCTGTAGCACCAAATAAATCTGCCCCTGATTACGTGGAGCAACAGGCGAATGCTTACTTTCAGATGATATACAAGTCTCAGAAATCCATTCCCGAAATCCTCGAGCTGCTGACTAGATTCAAGAACTCAGATCAGGAAACAGAACGTGGTATCTTCAATTGCATGGTGCACAACTTGTTTGACGAGTACAGGTTCCTCCACAAGTACCCGGAGAAAGAATTACAAATTACTGGGATTCTATTTGGTTCGTTAATCAATCAGCAATTGGTGGTTGGTCCTGCATTAGGGATAGCGATTAAATTTGTTATTGAAGCTTTAAAAAAGCCGCATACCTCTCCTATGTTTCGCTTTGGGGTGTTGGCAGTCACTGAATGTCGACAAAAACTCCACGAAATGCCCAACACATGCACTCAAATCGTCCAAATACCTCATTTCAAAGAAAGGTATCCTGACTTGGTGCAAGATTTAGAGAATTTTGCTCAAGAAGATTCGAAATCGGCAAGTCTTGGTACGCAGTTAATGCAGGTGGTGCAGAAGGAAATCCCGCAGTTGAGAGGCACGGAAACGGATTCTTCTGCATATGCATCCGTGTGTTCTAGAATTGATGGGCTGATTGGTGGCGCTCGAGAAATCACTGCCCCCAGTCCCCCTGATATCGAGGATGAGATGTGTTTTGTTATCAACAATTTGACGCAACGTAACATGGACGAGAAAGTTGAGCAAACAAAGCGTGTGATTAAGAAGGAGCACTTTGAGTGGATTGCATATTACTTGGTGGTTATGCGAGTGAGGACCCAGGCCAATTTTCATGCTGTGTATATGACATTCTTGGAGAAGCTTGGAGATGCTGCGCTTTTTGCCCATGTGAAAGACAGGACTCTGACTACAGTTCGCGAGTTACTGATGACCAATGACATCGTGTCGAGCAGTGCCCAACGACTGTTGCTGAAGAACCTAGGAATGTGGCTTGGTAGACTGACTTTAGCACGTAACAAGCCACTGCTCTATCGTGATGTGGACTTGAAAGGGCTTTTGATTGATGGCTATGAACGAGGATGGTTGATTGCCGTTGTTCCATTTGCTGCGAAAGTGTTGGACGGGACCAAAGGGTCTGCTGTTTTTGTGCCTACAAACCCATGGTTAACACGACTACTCAGTCTGCTGGCGGAATTGTATCATCTTGCTGATTTGAAACTAAATCTCAAATTTGAGATTGAAGTTCTTTGCAAAAATCTCAGCATCGATCTTAAATCCGTTGAAGCTTCTTCGCTATTGCCTTCGATGAAAAAACCTCAGTTGGAATCGAATCCTGATTTCAATACGAAGACAGCAGCCACTACTAGCAGTATTTCACCAGCAACACCAGTGAAAGGAGCACCGGTGCCTTCTGTTGCACCAGTCACTCCGCTGAAGAACCAGCCAAAAGAGGAGTCCACTATTCCAAACCTAGCAGCCTACGTCCATATCAATGCTTCGTTGCAGTTGTTCCAGCAACAGCCTAGTTTGAAACGCCTGGTCCCACTTGCAGTTGACAGAGCCATCCGTGAGATCATCCAACCTGTTGTGGAGAGATCAGTGACTATAGCATGCATGAGTTGCAAGGAGTTGGTCACCAAGGACTTTGCGATGGAGCCAGATGACAAACGCATGCAGAAAGCCGCGCATATGATGGTGTCGAATCTTGCTGGATCATTGGCCTTGGTAACATGTAAAGACCCTCTTCGAGTTGCTATTGGTAACCAGCTGAGGCAATTAATCATGCAAGGCACCCCGACTCGTGAGGATATGCAGCTGGTGGAGCAGGCAGTTCTAGTATGCGCCTCGGAAAACCTTGAGATTGGCTGCATGCTGATTGAGAAGGCTGCCACTGAAAAAGCAATGCGGGATATCGACGAACAAATGGAATCTGCGTTGTCTGTTCGACGTGAGGGTAAGAAGAACAACACTCCTTTCTTTGACATGTCGGTATCACGAGGCAGATTCCCATCTGCATTACCAGACCAGTTACGAGCTACTCCTAGTTCTCATGGTCTCACTTCACATCAACTGATGGTGTATGAAGCGTTTCAGCGACCTCCGCGTCAAGCCAGACCACAACAAGCTGTGTTGAAACCGAATTCCCCTGTGCAAAAACCATTTAATGGCTCTCCTACTCAAAATCCTGTTGGCTCGAATTTGGATAAATGGAGAATGTGCATCAGTCAATTAGATCGAAGTTTGCAGGTTTATATCCAGTCTACACCATCAGCTAGACAGGTAAGTCTTCGATCGTTGTCCCGGGACCATGAGATTTTCGTTATGCTGCGTGAACTAAAAGCAATTGGCACTGCATCTCCTGCTGATCAACGAGAAGAAGTGATCCTATTAATGTCACAACGTCTATTTAAACGCCTGTTCGAAATTGGTCCAGCTGAAAAATTAACTCTCGAGACGCAGTTTGCGATTTTGGAAATTTTCAGAGACCTTTGCAAGGATGGATTTTTGAGGCGGCATTTAACGGAATGGATGATTTTTGCCCCAAATGAACACAAGTTGAATCGTACTGTGGTAGTCGGACTGGCACGGAGTAAACTGTTGTTGTTTCCTGATCTTGACCAGCATGTTGCCAAGATGCTTGAGCTGGGCCGACCAGCCGTAGCTTTCGCCATGGATTTGATCCTTGAATGTATTGTGCAAGCCAAGTGCATCCAAGTGACTGAATTTCTCACCACTCTTGATTCTCTGCAGAATATCGCTGTGAGAAGCAAGCAAGCAGGAGGTGCAGAACCATTTCCTGGCCTACAACAGCTGCTTGACAATGTTCGCGCAGTGGCGTCCTCGGAGCAACAGCAGCTACCGGCAGCTTTGTTTATGAGATCGAATGATCCCAGTGGTTTAAGAGAGCAAGTGGCGCAATTGCTAAGGACGTGGTTGCAATTGTGTGCTAGATCCGATAGCGTAAACAATGAATCGGTGCATACGCCTTACTTGACGATGTTGCAACAGCAAGGGGCATTGAAGGGCGATGAGAATGCAGATAGGTTCTTCCGTATCACCACTGAATTATGCGTCGAGTATTCATTGAACAACATTGTTGAGAGTAATGGGAGGAAGAAACCAAGCTACGTTGCCATTGATGCATTTACCAAGCTCGTAGTACTCCTCGTACGATATGCCGAAGTTCGTGGGAAGACCGCATTGTTGGCCAAAGTTCTTGAAGTCATAGCAGGTGTTCTTCGACGGGAGTTCGCAGCAAGGAAACAGAGAGGAGTTGAAGGGTTATTGGACCAGCGTCCTTATTTTCGATTGTTTTTGAACTTGCAAGTTGATGTGTCTGAATTGTACGAGTCGGAAGCATTAGGAGAGGAACTTACCATGTCGATGTTGTCCTCCTTTGCTGAATGCTATGCTCGATCAATCCCTCCTGCTCAGCTACCAGTGTTTGCTTTCTCCTGGCTTGAGTTGATATCGCACAAGAGTTACATGCCCAAGATGATCAAACTGGCTGATGGAAAGGGTTGGTTGATCATGGAACGATTGTTACTGGACCAATTGCGATTCGTAGCACCTTATCTCAAAGAAGTGCAACTTACCCCGAGCACCCGGATGATGTACAAGGGAACCCTTCGAGTACTCTTGGTGCTTCTCCACGACTTTCCAGAATTCCTGTGTAGCTTTCACTACTCTCTGTGTGATGCCATTCCTGCGACTTGCATTCAGCTTCGAAATCTAATTCTCTCTGCATTTCCTAGATCCATGCAATTGCCTGATCCTTTCACTCCTGATCTTAAAATTGAGAACTTACCAGAGAGTCACAAGCCACCGCGTATATTGTCCAATTACATTGCAGCCCTTAACGCTTCAGGTTTAGGTCCAGAACTGGAAACATTTTTGAAATCCGGGGGTCCTTTCTTTCCTCGCATGAAGGAAGTATTGTTTCCCGTTGGCCTCGAATACAATATATCGTTGATTAATTCGTTCGTATTATTCGTGGGCATGTTTGGTATGACAGAAAGTGTTGGTGGGCAAATAATCAATCAAAGCAGTCGGGCATTATCTATCTTCGAATATCTCGCTTTTGAACTAGAGCCTGAAGGCCGTTACCATTTATTCAATGCCATCGCAAATCAACTGCGTTTTCCGAACAAGCATACGTACTACTTTTCACAACTTCTACTGTTTCTATTCGATGACGTGAGTAGTGAAGTTTGTAAGGAGCAGATAACACGTGTGCTCCTGGAGAGACTCATCGTACACAGGCCTCATCCATGGGGGTTGTTAACCACATTCATTGACCTCATCAAAAACCCAAAATTCTCTTTCTGGGACCACCCATTCACTCAATGCGCTCCAGAGATAAGGCGGCTGTTCGAGAATGTTGCGCGATCATGTATGGCCAACAGCAACTCATCTCCAGCAGCGACAGCGCCCGTCAGAGCATGAACTGCTTGTACATAAAGTAACTAACTCTATTCTTACGTTTTTATTAATAGATCGTGGTAAAAGTTATTGATAATACTCTATATTTTGATTGGTTTATGTTACATAGGTCACTTTTTGATCTTGACATCCACGATGTCTTCGTCTTCCATCTCCATTTTATTTGGAGTATTAATATCACTGACAACATTGCCATCAAAGATAAAAGATATTTGACTTCGTGGCTTCGCTATATGTTTACATACTTTCACAAAAGTTTCCTTGAATGTTTCGTCCCATCCAACATTACGCACAATTTCCTCTCCTGGTTTAATTCTAAATACGATGGAAACCCTATTCCCAGCTTCAGTGTCGCCTACTTCGGTTTTTATCTGGACGACTTGCTCAGCTATCTCCCTGGCAATGGATTCCTCCATTTGCGAGACAAAATCTTGTTCAACTTTGGGAACTGGGACAAGTTTAACAACCAATTCAGGTTGCGGTGGAGGTTCATCGACCTCCTTCTCTCGACGTGATGCCTTGATGAGGGCTTCTGACACCCGATTCACATATTCTTTCGACTCTCTCAACAAGGGGTTGCTCGCAATTTTCCTTTGAATCTCCTCGTTTAATTTAGGGTCTTCAAATTCGTCATCGTCATCATCGTCGCTTATATCGAGGACAACAACTGGTTGAGGCTTCATCTCCATTTCCTCATCTTCAGATGATAGGTAATCATCAGAATCCGCTTTGAGTTTCTTGGCCACTGGTGAATCATCACTACTGCTGGAGAAGTCACTGTCTTCGTCATCAGAAGGAAAATCTGGAACCTTCGCTCGACGTCTGACAAACAAAGTATCAGAGCTCATAACGAGGAATGAGTGAGTAGTATATACAAATGCTACGGGGGACTATTTTAGTGTACATTTTGAATCTGAAGTCATTTCAAAGAAAAGTGCAGAGACTATTATTTGGCGAGTGAGTGAGGAAGGGACTAAAATGAATTTTGAACACGATGGGACTTAATGCCACGATCTCGCAGTTATGATATCAAAAGACTGACTAGCGTTCTCATTCTTGGAAGATGCTCATAGTAGACAGTCCATGTTTTATTGAGTCCACTGCTAGATCAACATCATCTATCAAGTAATCTGTGCCTTTTGACGTTTATTCCACTGAGCAATTTGCTGTTGTTGTATGATCGATATTATTTGTTCATGACTCGTTTGATTGACTCCTAGCAAAAGACCTGCTGTAATATGATATTCAATTAGATCAAAACTCATTCGCTTTCACAGCAACTACTCTATAAATACTTATTTATGGTATACAAAATTTAAAGATCTCCTTCATGGTCTTGGAAGCAATATCTGGGTTTTTCAAAAACTCTTGATCGAGTCCTTCAAGTTCAACCATCTCCTGAATCGCATCGAAATCTCCAATGAATTTAGTGCTGGATTCATTGTCTGTTACGAACACCTGCGGGTATTTCCCCTTCAACTGGCTAATGGTAGTCAGCTCTTCACGGACACCCTTGTCTTGCACAGCATCCACTTCTTTGTAGCTCACCTTCTTGGCCTGTAACCATGTGATTACCTTGCGTTGGTTATCCTCCTGCGTCTGTGTAGGTGGCGTGCTTGTCACGAGAACCAGTGCAGTGTGACTCATTCTAGAGAATTTCAGGTGTGTATGTATCTACGTAGACCCTAATTGAATGCGATAATGTCACCTTATGCCAAACTTTTGGAGGTGGCCAGGTTTGCACCTCTTGCAGTTGTTTCCACCTATGCGGCTGCGTGTACTGTAGGATTGCCTGGTGCATGTGCTGCTGAGTCCTTGAGAGATATGGGGTTCTTTTTAGCTGGATTTATTGTAGCGTCTTCTATTCCGTCATCCTTGGTATCTGTTTTCGTGTCCAAGATCCAGGCATTATGGATAACCGTTATTGCAATTGCGCCTCATACACTAGATCTATTGCCATTAGTGCCGGTCATGATCCCGCATCTTCCCAAAATGGCGATGCACATTGAACAACTTGGAAGGCTAATGCCCGCGACAATGGCCCAGAAGAAGTATATATTGCCTGTTTTCCCCGAGATTCTCGAACAATTCGATGTCATGTTACCGTTGCTTGAAGCTTTTGATGACGACGCAGTGAAAGCGTTGTCTCCTCATGCGCGAATCCTTCTGGATAACATTGACAAACTGGTGCCTCATGTCGATGCGTTGATTCCCTATCTTCACGACCTGGTTCCTGTTCTCCAAGTGAGAGGTGTGTTGGAGACTGTGTTGCCTCATTTAGATGAAATAGTCCCTCTTTTGCCTCACATAGCGCCACATATCCCCCGACTGATTGAGTTGAACGGAGTCGATCAACTGATTGAGTTCTTCCCCATCATTATAAAGTATATAGACACTCTTGGTGACCCCGCGTCATTGGACAAGACTATTGTTGTGATTGACAGACTCTTGCCGCTGCTGCCACTGCTGCCCTTGGTGGATGTGACTGGCATTCTCCATTCGAGGCTGGCAGTGAGGGCCATGCCTACGTTCGCGAGATTCCTTCCTCGGCAAACTATTCCGGATCCCAAGTTGCCGTTGAGTCCGCAATGCGAAGAGTTGGCGGAAAAGGCAGTTGCATTCCAAGTGCCTGGTACATCGCAATCAGACGGCTTTGTTTTTACACGATTGTACTAAATGGTGTTTTTACGCGGAGTCTTCGATATAGTGAACTGTGTCAACTGCACAGAGATATTAAAAAAGAAGCTGCGACGTACACAAAGATTAATTTATTACCATTTCCCAATAAGTCGACTTTTGGTAAGGCCTTGTCGAAATCGGGTTTAGAAAGAAGGAGAATTTCAATTGAGAACTATCTTGAAAGGGTTGCTGATTTCAGTTCGTATCTAATTTTAGATTCGAAAGTATTTAGAGACTTTATTAGAAGTTTTGGTGAAGATGGAGCTCTGAAAGCAGTCGAAAACATTTGATTGAATTACAGAAACATCCAGAATTTTAATTGTAGTCCGTACGTCTCAAGTAATATTTGCAGAATTTTCGAATAATAATGATTTTTCTATTTGAGTAACACATTTGTTGGAAAGAAAGTGTTGAAAAGGTAAATTTCTCGTGAGGACAGGAGTATAAATTCTAATTCAAAATTAAAATTTTGAAAGATCATTACACTGGACAATCCTGATTCGATTTTTGAATTCCTTTTTTGAATTCTTGAGCTCGTCAGCATTTTAATCGTATTTGATGTTCTAACTGATCTATAATAAGGATGTTTTCTCATAATGAACTCACAATTATTTAAAAGCTGAAACTAATCTTCATGGCGTTTTAGCGTGGATCCATCACTGAAGAAGGAGGAGTCACTATCAACTTCATCATCAGTGGATAAATCAGTCATGGCTCTCTGTTGACGCTCTTTTCCATTTCCAACCCAGAACAGTTTCAACCAAAGTTTGGCAATTTTCCAGAACCAGTATAAGTTCAAAAAGTATAAAACGCCGAGCAACAGCGTAACAGCAGTGAACGAATCTCCAGATACATCTCTCCCATGTTTCGTAACGGAAGGCAACACTACAGTCGTGAACTTGTAAATTCTGGAATATCCCCAAGAGAACGCAAACCCAGTAAAAAGTAAATCTGCCAACTTTCTAAATTTCAGATAGTTCGCTAATTTTGAACTCTCCAAAAACAAATCGGTTACATCGTGCAGAATCAAACCATATAATCCAATTCTTAAGAAGTTCCCGGTATAGACTATGCCGATAAGAAGAACCACTAGCAAGTGGTGAGTGGACATTTCCCACATATCATGGGCTTTCCTGCCCTCTAAAAGCTGAAAAAACAAAAGAACCACATAGAGAGGCAGCTCCAACGTAGAATAAAAATGACGCAGTTCCGTAGACGATTCTTGAAAAGGAAGGTTGTCCCACGCGTTTGCCACCGTGATTCCTTCATCCTTCATGAGTTTCAAATTCGAAGCAACACATAAACTGTACATGATAAACCTCCATGCACTTTCACAGCATACCCTGACCTTGATAGTATCTCGATCTTGCCTCTGTCTTGCCCTGAACCAATTGTTGAGCTCTTCCACCGAACGCTTCAAAATTGAAGATTCCGTTTTAATTCGGTTGATATCTGGTAACGCCGGTTTGGATTCTTGGTACATGCTTTCCATCTCTTTAGATACAAATGGAAGCTCCGTCTTCGATCGGACAACCATTCCTTTCATCAAGGGAGCCAATACCATCTTCTCTGCGATCACCTTGAATACCGTGAGGGCAAGCGCAGAAGCTGGAACAACCGAAAGCATGTCGGCCATGTTAGGGTACTTGCCACTCTTCGAAGCGGATTCAAAATCGCCTGAAGTTTTGCCCCACATCCACGTCGTAAACCCAACGCCTAGATCCATCGTGAATGACAAAGTGTGCAAAATGAAGAAAAAAAATGGAAAAAGAACGTGAAAGATGTCGGGGATATGGAAGGCGTATTTATGGGGTCAATGCATGAACGCGCTTAAAGTCAGTCTTTGGTGGACTGCACTGAGCCCAGTAGCATTGGCTATGGTGGATAAGGATTCAGTGCTTGGAGCGGTCAGATTGGCCTTCAATATCTCTCTCATGCTGTTGTCTCCATTGGCAGGTGAGTATTGTATCTTTTGGAAGTTGGATGTAAATTGACAAATATAAAAAAGGGGTGATTGCGGAAAAGGTAAAAGTTGAGAAAATCTTAATTTCAACAACCATAGCACGTGGCTTGCTTTGGGGTGTACTACTCCCTCTCATTTGGTTCCTCCTTGACTCCAGATATGTGTGGAACGATATAGACCGAGGTTCGACCCTTGCATGCTTGATCATCCTGTCAGGTTTGGATGGAGCTGCAGTTGCATTTGCCAATGTTGTGGATATCGACAGCGGAGGAGTTGATTTGCTTGCTGCCCAACATGGGCTAGAAGTCGATGATGCTTTTCGAAACCGAATGAATTCTATTCACCAAATGGTATTTGACAGTTCGTTTCTGGTGTTTACTCCATTGATGGCGTTATTGGGATGGTACATTGGAGATATTGCAAAGGACTCCACGGACTCGCACGATGTCGTCGCAGGCGGTGTCGTGTGCGTATTTGCGGTGATGTTTTTTATTGCATCGATAGTATCGTGGTATCAATACCGTTTCGGCATGGAAGAAACCACCCATGCTGAATACCAGATGTTGAATGAATCAAACAACGAACAAAACAATGAGCAACCCCACGATTCCATTTGGGCTAGTATGGTGGTGGGTGCCAAACTGTGTTGGAAGACCAAACCTGTTCGCTGGCGTTTGTTTTTCCTTGGCCTTGAAATCGCATTGGAAGACGGAATGGTAGCTGTCGTAGCAGTAGAATATGCCTACTCATCCAGATTCTTCGCAGACGGTAACAAAGGGCTCACGTTAGTGTACACTGCTGTCATCGTTGCCATAGGTAAGATAGGGGCGTTGATTGCTGGCAAGTTGATGCATTCTTTCTGGGAGCCTCCTGTTACCAAAGATGGGTTTAGACCACTCTTTTTGTCCGTGTTGTGTGGCAGTTCTGCCGTGTCGTTGTTGTATGTTGCGCATTCTTTCGAGAAGAATAACGCTCCTGAAAGTGCACTGGCATGGGTATCGCGATGTTTAGTTCTGCTAGGTGCCATCTTGTTTTTTTTGTTTTCTACTGCACCGAAGATCGGATTTGCAACTTTACTTCAGGGCATGGCATCCTCTGTGGAAGGAAGTGGAAAGATATTCGGCTTCGTTGGGCCATTCATTTCGATTATTGACTCTTTTGTAGTGATGGGATTGTCTCTTCTCTTTCATTTTTTCAAAGGTCAATGCCACGAACTCGAATGCGAGCACTCTCAATTCAGTAAGGCACTGTTGGCGACATGCGGTATATATTTAACGCACGGAATCGCTGAATGTTTTCTTGGACCTTGGCTTATGCTGCCCGCGGATGGATCTTTAAATATGCTGAGGAATATTGGGGTGAGTTAATCTGCTACTATTGATGCGAGAATGTTGATTTGAATCTGAAATCATCTCCCGCCAAACATTGATTTTTTTAAAAACCACGACCCATTTTTTT
>Ga0105055_10010811_pt1 | contig 11354 bp, 8 predicted proteins | sample BON03_FD_78090 | JGI IMG/M metagenome (GOLD analysis project Ga0105055, IMG submission 78090) | Freshwater microbial communities from Lake Bonney liftoff mats and glacier meltwater in Antarctica - BON-03 | ecosystem: Environmental > Aquatic > Freshwater > Ice > Glacier meltwater | place: Lake... | reverse complement strand
CAGGCAGACACCTAAAGGACCTTCCTATCGATGTAGTGTATTGCTCCATGTTAATTCGTGCCCAAACCACTACCTTGATTGCCTTAGCCACTCATGAAGACGGGAAAGCTCCCCTTTTGGTACGAGATACGGATTCTCCTGAAGCGCGGGGATTAAGAGCTCATACTAGACAGATGAGCGAAGGGGCTCATCAAACCGTTTTACCGGTATATTGTTCTCATTTACTCAATGAGCGAAACTTCGGTATTTTGCAAGGCATGTATGAATGGGAACAAAAGCGAAAGTATTCCAAGGAAGACCTGAACGATTTTCGAAAAGAATGGAATATTCATTTTCCTGGAGGTAAGTCGTCCTTATGTTTTTTAAATGTTTTAATTAATATCGTTATAGGAGAATCACAGGCCGAAGTGTACGATAGAACTGTTTCATTTTTTGAACGACATATACGACCTCAGTTGGTTGCCGGTAAAAACGTTTTGATTTGCTGCCATGGTTTTGTCGTGAGAGCTTTAGTAGCCCATATTCTGCGGTTGAATCCTTTAGAGTATCGTCAACACATGCTTCTGGATTTAAAACACGATAAAGCCTCGTTGCTGAGGTCGGCTAACGCAATTCCGAGAGTGTTCAAATTCACTGCGGATGCTCTCCCGGATGATGAACCAGTTTTCATTCACCAGGGACAATTTACGGAAGTCAGTGAAAAGTATTTCCCTCAAACACCCGAGAAGAAGAGTAAATTGTAGCAAAGATTTTCTCTATCACTAAAAAAGGAAACGAAGTAGATTTTTGATTTAAATCTTTCTATTACCAGATTGTTTTCCTTCAGGTTGAATTTCGTTTCATGCGAACGAGTTGAGTCCCTGAAATCACGAATAACAACTGCATCATCTTGCCTGAGAATACGATGATTCCGGATTTTAAAAAAAGTATATAGTTGCCCGAAGAAAAGTCGATGCGCCCAAGGCCTCGTGTATCTCAATGGAAAGAACTGTGGAAGGCCCAAAAACAATCATATCGAGACGAAGCTGTTTGGGAGAAAGTCCCTCATAAAGCCAGCTGCAATAATTGGCTGGCCAAAATCTATGCAAGACTCATTGTGGCCTTTCACCAAGATTCGGATGTTCGATTGGTGGTGGTGGAGGTTGGAGCAGGACATGGAAGATTTGGGTTTCTTGTAGTTACGGAATTACTAGATATGGGATTTCACAATTTTATATATGTGCTTACAGACTTTTGTAACGATGTTATTAATAAATGGGTGGAAAATGCTCAGCTGATGAAGCTAGTAAGAGAAGGTTGGATGGATTTCGCTGTGTTTGATGCTGATACAAGTACAGATCTCTTTTTACAATGCCGAAATATGAAGATTCATGTAGACCATTTAGTGGTGATTATGAACTACGTAATCGATTCGTTGTGTCAAGACGTTTTTGAGTTTGAGGAAGAAAACGTATATGAAGTAAGTGCGCAATTTGGCAAGGATACGTCTTGGAATGATACCGATGAATGGGAATGGAAAAGACGTCCTATTAAAGATATTTCTTCGTATTACCGCGGATACGCTCATTCAGCCGCACTGCAATCCTTGCTGCATACATACAAAGACGTCGCTGCTAATCATTCCGTAATACTGCCTGTAGGTGCGATTATTGCGCTGTGTAACTTGCTGGAGATAGCGCAAGGTAATTGTATGACGCTCGCTGGTGATAAAGGCGACATGGAGGTTTGTGCCTTTCCGACATGTGGTGTCGTTCCACACGTTTCGTCGCATCATAGCGTTTCTTTCACCGCGAATTTTCATTCTCTTCAACTTGTTTTTGAATCTCGGTTTCAAAATTGCCAGGTTTTGAAATCTTTGGAAAGCGATGTATTTAATTGTATGTGTTTGATTAGTAGGAAATGTACTGACGTCTCACTGGAATGGAGGGATACCCTTGGTGAAGTAGCTGCGGATAGTTTCTTACATTTCCAATCAGTTCTTGGTCCCGATTCAGTTGCTTTAACTTCCGTGTTAGCGCTTCTTCGCCTGAGCAATTTTGACTCCGATATATTCCTGTTGGTATGCAATCGTTTATTGCAGCACTCCCCATTTGTAAATGGAGGGATACTGAATGATATGGTGGCAGATCTCGTGAGAGTGAGTCAAAGGTATTTTTTTATGGCCAACAAAGATGTGATGTTTGAATTGGGACGAGTGATGATGGGTCTGAAGGAATACCGACATGCATTGAACTTTCTGAGTCAGTCGCGCAATGAGGAGCACTTCATTGCCATATTCAATATGGGTGTCTGCAAATTTCATCAGAGGCATTTCGAGGAATCTGTGGTTCTCTTTGAGGAAGCTTTCTTGGCATCCAATGAGAAGTATACACAGGCATTACGCTGGTCTAAACGAGCAAAATTGCTTTGTAAATAACTAATTATGCTGTTGCTGGTGGTGCCTTTTTCTTCCAAATTGAAGTCCTTTTTAATAATGAAAATTGGTAAATGTATTTAAATAATAAACCAAAATGATTCAGATGTCGTATTCAAGTCTTTCTCAATGATCCGGATGCTGATTCTGCGGCATCCTTTTCGACATGTTTAAAGAAGGTCCTTGATGTTTTTTTCTTCTTGGCAGAGGCCACAAGACTCTGGTGGCGAATATTGATGGCTAAATCCTGCATATTTTTGCAATTTTGACTTTTCGATCGAATCAAATCCACCCATGTCTCCATTTCTTGCCTACTATCGACTTTCAATTTGATAGTTTTGTGTTGTCCTAAAACCAAACCACCATTCTTTTTCAGGCGAGCGCTTTTAACCTTCAATTCTGGATGCCAGGAATACAATTGAAACCAGAACTTGCCTTGGAATTTGTTTTCTGGTGGAGGAGGTTCAACTTCATTAAAGGCCAATTTACGAAAGATGAGATTTCGCAGTGATTTCCTAGCTGATGGTTTGCTGGAAATACTTGATGCAGTGTCAGCTATGCTGTCGGTGGAATCATTCTCCCCATTGTTCAGAGCTGCTGGCGCTGATCGTCTCTTATAGGTGACTTTCGGATCTAAACAAGTGCGCACCAATATATTTTCAAGTGGAATAAACCCACGTGGTTCTACATCTTCACTGTTTTTGAAATAATAAAGAGACTTTTCGGAAAGAATAAACCATCTGGGCCTCCACTTTGAAAATCTCCCAGCTCCTTTTTTGTACAAGAATCCAGCTTTATCAGGACAGGTAAATAAATTCCCCAACACGTCATTTCGGTCATTGTTATGCCTAATTTCATTCGATATAATGGACTCGTAAACTTCTTCCAGTTTGCTTTGAAGAAAGTCAGTCCCTTCGTTGAGTCCTCTTAGGTTTCGTACATAGGCCTGTTTCGTCATACGAGTCATGTTATTAGGGTTATGCAGGTCGCTATTAAGCATAATAACAGAGAATGCCAGTACGGTTGTGGCAGATATGTCAAACTCTGGTTGAGGAGCGGCTCTAATTCTAGCCATATTGGTATCCTCATTAAACTTGGCCCCGAAACATTCAAGAATCCTGCTTATCTGTTGTGCTTCACCAGGCGGTTTAAAGTGCTGAAAAACCATACGAAGACCGTCTTCGAGTCCTTTAATGGTCGGACCGAGATTAGAGAAATCAAAGAGATCGAAATAGTTCACCAACACAGATTCGTGTTTTTCATCCCCCAACACCCGACCGACTTGCTCTTTATTAAGCCCAGGCACGTGGTACAAAAAACTCGCAAGTCTTCTGGTGTTACCCTCTCTATCTCCGGGTACCTTATGCACAACACCCAGCTCCACAGTCAGCTGAATTCCGCGTTTCCAGTTTAAATTGAAAACTCTAATGGATCTGTTCAGCTTGTCATCCATGTTAGATTGAAGGGCAGCTGAAGTGCTCTCAACAATTGTATCTTCGGTATCGATCCTCTCCATTACCACTGATTCTTCTTCCACACACTCTATATCATCATCATCATCGTCTGACCCTATCGTTCCTGCATCAGACATTTTTTATCCTACAATAATACAATTTTTTTTAGTGCACACCTTCCAAAAAAGGCTCTGCGCCGTCATGGTTCGTCGGTATATGAGTGGGTACTCGTATGATACATGTGGAAGACCGAGTGACTATGTGACACTGCGAGATGACCTCCCAGTGGCGTTCATTGACAGAGAGAGTAATTGGGTGCTTGTGAAGGTTCATGCTGCCTCCCTGTCGTCGATGGACTTGCGGCGTATCAAAGGGGACTACCCGGGCATGGAAAGGAACAAGATGGGTATGGACGTGAGCGGCGTGGTAGAAGCAGTTGGAGATATGTGTCATAAGTTTCAAGTGGGTGATGAAGTGATTGGGGTGGCTAACGGCTCCGTGGCTGAGTTTGCGGCAGGTCCTGAAACACAATGGGTTCGAAAACCAAAAAACATCTCCTTCCTTCATGCTGCAGCATTTCCATTATGCGGATTAGCTGCGTTTCAATTGTTGTACATTCACGGTCAGTTAAAGCAAGCTCAGAAAGTTCTGATTTTGAACGCATCAGGAGGGATCGGAAGCCTCGTGGTACAAATGGCAAAGTACAAAAAGGCTAAAGTATATGCTACGACCTCGACACATGTTAAGTGGGTGAAATCGTTAGGAGCCGATGTCGTTCTTGATTACAAGAAATGTCAATGGTGGCAACAATTAGCAGGGGAGAACATTGATGTCGTGATCGATCTAGTCGAAGGATATAGCGCATGGGTTCACTGTCAAAAGGTTGTCAACAAACAAAAATCTCGTTTTATTACCATGGTTCCAGATACGCCAGATGCTCCATATTCATTTGTAGATAACGTGGTTAAGCCCAAGATGAGACACATAATGAGCCCTCGGGGAGGTTGCACGTATACGTATATGCCAGAAATCGATTTTTCGAAAGGCAAACATCTGAATTATGTTTCTAAAATGGTTTCCAAGGGCCTATTAAAACCGGTTTTGGATCCGGAATCTCCTTTTCCTTTTTCAACAAAGGGTGCTGCCCATTTGCTGAAAAAAATGGAAAGCAAGGAAAACCGAGGAAAAATGATCGTAGATGTGGTAGGGATGTCAAACGTTTAATATATATGATAATTCAATCATTTTGGAATCCGAAAGACTGGTAGCCTGTCTGATTTACAGCGTACTTGCTTCTTAATATAGGTTGTGAGCTAAAAGCTTGGTCATATTCTGGATCATCCTCAGAAGAATCGTCTTGAAACAATTCATGTGTTTGCGGAGTAGTATCTTCAATTACAAGCACACTAGTTTCATAAAACGTACTTTCGAGGTCTTGGCTACCCACTTCGAGCCACATGAAACATCTCGTGAGTATGTTATGGTTGCCGCCGATGGCACAGGCCCTTCGAATAGTGATAAGCTCAATTAAATTGTGATAAGCAACCCAAATTAAAGTGGTCAGGAATACATTTTGGAAAACGCTGCTACTAAAGTGAGCCCTGTTTGAAACAATCAGACAGAGGCCGATCAGCACATACAACGATATCATGAATTTGGTCAGCGCAGCGTGCCTTGGCTCATAACTAACTGATTTTTCTAATATTGGAACTGTATCGAAGTAGGAATACCAAACAAGTCCCCCTAAAGTTAAATTGGTGGTGTGTACCGAAAAGATAATATCAGAGCACGTGGAAATCTGACGGGTAAGTATCAAAAACGCAGTTCCAAAAATAGATGTGGAGTCATAGGTGCATGTAAGCGCCGGAACAGGAAATACAGTAAGAATGCAAGTTATTCCTCTGAGAATAGATAATGTCCCTGCACAAAACATCCATCGTCGAATGATTGTCAACCCCAAGTTACTAAGCATGAATCTTAATGCAGTGATGATCACACCAACAAGAACCCAGAAATCTACAATTTCAGGAGCATCCCAGAAAGGAATCAAGTAGAAGCCAAGATCTGGAATGTCTAATATACAAGATTGGTTGAATGCACCAGGTTTGGTTATGTTGATAGCACCAGATGGGCTTTGCGGGGTGACGGATCCAAATGATCGAAGCGCGGCTTCCCTAGACCATAGGGTCATTACCACTCCTACATACGTGCAACATAGCATGTAAACCAATGTAGCTACAAAGCGCACATATCGTTTACTTGTCATTGAAATTTGAAGTCTTCGATTTTTTTTTTTTTTAACTTTTTTAACTTTTTTAACTTTTTTTTTTTTTTTTCGACAAGAAAAATCAAATCGAGTTTCACGATGCAGGTGGACTTTGAAGAAGGCCATTTGTGGTCCACGTTTTATCAGGTACGTAGCTCACTTGCTTCATATATAGCACGGACTGAATACACTAGCGTAATAACAAGAAGAAAGGATTGAAGAACCTGCGATGCTTCCCAGCCTGCTCTGATACACATTCAGCGAAGGGCTATTGCGGACGCCCTGTTATTATTCGAATCACCAGAATCGGGGCATCAAATGAACCATTGTATTCGTGGAGCGAATTTGGTCGGAGTGATGAACCAATACGATTATCAATAGGATCCATTATTACAAAAGAAGAGCTGAAGGCCAACGAGCGAACAAGAGAGCGACCGACAGGAGCCTTATACAGAGGTGAAGTATACGATAAAGACCTGCAGGAGGAAGATGAAGATTTTTATCAATCCATTGGAGACCATGATTCTCGTCAACAAAGTGTGCTGCGATTACTTTTCAACAAAAGGAAAATGGGATGGCATTACAGTTGGATTGCAAATAAGCACACTGCCAGATCAAATCATGCTTTGTATTGTTATATTATGGTTCCTCATGGAGAGGATGCATTCAGATGTGTTTTTGTTGCCGTTTCCCCTTATTTTCAGGTATATAGTAGAAAACGTCCAAACGAGGCAGAAGCCAGTTTGTTCAGTGCGCCTTTTATGAAACCAGAAAGTGGTAATTTTCTTGAGTCAGTTGAAGTTGACCAATCAGGACAGAGCCAATTGAAGTATGCTGATTTCATGATTCCTCCCGTAGGAGGACAGGAGACTGCTCAGTTAGGAGATTTCGATGATGTAGGTACAGTAGAAATCGAAAATTTCAAAAAGTTTTTCCTCGATTCGTTCTGGACTCTGGACGATGATGCCGTTTCTCATATTGAAGAATTTGGCGTCAAATATGGAACTCCGAAACGAGATCGAGTTGACAGTGCCCGGGATTTTGAAAGTAATTGTTTAGAACCTGGTTTCTATGAATCGTCATTTTCTGACCGCGAATTTACTCAGCCAATTATACCAGGAGCGGATAACGAAGAAAATGAAGTGAATGTGAAACTGTGGAGATTGGTGGTGATACTCTCTCTTGTAGAAGCCCATTGGTGCGAAATTCAACACTCTAGTCAACAGACGAAACTGGCGGAACCTTTGTTTTCTGTGGGGGAATTGGATTTTGAGCCTCTAGGCTTTGGGGAGGTTAAACGAATGCGCCGCAAGTCTAGTGTAGGAAACAACGTACCTGAGCACAACCGCACTATTGTAAAGAATCTGGCGACCTTTTTAATAGAAGAACATACATTCACAAAGTCTATTGAAGAGACTATGTCTTCATTTCCCAGGAACTCCACAGTGAAGCAACGAAGAGTTGCATTTGTGCGAGTGACTCATGAACAAATAGGTGTATTCTGCAGCTCTAACGGGATCAGTTTGGAGGATTTTGATCAGCTGTTTGAAGACAACCCTTCGGTGTTGTTTTTAAAACAGGCTGCTGTGAGATTAAGGATGCTTAACGAATTGGTAGACTCGTATACAGATGATTTAAAAGATGATACGCTAGACCGTATTGAACATAAGAGAGGTCGATCAGCTCTTTTAGGGGACATGGCAGATATCAAGCTGTACAATATATCTGGTGTTTGGCGTATGGACGAGCAATTACTAGATGCAAATGAATTTATGCGCGAGATGCGAGGTCTGCCTTGGGTTCTTCGCAAGATGATTCGATATATTGAATCCACGTTCACATTGGAACAGGAAGGCTATGAACGAGTGCATATGCAGGGTAATAAGAAGCTGCTTTCAAACGGAGGGAACTTGTATATTACAGATGGAAAATTGCACAAATTCACTCTAAGCAGTCCGGTGCCGTGGTCGAAAAGGCTTGCGGAATACTACAAGGCGTGGTTTTTACCTGAACAAATTGCTTGTTGTCTGGAGCATTATTATAGCGATACCGAAAAGATGGTGAGGATGATTCGATATTCCTGTAACAGATTGCATTTTACTCTTAGTTTTCAAGAGTACGACCAAGATTATGCAATATGGAAAGTAGTATTTGAAAGAGATGGTTACGCTAACTTGGTCAGTCAATCACCAGGCTTCTTCGACACCACTCAGAACCAACCACCACTTTAGTGTGTGTTGCATTCCATGGTGGCCAAGTAGATTTTTCATGTTGTTCGATTTTTGTAGAGCTGCTGCTCTCCAAGTATTTTGAACTACTTTTTGAATTGTTAACTTTATTTCAATGCAAAAAAATCGATTTTTTAAAGCACTACAAGTAGTGGATAAAAGCCATCAAATGCTAATTCCTTATTAAACAAGAGTATCTTGTTGAAAGAAAAGAGCCTGGTGACAATCCGCGAGGTAATCAGAAGCATGTGGAATTTCAATGCAAAAAAAAGTATCTTTTGTTTTTTTGTTGGTGTAAAGCATGGCAGATGGCATGCAGGATAATTTAGACACAGGTATTGCTGATCCCCCAACTTCCATTAGGCACGCAGTAGCTTGTATACCGTGTCTACTTATCAAAACATTGGACCAGGTAGGTGGTTCATTGGCTTACTTTCACATCATGAGATTAATTATTTCTAGTTTTATAACGAAGGGTGCGAGAATTGCCCTTTTGAGGCAGGCGACGACGGAAGGATATCGCCGGAGCAATATGTTACACAGTATTTCGACGGGTGAGTATTAACCTCTGCAGGAAGTGTTTTTATTAATTAACCGTGCATTTTAGGATGGTTAGTATTTTGGAACCGTCCAGGGGAAATCAACGTGAAAGCTGGGTTGCTAGATACATGAGAGTTGAAAACTTTGTTGCTGGATGTTACGCAATCAAGGTGAGCGGCCAGGTAGATGAAGAAGCTCAAAATATTTTAACCGAGGCAGGGTTCACGAATCTGGGTAAACATATTCAAGAGGAAGACACTATGGTCTAATAAAACTATATATATAACTATATACTATGATAGAAACAACTATATGATTATAACAGATACGAACTACTATATGTAACAATGTCCTGTATTATTCGTTAACACTCCCGGGATTGAACGCATCCTATTTCCCTCCAACTATTCTCAAGTTGACAAGGAGAAATTATTACTTGGGCAAATCCATTGATAAGAGGTTTTGCCACCGTCTCCAATAAAGATTCCATATTCTTTGAATCTTGAAATTGAGGTGAAATATTTGCCTCAAGGAATATTGGGGTTCCATCTTCCGAAATAATGAAGTCGTATCCAAAAAGCTGACCAGAAAACAGAGATTCAGGACAACACCGTACTTCAAATTTAACTGCTTCAACAGTAGCCAAGATACATTCTATGAATAATGGGAGAGTTGAGACAAAATCAGGCCATAGTTTAGAAGCAGGTCCCTTTACAGTGGCACGATTAAAACCGGGAATTGAACGCTGTACACTGGTGCATGTAATGTGAGTCTGAAGACTGGTTTCATCGGAAGAGAATTTATTCGCGCATTTCGTGAGTATCCCGTCATCGCACATAAATACTTGAATTAGAGGACCGCAGAATTTCAAAAAAACATGCATTCGAATTCCGAATTTACGCCCATCTTCCAGTAACAATGGCGGTATTCCCTTTTGAAGACACATCCTTCCAGAGAAGGAGAATTTCGGCACTGAAGAATCAAGTGGAGTTTTAATGATTGTGATTCCTTGACCACGCTGAATGGCAGGGTCTTTTAAATACCACAAGCCTTTTGTCTTGACGTCTAAAACATCCAAGACATCATCTCTGCTGCAACATATATGCGTCTCTGGTAGAAACCGTTTCAAACTTGTAACATGGGCAAAATGCTCCGCCGCAAGACATTTGTGCGCCAATTGTTCGGCGTTGTTGACACTCAGATGCAACAGGAGATTCTCCAACAGGACGGAGAGTTTATTTTGCTCCTTCGGCCCTTCAGTTGAACGTCCGGTCATATGCTCAAGAACATAAAGTCCAAGGAGGTCGTCAGGATAAGCATCTTTGTATTTGGGTATCAATGTTAGCAACACTTGATTTGCCTCTGACGGACGACCGTTTTGCACCAACAGCGAGTAATAACGGATGGCGGCAGGCAGGTGCAAACCACAGGTATCACAAACTGATTTCAAACAAGACTCTGCTTTCTCGTCGTCATGGAGATTCTTGTGAATAGTGGCCACGAGCATCAAAGCAGTGGGATCGTTTTTACAAGCAGCTTTCAACCCGAAGAATAAGGCCTTTTTATTGTCACCTAGTTGGTTGTACAACTCTGCCAAATTAATTTGCAGCAACGAATTATCCTTATCAAGTCGCAATGCCATTTTTGCACAATCTACAGCTTTATCAAGCTGGCCAGATTTCATGAGACACACTGCAAGGTTGTTATAGGTGTCACTGTCGGAAGGATTTATCACGAGGCATTTTTCATAGCAACTGATGGCATCAGATTCACTTTCCGGACCCATCTCCATGTACATATTTCCAAGGTTGTACCATCCTTCAAACCAAGTTGTATCCATAGAGAGAGCCCGTTCGAAATGAGCAATCGCAGTGGAATTATTCTCGCAATCCATTTCAAGTAGAGCTAAATTCGCAATAATTATGAATTCCGATCCGAATTGATTGAGACAGTCATTGTAAATATATCGAGCCTCTTCAAACCTGCGTTGCTCACTCAGACCATTCGCCAATCGCAATTGAACATCCATGAAGTTTAGTTGGTTACGAAAAAATTCAAAAAAAATGATGGCTTTTATCCACTACTGTAGTTGTTTTAAAAAAACTACTCCCATTTCCCATTTCCTTCTTCTCAAGAGGAAAATGTAGACGAAGTTACAGAGGAAACGGTAGTTTCAACGAAACTTACTCAGAGCTTGATTACAAGCCAGGTAATTACTTCGTTTTCTCAAAAGATAATTCAGAGTTTGAATGTAGGTGCTTCTGAATTGATTGAAGAGGCGAAAGAGAAGGCAAAAAAGGTCCCCCAGGGTTCGGTGCAACAGCGTATTCGTGTGGAAGAATTAGATTTAATTCGGGTGTTCCAAACAGGCCGACAAACCAATGCGAGGTCTCTTTTGTATCTTTCGACTTCGAATGTGCAATGCCGCATCAGTAATGATGATTTTCAGTTGT
>Ga0105055_10010808_pt1 | contig 11355 bp, 12 predicted proteins | sample BON03_FD_78090 | JGI IMG/M metagenome (GOLD analysis project Ga0105055, IMG submission 78090) | Freshwater microbial communities from Lake Bonney liftoff mats and glacier meltwater in Antarctica - BON-03 | ecosystem: Environmental > Aquatic > Freshwater > Ice > Glacier meltwater | place: Lake... | reverse complement strand
GGCGGCAGATGCTTGCAGCGCTGCCGCACCCCCGCGGCGCTGCGCCGGGTGGAATTGCGGCTGACGATGCGGGACTAGCGCCGCGCGTGGCGGCAGATGCTTGCAGCGCTGCCGCACCCCCGCTAAACCGGGAGCCTGTAGCGCAACCGGAGTCCTGCCCCATGTCGATTGACATTGAAACCGCCCGTCGCGTCGCCAAGCTGGCCCGGATCAGGGTTGACGAGGCGGCGCTGCCTGGCCTGGCGCAGGAGTTCAGCGCGATCATGGGGTTTATCGAGCAGTTGAACGAGGTCGATGTGGAGGGGGTGGAGCCGATGACCTCGGTCACGCCGATGCGCCTGAAGCGCCGCGCCGATGTGGTCACGGATGGCAATCAGCAGGCGGCGGTTCTGGCCAATGCGCCCGATGCGCGTGAGGGGTTCTTTGCGGTGCCGAAGGTGGTGGAATGAGCGATCTGAACCGGCTGACCATTGCTGCCGCGCGCGATGCGCTGCGCAAGGGGGAATTGACCAGTGTCGAACTGACCGGCGCCTGTCTGGGTGCGATTGCGGGCGCAGGGGTTCTCAACGCTTTTGTGCATCCGACACCGGAACTGGCCATGACGCAGGCCGAGGGCGCGGATCACCGGATCAAGGCGGGGATGGCACCAGATCTGTGCGGCATTCCGCTGGGCGTCAAGGATCTCTTTTGCACCAAGGGCGTGCTGTCGCAGGCCGGGTCTAACATCCTTAAGGGATTCAGGCCGGAATACGAATCGACCGTGACGGCGCAACTGTTCCGCGATGGTGCGGTGATGCTGGGCAAGCTCAATATGGACGAATTTGCCATGGGGTCGAGCAACGAGACCTCTTGTTACGGCAATGTCGTCAACCCGTGGAAGGTGGACGGGCGCAACCTCACGCCGGGCGGATCCTCGGGCGGGTCTGCTGCTGCTGTGGCTGCCGATCTGTGTCTGGGTGCGACCGGCACCGATACCGGCGGGTCGATCCGCCAGCCTGCAGCCTTTACCGGGATCGTGGGGATCAAGCCGACCTATGGCCGCTGTTCGCGCTGGGGGATCGTCGCATTTGCATCCTCGCTCGATCAGGCCGGGCCGATGACCAAGGATGTGCGTGATGCGGCGATCATGCTGCGCGCGATGAGCGGCCATGATCCGAAGGATAGCACCAGTGCCGATCTGGCGGTGCCGGATTTCGAGGCGGCGCTGACCGGGGATATTCGCGGCAAGACCATCGGGATTCCGAAAGAGTACCGCATGGACGGGATGCCGGAAGAGATCGAGCTCCTCTGGTCCGAGGGCACGGCGATGCTACGCGATGCGGGGGCCAGAATCGTCGATATCAGCCTGCCGCATACCAAATATGCGCTGCCTGCCTATTATGTGATCGCGCCTGCGGAGGCGTCGAGCAACCTTGCCCGCTATGACGGTGTCCGCTTTGGCCACCGCGCCAAGCTGGCGCAGGGGGACGGCATCACCGAAATGTATGAAAAGACCCGCGCCGAAGGCTTTGGCCCCGAGGTGCAGCGCCGGGTGATGATCGGCACTTATGTGCTGTCTGCCGGTTTCTATGATGCCTATTACAACCGCGCCCGCAAGGTGCGTGCCCTGATCAAGCGCGACTTTGATCAGGCGTTCGAGGCCGGGGTCGATGCGATCCTGACGCCTGCCACGCCTTCGGCGGCATTCGGGCTGGGCGAGATGGCGGATGCCGATCCGGTGCAGATGTATCTGAACGATGTGTTTACCGTGACGGTGAACCTTGCCGGGCTGCCCGGTGTGGCGGTGCCGACCGGGTTGGACCGGCAGGGGCTGCCACTCGGGCTGCAACTGATCGGGCGGCCTTGGGATGAAGCGGAATTGCTGAATGTCGCCTATACACTGGAACGTGCGGCGGGATTTGTGGCAAAGCCTGATAAGTGGTGGTAAGGGACCGCTTCAATGATGCTGAAGCTCGAGGGCGTGCTGTGAAAACCTATATTATGCTGGGTATGATGGGACTGTTGGCCGCCTGTGCGCAGCCGGTGCCAGACAGTGGCTCTGGCGTGGGGTTCGGCGATTTCAGTCAGTTCGAGGTGGAACGCGCACAGCGCGAGACCGCGTTGCGTGGAGCGCCGGCGGGCGGGTTCGACATCATGCCGCCGGTGGGCACGGTGCCGCTGAATGCGGCGGTGCAGCCCTCGGGCGGGATTGCCTCGGGTGAATTGGCCGCTGCGGGGATTGGCGTGGCGCCGATCACCTCGGCCCCGTTGAATCAGACCGGCCTTGGTGGTCAGATACTGGACCGGAACGGCAATCCAATGCAGGCGACATTTGGCATCGAACGTGTTGGCGGGCTGCAGGCCTCGCCCCTGAATGTGGCGCCGCCGGACCTGAACAATCCGGGCATTTCGGACGAGCAGGATTTTGATGCGGTCGCGAGCCGTGAGAGCATCGAGAGCGATGCGCAGCGCCGCGCGGCGCAGGCGGCGGCCTTTGAACAGGTGCAGCCGACAGCGGTGCCTGAACGCACCGGCAGTACCGGCCCCAATATCGTGGAATATGCGTTGAGTGCCCCGAATGTGAAGGGGCAGGAGTGGTACAGCCGTTTTTCAATTTCATCGCAGGGCCGGTTCCAGCGCAATTGCGCGTCTTACCGTTCGCCTGATGAGGCGCAGCGCGATTTTCTGGCGCGTGGCGGGCCGGAGCGTGACCCGACCGGGATCGACCCGGATGGCGATGGCTTTGCCTGTGGCTGGGATCCCGCACCGTTCCGGCTGGCGGTTGGCAACTGAAGATCACCGACTACCCCTCGCCTAATTGCGGCCCGCGCCGGGGAGATGCGCGGCCCGATATGGTCGTGATCCATCATACCGCGATGCGCGGTTGTGCCGATGCGCTGGAGCGCCTGTGCGCGCCGGAGCATGAGGTGTCGGCGCATTATCTGATTTCGGAGCAGGGTGCGGTTTTTGCGCTTGTCCCTGAGGATCTGCGTGCGTGGCATGCGGGGCAGGGGCGCTGGGGCGACGTTACGGATGTCAATTCTCGATCTATCGGGATTGAACTGGCCAATCCGGGTAACGCTCCGTTTGCCGCGTCGCAGATGCGCGCGCTGGAGCAGTTGTTGCCCGGGATCATCGCCCGCCACCGGATTCTACCGCAACGGGTGATTGCCCATTCGGATGTGGCCCCGACACGCAAGGGTGATCCGGGTCGCCGGTTTGACTGGCGCAGGCTGGCGGTGCAGCGGTTGTCGGTCTGGCCGGAGGCGCGTGCGCAGGGTGGGCCTGCTGACCGGGAGGCGTTTGGCGCTGCTGCTGTCGCCTTTGGCTATGACCCGGATCAGCCGGTCGAAGTGGTGCTGGCGGCGTTCCGGTTGCGGTTTCGCCCTTGGGCCGCGGGTCCGCTTGGCACCGAGGATATGGCGGCGATAGCTGATCTTGCCCGCCGGTTTCCCGTTGACCGGACCACTGCGCGCGCATAGATCAGCGGTTGCGCGGATGGCTGGATGATCGCGGGCGGGGCAACCCGGTCGAGGAAAGTCCGGACTCCACAAAGCACGGTGCCGGGTAATCCCCGGCTGGGGTAACCCAAGGGAAAGCGCCACAGAGAACAGACCGCCCGTCGCACCCGGGGTTCGCCAAGGGAGACTGCGCCGGGTAAGGGTGAAACGGTGGGGTAAGAGCCCACCGCGGACCTGGTAACAGGGACGGCACGGCAAGCCCCACCGGGAGCAATGCCAAATAGGGGCCTCGGGTGCGGTGTGATCCGGCAACGGATATCCTGCACAGGGATGCTTGAACCCGAGAGGCCCGGGTTGGCAGCTAGAGGCGCGCTGGTAACAGCGGGCTGAGAGGAATGGTCATCCAGCCTGTGGCGACACAGGGGGACAGAATCCGGCTTACAGGCCATCCGCGCATATTGGCCTGTCAGGTCAAAGTTGACGTTGCTTTGCGGTTGACCCTGCTTTGCGGTTGACTTGGACGGTCTGCCGGGTAAAAGGCAGGCTTCATAGGATTGAACCGCGACGGACAGCTTTGTCCCGCGAACGGAGAAGTGAACATGGCGAAGCCCACCACAATCAAGATCCGCCTGAACTCCACCGCGGGGACCGGGCATTTCTACGTGACCAAGAAGAACGCCCGCACGATGACCGAGAAGATGGTCGTACGGAAGTATGATCCGGTCGTGCGCAAGCATGTCGAATACAAGGAAGGCAAGATCAAGTAATCTGCCCTTTGAGAGTACCCGACAAAGGCCGCGCGGATTGCGCGGCTTTTTCGTTTTTGGAGGAAGGGTTTTGTGGACGGTTCGTATGGCCGGAAAGGCCGATATCGCGCCAGTCGATGCGCTTCTGGCGCGCGCCTATCCCCGCTTGCTCAAGGCTGATTATCCGCCTTCGGTGCTGGTCACCGCGCTCCCACGGATTTCGCGGGCGCAGCCGGGGCTGGTAACTTGTGGCAGCTATTATGTGGTCGAGGAGGCGGGGTACATCATTGGCGCCGGTGGCTGGACCCGCGCGGTGCCAGGCGGCGGTCAAATGCAGCCGCTGCTGGGCAATGTCCGCCATGTTGTCACCGATGACCGCGCGGTCAGGCGGGGCGTGGGCCGGGCTTTGATGACCCATGTCTTTACCATGGCGCGGGCGTCGGGGATCACCCGCCTTGACTGTCTGTCGACCCGGACGGCAGTCCCGTTCTATGCCGCGATGGGATTTGTCGTGCAGGGGCCGGTGACCATATCGCTCGCCCCCGGCATCGATTTTCCGGCGGTGGCGATGTCATGTGTTCTGGCGGATCAGGCGCCGGGCAGCGCATAGGCCGAACCGAGGTCTTTGGTCCCGTCCAGCGTCGTGTCGTGCCGGTCGCCGGGAATTGTGACGGGGCAGGCAAAGCAAAAAGGGCCGGTGTTTCCACCGGCCCCTGTCTGCGTCATGTTTGTGCGGTTATTCGCGGTTGCCGAAGATATGCAACAGGAACATGAACATGTTGATGAAGTCGAGGTACAGGTTCAGCGCACCCATGATGGCGGCTTTGCCCATCCACTCGGCGTCGCCGTTCTGCGCATGCTCAAGATACATCGCCTTGATCTTTTGCGTGTCATAGGCGGTCAGGCCTGCGAAGATCAGCACGCCGAGGATCGAGACGGCAAACATGATGGCGGGCGATTGCAGCCAGATGTTGACGATCGAGGCCACGAGGATGCCGATCACACCCATGATCAGGAACGAACCCCAGCCGGATATGTCACGCTTGGTCGTGTAGCCGTAGAGCGACAGACCGGCAAAGGCGACGGCGGTCACGAGGAACACCTGCACGATGGAGAAGCCGGTGAAGACCAGGAAAATCCAGCTGATCGACACACCCATCGCCAGCGCGAACGTGTAGAAGAACAGTTGTGCGGCGGCGGCAGAAATCCGGTTGATCATCGCGCTGAAGGCAAAGACCATCACGAGCGGCAGGAACATCACCACCCATTTCAGCGGCGACGCGAACAGCGTCACACCGAAATTGGTGAGCATGGTGCCGTTGGGCATCGCGGCAGCGGCGGTCGCAGTGTCGGTCGTGACCGAAAGACCCGCCATGGCCCAGGCTGCCAGCGCGGTGATCACCATGCCGACCGACATCGTGCCATAGACTTTATTCATATGGGCGCGCAGGCCCTCGTCGATCACGGCCGTGCGGACGCCGGTCCCGGAGCGGATCGTGTTATACTCAGCCATCAAAGACCTCCAAGGTTGAACGTTGATCGCGCGCGAGCGCACGACCTTGCGAGAGATATTGGCAGGTAAGCGGCAGATTTCAAGGATTTCTGACCAAAGTTCTTATATTTGCTCAAGCCGTTATCCGGAAGGTCACAGGCCGGTTTTTCACTTCAGCGCAGCCAGTTATACGGCACGTCCCAGAGGGGCCCGTTGCAATTCGGCCAAGGCCCGGTCTGGCGTCAGCCCGATGTCGCTGTCGGGTTGCATCAAGGGGGGGCAAGGTCGAGCGCTGTCGCCGGACGGCAAGTGCGAGCCGAAGGCGCCCGAAGAGCCCCTGCAGCACAAACACCGCCACCGCCCTCCGCCCGGTTGCCGCAAAAAACGAAGGTTTGTTCATTCGGGTCGCACAGTCGAGGCGAGGGTAAGTGCCGATCTTGCGGTGCATACGTTAATTGCAGGTTCATTGCCGGCGCATCTTGAACAAGTCCCGCATGACGGGGCCTTGCCGGAATTACGTAACGTCAACATTAACCTTTATTATTGCGATCCGGGAAATGGTCCGGTGATTCCCGCTTTGGTCGCGCTGATCCGACAGGCATTTTGCAACTGAAAATCGGTGAATTGCGGCAAAGGCGGTGCGCGGATGTGGCCAGTTGACGTCAACATCTGGAGCGTTGGTTTCTTCGCCCTTTGCGAGAGTGACCTTTGAGTCACAGTGTTCACTGTTGCCGGCCGGAAATCTGCGTTTCATGCTGTCCCGGCACGGAGCGCATCAGACGGTGCGACAGATGAGAAACAAGGGTAGAACATTGTATTCAATTGATTTAGTCCGCTCTCGACTCCATTCTGCGAGGCGGAACTGTCGGCCGCCGCATTCAAACCTGTCCAAAAGGGCAGGATGACTGCTGCAACCGTTGCGTGTTTTATTACCTGAGTTACGTTCAGAGGTTTACAAGATTCGACCCGGTAGTGTGGCGGTAATGTAATTGGGGAACCCGTTCTTGTCGTTTGTGTGAGGGCGGAACGAAGCGGCTTAAAAAGGGGAAGATATATTATGAAACATCCAGTGGATGTACACGTGGGCAAGCGGATGCGGCATCGCCGCTGGATGAATGGCACCACACAGCAACAACTGGCCGAAAAGGTCGGGATCAAGTTTCAGCAGATCCAGAAATACGAAACCGGGATGAACCGGGTTTCTGCGTCGCGTCTTTGGGATATCGCCCACGCGCTGGGTGTCCCGGTGTCGTTCTTTTTCGAGGGTCTCGGTGCGGCTGCGGAACAGCAAGTGATGGGCGGGTCGAATATGCCGGGTGATATCCTGTCTGATCGCGAAGCGCTCGAACTGTTGCGTTCCTACTATGCCATCCCCGAGAACCAGCGGCGCCGTCTGTTCGATCTGGCCCGCGTGTTGAGCGAGGCGGCCTGAGCCGCAGCACAAGTCGGTTGGTCAGGCAGCGCAGGTCAAGTCACTTGACCATGCCGCGATAGCCGCGCTACCGCCATTGGGTGAATACCATGGTGGCGGTGCGGCTGATGACCGAGATAATTTCTGATGAAACCGCTCGCGCCCTGATCGCGCTGGCGCATCGACTGGCCGACGCAGCGCGACCGGTCACGCTGCGTCATTTTCGCAATGGCACGGTGGTGGATACCAAATACAAGCCGGGCGTCAGGTTTGATCCGGTGACAGAGGCCGACCGCGCCGCAGAGCGGATCATGCGTGAAATGATCGCGCAAGCGCGCCCGGATGATGGGATACTCGGCGAGGAATTTGGCACCGTGGCGGGCACCAGTGGCCTGACATGGGTGCTCGACCCGATCGACGGCACCCGTGGATTTATCAGTGGCACCCCGACCTGGGGTGTCCTTATCTCGGTTGCGGATGCCACAGGCCCGCTTTTTGGCGTGATCGACCAGCCCTATATCGGCGAGCGGTTCGAAGGTGGTTTTGGCCGTGCCCGCGTGGTGGGACCGATGGGCGAGCATGTGTTGCGCACTCGCGTGGCCCGAGATTTGTCCGAGGCGATTCTGCTCTCCACTTTTCCCGAGGTCGGCACGCCGGACGAGCGGGCGGCGTTTCAGGCGGTGTCGGAGCGGGCGCAACTGACCCGTTATGGCATGGATTGCTATGGTTACGCCCTGCTTGCAGCCGGACAGGTCGATCTGGTGATCGAGGCCGGGTTGTTGCCCTATGATGTGCAGGCCCCGATTGCGGTGATCACGGCGGCGGGCGGGATCGTGACCGACTGGCAGGGCGGGCCTGCGCAGGGGGGTGGCCGGATTCTGGCGGCGGCGAATGCGGCCATTCACGCACAGGCGCTCGGGTTTCTGAGCCGGGCGGATGGCTGAGCCGCGCGGGTGGCCGGTGCCGGATTGCGGGCTGGACAGCAGCGGCTGACCTGTGGTCATCTGCGCCAGCTTTGCCGTAAAGGATGCGTCTCATGTTGCGCCATGTCTCCTTGATTGCATGTCTTGCCCTGATGGCCTGCGACACGGTGCCTCCGACTGTTGTATCCCCGGACACAGCACCTGTGGTGACGCAGGCCGCCGTTGCGCAGGGTGGGTTCGGCGGGTTGATGAACAATGCCCGCGCTACGGCGGGGCTGTCCCCCGCGACACCTGATCCCCGGTTGACCGCGGCGGCGCAGGCCCATGCCGATGACATGGTGCGGCAGGGATATTTCTCGCATACCGGGCTGAATGGTGCGCAATTCACCGACCGGATGCGTGCCGCGGGGTACACAAGCTGCAATCCGAGCGAGAATATTGGCGGTGGTCAAACCTCGGAAGCGGCGGCACTGGAATCCTGGATGGGGTCCTCTGCGCATCGCGCGAACATACTGATGCCGGGGACAGTACAATATGGTCTGGGCCGGGCGGGAGATAAATGGGTCTTGCTGGTGGCGCGGGTCTGTTAGGGCCGAAGTTGCCCGCCGATCCAGACCGCCGCAATGGCCCGGTCATCGCCCATCATGATGGTGGGAAATATCGCGTCCCACAGCGTGTCTGCCTGCGCCGCGCGCTGCGCGATCGCGGGGGTTGAGCCGAGGTCGATCACGATGATATCGGCCTCCATCCCTACGGCAAGATTTCCGATGAGGTGATCGGCGTGCAGCGCCTGTGCCGAGCCGACCGTGGCCAGCCACCAAAGCTGTGCAGGATGCAGTGCGATGCCGCGTAGTTGTGCCACTTCGTAGGCGGCGGCCATGGTCCGCAGCATCGAAAAGGAAGAACCGCCGCCGGTGTCGGTCGCAAGCCCGATCCGCAGCCCGCGCGCCTTGAGCCCGGTCATGTCGAACAGGCCCGAGCCGATGAAAGTGTTCGATGTCGGGCAATGCACGAGGCTTGCCCCGGCCTCGGTCAGCCGGTCCTTTTCGCGGTCGGTGAGGTGGATCGCGTGGCCGTAGACTGCCCCTTCGCGCAAAAGCCCCTGCGCCTCGTAGGTGTCGAGGTAATCGCGCGATTGTGGAAAGAGGTCGCGGACCCAGGCGATTTCGTCGGTCTGCTCGGACAGATGCGTCTGCATCAGGCAATCGGGGTATTGCCGCCAGAGCGCCCCCAGCGCCGCGAGTTGTTCGGGCGTCGAGGTGGGCGAAAAGCGCGGGGTGATGACATAGGAGAGCCGGTCGGTGCCGTCCCATTTCTCAAGCAGCGCCCGGCTGTCGTCATAGGCCGATTGCGCGGTGTCGCGCAGCCTGTCGGGCGCGTTGCGGTCCATGCAGGTCTTGCCCGCCCAGAGCCGCTGTCCCCGCGCCTGTGCTGCCTCGAATATCGCATCCACACTGGTGGGATGGATCGTGGCATAGGAACAGACCGAGGTGGTGCCATGCGCCAGCGTCAGGTCGAGGTAGCGACCGGCGATCTCTGCCGCATAGGCGGGGTCGGAAAAGCGCATTTCCTCGGGGAAGGTATAGGTATTGAGCCAGTCGATCAGCCGTTTGCCCCAGGAAGCGATGATTGCCGTCTGCGGGTAATGGACATGCGCATCGACGAAGCCTGCGGAGATCAGGCCCTTGCCATAATCTGTGACAGAGGCCTGCGGATGTGCGGCGCGCAATGTATCAGCCGCGCCAATGGCGGCGATGCGCCCGTCGCGGATCAGGACGCCGCCGCGACTGTCGGTTTGCGCCACGTCCTGCCAGTCCTGGGCAAAGGGATCGCCGGTGAAATGCAGGGTCTGGCCGATGAGGAGATTTTCATTCATCCGGGCAGGATAGGCGGTCGCGCGGGGACGGTAAATCTCTCAAAAGCGGCGGGGCTATGGTTGTGGCATCGCAGGGTTGCGCTATGGTCCGACCGAACCGGAGGCAGGCATGAGCACAGAGACAGAGCAGGACGCGGAGGAGGATGATGACTTTGGTCTGCCCGCCCGGCTGTTTGACGATGTGCTGGATGCGGTAGAGGCCGGGGATGCCACGCGGCTGGATGCGCTGTTTGACCGGCTGCATGCCGCCGATATCGCCGATCTTCTGGAACAGATCAATGCGCGCGACCGTCGCGCGCTGCTGGCGCTGTGGAAGGGGGGCATGGATGGCGACATCCTGTCCGAGCTTGACGATAACCTGCGCGAAGAGGTGATCCAGTCGCTGGCCCCGGCCGAACTGGCCGAGGCGATGCGCGATCTGGAAAGCGACGATGTCGTCGATCTGGTCGAATATCTGGACGAGGATCAGCAGCAGGCTGTTCTGACAGCGTTGCCGGCGCTGGACCGGGTCGCGGTGGAAAAGGCGCTGGCCTATCCGGAAGACTCAGCCGGCCGCCTGATGCAGGTCGAGGTAGTGCGCGCGCCAGAGCATTGGACGGTGGGCGAGGCGATTGACTATCTGCGCTCTGATGTCGTGCTCCCGGATCAGTTCTATCATATCGTGCTGGTCGAGCCGCGGATGAAGCCGGTGGGCTATGTCACATTGGGCCGGTTGCTGTCCTCGCGCCGCGAAGTGCTGTTGCGCGATATTGGTGAGGAGAGTTTCCGCACATTTCATGTCACCGATGAACAGGGGGCGGTGGCCTATGCGTTCAACCAGTATCACCTTATTTCAGCGCCCGTGGTCGATGATGATGACCGGCTGGTCGGCATGATCACCATCGACGATGCGATGGAGGTGCTGGATGAGGAGCATGAGGAAGATATCCTGCGTCTGGCCGGTGTCGGCGGCGAGAGCGAATTGTCGGATAGCGTGATCGAAACGACCCGGCAGCGCCTGCCATGGCTCGCCGTCAATCTGGCGACGGCAATTCTGGCCTCACTGGTGATTTCGCTGTTCGAAGAGACCATCTCGGGGCTGGTGGCGCTGGCGGTTCTGATGCCGATCGTGGCTTCGATGGGTGGCAACGCCGGCACCCAGTCGCTGACCGTGGCGGTGCGCGCGATTGCGACCCGTGACCTGAGCGTGTCGAACCTTGGCCGGGTGGTGCGTCGTGAAGTGGCGGTGGGTCTGATCAATGGCCTCACCTTTGCGCTGGTCATGGGGCTGGTCGGGCTGGTGTGGTTTGGTTCGCCGATGCTGGGCGTGGTGATCGCGGCGGCGATGGTGATCAATATGGTTGTGGCCGGATTGTCCGGCGTCGCAATTCCGGTGGCGCTGGAGCGGTTCGGGGTGGACCCGGCGCTGGCATCAGGCACCTTTGTGACGACGGTGACGGATGTTGTCGGGTTCTTTGCATTCCTGGG
>Ga0105055_10010806_pt1 | contig 11356 bp, 3 predicted proteins | sample BON03_FD_78090 | JGI IMG/M metagenome (GOLD analysis project Ga0105055, IMG submission 78090) | Freshwater microbial communities from Lake Bonney liftoff mats and glacier meltwater in Antarctica - BON-03 | ecosystem: Environmental > Aquatic > Freshwater > Ice > Glacier meltwater | place: Lake... | reverse complement strand
CAGACGTGAGACTGATTGTAAGCACGTGCCAGTATTGCTTGCATCCTTTGATATGCTCCCTCCAAAACTGCCAGCAAACCCACAGCTCACGTGACAACGAAAATGCCAAGAGAACACGCACTAGTGCATTGCCGATTTTGGACTGTTCGATTGCTGGACCACAGGCCCGTCTCAATAGCTGCAACATCGCAGTTTTAGCTCGAGAGCAAACAGAATACCCCATTTGCCAGTGCCTCCATGATATCCAAAGACGCATGACGTTTCGATGACGGGTCATTTTTTGAATAAATGCTTTCTGACCACCAAAAGTGTCGTGAACATAAAACCATCGACCCAAGGCCATCCTCAAACATCTGTGCTCCCATCGAGAGACCAAACGTCGGCTTTGATTCGATTCATACATTCTACGCCGCCATATCACAAATGCCCTCCAGATCACTCCTTTACACCACCGGCAAACCAATGGCCTTAGACTGTGTGCGATCCTGCGTTCATCTCCAAGGCCTTGACACCATCTATCCAATGCACCACGGATGTGCAGATTCTTCCACCGGTCAGCCATCGACCTCACCACCCTGACAACGCGCCTCTTCTCCCTCCATCCGTTCCAGCTTTTCCACAGCCCTACCGCTGTCCACTTGCGCACGGCCTTAGACAAGAACCCTCTCATCCGAATACCCTCCTTAGTAGCTTCCCACCACCGTCTGAAAGTGTGCTCGGTGAACCCCCGGATGCATCGCAATATGATGCCCTGCAAATTCCGAAATAGCTTCGCATGCACAAGCCATGTGTCCAGCGCTGACGACACATGCCGGCTTGTCCACGTCAAAATGATCTGAGTCGTCACAGCCTGCAGCCTCTGGGCATCTGACATGGCGTGTTGCCAGTGTACAATTGCCTTTGCGAGTGTAAAATTGCACAATTGGCGAGTTGCTCTTAAAGTTAACCTTTGCAATCGCTTGCTGTAGCCCACCCAATCTTTCCAGGTCAGCCAAGCACGCTGGGTCGCACAGTTTTGCCATTGAAAAATGATGTTCTGCACGCCCATTTTTTTCTCCTTGACTTCCTCTACGCGCATCTTCCACGTCATCATGGCATGATGAATATGTACATTAGTCCAACGGATTGTTATGGACCTTGCCAATCGTTTTCTTCGCATTGCTTCCCTCCAAATCCTCCAGCACGCGCAAAGACATGTTCTTTTCATCCGCTGCAGTGTGCTTGAAACGATCCGCAGGCCCCTGAACTTTTCACGAGTATGTGCTTGCCATGTCCTAAAGGCGGTTCCAGCTTCTTTTTGCGACCATCCTGAAATAGCCCGATGAGCAGTATCAAACTGTATCGTGTTTTTAGCACTCAGATTTTGCCATTCATACAGGGCTTGAGCGTATATTCTGCAACGCTTCTTTCCTTGAAGAAGCCGACTGTATTGAAATACCCTCACATGGTGTCTCCACACCGACCAAGCCCGCCACATACATATAGCAACCCATCTCTTGACTGCTCGGGCCAAAAAGTTTCTTCCTGTCTTCTCGTGCATTGCGTACACAGTCCATGTGTGCAGAGACTTGGACAAATGAGCTGAGCGCCAGCGACTCATAAGATGATTGGCCACTAGGCGTCGACGAACCTGCTGCCTCCACTCCAACCAGCAGCGCCAGAAGCACGCCAAGGACCACTTCCGCACTGCCCTGCACAGGATGCCCTGTGTCCTTATCCGGTACTGAGTCCCATCTCGCCAAGTTCGAACGGCGTTTACAAGCCCCTTGCGCCACATACCCCATACCACCCTGTTGGCTGAGTTGACACCTGCACGAGTGCGGATCCTGAACTTCTGCCAATCGTCCAGGGCCGACAACAACAAAACGTCGCCCAATCTGGCGATCAATTTCTGATATTGTGTCCGCATTGCCATTTGATCCCACCAGGTCATCCAAGTCCTCCAGAGTAAACTGTTTTTCAATTTCAACGCCATCTTTCGTAAAATCGTTGCGTCTTTTCGTGCATGCAACACACGTTCGTCCCATTGTACCCACACCTGCCAAAGCATTCCTGTGCACCACCTCAAGACCACCTTTCTGCCGCATTGAACAACTCTGCGAGTCTTTCGAACATTGTCGCACCATTTATCCAGCACACGACGTTGTTGAAGGTGCTTCCAACGAGCAGCCATTGCCCGCACCAGCCTCACAACTCGCATTTGCCTCCTCCATCCGCGCCAGCTCTTCCACACACTACGGAGAGCCCACTGTTTCACAACCATAGACAAGGTGCAACTACGGGCTCGACCTTTAGCCTTCCTGTCCATCAGCTCCAACCACTTGGCCCATGTCCTAGACAAGGTCAATCTTCTACAGAACAACAAGAGCATCACTCCCGCCGCCCCCATTCTCTTTACATCCATTGCGAAGTGTTGCCATGTCATGAGCGCTTTCGCGACCTGCGCATTCAACCACCATGATGTCACCGATCTCAACAGGCCCAACAACCTGATTCTCTCCATCCAGGATGTCCAGCTTCTGGCAACACTTGCTAGCGTCAATCTTTGACTAAATCTCGATATGACACTTATCATCTGGAGCGAATACTGACTTGATGCTCGCCACTTCTTGAAAGCCTGAGATAGCAACGAATTGCTCCAGCGCAGAAGGACCGTTATCTCCCTACCCGACGCCCTCTCCGCTGTAACTTTGGTATTTATACTGTTGTAGGTTTCCTCCCGCCAAGCATTGAATGTGCAATAGAACAGCGATTGTCTCCAGCGTGACCCAACGGTAAAGGCACTCCCTTTGAGCTTCCATGCCTTGAAAGTATGACGATCCCATGCCGAAAATGTATGTTGTTGGGTAAACTGGATCCGTCGATTTGCAATTGATGTCGAGCACCTAGTTAAAAGAATAGAAGCATTCCATGTGACCCACATCCTCCTCAGTCGATTTAACATGCATTTGGGCAATATTTTTGCCAAATTCTTCTTTGCTTGGCTCTTTGCCTTGGCGTTCCACTCCCATGCCTGACACACACACTGCAGCCGCAATCTCAACCATCGACAGACAATTGATCTCGAAGCTCTTTTCAAGCGCACAACCCAACTCCATTTCGCCCAATTTTTCCATAGAGTATTTCGCATAATTCTTGGCACCAACAAAGAAAAAATCGTTCGTTCCCGACGGCTGGCGTTGTGGGTTTTTTTCCACGTGCTCCACGCATACCAGCAAATATTCTGGACCCACCTTGACAGGATCTTTGTATTTTGAATCTTTGTTTTTTTTGCAGCATCAACATACGTTACCCAAGTATCCAGTACCGCGTTTGCAGCCTTTGAACGCCATCGAACTAAAATTGCAGCTGACACAGTGACGTGCCGAACAGAGTCTCGCCACCGTGCCCAGCATCTCCACACACACACCGTGCACAATCTGACAACCACCTTTAACGTGACCGCTTTGATTCTCTTATTTTGCAGCATCTCAGATTCCCACTTGAGAAAAGCCTGATATAGCGCCCTTCTGCTCCACTGTAACAGCAACGTCTTGCCAACCTTGCGTATTCGCCGCATTTGCCCTACCTCCTGGCCCCACGTTTCAAATGCTCGGAGTACATGCAGATTTGTCCACCGCAATGCCATCGAATGCAGCACCTGCTGCACTTTGAGTGCATTTTTCCAAGCGCACCAACTTTTCCAAAGTCCCATCTGAGTCCACTTGATCGTGGCTTTTCGAGCAAATCTTGTTTGGTGAAGCGCATCACACCACGAGGCCCATGCATACCAGAGCACAGAATTGCTCCACCGTAACAAAATCTTCTTGCTGGAGTTTGCGAAGGCCTTTTGTTGCCTTACTACGTCTTCCCATGATCGAAATGCTCTGCGACGCCATGGAAGCTTCCAGCGTTTTGCTACACGTTTTGCAACCCGCATCACACGAACACAGTCCCTCCAAGAAAACCAAGCAGCGAACAAGTGAGCTTGCATCCACCTCCCCATAGCAACTTTATACACTGCATTCGCTCTTTTTTTCACCCATGCATTTTTCACACTGTCGTGCCAGCACCGAAATGATTGAGATTTCAATTGGAGTATCTGTTGGTTGAGTCTAGCACGCTCTTTTCCAACTTTAACTGAAATCATCAAGTCTTGCTTTACTTGGTGGTTAACCTTGTCTAGTTTTTCGTGCCGTTCGTAAGCAACGACCAGATACCAATGGCCAAAAACCGTTTCGATCAATGGTTTCATTAACTTAAGGAATCCCATTTGGCAAAACTTGTGGGAGTTGCATATACTGGTATAGTAGTCTATCCATGTGTCGAATATGCGTCTTTGAAGAGACCGACTGCGCATGTATGTAAGTAAACAGCTTTTCAATGTTTGACGCCTATTGAGCTGCAAGCCTTTCTGGAATGCTCTGAACGAAAGTCGTAAAATGCTGCGCTGGCAATGATCAGCAAGCTTGAAGCAAGAGAGCTTGTGGCGCTTCTTAGCCTTGGCAATCTCATATTCGTAGACCCATTGGATAAACACCGAACCAGCTAATTCTTGTTTTTGTTTCCTCCATATCGTGTCCAAGAAGGCATGCATGTGGCTTGTAAACTTGTCTGCCTCCCCAGCTTTCGCAAGTTCAGACTTATTGGCTGAGCACGTGTGCTGAGTCCTGACCCTTGCAAGCTCCAACTGGTAGGTCCATCGCATGAACACAGTTGTAGCTAAGGCGTGCATGCTTTTTTTCCAGTGTGTTGCTAAAAATGTGTGCAAGTGATCTTTCGCCTTGGTTGCTCCAGAAGCCTTGGATTGTTTAGACACACGCACCCACATTTCGAAGACGGTCGCCGGCAAGCTTTGCTGACGCTTTTTCGAAATGCCATCCACGAAAGCATGGATACTGCCTTTGATACTTTCCACCTTGGCGTTGACCAGATCCTTTTCGTCTTTTGTGGCAGCAATCGCTTCAAAGGCCTCCTTGAGGCCGTCTGTCAAAAGGTCTTGCTGTTGCTTCATGATTTCCATAGCATTTCTCACGGCCGAGCAGATTGGATCACTGATGGGACCATGCACCTCAGCAGAAATAAGCATAGCGCCAAGATCACTTGAGCGAAATATGCTTGACGGGTTGCGCGCCTGTTCAACAAAAAGTTCTGCCAGTGCACTAGGGCAAAGGGCATCGGGATCATCAGGGCACAAGATTGCAACCTCTGCAATAATACTTCCTTTCTCATAACTGAGCACGCAAACTTTGTTTTCGGGAATCGATAATGCTGCACTCACGTCTCTTTTGATCAGAGTGCCCAATCGCTGACCTGCTTTTTGTGAAGTCATGATTGCGTCAAATGAGCAGTCTAACGTCAATGCAACAACTACTGGAGTCAAATATGAAATCTGATCGAGTATGCCAGTTTTAAGAGCATTGAACCACTTGCGTTTGAGAGTCAAAATAGAATGCTTGGCTAAACCAGAATCAAAATAGCTCTGCAAACGTTGATCTGTAACAATGGCAGCAAGTGACCATTTCCGGAAAATATCGCAGCACATAGATCGTGCATGCCATCGAAGCAGTGTCTTTTTTCTGTGTAAGTGTTCCAGGAAAGCATGTCTTGACTCTGCCATGTGTTCAAAGACACGCCGAAGAGAAACGGTTTGCCTCCAGCGACGGCATTGCTCGACTCGGGTTTTGTGAGTTCGTCGTACGTGCCTATAAATTACGTGCTGCAGCCAAGCACCAAATGCTCGACCTTCGTGGTCTCTGATGGCGCGTTTCTGCATAAGACGTTTCAAGTACGCCAGCCTTCGCCCTCTTGCCTGTAAGGGTATGTTTGACTGTCCTACCGTCGGTAAATCTAGACCGCCATGCAAGTCTAAGATGAACTTTCGATCAGCACCTTCTCTGGCCGCAGATCTTGCCCATGTCGCAAATGCTCGGTGCAGTAGATTGTGTTCGTGCAGGCTAATTGTTTGATAGTGGAGTCTGATCGGAGCGTGTCGCAGTACTGCTGCTGTGCGAATTCCTTGCCGAAGCTGGCTTTGGGAAAATTCAATCTGCTCCTGAATTTCGTCGACGATCGTCATGAGAGAAGAGCTACTGTGTGACTGGCTGCCGTTCCGCGTATACATGACCCGAAGGCGGGTAACATTGGAAATGCTAACACTTTGCACTTGAATTTCACACAGCGACGAAGGCAGAGCATCTTCCTCCATCCTCCTTAGTGCCCGACGCAAATCTGCATGAACATCTTCCTTGAATTGGAGCTCGTGTCTCATTTCGCTCAACTGCACCTGATGGTCTAGAACCAGCTCACATGTGACTGCCAACAAATTGCCGTATAGAGGCCTGCCTTCTTGGCGCCGTAGTATTTGTGAGTGAGCCCACAGATCGCGCCACCGATACAAAGTCGTGCGGCCGCACCTGCAAGCCCACGATTGTTGCATCTGTCTGATAGAGCGACAACGAGCAATCTGAAGCCGCGTGTAGCGTTGCAGGAGCACAAAAACCTTGAGAGTGACCAATCGCGACAGAACTTGATGCACGATAAAGGCCTCGGACACGCCAGCCTGGTTAGTGGCATTTCCAGGCTCTGTGCTTGAGGCATTGTCTGGTTCGCTTCCACTCGAGCTTGCCGCGCTCGAGCAAGAAAGGGACAGATATCCGAGAGTGCCCCTTTCATGTGCCTGTGGTTGACACCAGACGTTAGCTCGAGTTCTCACAACACGCGTTCGGGGTGCGCGGCGGCGGAGGGCTTCAGCCCGAAGCTGCCGCGCAGCCCACTGCATGGGACCATTGACCTGAGTATCGAGAGTAGGGCAAAAAAGGTAGCTACCTTCTTAGTCTATTACGGCTGTGGACTGAGAACTTTGTACACCCTTCCGATTTTGGAGGCAGTGGGAACAACCAAAAAAATCGGAAATCGCAAATATTCAACAGAAACAGCAAATAATTCCCGGGTTTCATGCTTATCAATTTCAAAACTAAACTTCCTGCCTGCTTCCAAAATTACAGGGGTTCAAAGTTATCAGTCCAAAGCTGTACATAACCTTTTTTAGACTATTACACTACCTTTTTGGTCTGTTACGAAATATTTCGTGGGAAACTAGGTGTGCAGATCAGCAAGAGGAAGGAACACATACCTTAAACTCGTTAGGCCGTGGGCGGCCGAGACCATGCGCATGAACGTCCAACCACAGGGGTGGCATGCCGGGTGGTAGCGTCGTGCCTCCAAGCAAGGGATTGCTTCGACCTGAACATGTATGCAAACAGTAACGTGAGTATGGGGGAAGCCCCGAGATACACAGCAACACGTTACTCTCGCTTGCGTCTCCTACAATACTCTTTTTGTACGCAAGCCGTTCGTTGTTTTGGCCGTTTTCCACGCTTCTCAGTCTTGCCCAGAGACGGTGGCACAGTCTGCTGAATGTCTTCACCACGAGGTGGACCAGACTCTGGTGGGTGCGTTTAGCACGGTCGTGTTAAAAAGAAATGATGGGTGGCATACATGCAAATAAATCTCACCAGACACGTCAGGCCAGCGGTTTGCAGGACGGCCCTGCTGAAAAAATGGTCGCCCCCCATCCAGCACGGGTTCGGCCTCGAGAAGGCGGTTGCGGTCCTCTTCCAATCGCTGGACCTGTTCGTTGAGCGCGCGCAGCCCTTGGATGAGCGCTGCGTTTTCCATCTGGAGCATCCGTGCGCTGGGAGCCGGCGGTGGCGCCGCCAGCGGAGATTCGTCGACTGAGAGACTGGTTTCTTCGAGCACGCAGGCTTCATCTAATTCTGCTCTTGCCCTTGCCTCGGACGCACCGTTCCACTCTTCAGACATGCTGATGAACCAGACAGGATGAACCAGACAGGAGTTGGTGTGGAGTATGTATGTTAGGTTGACATAGACACAATAGGCCCCCTAGGCCCGGTGTTTCATCACCAATAATGCCCGCGCCAGGCCCACTGGATACGCATCGGCAACTTCCCTTTTTACACGCTTAATTTGAAGACTTTATACCGAATTCGCGGGAAAAGAAAAAATGGGTCTATTCAGCTAAACCCATTTCCACAAGATTCTCGGCGGAAAGTCAACGGACTCGAAGGACCAGGAGGAAGTTGGGCGATGTCGTCGACCTTTTTGACCGCACTGCCAGACCAGATTTCGGTGGAGCCCGACGAGGTCGAGGAGCGAGGTGAGTCCCTGGCCCTGATCACTGCGTGCTCGCCGCCGGCCAGATGGCGGCCGTGTCAAGCGAGGAGGAGACGGTGCAGATGTGTGTCTGTCACTAACACTACTGGCTGTCCTCCCCTCTCCCACTCTTCCCGCCCCACCCCCGTGCCGTGTGAGCGTGCAGCCCTGTCGCAACTCCGGAAGGTGGTGCGGCTGCTGGAAAAGGAGAATGATCAATTCAAGCGAGATTGCGAAAGCAAGATGAGCTTCCAGCGGAAGCAGGAGCAGCACTTGCGCGAAGACAATGAGCGGCTGCGGATGAAAGTGAACGACCTGGGCAGGCCAAAGGTGTCTGTCTTGGCTGAACTCGAGGAAAAGCAGTCCCAGCTTATCCAGCAAGTCGAATCGTACACTGCAAAAAACGACCTCGAAGAGCGGTCCTTGGAGGAGATCTCAAACAGTATCTCCACAGTGTCCGGGCGAACAACAGACTGCCAAGACCGCATCCGTTCGAAGATCAAGCAGCCCGAGCTGTCGATGGAGGACCTCGAGGGCTTGGGTTTCAAGTTGCTCAGAGAGTGTGCAAACAACTGCCGACCGGAAGACATGCCGCAAGCAGGAAAGCCTGGAGCAAATACGGATGCGACCAAGTGCAACGCGTGTAAACTGGCGCTTTACTCCTGCTGGGTGGATCGAAAAGGGGACAGATTCAAGAGCAAAGGGGAAATTGAGCGCTCGCGGTCCTACGTGCCAGATATAAAACTGAAGAAGAAACTAGTAATGCTCGAGGGGCGCGTTGAGCAAACGCTCATCAAGTTTAACGAGTCACTGGTGGTGAATAAGCAATTACGAGCAGAGATTGAGCACCTGCGGAAGGAACGCGTGCAGTTTGATGGCATCCAAGCCAAGCTGGAGAACCAGCTCAACCAAAAAAAGGCAGACATCGCTCTTGCCATTGAGGCAACAAACGTTGCTCTTGAGACTCGCGATGAGGCCAACAGAAAAATCGCATCGTACAGGGCTGAAATTGTCACCAACCAGCAGCTGTTTGATTCAGATTGGCGCGAGCTCGACAACATGATGGAGAGCGAGGAGAAGCGGCGGAGGCTAGTCAAAGCCAAGATGGAGGAGGAGGACAAGAAGAAGAAAAATAATTCAGATGATGATGCAGTTCAGAAGCAGCAGCTCCAAGAGCTCACAGCGAAGTATGAAACATCAAAAGCAGATGTGCAACGATTTGAGGAAGCGTTTTCTCAGCTTCAGGAGGCCACGAACCTCAAAGACATTGACGAACTAGTCGCAACATTCCTCGAGGCCGAAGAGCAGAATTTCAAGTTGTTCAAATTCCTCAACGAATTGAACCACGAGGAAGAAAAATTGGGAGATGAGGTTCACAAAATTTCTATGGAAGTCGTCAAAGCGTCATCCGCTGAGATGCAGCCCGAGAAAAAGGCGATGGAACGCAAGCTCGAGGACCAACTTGCGCAGATGCAAGCTCGTGCAGAGGAACTGTCTGAAATGGAAGAGGAGGAGAGCACCAAGGTACGTGAAATTCTTAAAATCATCAAACGTGTATACGACGAACTAGGATGTTCGACGCTCATCAACACCGCAGACAGCTTCCTGTGTGACCAAAACAGCGTCCCCATCATCACAGACAGCAACATGATCAACTTCCTTGGATTAATCGAGCAACGTGCTCGGGATCTCATCCTGCGCCTCATAGATGAGCAAGCAGTGGCTGTTGACGACGGGCCTGGACGCCGTGATCTCAAACTGACGTGCGTCTGCCCCTTGGGCAACGGCCCCAGCGCTCCTGTCGGCGCATCCAAACTCAACGTTCAACCTCCGAAAATCGACGCGTAAGTATATGTATATACATGCACACATTGTATGTGGAAGGGCTAGTGTGCGGGACGCGCGGCTGCGAGGCGCACCGCGCCGAAGCTGCCGCGCGCCATCAGGGCAGTCGGGGTTTATCGAGGGGTTTAGCGGGGGGTATATTATACGGGGGATGTGTTATCTGCCCTGATGGCGCGTCATAGCTTCGGCACGGCGCCTTGCCGCCGCGCGCCCCAACCGGTTTCCGCCTCGTTACCAATGTTGTGCTCATGCTGTCGAGCCGTGCTACTTGTGTTTCAACAAATGACCTAGTCACAAATGCACTGTTGTTGTCATGATTGGTGGTCGCGCGAACTAAGGCTAACGTCAGCGTCTGTGTGTGTGTCCTTGTACAGTGATGACAAGAGTGGTGACGAGAAATCTGACGACGATCAAGATGATAACTCACGGCCCATGACCCAGGAAGAGTTGAGGATAAGAATGAGAAAGAAGGTTGCTGGTGCCCGCGAACCGGTAAATCGCGTTTCGTCCAATGTTTCTCGTGCGATGTGCGTTTCATTCTCCTTCATTTTCACATTTTCGCATCATGGAAATCTCCTTCACTTGTTTTGTTGTACGTGTGCCCAAAAATGCCCTTCTTCTCTACGGTGCCCAGTTTTGCGTGTGTGTGCACGACATTTGTGTGTGAATGTGCAGCGAGCGCGTGCGTTTACACCCACATGTGTGATGCCTACTGGCGCAAATTTGAATTGACAAGACTTGTACGTGTGGTTTATGTGAACGACAGAACAAGCAACTTGCAAACCGCAAAAAGACCACGACTTCGCAAAAGGTGCCCGAGAGCAACGGCAAGGTGCCGCGCGAATAAAAGTCAGGATACGCTCTTCTTTGTTCCAACGTGACAGGATAAACAGCAAGCCAAAACAGCAAAATTGCTGTGTGTAAATTCATCCATTTATTAGATTCAAAAGTGTAATAAAACAAGAAAAACTGCTTTCCGTCGGAAGTCTCCTGGTCCAAATTGTACCAGAGTGGTATTGCTATGTATTTCTTTCTTTAGTTGGATTTCGCTCTGCTCGAGCTGGCACTTGCTGACGGGATGGATTACTTGAGCATCTTGTCAGACACTGAGTGAACAGCTTCTACAAAGGCGTTCACGAGAGCAGGATCCTCCTGGATAAAATAACACAATTTATATATATATATATATAAATATATATATATATATATATATATATATATATATATATACATATATATATATATATATATATATATATACATATATATATATATATATATATATATAAATATATACATAAATATACATACATATTTATATATATATATATATGTGTATATATATATGTGTATGTAT
>Ga0105055_10010804_pt1 | contig 11360 bp, 6 predicted proteins | sample BON03_FD_78090 | JGI IMG/M metagenome (GOLD analysis project Ga0105055, IMG submission 78090) | Freshwater microbial communities from Lake Bonney liftoff mats and glacier meltwater in Antarctica - BON-03 | ecosystem: Environmental > Aquatic > Freshwater > Ice > Glacier meltwater | place: Lake... | reverse complement strand
GTATAGACACTCGTGAACTGGGTGGCGCCATCTGTAGCCTTTTCTTGCATGGATATGATCATAACTAAACTCTAATCCTGGAGTTCCGTCTTCATTAAAAGACCAAATATGCTTATACCTTGGGCGAGTAACCCCACGGTTCCACATATCCTCTAATGGCTTTCTCCAATTAGGAGTTATTACTTCATCCATATCAAGTGATATACACATATCAATATCTACTGGAAGTGCAGCCATTGCAGCATTTCGAGAATCGTCAAAACGCCAAGGGGCAACACGGACATCTACAACATTAATACCTAGCTCGCGAGCGCGTTCAATGGTACCGTCAGTAGATCCAGTATCTGCAATAAGAAGGTAGTCAGCGTCTTTTGCTGCTTCAAACCACTTATCAACAAATTGACGCTCATTTAAAGCGATTGTATAAATTGCTACTCTCATTGCTGGTTATCCCCTAAATTATTTTCATGCACTCCCCATTTTTCTATAGGACATGATGCATGTGCGAGTTTTGTTTTAAGCTGCATAAAGCAACCACATGCTGTACATGTTTTCATAACTGTATTAAATAATGTACAAGATTTACATATCTCGTATCTAAAATCTTGAACATCTTTAGGAGCGTATTCTGTATTCGGGTTTAGAAAATCCCAAGGGCGAACTTCTCTTCCATCGTAACTCATGTATAAACTAGTTCTTATCGGGTATAGGAATAGTATTTTTTAAAATAATATCTCTCCTACTTACATATCCACCACTTGAATTTAAAGTAGCTGTTGCTTGCTCTTCATTTTCTGCAAAAACTTGTACATCCATAGAGACTGTATACGAATAGCAAGATACAGTTAAACTTTTTTCTTTTTTTATATTATTCATTTTTCCTCTTTTACCTATTAGGGGTAGCAGTAGCCTACCCTATTTTCTTAAACCAGCGCTGATATCCTTTAAGAATTTCCTGAACTCTATCACTATATACGTTACTAAACGCATCAATTGCTATCTTTGGCTCCTTTATGGCACCCAAACCAGCTGACCACTCATAGTCATCAAAAGCAATAATCCCGCCTACTTCTAAGCATTCGTATGCCGACACAGCATCTTTGAGTACTCCATATGCAGTATGATCCCCGTCTACATATATAAAATCAAATTTTTGATTATTAGATCTAAAAAACTTATCGCTTGTACCTTTAAACTTAGTTATCTTTTTTTCTTTTAAACCCTGTTTAACTTTTTCATCATAAAGGGACTCTATTGTCTGCCAGTTCATTTGATGATGTACTGGTTCATCTGAGCCTTCCCAAGTATCAATATCTACCAGTTGAGAGTCTGGATGAGTTAGAACATTATTATAGAGCCATAGAGAAGCATCTCCCGTATAAGCACCTATTTGAAGACACTTAACTGGTTTAGCAGTATAATTTTTTAATAAGTGAGTATAAAAATTTGTTTGCCCATCATTGACAAACCAGTTTACATAGTCGCTCATTGTGTCTTTTAGTCCTTTTCTTTATGATAATATAAATCTATATTAACATTTGATAAGTTTTTTGTCCATTCATAGGGAAATAGGCAATGTTTTGCGGTCCTCCAAAAGTACTGACAGTTGACGTAAAATCATTACTTTGCCCAGTTCCGTACAAAATATTTGTAGAGTTAGAGATTATCCATCCTACTACTTGAGTCGGGGTCCAGTCTGGGTGAGCTTGAAGTAAAAGTGCACACATTCCAGCAACTTGAGGAGATGACATAGATGTTCCATTGTAGATTTCTTGTTTATATGACGCATTAGCAAAATACGCAAAGTTGGTATTACCAAGGTTAGTATTACTCATACTGCTGATGATATTACTTCCAGCAGCATATATTTCAACTCCTGGACCTGCATTACTAAAACTACTTTTATTTTCTACACCTGCAGTGTTACTAGTCCCTAAAGATCCAACTTCAAAACCTTTACTTGTTCCGCAGTTAGGGGAAGCTCCTTTATGATAATAAAAATTTCCTACTGTATTTGCAGTTATATAGTTATCACTATCTGTTCCGCTAGTTTCTAGATCTATTTTTACATTTTCATTTCCAGCAGCATTACAAACTATAATTCCGTTTGTTATCAGCTGAGCAATGTCAGCATCAACACTAGAAACTCTTAAAGGGAACATATAAATATTAGTTTCAGCCAAAGAACCTGTATGTCCTTTTGCAGTATCTTTGGTAGAGCCAGACCAAGTGGTTCCTCTATAAGATCCACCAGTAATACTATAATATGGAGCCGAGCCACTATAAGTTAATGCATTTTGTGCAGTATTCCAATAAATAAGATATCCCCAGCTGTTATTTACAACTGTAGGTCTTCCATTAGTCTTTGCATTATGCCAGCCAATAATACAGTCCATAGCGTCAGCAACACTTATCCCCCCATTGGGATCTTCAACAGCTTGCAATCCATTTAGCTTTATTGAATATATATGTGCATTTTTAGCCCAGCCGAAAGTCTTTCCAGCAATAGTTCCCGCAACATGTGTGCCATGACCATCATAATCTGTATAATGACCAGTTGGCATTGTTCCCGTTACTCCACTTGCTGTAAACCAATTAATCTCTTGAACCCTACTATTACCGTTAGCGTCTTGAAACTCTGGATGATTTTTTTCTATTCCACTATCAACAATAACAACATCCACACCCGTACCATCTAAAACATAGTCATATGTTCCACTAGGATCTGCTGTACTAGTTCCATATATGTTAGTAGATTCAATATGTCTTAATAGGCCCCAGTTGGATTTGTTTCCAGTATTTGTTCCTGTTTTATCAAAAACCGTATCTTGAAATGCAAATTTTACAGGAGTAAATAAAGTGGGATCAACTACGTCTTGAACTCTTGGGTCGCTCTTAAGAGCTAATGCTTCAGCTTCAGTTAAAAAATACGAAGTATTTCTTTTATTTAAAAGTCTTTCATTTGCAACTTCTACTGCTCTATCAGGTATACTTTCTACAGTACTGCCTTCTAACAAAAGATCATCCCAAACTGCATCGGTATCTTCAATTCCTGCAGTAGTTACAACATACTCTTTTAACTCGCTCATTATGAAACAATAGCTCTATCGGTGACACGACGCCAGTTTGTACCATCGTAAAAAGCTGGTACAGCACCTCCAGCTTCATTTGTGCAAAAAACCATAGCGCCAATACTAGAGACTAAAGTAGATAGCTGAGCCACAGTTCTATTAAAAAATCTCATCGGGGCAGTATTTAAAATTTCATCTACTGGAGATAAAGTAATTGTTGTTGGAGAAGTAATTGTGTATGTTCCAACTAAAGTAGATGGAGCAGCGATAGTGTTTGCCTCTACAATTGTTACTTTAAGAGTTTCTGCAGTTGCGTTATAAGTGATTCCGCTATTTGTTTTTCCACCCAAAGAGCCAGTTGCGCTCTCATACAATCCTACAAAAGACGTAGAGTCCGTAGTATTAGTTACATCAACAGCACCTGACCCTCCAGGTCCTGTAGGCCCAGTTGCTCCTTCACCTGTTGGCCCAGTTGCTCCAAGAGCACCATTTAAACCAATAAATCCACGAGGCCCAGTAGGCCCCTGCGAACCAGTCGCACCTGTTGCTCCGACAGATCCTGTTGCTCCTGTTGCGCCATTAAGCCCGAACGGTCCAGTAGGCCCCCCTGATGGACCAGTCGCACCTGTCGGTCCCGTTGGTCCTCCTGAAGGTCCTGTTGCACCTGTTGCACCTGTTGCACCTTGTGAACCAGTTGGTCCTCCTGAAGGTCCTGTTGCACCTGTTGCACCTGTTTCACCAATAAAGCTGTATGGATTCCAATAAACTCCTATAGCACCGCCTACAGGGGGAATAGCATCATTATTTGCTAAGCAGATAAAATATGCACCTTCGTACAAAATAATTTCTCCTGATACGTACTGCAGAAGGCTTATTCGAGAAGGAGAGTATTGAAATCCTGATATGCCTTGCGAGCCTGTTGGACCCGTAGGTCCAGCAAGGAAATCACCAGCATTAAACCATTCTTGATTTAAATCATTCCATGCATATAAAATTGAACCTACTACATAAGCATCGCCAATATTTCCTATAGGAGTGTCAACTTGTAAAGCGTCAAGAGACCCGTAAACACCTAAAACTCTTACCCCTGAGCCATCTGGCCCTCTTATACCCTGTATACCACTAGGTCCTGTTACACCAATTGGCCCAGTTGGCCCTTGCGGGGCTGCAGTTGCTACAAGGTTAAAATTAGAGCCAGTATAAACATTTATCGACTGATTCGTGCTGTTAATCCAAATATCTCCCACTTGGGGATTTCCAGGTTGAGTTGACTGATATATAACATTTGTTCTACCTGCGGATTCATATGCAAGATTTGTTGAAAAAGCACAGTTAGCGGTGCTTGCTGATACATAGATAATATCTCCAACGTTTAAAGCAAATCTAAAAGTTTCAAGTGATTGACCAACACCAACAGTTAAACCACTAACTATATGAGATGTATTATTTGGATTTCCACCTGAATCCGCTGGATCCACATATATTGTTACTTGAGCCTCTACTAGTCCCCTATTTACCGCAATAACTGAGGCAACGCCAGTAACATCTGATGTTGTTAAAAGAGTTAGATTATTTGCTACAGGGGCTGCAGTACCTAAACGTTTTACTGGCATTTGTTTATCTCACCCAATCCTAAATCGCACTCAAAGATTTATGAGTAACTGTTCCAACCATTGATGAATGAATAGAGCAAATATAGCGATAACCACTTGAGGCTGCTGTGATTGGTACATTCCAATACAAGGTCCCTGAGGTTTTTGCTTGAGCACTTGAGTCTAGGGTAACAGTTCCATCTGTTGCAACATGTATTAGTCCATTTGTTATGTTTGCAAATCCTGCACCAGTGTCTGCTTGTACTTGAAACGGATGTGAGCCAAGTCCAACTAAGTTGAAGGCAATTGTTGATCCACCTAAAACAAAAACTGTTGGGTTGTTCCCTGCGTAATGACTATTAATTAGATATGCAGAGGCTCCACTGTTTGTTACGGTTAATCGTGCTATTGCAGAGTACGCGACTTCGTCAATAGTAATTGCTGCAGCAGTTGCATCTGTTGTTCCGCTAAATGTTGCTGAGCCAGCAGTTCCTGTAGCACCCGTAGCGCCTGTTGCACCAGTAGCGCCTGTTGCACCAGTAGCACTTGCTGAACCTGCCGCTCCCGTTGCTCCCGTTGCACCTGTTGGACCTGTAGGGCCAGTTGAACCAGTTACACCTGTCGGTCCAGTAGGCCCCCCTGATGGACCAGTTTCACCTGTTGCACCTGTTGGACCAGTTTCACCTGTTGCACCTGTTGCACCTTGTGAACCAGTTGGTCCTCCTGAAGGTCCTGTTGCACCTGTCGGTCCATCTGATGGTCCAGTTGGTCCAGTAGGACCAATAGGACCAGTAGCCCCACTTCCTGCTCCAGTACCAACTGCTTCCCATGTTGAGGTTGTTTTTACTTCTAAAGATTGTGTTTCTGTATTAAATCTTACATAGCCAGAGGCAGCTCCAGATGATCTTTCTGCAGTAGTTCCTTTATCAACAGACAAGACATTATACCTACCATCTATAGTTTTATTAGTAAATGTCTGAATAATATTCTCTGGCTGACCAGCATCGTCTTGAGCAATCCCACTGCAACTAAAAGATACAGTTGAAACTGTAGCTTTTACATACAATGTATCACCTTCATTTACCGCAAATCTAAATGTCTCAAAAGACTGACCTACACCTAAATTAATGTTGACACCAATATATGCGTACTGAGCGGGGATTGTTGCATTAGATGGCACAACCCAAATGGTAGCTTTTGTTAAAGGTGTGGCAGTAACCGACTTACTTGCAGCAATAACTGATACGAGATGAGGGCTACTAAAAACCTCTAATACAGTATCTGTGTTGGCTGCTGGATTAGCAATACCAAGTCGTGTAATTGGCATTCTACCTCCTACGCCTGTGCTTCAGACCAAGATAGCTTAGCTGATGAAAGTGTCGATGCACCTGTTAAACGAGATACAGCAATTGTAAGAATGTCAGGACCATCAGGGAAAATCGAGTCTCCGCCAAGGATTGAATTTGAAAGTTCAAACAATGTAGAAACATCTACAGTTGTCGTGTTTTCTCCACCAGTAGCACCACCTGATGCTCGAAAGTTATAAACTTGAACTCCACCAGAAACAGTATCTGCCGCTGTGTGCTCGATTATTTGAGTAAGTGATGGAGAATCTACACCTGCAAAACTGAGGTTATTTAGGCGAGGATTTAAGAGAATCTTAACATCAACTAACTGTGTAGAAGATACGCCAATTTCCTTAAGACGAAGTTGCATTCGGTTAATAACATCTCGGTCTCCAAGCTTTCCTGTTAACCCAGATGAGACTGATGGAGAGAGGCGGATAGAAATAAGAGGCTGATAGTTTGGACCAGATGTGTTGTTTGCTGCTCCGTTTGGGTACAAGAAGTACGTGTACTGAGTATTTCCTCGAGTTGTAAAGTTAATTACTTCAGAGATTAAAGCTAGAGGCACTACAGTGCTAGTTACAGTAAAGCTTCCAGACACAGTAAATGTAAATGTAGTAGAGTTTGTAACAGTTACTGCGCCAACATACTGAGTAGGTAGGTTTGTAATTGGTGTTAGAGCCGCTAGGCTCCCAGTTCCAATTCCGTAAATACCGACATAGTTGCTAGCAGATGTGATTCCGTGAGGAGCTGCAGTGATAACAGTTACCGTTGAATCAGATCTAGAAAATGTTGCACCAGATGTGATAGTTGCAGTAAGTGGTGTTAGGTGAATTAAGTTTGCTGAGTTTACAAAAGCGCGATACCTAGCATTATTAGTTAAGTTTGCTAAAGTATTTAATCCAACTACTGCAGTTCCCGGGTTTAGCTCATTAGATCCAAGAAGAGCATTAGAGCCTATTGATTGGAACTGCAGAATATCTCCTGTAGTAAATCCATGACTTTGAACGGTAAATAAATCTGTATTTAAGTCAATTCCAGTTGATGCAAAAGATTTAGTAGTTGTGCCTAAAATATTTAAAGTTTGACTGGAGCCAGTAAAAAGGTAAGCGTTGTCATCATCAAAACGGCCATCCATCATCACCGAAGTACCCCAGTGGAACAAAGATGGAATATATGTAGGGTTATCATAGGTAACCACTTCATACCGTCCTGGTAAGTTACCAGAGCGAAGGTAAGATTCATACAAGTTGTTGTTGTGAACATACTCATGTACGTACTGAACTTGACCATCAGTTGTTTTAAACCCAAAACGAATTTTTCCAGCTCCATACCAAGAGTAGTCAATGTAAACCATTTGAATACGGCTTAGATCAAGATTATAGCCAGTCACACCAGTTCCATCGCAAGGATCAATCGACCAATCTTCTTGTGGAACTTTAGTGTCAACAGTTTTAGTTGCAATAATACCTGACTTAGCGGGGGTAAATGAATGAGTTGTTGTTGTACCTAGGCTAGATAAATTTACAACGCTACCAGAATCAGGAGCAGCTTTAACTTTAAAACTATTATTATTAATAAGATCTACATAATATGTACGACCATTAATAAGTCCACCAATTGGCTCACCGTCAATTGAGTTATAAGTAATTGGAAGAAGATTGCTGAACCCATGGCTAACAATTGCAAATGTGTCAGTTGCGGTGTTTACAACTGTACTTGGATTAAATTCTTTTTCTGTACCAGATGAACCCTTATATTCAGGACGAATTGACATACGAGTTTGACTAGATATCTCAACAATACGATAAGACTGTCCACGCAAAACAATGTAGTCACCAACAACAACCTGAGCTTGGAAGCTTGTGTTGGTGCCAAAAATAAGTTCTGAGCCTTGAAGAGCTGCTATAGTTCCTGCAATCTGCTGAGTAGAGCTACGACGAACTGCATAGATTTTTTGTCCATCATACTCATAGAACATACCGTTTTGATCGTCAAACATACCTGATCTTACGGCTCCATTAGCCCAACTAAGTACAAAAAACTGAGGGAAGCCATAGGCTCTTGTTTCAACGACAGTCGCGTTTCCATTAACTCTAAATGTTGTTAAATCTACAACTGTTACTGAAAAGTCTCCATTATATACAGCACTTGGGTTTTCAAATGAATCTCTTGCTTCACTAACTTTAATATTCAGACCTGAAATAAGCCCATGGGGGCGGCGTGTTTTGACCTCAATTACTTGACCACCAAACTGGATCATACTTTCAATATCAACTGATGGTTTAAAGTTAATACCAGCAGATGTTTGAATACCCTTACCTGATTGGTAGCGGAAGTATTTACGAGTCTGACGAATAATCTGTCCATATGATGTACCAGAGCCAACCGACATCTCGACTCCGCCATCAAACGGACGATGCAACGAGTATCCTTCTGGACGGACATATACAAATGTTGGGAAAGAGTATGAAACAGCATTATATGCAGAAGCATATGGACGATCCACAGAAAGTTGTATGTCAGATCCAATGGCTGTAATACGACGAATAATCGGCCCAACTGGGTTTGTTTCTGTCAAGCTAAAGAACCCTACAGCTCCAACAGTGCCTGTTGTTGTAATATCTACAACATTTGTATTAGTAGTTGCATCGGCTGCAGATGAGTGCAGCGTAATTGTGTCTGCATCTACTGCTCGAATAAAATAGTAGTATCCGTCAACAAGTGGTGAAGGAGAAACTCCACCATTTGCACTATAAACAACTGTATCTGCAGTGGTAAAACCGTGAGCAGTTTCTGTAATTCTATTATTTGTTGTATTAATATCAGCTGAAATAAAGTTACTGTTTATTACATTATTTGGCGGGAATAGGCGGAATCTGTCCCCTACTTTAAGAATCTTAGAGAACTGAGTTCCAGTACCATCTACAAGCACGGAGCCAGAAACAATACTTACAGAGCCGCCTCCAGTAATATTTCCATTTAACTGAGATGTTGTAAGTTTATGAGCAACCCCAGTTCCAAAGTCTGTAACTGCAAGTGATATACCAGATGCAGCATTATCTGCAGAAGTAGCTAATCTAAAATAGTCTCTGTTAATTGTAACCACAAAGTAGTTTGCTAGATTAGTAAGACCTGTGATTACAGTTGCAGAATCTCCTTTATCATATGTAACGGTAGTACCAGTTAAAAAACCATGAGATGGGAGCTTAAATGCACTTAAATTCAAATCAACAGCAGTTCTTGGGTTAAATATTTTTGTAATAATAGGGACTTTACCAGATGCAGTTACAGTAAATGTTTTTGAAGTTGGAACAGATGCAATAACGTAGATACCATCTGGAGTCTTGCTTAGTGATTGTAGTAAATGAACACCTACACCAGATGGAGTGTCTGTAATATCAACTGCTACTCCAGCGTCAGCATTTTCTGGTGTAGTTGCAAGCTTAATTTGGTCACCATTAATAAATATTACATAGTACGGAGTTGCAGTTGTTAGACCGTTAATAACAGTTTGACCTTTTGCATCGTATAGAACAAGCTCTTTTTGCAGGAATCCATGATTCGGAATAGCAAGTATATTTTCAGTAAAATCCAAAGAAACAATTAATAAAGATTGAGTACCAGTTCCTACTGCAGTAATATTTACAGGATTTGATAAGTTAATATTCGATGAAAGCTTAACTGTGCTGTTATCTACTTTAATAATATAATAGATAGCATTATCTGTTAGTCCTGCAACAGAGCTTCCACCACCATTTGAGTAGCGAACAGCTTGACCAGATACAAGACCATGATTAGGAATGTACAGGGTATCTGCAAGAATATTAACTGTAATAAAGATAAAACTGTGCTCTGTCCCAGCTCCAGCTGATGTAAAATCAATAAAACTAGGGGAGTCAAGTGCTACTTTTAATCTAATTTGATTAGCATTTAGTACTTCTTGAACAAAGTAAGTTGTTAAATGAACTAAACCCCCAATTGACCCAGTGTTAATTCCAGCTGCATTTCCAGAGCCATTGTCATACTGAATAGGTTGATCTACTAAAAATCCATGTGCGGTAATTGTTAACGTATCAGTTACTGTATTAACAACTACACGAGCAATCCTATCTGATGCAGAGGTAGAACGTCCTGAAGGTGTAGTTAAATTAATTGTTGTAAAAGTTGGCGCAGGAGTCGAACTTAGTCTGTATGTAAAATTATCCACTTTATTTACATAATAGATAGAGCTACTGGCAAGCCCTGCAGGAGCTGTAGAATTAAATGTAGGAACGACGGCTTCACCATCAATTAAATTATGCTCTGTAGCGCTGTAAATTAAATCACTATCTGCGTCATAATTAAATGCCACAAATGAATGGAAAGAATTCCCTACAGGAGCGACGCTGATCTTATTTGTTCCAGCTTCGGAATCTGCAGCTGTCGGGTAAACCTCATTGCCACCAGTAAATGATGAGACTAGTGTTACGTCAACAGAGCCATTTCCAGTATTAAATGAAGTAAGATTAGTAATTACATTGGCATTAAATGTTGCAGAGTCATCGTACAGGCCATTTGATGTTGCAACATTTGTTGCAGTTGTAACTATAAATGAACCTCCACCGCCGCCAGTAGCTGAGGGTGCAGTAGTTCTTGCGCCACCACCACCAGAGAAACCGCCACCACCACCAGACTGTCCGCTATTTTGACCATCCGCTGAGCCACCGCCGCCGAAGCCACCATTACCACCGATACGACTTGATTGTGCTACTGCTGTAAGGCCATCATTAAATGCACCTCCACCAGTATTAAATGGCGCGAATGTACGGCCATTTCCACCTCGAGAAAGTAGCCCTCCACCAGCAGCGGAGTTACCACCTGTAGCAAATCCACCAAAACCTGGATTACCCCCTGCGACAGCACCAGACGACGAAGTGCCGCCAACTCTAGATGTAACCGCGGATCTTCCAGAAGTTGCACCAGCATATGTGGAGCCTCCACCAGCAACAAACAAAGGTTGACTACCGCTCTTACGAACTACAAAAGTTCCTCCACCAGAGCCGCCAAATACATTTTCAGCACCAGCAACCCCATTTTCGCCTATTTGACCTACAACTATAGTAATAATTTCACCTTTTGTAAGAGTCACTCTTCCTCGCACAATAGAGCCAAGACCCGGCGCAATAAATAGTGCCGCTGTTCCAGAAACAGCAGCCGTTGTAATATTTGCATTAAAGCGAGTATACCTAAAAGTTGTAGATGTAGGCACTTGTGTAATTCTGTAAGTGCCGTTATAGATGGTATTGGCTACACCAGATATATTCACACCCTGCCCAACTACTAATCCATGTGCTACAGTAGTTGTAATT
>Ga0105055_10010795_pt1 | contig 11365 bp, 9 predicted proteins | sample BON03_FD_78090 | JGI IMG/M metagenome (GOLD analysis project Ga0105055, IMG submission 78090) | Freshwater microbial communities from Lake Bonney liftoff mats and glacier meltwater in Antarctica - BON-03 | ecosystem: Environmental > Aquatic > Freshwater > Ice > Glacier meltwater | place: Lake... | reverse complement strand
GAGACGGGACATGACTTAATCAAACAAATTCATACGCATTCATGTAGGTACATGCATATAAGTATACATATTTATGTACATATATATATATATACATATACATATATATATATATACATATAATATATATACATATAATATATACATATATATGTATATATTGATATTATATGTATATATATATATGTATAAATATATATATGTATATATATATATATATAAATATATATATATATAAATAAATATTTTACATGTAAGCTATACATATATATGACTGCTGCCAACTTGGCGGGAACCTGTGCAATCTGAGACATGACTCAAGTCATACGTGTGATTGAATTAAGGGCGGCTTGGCTCTGTGTGCTTGGTTGTTGTAGGGCATGCGACTGGTTGGTGTTGGATGTGTGATTTGCTTCGTGTAGTGTGTGTTTTTGGTTGGTGTAGGGTGCGTGCTTGTTTGGTGTAGTGCGTGTGTCTGCTTGGTGTTGGGTGTGTGATTGCTTCGTGTATTGGTGTAGAGGTTATGCTTGGTTAGTGTAGGGCATGTGAGTGGTTGGTGTTGGATGTGCCATTGCTTCGTGTAGGGTGTGTGATTGTTTGGTTTCAAGGGTGTGATTGGATGGTGTAAAGTGTGTAATTGGTTGGTGTTGGGCGTGTGATCGGTTGGTCCACACCTTGTAACTTGCTGATTTGTATCTCTCAGAAATCTGGATATATACAAGAGCAAGAGAGAGTAGAGAATGGCGAAGATGCACAGGATGCCTTCAGATGCAACTCTCTTTTCGTAAACCAGCCACTAATTACAGGGCTTTTTTGCGGAAAGAGACGGGACATGAACAGGTATCCTATGCATCCTTTCCACCATGTGTCCCATGTCGAATGAGTAGAAGGAAGGATGCATGGTCATTAGATCTTTGTAGGTCTCATTCACCAAAAGAGCCACTTTTTACAGGGCTCTTTTTGTCCTTTTGCGGAAAGAGAGGAAAATAAGGCATCCTGTACATCTTCGTAATCCTGTAACTCATGTCGAATGAGCAAGAAAGAGTGCATGGTCATCAGATCTTTTTGATTCTCGTTCCGCAAAAGAGCCAATAATTACGGGGCTCTTTTGCGGAAAGAGACCTATCAAAATAAGGTATCCTGTGCATCTTCGCAATCTTGTATCTCATGCCAAATAAGCAGGAGGAAAAGTGCATGGTCATCAGGGCACGATGCACGCATTTCCAAATATACATATTATTTTGATACGTATGCACACACATGTACTCCGCTGGTACACAGCCAGCCAGCATGTGTGAACACAATGCATGATAATTTGCATCATATCAATAAAACGTAATCGCTGGAGTTCTCTTAAATACGATTCAGGATGATTTGTATGTTGGCAGACAAAACATAAGATTGGTAAAATTTAAGACTCAAAAGATACATACATATTATTCATGTACGTGTATATATAAGATGTGAGATATATATGTGTGAAGATACTCAAAAGAACACACAATGCTTGGAATATATACATATGCATATTCACATGCTGTATACATGGAATGTACATACATACATACAGAATACATATATTTACTTATGAAATGACAATGTAAATGACTCCAAGAAAAGAGTCACTGCTTGGAATGTATATTGTTACACATACGAGATCCATACATATATTTTAAGATGAATCCAAAAAAAAAATGGAGTATATATGTAGAAATATGGAATGCATACATGCATGATATGACTTGAGATGAGTCGGGGAAAAGATGCAGCAGGCTCAAAAAAAGAAGTGGTGACTCAAAAAAAGACATAGATGACTCGGAAAAAGACGCACTGCTTGGACGGCGCCAGCAATCTGGCCGTAGAGATCTTGCTTTGAGGGCAGCTTGCCAATGGCTAACATGTCATTCGTGTCGTAAAGCTTGCCCTCTGGTGTTTACGTGTACATATATATCAGTACATATATATATACATATATATATACATACATATACAGCAATCTGAGTGAAGAGATGTTGCTTTGAAGGCAGTTTGCCGATGGCTAACATATCCTTTGTATCGTAAAGCTTGCCCTCTGGTCTTCTTGAAAATATATGCATCAATGTATACATATATGTTTACATATATATATGTATACATGTGTGAGTGCGTATATATATATGTATTATATGTACATATGTAAATATGTGTGAATATACACATATATATTATGTATGTGTGAATATATACATATATATATCAATCACAGCCTTCGAATCGTAAAGCATGCACTCGGATGTTTACAAGTTTACATACATATATGTTTACATATATATGAGCAAATGTTTATTATATCCCTTTCGTATCATACAGAATGCCTTTTGGTGTATACAAGTATATTATGTATGTACACACAATTGTGTAAAAATATGTGTGCATATACGTATATAAATATATACACCCATCATTCATACCCTTCGAGTTGCACATCAAGCCCTCTCATGTTTGCATATGTTGTTTACATATATGAATATGTACATTTGTATCCATGAACACACATATCCTCAGCGCATTCACACTGCAACATAGCTCACACTGCAACATATCCTCACCCACACTGCAACAGATCCTCTCTCACCCTGCAACATATCTCACACTGCAACACATCGCACACTGCAACATATACCCACTCACACAGCAAAAAAAAAATACCGATCACCCCACTGATGACGCCAACCTCCTTCTTCTCCTTCTTTTGCCATGCATTGAAATGCTCGAAAGTGCCCTTGATGTCTGCACGACAGGTGAAAACACATGAGCAGGAAAAAGAAAAAAAAGAAAGAGCTTCTCTGACTTACACTATGATACGACATGTAGTACCCTTGATGTCTGCAAAAAAGGTGGGGGAAAATGAGTGGGGGGAAAATGAGTGGGGGGAAAAGGGCAAAAAAAAAAAAAGAGCTTCTCGGACTCACACTAAGCCATGTAGTACCCTTGATGACTGCAAGAAAGGTGGGGGAAAATGAGTGGGGAAAAAGTGCAAAAAAACAGATCTTCTGTACTGATACTGCAACATATGGTTGCCTTAATGTCTGGAGATATGTCAACGTTGATGTCTGCAATACAGATGCATTTAGTAATCTTGATGTCTGCAGGGCAAGTTTGCAGACAGGTGTACGTTGCCATTTGAATAAAGAGTGAAGTGTACTATCTGTATTTGCAGACAGGTTTGCGTTGCCACGAGTATGAAGAGTCAAGGGTACTCTCTGTACTTGCAGACAGGTTTATGCTGCCATGTGAATGAAGAGTCAAGTTTACTAGCTGTATTCATATTGCAATCAAGTCTGCTACCTGTGTTCACATTTCTCATAGACCTGTCGCCTCGTCTTCCCGATATGTGTACAATCTGTATTCACAGCTTTACGTTGCAATGTGAATGCAGATAGTATACTTGATGTCTGCGAGACAACTGAAGGAATAATGAAGCGCAACCAAACGAAGGGGGAAAGCGAGGTGGGTTGAAGAATGGCCAACAGCGTTGATTTCGTGTTTGACAGATATCAGCTAATGTTTCTTGCTCTCGCATACCAACCAACATGAATGCCACATCACCTTCACCTGACTCCAGCACCACGCCAGTGCCTGCCGAGTGCAGAGCAAGAGGCCGTATTTCATACCGGGGAGGAGAACACACAACTCGTATGGGGTGGCTACGATTAGTAGGCTCCTTCAAATTATAAGTCTCTTTTGCAAGAGAGCCCTATAAAAGAGACTATATTCTGCAAAAGAAACTCATAATTTGAAGGAGCCTACTACTCGTAGCCACCCCGTAGCACACCAATACCTTGGGATAGCAATAGTTGATATATTTGATCATCATGTCTGATATCTCATCTGAAAAGGTATGCTAACATGCCATGAAAAAAATACGCGCACATGCTGGCCGTATGGAATGTGTGCACACACGCAAACAAGCATGGGTGCATATAATTCATGTGAACCTAATATGGAATGTGCAAACAGCCAGCATGTGTGCATGAATTCTGGGGTGTGATGAGTCACGTGTGTGCACACATTAATTATGGCATTATGTAGTGTGACGAGTAACATGTGTAAGCACCTTATGGGGACGAGTAATGCGTGTTCACACGTTATGGCATCATGAGGTATGACCAGTAACATGTATGCACAAATTTTAGCGTTGTGTGGTTTGGCGAGTAACCCGTGTGTGCAGACTTTGTGAGGACAAGTAAGCGTGCGCACACGTTTTGGCCTCATCTAGTGTGACAAGGAACATGCGCGCACACTTTAAGAGGACAAGTATGGCATGCGCACACTGAGCCTTGCGATGTGTGACCAGTTGCATGTGTGCACACGTTATGAGGACAAGTAATGCGTGCGCACACGTTTGAGCCTTAATAGGTGTGACGAATAACATGTGTTTACACTTTTGGGAGATGAATTATACGTATGTTATGGTAATATGGGCCGTGACAACAAATGTGTGTGTACAAGTTGTGAAAAATAAATATTTCGTGTGCACACGCTTACACACACGTTTACACATATCTGAGTATTTTATGAAATACACGGCTCATTTTTCGTCACACATGGTTTTTTTCAAACTCTTCCTCAATAGCAAATCCACCGCCCCCCCTCATCCAAGCAACTCTCTTTTGCGAGAGAAGGTGAACCAATGTCGAGTTATCAATTTTACAAAATGTGTGTATGTGTGTGTACAAGTGTCCTCCTCCAGCATGCTATTAACACACAGGAAGAGACAAACATCCGTGCCGACACACGAAAGAGAGACACACATATCCATACCGACACCTATAGAGAGAAACACATATCCATCACAATCCCTGACACACACCCTCGCTGCGTTATTCACAGACACACCCATATATGTGTTGCGTGTGTGTCAGTAAACTCCTCCAGGTTGCCATCCATGCCTGTCCCTCTCTCTGTACCTCACATAAACACACACAGAGACACACACACTTACATCCTGTCATATCTTAAAAAATAATCACGGTGAGAGAAATCTCCGAAATGTTTCAGTCGATGAGACAGTGTCGCAGGTGTTTTTAAAACACATGCAAAATAAGATAGATGTCCACGCTTGTACATGAATTGATAATGTTGGGTGTGTGAGTGAGTGTGAGACTCTGAGAGAGAAAGAGAGAATGTATGTAGGGCGCATATATGCAATGGGGGGGAAAATATGTGTGCAAATACCCGAATCAATAATGATCCACATGTTGTTGTTGTTGACCGACGATTCAGCAGCAGGCGCCCACTCAGAATCCTTGATGGCACGCTTGAGCAGGCGATTCTTGATGCAGATGGCCTTGGTACCCTCGGGCAAGCCAGCTCTCAGACGATTGAGCTGTGAGTGCAACAACATGTGCAAGGGCAAACGTGAGCGCCCTTACGATGCTGCATGTTTTTTAGTGATCGTGCGGTGCTCGCGGTGGGGGATGTCCTCGATCTGATATTCTGGCAGCATCTCAAGCTGTTGATCGAACCTCTGGACACGAAGCCAAAATTGAACGCCAGACAAAAATACCGCGCGCATCTACACAAAATTTGCACTAATACCTGTTTGATGTTCAATCCCTTCATGTCCGTCTGGAAGATGAGCTGGGCGTTCTCGAGGTCAGACCTGCCAGCAGAGTGAGCATTACCAAAATATAATCAAAAAAACGGACTACGAAGATTCCTTTTGAAGCGGCTGCACAGGGGCAATATTAAAATTAATGAAGGTATCTGTTTAGGGAATATCTTTTTTGAACACAGCCGCACCGGACGCCCTTGATGATGTCCTTTTTTTCGTAGATCGTCTTGCCCATTTGCAGCGAGGTGAGCGAGGCGCGGGCAGCAGTGGACTGGGTCTTGGGGAGACCGACCGGGCCTGCACAGGAGCTCACATCACCAGCAGACTCTGAAACACAGGTGCGATTTCGGCAGGGCTGGGCCCAAGCGCCAACCCGCCAACGGAGGAGAAGAGGAAAGGCGATGGATTTGAGAGATCTACGAGTGCACAAAGCAGGAGGTGTACCGCCAAATCAAAATGTCCTCTGCACCTCTCGCCACTAGCCAATCTGCCAACCGTGCTTTCCCCCCACTTCCACAGACCAGCAGCACATGAGAATATCGGGAAGTCTTGGGACGCAGCTACAGACAGGCGAAGAACTGTGCACGGGCAGCAGCTGGTATACTGTGTGTTTGAGAAGTACAGCAACGCACCCATGGGGGCGAAGGCCGCTGCCGACGCCAGCGCGGCGCAGAGCGCAGCAGACCGCAACATGAATGCTTTTTGGTCCAAATTTGGAGGCCGCTCGAGTGTGGTCTATACCGAGTCATTAGGCCTTAACCATGTTTCCTAGATGAGTGAATTTTGACAAATTTAAAATTAAAATTAAAAATTTGTTCTGTTCTCAAATTTGGGAGAATTTGTACGAAGACAAAGTACCAAAAAAAAAAGCGCAACCAATCTCGGCGCTTCCTGGCTACCTTATTACTGAACACTACCTGTGCCGTGCCAGAGTTTGCGTTGATGATGTAAATGGAGAGCTAGCTGTGTGGAGGAAAACACAACCCACAAAAATCTGCCGACTCTGTTTATCTCTCCAAGTCATTTCCGCAACAACCTAACCGTCGAGTGGGCACTTCCATGTTTGAAAACCCAACCTCGGCGCCCTTTGCAGCCGCGGCCCCGGTTGACACAATCACTCCCTTACCACTTCTTTACCACGTTCGTATATTCTACTTAGTACCCTACGCCTCTCCCACAACACATCCATCTCAACCTACATACACATTTAATGAACTCCAAGACAGAAAGAGAACAAGAAACGAAGGAGAAAACAACAAGAAGAAGAAAGGAAAAAGAAAAAGACGATACACACACAAAACACAAAACAAGACAAAACACAACAACAAAAAAATGATAATAATACAAAATGATACAATCCCTAAATCAACTACCAATATACAAATACATCACTTCAAAACAACAGTCCACATCCTAAATACGTTACCAACATACAAATACATCACTTCAAAACAACATTCATGTGTCCAAGGTCCATTGTTGGAGTGCCGTTCGGTTCGACCTGGTGCTTCCGGGCTTTCTTATCACTGCACACAGGCGTCACACTACCTGTATGGTTCCTGATGTAATTGGAGTGCTAGTTGTGTGGTGGTATAACATTTAAAAAAAAAAGCACAAAAAGCAAAAAAAGCGCTTCGGGTGCTTCCAGGCTTCCCTATTACAAGTGTTGCTTTGTTTTGAGCATGGGTGGGGGAGGATTTCACATACCCTTGGGACCCTAGTACCCAAGAAATCCTACCATCCTCCAGAGCGCAACAGATCGCAACAATCTTGCTTTTTGGAGGACGCTTGAGTGTGGTCAAGACCGAGTCATTAGGGCTTAACCGTGTTTCCTAAATGAGTGACTTTTGACAAATTCAGAATCATAATTTTGTACTGTCCTTTAAATTTGGGAGAATTTATTCAAGACTTCTTCCGCGCAAAAAAAGCGCTTTGGATGCTTCCGGGTTCCCTATTATTGCACACCACGTGTGTGCGTTGCCGATGTAATTGGAGTACTAGCTGTGTAGTGGCATAACAAAAACATGAACCAAAACAAAAACGCTTCCAACGTAAAAAAAACTCCTGAAATAGTCACGGGTTATCTAAAGGGGGACAGGGTGAGGAGGAATGTCGGCGATCTCAGATTGTGGGTGCGTCCCCCTTGGTTCGCTCGTGATGAAACTCCGGGACCGTAATGATTTCCCAATATTGGTTTAATAAAACGTTACAAAGCAACACACCCGCAGCAGTTTTGACTTGCTGTTACGTGAAATAGTCACGCAGTACCTCTTTCGTGGCTTATGTCACGAAAAATCTTAAAAATAACATTTGAAAACCGACTGCGTGTCGATTACACGAAATACTACGATAACTGTGAACACAATTGGTTTCATGTGTCAATTGCAGGAGTGCCCTTTGATTTGGTCAGGATTCTACGGACCTCTTTTGTACTGCGCACCATTTGATTGCGTTCCTGATGTAATTGGAGTGTTAGTGATGTGGCGGCTATAGTAAAAATTAAAATACAAAAACAGTCAATCTCCTGTGACTTTGCTTTGGGTATTGCAGCACTCTAGTGAAGTGGGATTCAAACAGATGCAATGTGACTAAAGTCCTAAAACAGATTCTGCGGACGACCCCATTACTGCGCACCAATTGTATACGTTCCTGGTGTAACAAAAGGGTTAACTGTGTGGTGTCATAACAAACCAAGGACAAAAACAAGGAAACAAACAAACAAACTTCCGGGCTACCCTGTTACTGTGCATTCCTTGTATGTCAATGTGTCCTTGATAAATTGATGTGCTAGCTGTGTGACGGCATAACAAACCAAAAAACAAAAACCACGCGCTCCATTCGTATGCGTTTCTGATGTAACGGGAGGTTGAACAGTGTGGCGTTTATAATAAACAAGAACAAACCCCGGGAAATGGAAAATCATCTAGATGCAACTTGACTAAAGTTCTAAAAAGCCTATGTACACAATTAAAGTTCAAAACTCAAACCTATATATATGAACATGTATATAATAATTAAATGGAAATAAAAATACAATGATATCATGATAAACAGTCACATAAATAAGGCCAACCAAAATGAAAAGACAATCAGATTACATACAGTAAAAATCAATTGCAGTTTTGAATTCTCCACTTCCGGTTTTGTTGCCACGGTGTCTTCAAGTTGTTCTGTGTCTTATTCATACATGCTGCGTGCTTATGAATATGTTTTTTGTTCTGTTGCTACTCTTGTTTCCCTCTCTTTGTATATATATGACTTTTGAAATCTATTGCGGGAGTGCTTCACGGTTACCCCAGCCTGATTACTGCGCGCCACTCGTAGGCATTCCCAACTTTCAGGGAGACTTAGCAATGTGGTGCCTTCGCGCTAACCATAAACCAAAAACCAGCCTTGACAGACCTAAACAATAACATTTTAAAACTGAGTTTGGTGTCCGCTACACAAAAATAGTTCGTGCCGGAAACTCCACGGTCACCCCACTACTGCGCACCACTCTTATTCGTTCTCACCTTCTCAGGAGGGTTGTCGGTGTGGCAAGCAATCCTCATCATTGGCAGTTTTTTTTTTATGCCCGTGTCAATTCTTTTCCACTCAATTTTTTAATACGGGGGAGGACAGGAGGTCCATTGTAATTGAGTTGTCTCCCGAATTAGAAACTCTAATCTGCAAAGATCGCAGAGAAGGTTCACGATGTTGAGCAGCGATCCGTACGTTGTATACGTCAATGTGGACAACAACACAAGGCGGTCCAGCCGTTTCGGCCAGCAGGTGACCATGCGACTTGTGCGGCGTGCTTTTTGGCGCAGGATGCGAATGTGGGCGCGCGATCTTTTAGCAAGATTCATGCTGAACGATTGGTACCAGGAGCGTGCGGGCACACCGCAGGCGCGGGGATGGCAGAGTGCTGGTGATATTGTAGACTGCAAAACGGACACTTCTGCTGCCTTTTTGTCCTTATGTTTGTCTGGGTTGGTTGGTGGCCGCGCTGTTCCTTGAAGACAATTCATTTTTTTGACTTTCCCAACTCTGTTTGAATGCTTACGGCACTCTGTGTTGCTGCTGGATGTGCGTTTCGTCTGTCTGTGTTGCCTCTGGGTGTGCGCTTTGTGTTCTGGTGTGTTGGTGTCTGTTGTCTTTCTTATTGCAGCTGGTGTCGAACCGCATGGGTGTGCTCATGGCGTCGCTCGCCGTGACCATGCTGCTTGCTCTCGCGCTTTCGGGCTCTGATGAGGGGTCGGGCCTCGCCATTAAGAGTGCCAAGCTCTCCCAGGCCAAGGCCGTGCCTGCCATGTCCCTTCACAAAATGGAGCAGGTCGCCATGTTGCCGTCTTCTTTGTTGCCCCGCGTGTGCTGCTCTGTTTTTATAAAACGAACGATGTGCTGGAACAAAACAGACAAAAAGGAAGTTGAACGACGGTTATGTGTATCATGATGGTGCGCGCTTTTGGTGTTCTGGGAAGTCTCAGATGCATTTTTGCCGGCTTCAAAAGGGCAGTTGTTTTCCCGTGGGAGGATGGAAGCACCCGACCTATGTCGCAGAAATAAGGAGGAGAAACGGGTACCCGAGGGACGGCAATCGGAACTTCGAGTGGCGCGCGGCGGCGCCGGGGCTGAAGCCCCGTGCCTCCGCCCGCCCATGCGTCTCGGCGCAAGTCGCCCGGCCCTTTCTCCTCCTTTCCGTGAGCTTTTTTTGACATTTGTTTCCCGTCGCTCCTCTGTCTTTCTCCGTGCAGGTGTATGCCAAGAAGGAGATCATGAACAAGGTGATCGCGAAGGCCACGAAGGGTCTGTCTGCCAAGGATCTCAAGATTGCCAAGCATCTGATTGCCCGGGCCCAGGTATGTGTATGCGCGACGTTCAACGTGTGTGGCATGTGTGTGTACGAAGTGGGTGGCATGTGTGTGTGTGACATGACTTCCAATGACTTTCAATTCTACTAACCCATCTGTACGTGCGACATCAACGTGTGTGGTATTCACGCGTGTGACATGACTTTCTGTGTGACACGAATCATTCATACTTGCGAAATGATCATGGTGGTGTCGACAGTCGCTGAAAGAGAGCAAGAGACAGTGAGAGAGAGTTTGTGTGTGTGCGTAAGTGTGTGTGTGTATGCGCCTCGAAAGTCTTTTGAGTAGAGGGAGAGAGAAATAAGGCGAGAGAGAGCGTAAAACAACGCATGTTGTTGTTGGCAGTTGCACGCACGCACACACACACACACAAACACACGCGCGCGCACACGCATTCATGCAGGCACTGGCGGCTATGGGAGAGAGAGCAAGAGAGAGAGTGAAATGACGAATATTCTTATCGGCAGTTAGAATGTATGTATGTTTGTGTGTATAGATATATCTATGTTCTGTGTCTGTGTCTTTGTGAAAGTATGTGTCTGTTTGTGTGTGATTACACATTTCTGTCTCTCTGTATATATATTTACTTACACATATACACACATGTGTACGCATAGTCGCAGTCGCTGCCGTCGCTGGCTGGTATGAAAACGACGAAGCTGCAAGATGCCGACTGCACCCACAAGGATGCCTACGACATGATCCTCGGTACGTGCGAATTATATATATATATATATATATATATTATATGTATGTATAAAAAGGAATATACATGTATATATATACATATATAGACATATATATATATATATATATATATATATATATAGAGATATATATAGATATATATAAATATATATATATATATATATATATATATATATATATATATATCTATTTATATATATATATTTTT
>Ga0105055_10010794_pt1 | contig 11368 bp, 12 predicted proteins | sample BON03_FD_78090 | JGI IMG/M metagenome (GOLD analysis project Ga0105055, IMG submission 78090) | Freshwater microbial communities from Lake Bonney liftoff mats and glacier meltwater in Antarctica - BON-03 | ecosystem: Environmental > Aquatic > Freshwater > Ice > Glacier meltwater | place: Lake... | reverse complement strand
TTCTTCGGGGAAACGCCCAAAACCAAAAAATCAACGGTGCATTGCTTGTGGAAAACTGACCTGCATCGGACACAAAACAAGTTCGCAGAAAGCATTTTAGGTTTACCTTTGCGCCTCTCTTTTCAAAAACGAAAACAATACAAATGGATGAATACGGAAGAAAGTCTGAAGGTGCAACGGTTGCAGACCTTGGCTTGAAAAACGTAGCTGCGGCTTATTGGAATTTGACGCCCGCTGAGCTTGTTGAAGAAACAATTATCAACGGAATGGGTGTCCTGACAGACACAGGTGCTTTGGCTGTTGATACGGGTGAGTTCACGGGGCGTTCGCCCAAAGACCGTTTCATTGTTTGTGATGAAAAAACGGAGAATGCTGTTGCTTGGGGCAACATCAATATCAAGTTTACTCCTGAGAAATTCGACCATCTTTACGAGAAGGTTTGTACTTATTTTCAGGGTAAAGAGGTGTATGTGCGCGATGCGTATGCTTGCGCTAGCGAGAAGCACCGAGTGAATATCCGTGTTGCAACGGAGCTTCCTTGGAGCAACTTGTTTGCAAACAATCTTTTCTTGCGTCCAACTGCCGAAGAGGTCGCGAATTTTGATCCTGAGTGGACAATTATATGTGCTCCAGGTTTTCATGCCGATCCAGAAACTGACGGAACACGTCAGCACAATTTTGCCGTATTGAATTTCACAAAGAAGATGATTCTGATTGGTGGAACAGCTTACACGGGTGAGATCAAAAAGGGAATTTTCTCGGTTTTGAATTTTGTACTTCCGCACGAAAAAAACGTGCTTTCTATGCACTGCTCTGCCAACGTTGGAAAAGATGGCGATACCGCTATTTTCTTCGGTCTTTCTGGTACTGGAAAAACAACGCTTTCTGCTGACCCGGAAAGAAAACTTATTGGTGACGATGAACACGGTTGGGATGGTGATACCATTTTCAACTTTGAAGGTGGTTGTTACGCTAAGTGTATCGACCTAACGAGAGAGAAAGAGCCACAGATTTTTGACGCAATCAAGTTCGGATCTTTGGTAGAAAACATCAATTTCTATGAAGGAACGAGCACGGTTGACTACGAAAATGTTAAGAAAACGGAGAATACACGTGCTGCGTATCCAATCAATCACATTGATAATGTGATGAACCCGTCTTATGGAAAGAATCCAAAGAACATTTTCCTACTCACGGCAGATGCGTTCGGTATCCTCCCTCCTATTTCAAAGCTTACTACAGGACAGGCGATGTATTATTTCATCTCTGGTTACACAGCAAAAGTCGCTGGAACTGAAGTTGGTGTAACTGAGCCACAACAGACTTTCTCTGCTGGATTTGGTGAGGCTTTCCTTCCACTTCCAGCAACGCGTTATGCGGAGCTTTTGGGTGAGAAATTGAAAGAGCACAAGGTAAATGTATGGTTAATCAACACAGGTTGGTCTGGCGGTGCTTACGGAACTGGAAGCCGTATCAAATTGAAATATACTCGGGCGATGATTACTGCTGCAATGAACGGCACGCTTGATAAGGTTGAGTTCAAAACACACAGCATTTTCGGATTGGCCATGCCAACTTCTTGTCCAGATGTACCAACTGAGTTGCTAAACCCACGTGGAACCTGGGCCGATACGGCTGCTTACGATTCAAAAGCTGAGAAATTGGCTGCTTCGTTCGTGAAGAACTTTGAGCAGTACGCTGACATGGCGAATGAGGAGATTATGGCCGCTGCGCCAAAGGTCTCGCAGAAAGCGTAGTTAGGGCTTGATGCATCAAATCCTAATTTTAAAACCCTTCTCGGAAACGGGAAGGGTTTTCTTATTTTCGGGCAGTTGGTTCTGAACAAAAACTATTCACATCTAAGCTTATCCAAACCATGAAATACCTTTTATCCTTTTTCCTTTTTACAACCATCTCCTTCCAATCTTTGGCGAAGGATGATTTCTCACTTACCATCTATGAAACCTACGCTGATTACCAGAACAAGAGCGGGAAGTCGCTGTATGAATTCATTGGATACGATTGGACGATGGGTTCACTTCATCTTTTTTTCAGGGTAAAAAAGAAGGACGAAAGCAAAGTGAAAGTGACAACCGTCTGGGGTTTTACCATCGGAGAGCAGCTTTATCGGGTAATGGATGGAAGACCTTACCGAGTTCTCTTGCAAGGAAAAGCTATCTATTGCGAGAACGGAATTGGCCATCTGAACATGCTTATTGGCGATGAGAAGGAGTCTGATGTGGAACTTGGCGGCTACAGTTTTATTTCGGAGAATCTGAATTCAGAGATCATTGAATTTCCATCCGCAAAAGCGGATAAGGCATTTGGAGAAAATGCTGCTTTGAAACCGCTTTTCGAGTGCGTGGAGAAAATGAATAAGCACAAAACGGAGAAGATTAGGGAGTGTGTGAAGGAGAATATTTGAACGAGGGAGCAAAATCCGGCAAGTCTTTGATTGAATTATGAAGCTAGCAATTGCTTATCTCTAAATCATGTCTGCGATTCGCATAGAAATACTCAATCCGAAAGCATTGAAACTACTGCAAGGAATGCAGGAACTTGATCTTATCAAGGTAAGTGAAGAACCAGCGTCTGAGTTCACCTCATATCTCGAAAAAATGAGGCTGAATTCCGAATCAGCACCTGATTCTGACGAAATTGCCAATATGGTGAATGAGGTTAGAGCAGAGCGGTATGGAAAGAAATAAGCCGCTCAGATTGGTCATTGATACCAATCTTTGGATAAGCTTCGTCATTTCAAACAAACTAAAAAAGTTGGATGACCTACTGAAATCATTTTTTCCAACTGGAACTGTTGAAGAAATGTTCAGGATCATTGAACCTATTTCTGAAATGGTCAAACCAACCAGTAAGGTTGAAATATGCCGAGATCCTTATGACGATTTTCTGTTGGCCTTAAGCAAAGACGGAAAGGCGGACTTTCTGATCACAGGTGACAGAGATTTGTTTACGCTTCACAAGTTTGAAAAAACCACAATAATCACGTTCTCAGAGCTGGCCACTACACTCCAGCTTACCTAAGAAGTCAATCCCTCAACTTTACCATTTTCTGATAGAACTTACCAGAATCAGATTCGATTTGAAGCGTGTAAAGTCCTTGAGTTAGCCCTTGCAGGCCAGAGAAACTGTAATTCAGTCCGCTGAAATCCTCGGTAGTTCGCTCCAACCTTCTTACTTCCTGTCCAAGACTATTCACCAACCGGATTACCACATCTTGTCTTCCTGATGAATAAAAAGTTCCGTTAATCTGGTCTGAGAACGGATTTGGATAGACTGGAAACAACTCGCTTTTATCCAAGTTGGTTGGGCTGATACCTGATAAAATAAGATTTGCTTTCGCGAAATTCGGGATGCCGTAACCATACAAGTGGTCTGGAGTTTTGAATTTGTGTGCACTTGCCTCAATGGCATGGAAAACATCCATGTTTGTAGCGGAATCTAAGTTCGCTTGCCACAGACAGGCTGCCATTCCTGCCATAATTGGCCCTGAGAAGGAGGTTCCGTTCCCGACCCCAAATGTTCCTCCGCTACCTAGTATTGCTGCCGCTTGGCCTTGCGCACACACATTTGGTTTAATATCACCATCAGATGAAGGTCCAATTGAACTAAAATTGGCTATGTATCCTTCTGAAGTAACTGCTCCAATTGCCAAAACACTATCGCCATCAGCAGGCGCGCCAATGTATTGCCAAGCGTTGTTCCCCGAATTGCCTGCACTGTTTACAACTAGAATTCCTTTGGATGCTGCAATATCTGCCCCAATAGAACCCCGAACGGTATTTCCATCCATATCAGCATAGGAGAAATCGTACTGCGAATTGTCGAAGGTTGTATAGCCAAGCGATGAGTTGATGACGTCCGCTCCTGCGCTATCCGCAAACTCGGCCGCGGCTACCCAATAATCCAATTCAATCGGTAATTCTGTTGCGCCATCCTCCGTTCTGAGCAACAGATAACTTGCCTTGGGCGCTGTACCAATAAATTCACCCGGTACGTTGGCGGCCATGGTTGAAAGCACCGACATGCCATGTGAATTATCTCCGTAAATGGAATTATCGCGCGACACGAAATCCCATCCGCCAATAATTCGTCCGTCATTTCTGAGGCTGTCGAAGGCTGGAAATACATCCACATTCGGAAATCCAGCGTCTAGAATCGCAATCAACATTCCTTCGCCTCTAAAACCGAGATTGTGAAGCGAAACTCCACCCAGCATATCAATCTGATTGAAGGCGATTCCGTAGTCATTCTCCACAAAATCGTTCATAACAGCAGCTTTTTCAGCTCCTACAAACTCCAACTTATCATAGGTTTCTTGGTTCTTCTCTTTCTTGCCAACTGGCTCGGTATTAAGCACGAATGAAAGGTTATGAATCGCCACAAGCGTGGCAGAATCTGGCACATGAACCGACACTGAATTGAACCATTTGGAATGCGTGAGATAGGTTGAGCCTGTATTCAGAACGGCCTGAATGTAACTTGGATTAACTGGCAAGTCATTCTCTGAAAGCTGAATGTTTTGTCGCTCCCTTCTGTCCAAGGCTCGTTGCGAAAGGAATTCAAGTGGTTGAGTTAATTCGTAAGGTGTATTATCCTTATCTGTAAACTGAATCCAGTGCTGCTTCGGGGTGGATTGACCAAAAGACAAGATGGGCAACATGAAGATGGGTATGAATACAGACCATTTCATTCCCCAAAATCGGTAATTACCATTTCGAACTTAAATCCAAGCGAGTCAGCACCCCCAATACCTTGTTTATTGTAAATTCTTAACTCCTTATGTATTAAACCAACATCCTTCGCGTAAACCTCCTGTGCAAAAATGTCCAAACCAACCGGTACAGGTCTATCCATCTGAACCACAGTTATGGTTGAATCGAATGTAAAACCGTTGATTGTGTAAGGCTCATAAACATTCTTATACTCGTATTCCCACACCGCTGGAACTGAGGGTTGGAGGTAAAGTTCCTGCAAGGTCTGAAGCGTATTCTTACTATTTCCATCCCAATTTTTACCTGCCTTCAACGGGAAATTGTGCTTAATAAACACCACATTTTCTTCGTTTTGTTCGGCAATCTTTGCCGTTAACACACGGTACCAAACGTCCTTTATTTTCCAATCGGCCAAAGGCGATTGTCTTGAATATCGTTCAACTCGCGTTGCTGGTCTTCCTTCCTCATCCGTAAACGGTGATTCGTTTAAATCACGCAGGAAGTAATGCGCTTCGGCAAAGCCCAACTGGCCTGCGGCATCATCCTGCCAAACTGAATCTACTTTGTATTCGATGAACCGACCAATCTTCGTTGGAAAGTACTCGTATCCAATCAATGGTAAATCTCCATCCTCGCGATAGCAACCGCTGAACAGCGAACAGATAATACAGAAAACAAAGATTTTGCTTTTCAAATTGTGAGTTTGTGGGTTCCAGTTTCTTATTTCCAATTTGGAGTTTCGTGCTTTGTCATTAATAAATCCTCCGTCTCGTTCCTCGACACCTCCTTTTCAAAGGAGGAGCCGATATCTGCCAATATTCTAAGAAACAACAAGAATTACTTAGTTAAAATTAAGAAACAATCAGGTTTTCTGTGTGGAAATTCCTTTTCGTTTTTCAGATTTCATCTTTCAAATTTAAACTTAGTGGTCTTTCTTGATGAATCCACCACCAAGCACATCATCGCCCTCATAAAAGACGGCTGACTGACCTGGCGCAATGGCACTGACCTCTTCGTAAAAATGAACGTGCATTTCAGTTCCGAGTTGCTCCAAACGTGCCATACTACCAGCATGTTTATAACGCACTTTAACCAATGCTTCCATTGATTCTGGTAAGCTTGCATATTTCTGGAGATTCATGCCTCGCACACTCATCTCGGTTTTCAGTAAATCTGCCTCAACACCCAACGTAACCGTGTTCGTATCTGGATGAATACCAGTGACATACATTGGTTCTCCTAAAGCGATTTCCAAGCCTCTACGTTGTCCAATCGTGTAAAATGGGTAGCCCTTGTGCTTGCCTAGTATTTTTCCTTCCTTATCCACAAAAAGGCCGCCATCAACTTCTTCTTCCAAGCCTTTTACTCTGCGTTTCAGGAATCCGCGATAGTCGTTATCTGGGATAAAACATATCTCGTAGCTCTCGCTCTTTTTGGCAATGGCTTCGTAGCCACTATCTAGTGCAACCTGACGAATATCTTTCTTGTGCATTTTTCCCAATGGGAAGATGGTTCGCGCAAGATTTTTCTGACTCAAGCCCCAAAGCACATACGACTGATCCTTAGATTGATCGACTCCTTTCGATATGATGTATCGACCATTTTCTTCACGAACCTGTGCATAATGTCCTGTGGCAATGAACTCACAACCAAGCTGATCGGCACGTTTTAAAAGCGCATCCCATTTAATGTGCGTGTTGCACAGCACACAAGGATTCGGTGTTCTTCCAGCTACATATTCATCCACAAAATTGTCAATGATGTAATCTCCAAACTCTTCCCTAATATCAATGATAATGTGCGGAAAGCCGAAATCAACAGCCATCTGACGCGCATCGTTGATATCATCCAAACTACAGCAACCCGTAGTTTTTGTATTGCCGCCAGCAGAGGCGTAATCCCATGTTTTCATGGTTACACCAACCACCTCAAAACCTTCCTTATGCAGCATCATGGCCACGACAGAACTGTCGAGACCACCGCTCATTGCCACTAAAACCTTGCCTTTACTCATTGCCTTTTGCCTCCCAATCTATTGTACTAATCAGTTTTCCGTTTTCCCAAACTTCCACACGCTTCGTGCTTCCGTCCTCGTTGTAATACGTCACTTTTCCGTTCAACTGGTCTTCGTGATACCAGCCTTTCATTTTAACCTGTGTGCCTACCAATTGTTGTGTGATCTCGTCTGGACCATCCATTTTGCCAGGCGTTTCTTCGTACGTCCATTCTCCAGCATTGTAAAATTCCTGAAACTCCCCTTCCTTCTGGCCTTTTTTGTAGTTGTAAACGCTTTTCGGAATCTCATCATCGTAATACTCCTTGAACTCCCCGTTCTCATATTTGGTGGTTTTCAGCACGCCATTGTTGTAAACCTGTTGTGTATAAACCGAACCATTCTCGTTGAAGTTTAGCCACGTTCCTGTTCTAATACCCAACGCATACGTTCCTTGCACTTTTCGTTTGCCATCCTCTCTATACATGACGAATTTACCATCAAGGTTTCCTTTTACGTACGTGGCCTCCACCCATGGTTTCCCATTGTCATAGAATTTCTTCCAAATTCCTTCTTTCACACCATGACTGAAGTTGGTCTCTTCCCCAAGTTGCTTGTTGTCGTAGTAGGTTTTCTGCGCACCATGAAGTGTATCAAGAATGTACGTCTCTTCTAACACCAGCAGTTCGTTCTCATTGAAATACTGCCAAAGACTGTCCTTTTTCTGTTCACGAAAAATGCCCTTGGCCTTTATCTTACCGTTCGGATGATACACGTGATTTGCCACCTTTCCATTACCAATGTGATTGTTGGTGGCCTGCAACTTGCCAGTATCGTAGTAATACTGAAACAGACCATAAGGCTTGTCGTCCCTGAACTGACCTTCATAACGGACATTTTCGTTGCTGTAAAGCTTCTTCCACTTTCCTTGCTTTAATCCTTTGGCATCCGTCTGATTCACATCTTGTGCAAATGACAGCGCTGAGGAGGCAAACACAAAGAGGGCAGAAAGGGAAATTGTTCGAAGTTGTGTATTCATTGATTGTGCAAAGGTAATGTTGCTGATACGAATTACGAATCTCGCGATGCGGTACGAATATGACGAATAATGCAATGAATTAGCCCTGTCGCAATTCGTCATATTCGTATCAAATTCGTAATTCGTATCAGCCAAAATATTTCGGGTTCAATCTGAACGGGTTTTAGCCACAATCATTTCACGCTTTCCGGGCGGACCTGACACTTTGGTCACTTCAAAACCTGCGCCAAGCATGTTTCTACGTACATATCCTTTGCAACAATAAGTGGTGAGAATTCCTTTTGGGTTCATCCAATTATCTAGTTTTTCAAATACATCCTGGGTCCAAAGCTCGGGCTGGGTTTCTGGTTCAAATGCATCGTAATACACAAGGTCAAACTTCGCAGAAGGATCAAAGTCCAATAGTGATATGTGATGCTTGGTGATGGAAAAGTTGGTATTAATTGAAACTTCTTTGTTCCAATCCTCACGATGTAACGATTCAAACAAGGCTCGATTCTCAGCTAGCTCATCAGGTAATTGATATTCCATCCAAACAGATTCTGGTAAAGGAAAAAGCTCTAGTGCATGGTAGTTTATTTGGATGTTCCGTTCTGCGGCAATGATGGCCGTGAGTAATGTGTTGAGCCCTGTTCCAAAACCCATTTCTAGAATAGTGATTTCTGTCATACCACTTTCGAGTACCTTTTCTAAACCTTTGGCGATGAAAACGTGTTGTGATTCCGTTAGCGCACCATGCCTTGAATGGTAGGTTGAACCCAATGCTTCATTCAAGATGGTTTGAGAACCATCTTTAGTAGAAACAATTTGTAAGGAGTGGTTAACTGAAGACGACATACTCATTAAACGATTCATTCTAAGGATAACAGATATGATTGCGAAGGAACAATTTGAAAGTGGATACACCTACTCTGAATACAGAAATTTGGTGGATTCTGAATTTGAGAACGGAAGAACAACTGGATCAAACCAAGGAGAAGACTATCTCCAATACACGAAGATGAATATCCATAGAATGAATCGGTTGGAAAAAACAATTGATCTAGATGATGAATTGATTGGAAAGTTGAATGCCCTGCCATGCAATGTAAACTGGCTACTGATAACGGAAGCTTGGTGTGGAGATGCTGCTCAGAATGTTCCTATTCTGAATAAAATGGCAGAAGTTTCGCCAAAGATAAATCTCCGATTACTTCTTAGAGATGAAAACCTCGACATCATGGATCAATATCTGACCAATGGCGGTCGGGCCATTCCCAAGCTCATTATTCTTGATGGAGACATGAACGAAATTGCGACTTGGGGCCCACGCCCCACAGAAGTGCAGGAAATGGTGATGGAGAATAAGAGAACAGATAACCTACCTTATTCCGAATTCGGAAAAGTGGTACAGAAATGGTATGCAACAGATAAGGGAAAGTCTTTGCAACACGAAATGATGTCCATTATTACCAGGATGAATTGTATTTTAGACGAATAACTGAACATTCCTTAGCCGAATGCGTACATTTAGTGATAAATTAGAACTATACATTAGCTGCCCATGAAACAAACTATACTATTATTGCTTCTTGCATTTTTTTCTGTTGATGGAATGGCTTTTGCCAATAATGGTGATGGCAATGTGATTGGTAACGACCCTAAAGCACTTCCTAACTGGGATGTCAAGATTTTTCCGAATCCGAACAACGGTGTTTTTAGTCTGATGATTACTGGAAGTTCGGCTGCGTTTGATATAGTTGTCTTCAATATTCTTGGAGAGAAAGTCTTTGAAATGCGAGTACTTGGCGATCATGGTGCCAAAATCGATCTCTCAAGACTTGAAAAAGGTCTTTATCTCGTTCAGATTGTTGATAGAAACCGAAGCGAGGTTCTTACCCGAAGAATGAATATTGAGTAGTTGACTTCTGTGTGAGTTGTAAATCACACAAAGAGCAATTCGTAAATCGTAATTCGTAATTCGTCAATTTATCGGAATCCTCTCTCCTTCTTGATTCGCTCGTAGGCCTGCGTTAGTTTCTGGAATTTCTCCTTTGCCGCATCCTGATGTTCTGGCCCTAAGTGGCTTACCTTATCTGGATGATATTTCACAGCCATCCTTCTATAAGCTTTCTTCACTTCGTCATCCGTAGCTGATTTCGGAATCTCAAGAATCTGATATACACTGTCGTCATTCTGAACCAAAAACATGGCCTTGATGCTCATGAAATCGGCCTTGCTGATTCCCATATAAGAAGCAATCCGCGTGAGCATATCAATCTCATTGCCATGAATTTCGTTGTCGGCATTGGCCAACTGAAACAGGTATTGCAGCAACTGAAGCCTAGAGGAGAGATCCATGAAGGTTCGGATCTGCACGCTTACCTTCTGAATCTCTATCGGCTGTTTCAGAATCTCGCGAAGCAGCAACAACTGTTGTTGGGCTTTGGCTTCACCAAATTGTGCCGTAAGAAAATGCTTCACAAAATCCAGTTCCGACTTTTTGATGGAGTTGTCTGCCTTCATAACGGCAGCGGTGAGGATGAGCAGCGAAGCCTCAAAGTCTCCAGCCGTGGTGCGAGGTTGTGTTCTGCCTGTACCAACCTGAGGGTCGGTCCAAGTCATTACATCTCCACTGGCATTGTCATACAACGAACCGAGTGCAAACCCGAGCAAAGCTCCTATTGGACCACCGAATGCCCAACCAACTGTTCCTCCTAACCACTTCGCGTATTTAGCCATTGACCGCGAATATAAAACTTGTTGGTTTCGTCAATGATAACTGTGTATGTTTTCATTGACAATCAAGATTCTTTTATCAGCCAAAAGTTGGGCAGGAATCTCAACCCTCCCATCATTAAGAACCACGGGAATCATTTCTGCAGCCAGCACCTCATCTATTTCTGAATGAGTTGGCATCATTTCGTACGAAGGGAAATCGGTGTAAAACATGGCCTCTACGTAATGTCTTCCACTTACGTTGAACAATACCGAGTTGGGAGGTAACGAATCCTTCAAACCAAGAAAGATTAATCTGTTTCTAGAAAGTCCTTCGTGGTATTCATTAGCACCATAATAGGTTGTATGAACTTTCAACAACTCACTCATTCTCAGATTTGAATACATCAGCACAATCAATATGAATGGAAGAACCCATCTTGAGAACTTGGATGGAAGGACCGTTGTAAATCTCTGAAGAATCCACTGAACCAAAAATGCCAGGCAAACAACTATCGGCATGGCCACCACATACGGATACGACTGCATTTTTGTGCTTGCTAAACTATAGAAGACGTACACCAAGATGGGCATTGCAACAAACGCCAAGGCTATCTTTCTACTCTTTGCTGCAAGAACTAAACCCAACATGGCTGGAATGATGAGGTAAGGAACAATAGAGCCGAACAAGACAGGAATCATATCCCAATGGAAGAAGAACTCTCCTCCGTGGCCTTCAATTGCTTCAGTAAAATGGAGCGTATTGTATTCCAACTCAAAGGCAGCTTCGGCCGGGTACCATTTAAATGATAAGAACTGCCACGGAAGTACGATGAGTGCAGTAACTGCTGCAGCCATTCCGATATGTAGGACTCTTTTCCACTTAGAATCTGCCAGCAACTGAGA